>Ga0315279_10005187_pt1 | contig 17030 bp, 11 predicted proteins | sample YL17G06_20_MG_FD_203694 | JGI IMG/M metagenome (GOLD analysis project Ga0315279, IMG submission 203694) | Sediment microbial communities from Yellowstone Lake, YNP, Wyoming, USA - YL17G06_20 | ecosystem: Environmental > Aquatic > Freshwater > Lake > Sediment | place: USA: Wyoming | collected...
CATTGCCGCGTTCATCGCACGCGATTCAGTCCATCATGCATCACTTTTCATCGATAGAATCTTTGAAGCCGCTGACCAACTGATACAATTACCACGTATCGGCCGAATTATCCCGGAAATCGGTGATCCGAATTGCCGAGAAATCATCTACGGCTCCTATCGGATAATGTATCGTGTTGAAAAAAACAAGGTTTGGATTACGGGAATAATTCATGGTGCAAGGAATTGGAAACCTCCTCTTGATTAGCTGCCGCTGCTTATTGCTTGCCGCTTGTTAATTACTTCGCTCCACATGCGCGTCGGCACGCAAACCATGGATATTGAAGCATACTCGCTAATATACCCACCTGACAAGCGACCTGCTTGCGGCGGTCGGCACTGCGCCTGACCGGAATGCATTGACGGTTGATAATAATGCATTTCACGCAGGCCATCCGCCCGAAGTAGGGGAAATCAACCCCCGATTATCCAATCCCGTGCCGGCTCAAAACGCACGCGGCCCCGGTTTTATTATTAAACCGGATAAGAAAATAGCCAATACCGAACCATTCAGACAAATTGCAGTACGGTCAAGGGAACGAGCAGGAAAGCAGGGGCCGTTTTGGCAACCTGCGCTTCCATGCTTTAAATTAGCTATTCTTGACGAGAAAAGCAAATGGGAGTTGCAGAGTTCAAGAGTTCAGCCGCCTTCGTCCCCAAAGCGGGACTACTGCGTACCAGGGCCGCCATTGGAAAAAAGAGAATGTCCAATGTCCAGCAAGGAACTCAGAATGTCCAGGGCCGATCACCACAATGTTTCAAGGGCTGTCAGTCATCGGCTATAATCGGATTGCCTGATGAATTGCAGGAATACAGTGCCGAAACCTGGTCATTGGACATTTCTTGATGGACATTGGACATTCGGTTCTGGATTTCAGCGGTCCGGCCTTCCATTCATAGCCGTATCCCCAGCCTCAGCCCCATGTAAATGTAGTAATCATCGCAGAAAACCGGTTGGCGCTGGAGCGTTGGGTTCCAGGCGTATTCGCGGATATTGCGGCGGACATACGGGACTCCGTTCCACCAGGGCATTTCAAGCAGCAGGTTTACGATATCAGAAAACAGGACTTCGCCCTGGAATGACGACAGAAAAGGAATCCGCGTTTGATGATAATCGCATTGTACTTTCAGGTCGATCCGCCGGTAGGACGGCACTCGTTGCATGGGCCCGGAAAATACAGGAACCAGCTCCTGGCTGTAGTGCGGGGCATAATACGGCAGGCCCTCCGAAAATACGCCTATGATGAAGAATTGAAATATTTCTCCCCGCGGACGGAAGGCCAGACTGGCTTTCGTGCTCCAGGGCATGTCCCATTCGTAAATGAATGCCGAATCTTTTTCATACCGCTGCGAGCGGCCCCAGTTCTGCAACAGGGCCAGGCGAAGCCATTCCCATGGCGCAAGTTTCCATTCGAATGAAAGCCCGCGCGCAAGAAGCGGCGTTGCCGCCGCCGGGTCCCAGTGCGGACCATCGGCCCGGCCCGAAAGTCGCGGCGCTTCATTTTCCCAGGAGAGGTAGGCCGCCGCGGTAATCGGCGTCCAATCCGCCGGCACGATCGATCCGGAAAGTGATGCTTCATAGGTCTTGATCTGATGATTGCGATAGGCCGGATCGGGCATGCCCCGGATGTCCGGCCATGAAGTCATGATCCCGGCATTCGCCTGAATCGCCATTAATTCCGTGACCACGGAAATTGACAAACCGGGGTCAACGAACGGCTTTTGGGAAGGGAGTTGCAGGCCGCAGAGAAGAGCAAGCCCCGCCTGAAACGGTTTATCGTTTGGAGCATGGACGCTCATATGGCCCGAGATTGTCGCGTCGGTCTGGGCGGTTTTATGAAGAACGGAATCCGATCCCGGAAAAGGCCGGATCTCCGCGTTCCAGGCCGTCCGGTCGATGCGCAGTGATGTTTCCAGATCGTACGCGTGGGTGGACAGGGAATCCATTCCGAAATTGAGCGACTGGGCTGACCGCGCGATATATTTGCAAGGGGTAATGTTGCCGACCGGTTTTCCTTCGGCGTAATATTGCCGCGAATTTCCGAGGGAAAGGGACCAGTTCGGTTGGGACGGGCCGTTTTGAAGCTGCATTGTTTCAATATGCCATGGGTCGATCCAGGCCTCGCTGAATGGGTTCGCGGACAGGTTGGGCACATATCGATCGTAGGACACCCAGACGAATGTCCGGGACTCGAATGCCTGCCAATCATTATTCGCCGAAAAAGTAAAATCGCCGTAGCCGGCGGGTTCGCCGCGCCCAAGGGGAATAACGGCGTCGTTGTATGTATTGCGATACGGTTTCCAATACAGGCTTGTGGGGGTGACCCATGAACCGTCCGTATAGGTTGTCTGGAACAGGTGCTTTCCATTCTGAAAAGGGACCGAAAGCGATAAATCCGCGTCCATGGTGCCGATATCGAGTGTGAGCGAAGGCCGGTTCTTGAGACCGAACGCTCCGGGTTCATACGCAGCGATGCCGCCGGGAGCGCCGGCCCAGCGTCCGGTATTATCAAAGAGCGAAATTCCCGCGCGGGCGAATTGCGGGAGCGTCAGGCCGATCCGGTCTCCGTACGGATGATTTGCAAAATGGCAAGGAGGGAATACCGGATGGCCATTGACGAAAAAGAGGTTATCGTACGGGCCATGCCCCTTCAGCAGAAACATCGAGCCGGTTTCCGCCAGGCGATTGACTCCCGGCCGGAAAAAGAGAATGGTATTGATATCGTCGCTCAACCCCAGCCGGGGTTCTTCGATGAGCGGGTTGGCAAGTCCGAACCGGGGCATGGTCGCGCCGCGCACGCGCATGGTGTCAAGCGCATGCGCGGCGGTATCGGGCGCCGGCGCGCCGGAAGCGATATGGTTGACGAACCATAAAAAAGAAAGAAGCGCTCTGGCGGCAATACGCATAATTCGTGCAAATTCGTGAAGATTAGTGGCTACATTGCATTTTTATTCTGTCCGTCGAAACAGCGAAGAAAACACCGGGTTGGCCACGAATCTGCACGAATTGACACGAATGCGAATTGATAGATATATAATTGTCCGCTGACCACCGAGCTTCCATTTCCGCCCATACCCACCTGGATACCGGCCTTCTTGTATCCCCTTCCCCGGCCCCCATCCTACAGATACGCCCGCATCTCCATGGTCATGGTGTGTATGCCCGGCCGGTATTCTTTACTGTCAATCGGCCGCGATATTTCGCCGCGGTACGATCCAGAGAGCGAAAAGTGCGCGCTCAGGCGCACATCCACGAACACATCGATGATATGCGAAAGGCCGGCGGGATTGCCCTGCGCCAGCCGGTAATCGGCCGTGCGCGCCGCGTCATACCACGAAAGCGTATACGACGCCTCGCCGAAACCCCGGGCAACCGGCCGCCAGCTCAGGCCGGGCTTGACTGCCGCATAGCGGCCCGTGCGGTCGATGACCGGCGCTTTCCGCGCGGCGCCCGCTGTCTCCCGGAGATAGGCTGAAAGGCCTTTGATGATTTCGTAGCGTTGCGTCAATGCCGCCGAACGGTCGGCCAATTCAAAGGCGTCAAATCCGGTGTGGCGCAGATGCAGGCCGCGGCCTTCGATGCCGAAAAACCAGGCGTGCGGCGAATAATCCAGCGCGGCGGTCCATTCGGCGCCGCGTTCTTCGTAATCGCGGACGAAGCGGAGCTGCGGCTGCGTGGAAAGCGCGGCATGCCAGGCGGGATGGGCCGCGGGCTTCCAGTCGACGGATTGCCGGTAGTGAAGGTCGGCAAAACGCACGGCCGAATCGCGCGCCGCGGAATCCAGGGCATACCAGCCGGGAAGCCAGGCGCGCCAGGTGAGGGAATCGGGCCGCAGCAGGTGTTCTTCGATCCGGCCCGCGCCGTCCCAGGTAAGATCGGCCAGCACGCCGTACAGTCCTTTGATGTCCGGTTTGAAGCTCCAATTCAGTCCGAGGACCGTTTTGCGGATGCGCTTGTCGCTTGACGGATCATATACCTCGCGCTCGCGGACTTCCCACTCGCCGCCGATTCTGGGCACATAGCGGTCGCCCGTGCCCGTGGTATCAAGCGTATAATGGCCGTTGACGCCCACATAATGCGGCTCCTGGGCGATCGACGACGCCAGCTCCTGGGTGATGGAATACTCCTGCCGCATGGTGAGCCCGCATTTCGCGTCTATATCATTGGTGACATTGGCAAGAGTGGAGATCTCGCGATGCTCCGGATCGTGCGTGACAAGACGGTAATGCGTGCTCGAGGCGGCCAGACGCCAGCCGGGCAGAAGATGGTGATCGAACGACTGTGTCCATTCGAGGGACCAGCCGGTGTCCGCGGCCGACAGGATGCCGGCGTTGCCGCGCCGGTGCTGCGATGCATTGACGGACTCGCGGAATGAAAGCGGCAGCCAGTCGAACGCGAATGATCCCGCCGCGTGGCCGCGGCCGGGCATGCCGGTCCCGTACCACCATTCATCCGCGGCGCCCATCGAGAGAGCGGCCTTTCCCATGTCAAGCCGCGCGGAAAGACCGTCGCGCCGCGTGCGATCGGCCAGACCGGCCGCGTGGTTCCGGAACAGGGCGCCCGCATAGGAGAGCGACAGGCGATCGAAGATCCGCGCGTTCGTGGCGTTCGAAATCCGATCGGTGGTCAGGGAGTCGCCGCGCCATGCTTGACCATACAAGAATTCGGTGCCGGCGCCTTTCCAGGCCGTTGCGCCGGCATACGACTCCCACCATTGCCGGCGGCCCATGCCCGGCGCAAGCACCGTGTCGTTCCACGCGGATTTGCGTTCCGCTGCGGAAAGAACGTCCTGCGTGAAGTCCTGCGTTATGATCCGGTGCGTAGCGCCCGCCCATACCGAACGGGTTTCCGAATGCCGGTTGCCTATCGAAATCGTGCTGTACGCCGCGGCGCCGGTATTGCCGGCATCATCGCGCGCCGAAAGAAGGTTGCGGTCGTGTTCCTGGCCCGCGATGTCCGTCGATGCGGAAAGCCATGGAGCGGGAGCATAGGCAGCGGCGATTTCTCCCACCGTGGTGCGTTGCGGCGCGGGAAATTCGTTCTTTGCCGAAAAATTGCCGCCGCTTCCCGCAAACCGGTAGGCGTCGTAGCAGACGCCCGGCTGCGGGCAGAGCGTGGTTTCGGGCATGTAGTCGCCCTGGCCGTCGGCAACGCGATGGAATGTCACCGAGTAAAGTTGCTTGTCCGATGGGAAATTGCCGGTCCCGGCCCATACGAACCGGTCGCGTCCCAGCGAATCGCGGTCCCGGATGTACAACGCATCATACAGGGCGGCGCTGTCGGCGCGGGACCATGGGACCGGCCGTCCCATGGTTTTCATCCATGGCCGGTCGCCGGCGGCCGAGAGGCTGTCGCGGTCCGCGGCCGTGAGTTCGAGATCGATGGGGGCTTCGGCATTGTCGGATTCCAGCCAGAGCGCGCCGCACACGGAAACATGGGAGTCGGAGGGCGCGAAATGGGTTTCCGCGCCGGTCATCAGGCGCTGGTAATCGAACGTGGTATATTCGTATTCGGCGCGGATGATGTCCCGGTCATGGATGGGGCAGCGCACGGCGAAGGAGATGGCGCCGGCATCGTAATCCACCGTGTAATCGGCGTTGTCGCCCTCTTTGAGCGGCCGGCCGTTGAGCGCGATACGCATGGTGCCGCCGATCACGGTGATGATCTGGTTCTCGCCGTTGCCGGTCAGGCGATAGGGGCCCTGCAGCCCGGCCCGGCCGTTGAAGGTCTGGACGGCCATTTTGCCGCGCGACAAGGCCCCAAAGAGCGTGGCCGACCAGGGTCCCGGCCGCGCGGTTGCGGCAATGCCCTTGATCTTCTTGTCGCCCGAAAGCATCAGCCGGTCGGGCCAGCGCAGGTACTGGTCGCCCACGGTGGCCGACCATCGGGGATTGGAAAGGGTCGCGTACAGCATGTCGATATCGCTGATTTCCCGTGTGTCTTCGTCAAGCGATGTGCCCTGGTCGGAAAGGTGCGCTTCGAGGCGCGTGTCCCTGGCAACGTCGCCGAATATGCTAATGTCCATGGCTTGCTCGATGGTGGAGCGGCCGCTTGACCCTGCGGCAATACCGACGCTTTTATAGCCCGACACATCAAGGTCTTCGGCCGCGGAGAATGCGGCGGCGCGTCTGCCGGTATCGGCTGACGGCAGCAGCGAATCGCCCGGTTGCATATAGACTGGCTCATAGAGCGAAAAAGTGCGCGCAATGCCGGCAAAACGCGGCAGGAAGCGCGCATTGAATCGGGCGCCGCTGTCGATGGGCGCGGAAAACAGCAAAGCGTTCGCTTCGGGAACATAGGCAAACGGAAGCGCCGGCCCCAGGACGCTGTCGGGATCGGTGAGTACGATACTCGCGGGATCAACGAACCGGTTCCCCAGACCATACGGACCGGGTGTGCCGTTGCCTATGATGGTTGTATCCATGACTTGTGCCAGCGGCATGGCGGGCGCCAGCAACGCCGCGAAAATGCACGCGCGGTTGATTCGGCGGAAATAGCGGGAATATCCTGCATGCAGGCGCTGAAATTCCGTTACCATGGCTCCCTTAATATACGCTTTTGGATGCCGTCATTCATGGAGTTTGTAGGCCCGTCGCACGGTCGCCGCGCACGCCCGTTCTTCTTCTATTTCGTGGTCATATGGTATATTATTTACCGCACCTTGCAGAATGGTATCCATTAATGCAGCAGGGCCTTTTCGAGAGCCTTACGGGCCAGTTTCTTGACAAAACGCCGGTCGACCAGCCGGCGCCGCGCGATCGTCGCGTCCATTCCATCATGGACCATCTCAACCGCATCTTCAATACGCGCGAAGGAAGCATCACGCACCTCAAGGACTACGGCCTTCCGGACATTTCGGAAATTTACCGCAAAATGCCCGATGGCCTTGACGAACTGCGCAAGGCGATCGAGCGCACGGTGGAAAAATTCGAACCGCGGCTCAAGCGCGTGAAGGTGGCGCGCAAGGAACGCGAGAAGACGGCCGCGGCGGCCGCGGAGTTCAAGCTGGAATTCATTCTGTCCGGTGAACTGCGGGAAGGCGGAATGGTGCGCTTCCAGACCACCTTTACCAGCACGGGCAATTCGACCATTTCGCCATGGAAGAAGATCGAATAGCAGTCGGAACAATCACCCGCGGACACTACCCATGATCGAAAAGTATTACGAAGAAGAGTTGCGCTACCTGTACGATTCGGGCCGTGAGTTCGCCAACGCGCATCCGGACCGCGCGCGTTTTTTAAACATCGACGCCGTGGGCGACCGCGATCCCTATGTCGAACGGCTTTTCGAAGGCTTTGCTTTTCTGGCCGCGCGCATCCGCGAGAAGCTGGACGACTCCTTCCCGGAACTCACCGAAGGCCTCATCGACATCATGTGGCCGCAGCTTCTGGAAGAGGTGCCGTCGCTTTCGCTGGTGGAGTTCCGGCCGCGCAAAGGCATGCTGCAGGAGACGCGCACCATACCGCGCGGCACGGAAATTCTCACCGATCCCGCTGGTCCGGAGGGCGCCATATGCCGCTTTACCACCACGCAGGAAGTGCGCATGCATCCTCTCACCCTTGCGAACGTGGAAAAAAGCGTGGACACGCGCGGCAGGGCATCGCTGTCGTTCCGCCTGGTTATTGACGAAGCGGTACAATGGCAAAAGCTGCAATTGTCGCCGCTGCGCCTGTACCTGCACGCCGAAATGCCCACCGCGCTCATGCTGCACGAGTTTTTGACCGGCCGCTGCGTGTCGGCGCGCATCACCGTCAACAACGGCGACACCGTGGAACTTGACCCCGCGCAGGCAACGTCGCCCGGCGGTCTTGTGCCCGAGGAATCGCTCCTGCCGCGCGATTCGCGCACCTTCTGGGGGTATTCGCTGCTGCGCGAATACTTCGTGTTCCCGGAAAAATTCCTGTTTGTCGACCTCCTCGGCTTTGACCGCATACCGTATCGGACGCCGGAACCGCAGACCCTGGAATATCGGCTTACCTTCGACCGTGATTTCCCTCCCGACAAGCCGTTTCGCACCGAATCGTTCCGGCTGTTCTGTTCGCCGGCGGCCAATATCTTCAAGCGCGAAACCGAACCGGTCCTGAATACCGGGCTTAAAGCGGAGTACCGGGTCGTGGCCGATTCCACCTATCCGCGCTCCTTTGAGACCCACAGCATCATTTCCGTGACCGGCATCGACCGCGTGACGGGCGAACGGTCCGTGTACGAGCCGTTCCATTCGTTTGCGAACCTGGGCCGCAAAAATGGGCGCACCTTTGCCGGGCATTACCGGCGCGGGGTCGACGGCAAGCGCGTTGTCAATCTGTCGATCGGCGGCGCCCGCCTGGACGGCGCCGCGGTGCGGGAAGAAACCCTTTCCATCGAAGCCTGGTGCTCCAACGGCACGCTGCCGCGCGACGACCTGCGCGAAGGTTCCATCAGCAAACCGGGACCGGGGTTCCCGGAATTCGTTTCGGTGACCAACATCATCCGGCCCACGCTGCCGTGCACGCCGCCCGCCGATGACGAATACCAATGGATGTTCCTTTCCCACCTGGGGACCAATTACCTGTCGCTGGCATCGGCCGATACGCTCAAGGCCGTGCTGCGCCTCTACGACTGGTCGCATGCCGAAGGCAAAGCGCGGCGCATCGACGCCATAACGCAGGTGACGCAGAAGCCCGCGGAGTCCATGGTCGAAGGGTCGGTGGTGCGCGGCGTGGAATTCACGGTCCAGTTGAAGGAATCGGAATTCAAAGACGCCGGCGATCTGCACCTGTTCGGAGGCGTGCTCAAGGAATTTTTATCGCAGTATGTATCGATCAACTCGTTTATCGATCTTGTCCTGGTGCTGCAACCGTCCGGCGCATCGCGGCGCTGGAGCTCTCTGAAAGGCCGGCAATGGACGATCTGATCCGGCAACTCTCCGCCAACGGGCGGCGGTTCGATTTCTTTCAGGCGCTGTCGCTTTTGGAGGAATATTTTTCGCGGGAGGGCGTTTCCGATCCTGTCAATTCCGGCCGGGTGCGCCTTGAGGCGGATTCGTCGCTGGGGTTTCCGCCCAGCGATATCGCCGGCGTGCGCGACGACCACGGCGTGCTGCGCTTTGCGCTGTCGTTCATGGGATTGATCGGCGTTTCGTCGCCGCTGCCTGTTTACTTTGCGGAATATGTCGAGGTCAAGCCCGAGGAGTCGCGCGCGCTGCGCGATTTTCTGGCCATGTTCAACCACCGCGTGTACGCCCTCTTTTACCGCGCGTGGAAAAAGTACCGCTTTCAGCGGACCATTTCATCCCTGCTGTCGGACCCGTTCACCCGGCGCGTGGCCGCGCTTGCGGGGATCGGCGATGTTGCGTCGCTTTCCGGCGACCAGGCGCGGCTTCTGGCCTATGCGGGCCTTTTTGCCGGGCGATCCCGCGGCGGTGCGGGCCTGAGCGCCCTGATCGGCGATTTCTTCGGCGGCGTGCCGGTGGCTGTTGTCAACTGGATGCCGCGCCGGGCGGAATTACGTGATGTCAAGAAGCTGGGGGAGAACGTACGCCTGGGCGTGGACGCCATCGCGGGGACGTCGATCCTCGACCGGGCCGGCAAGTTCCGCGTGGTGGTGGGCCCGCTGCCGCGCGCGACCTATGAGAGCTTTCTCCCCGGCTCATCCATCATGCAGCGGCTCGTGGAGCTCGTGCGCGCGTACATGGCCGATCCCCTGGAATTCGATGTGGAGGTCATGCTGCAGAGCATCGATCTCATTCCCGTGGCGCTCGGCCTGGACACGGCCGCGCTGGGGCGCACCTCATCGCTGGGCGTTTCGCATGAAAAGGCCGGGACCCAATCCGTCGTGTACGAACCGCAGTAGAAGAGGCCAGAAAGCCAAAGGCCAGAGGCCGCCAAGAGTGATTATTTCAGGCTGGTCGCCGGCCTCTGGTCGCTGGCCTCTATCCCCAGAAACCGCACCTCGGGTTCAAGCGCAATACCATACCTCTTCCGGATTTCATCGCGCACGAGACGGATAAGATAGAGAACGTCCTGCGCCGTGGCGCACCCGAGATTGACGATGAAGCCGGCGTGCTTGTCCGAAATCATGGCATCCCCGCGCTGCGTCCCCTTCAGCCCCGATTCCTCCACCATCCGGCCCACAAACCGTCCAGCGGGCCGCTTGAAGACGCTTCCGCATGAACCGTATTCGAGCGGCTGTTTGGCGGCGCGGCGGCGCAGCAGATCCATGCGCGCAGCCCGCATTTCCGGTTCGTTTCCCGCGCCGCAGCGCAGCGTGCATTCCAGCAGCACGCGGTCCTGCAATTGCGGCGCGCTGCGATACCCGAAATCGATATCGGCGCGCGACAGCGTGCGCACCCGCAGCGATTCGTCAAGCAGCGATACCGATTCGACCGCGGCGCCGATGTCGCCGGAATCGATCCCGGCGTTCATGGTCAGCGCGCCGCCGATCGTGCCGGGGATTCCCGCAAGACATTCGATGCCCGATAGCCCTCGCCGCTCGCTGAAATACACCGCGTCGCGCAGCAGCGCGCCCGCCTGCGCCGTGACGGTATTTCCCCTGCTGGTGATCGCGCGCAGGAATCGCATCAGACAAATGACAACTCCATCAAACCCTTCGTCCGCAACCAGCAGGTTCGCGCCGTCTCCCATCAGGAACGTTGGCATATCGCATTGGCGGCATTCGCGCAGCAGGTCAACCAGCTCGGCCTGGTCTTGAGGATAAACCAGCAGCGCTGCCGGGCCGCCGATGCGATACCAGGTATGCGGCGCAAGCGGTTCATTCAGCAAAAAGCGGCCCGGGCATCGTTTTTCCACCCAGGCGCGGACCTCGGAAAGCCCATTTTTTGGTTTACCGGCCATACTTTTCATGGTAAAATAAGTTCGGCATATGCAATCCATCAGCGGAACCACCCGAAAAATTCTGCACGCCGGCCTGCGCATCGGCGCCATGGCCCTTCTGGCCGGCTGCTCGGTATTCGATCATACGCCGCAGATCCCCTATGTGCCGCCCGTGACCTTCACCGGCATGATCAATGATTCGCTGATCGAATTGCGCGGCCACCAGTTGCAGCCCAATGTCTGCGTTCTCAGCCACGATACGGTGAAAATGTTCATGTGTTCGCGCGATTATTCGCCGGACCCGATTCCCACCGGTTGCTATATGCGGCTGTACGTCATGCCCCTGCCGCCCGATACGCCGGCGCAGAACATCCTTTCGGTGCGCAACATCATCCTCCATTGTGAACTCGCTTTTAACGGGATGAACCAGAGCTATCAGATTATTCCTGCGGATTCGTTGCGCTTCAATGTGAGCGCGCGCCTGGAAATCGGGTCGTTGGAGCGCGCGCATGGAGGATCGATTGCGCTCAACCATATCGAAATCAACGGGCTTCCGGTCCCCGGGTCAAATGCACCGGAGAACCTGGTGATCCGGGAAGGCACGATCGAAGGATCAATCCAATAGCCGTTGCGCTGCGGCCCGGCGGCTGCGGAGGTTGTCAAGGTGCGGGCAGGATGGCATACTTATACCGAAATGCATTCCAGATTATAGGATGTCATTGCGAGGAGTGAAACGACGAAGCAATCTTTTTATTCCATGTGAAAAACGCGAGATTGCTTCTCCCGCCATCGGCGGGATCGCAATGACAGACGCGTTTATCGAATGTGCAGATTCCCATAATGAACACAGGCCCATGGTATTCGCAATGAAACATCCATGCCGCATCCTGAATAACCATCTGACGCCGATCTGCATCGCGGCAACCATATCCGCGCTCATGGCCGCGGCGCCGCAGCCAACGCCTCCGGTGGGGTTCCAGGGCGCGGTGTGGGGCATGAGTTCCGCGGATGCAAAAACCGCCATCAATCCGCAGCAATGGCAGCAGACTGCAAATGATAAAGGCTTCCCGGACAGCCTCAAGGTCTCAACCTACACGTCTTCCGCCACGATCGCCGGATATCCAGCATCAGTCAAGTATTACTTCGTCGAGGACCGCTTTTTCCAGGCGACCGTGACCTTCCGTTTTAAAAAGCTCGAAACCTATGACTTCAATTACAATGTCTTTCGCAGCGTGGACCAGTATTATCAGGCGATCCGCAGCCAGACACTCACGTTTGTCTATGACATTTACGACCTGCTTGGTAAAAAGTACGGGAAACGGGAACCGTATTTCGACAAACTGGACCCGCGGCTCATGTTCGTGGAGACCGACAAATACCTCCGCAAAGAACGCTGGAACCTGCGCTATCATCCCTATGAATACTATAAAAAAATCATCGGATCGGCCTATGCCCGCTGGGATTTCCCTAAAACGCGCGTGCTCTTTTCAGTCAATATCTCCGCGTCGGACAAGCGGTTCGATTACCAATTGTCGTTGAGCTCGTTGGATATGGAACGGTATATCAATAAGCGGAAGGATGAGTTGAGGGCGAAGGGACTGTAATCCTCTCGATCTGCCACCCTTTGATATTTTTGCTTTTAATACAAATCTGTTGCATAACAGCGGCGAAATGGGCATATTTATTAATGATATCTGCTCCCCATCCGACTTGCCGCAAGGCCTCGGGTGGGGTTATTTTTTTTCAACGCCAGAGCAAAATCTTCCACGGCTGCTTAGCCCAAAGCTGCTTGACCGCAAGGCTTCAGGATCGTGCGGCAAGAAGACGCGCGAAACGCCCAACTTGACTTCAAATTCGGCAATGTATATACTTGGTATATACACTCTTGTGGAGGCATCCTATGGTCACGAAAATTCAAAAATGGGGCAACAGTCAGGGCCTGCGCTTTCCCCGTGAAGTTCTTCGCAAGGCTTCCATTTTCATCGGCGAAGAGGTCGACATTTCCGTGAGGAACGGGGAAATCATCGTCAAACGCGCCGTCCCGGCGCGGAGCAAATATCGTCTCAAGGACCTTGTCGCTAAAATGCCGCCCCACTACAAACCATCGGAAGAACACTGGGGCAGACCGCACGGCAAGGAGATCTGGTGATGCCTCCCTACGTCCCTTGTAAAGGCGACTTTGTTGCGCTGACATTTGATCCGCAATCGGGCCATGAGCAAAAAGGCCGCAGACCCGCCCTCGTCATCAGCAACGACCTTTTTAATCAACGTACCGGCCTTGCTTTGGCGTGCCCTCTTACAAATACCGATAGAAAAATCCCCTTTCATGTCAAGGTCCCGGAACACTGCATCCTTACGGGTTTTGTCATGGTCGACCAGGTGAAATCAGTGGATTTTATCGCGCGGAGCGCGAAATTCATCGACAAGGCCCCGCCGCATCTTCTGGCCGAGGTGCTGGCGATACTCGATGCGTGCGTGTATTAGGTGGTGTCGGGGAAATCAGCCCGCGGCACGGCTGGGATTATCATGCATCTGTTTCCAATGTGACAATTTAATGCCTTTAATGCGCCACGGTCACCCAAAACGCACTATAGCCTGCATTGACCAGGCCAAGGTCAACGGAAAAGCGTGCCCAACCGGAGTGAAGGTCGAGAATGCCGAACTGTCGAGCATTACTATCAGGCGAAGTCGGCTTCATATTGTTGATGGAATCAAAAGCGGCGCGTGCGCCATATCGATCTCGAATGGCGGGCGGAAGGCAGCGTATAGCGCAATAATCCCATGACCCGCATTTTCCCCTGAACCGACCGCGCGCGCCGGATTGGCAGCGCCCCCACAGACAATCTGGGTGTTGTGCGGTCGGGCGAGGAAAATTTCCCTTACAAAATGCATTGTATCCACCAAGTCACACGAAGTCGCACCAAGAATACAAAAGAGAATTGCCTGTCTTCGTGAACCTTCGCGTGACTTCGTGGATAAATTTCTGGAATCTCCAGGCCATTGCGTATTTTAGTGAATCCACAAATCGAGCATCCCTATGAACGACCGCCTTCGTGACGTCCTGATCGGACACAACGGCAATTATATCCTCCCCTTTTTCTGGCAGCATGGCGAAGAGGAGAGCGTTCTACGCGAAGAGATCGCGCGCATTCAGGAATCCTCCATCGGCGCTTTCTGCGTGGAATCGCGGCCGCACCCGGATTTTTGCGGGCCGCGCTGGTGGCATGATATGGACATCATCATGGATGAGGCGCGGAAGCGGTTCATGCGCGTATGGGTGCTTGACGACCGCGCATTTCCCACGGGTTCGGCAAACCACTGGATACGCGATAAATATCCTGAACTGGCCAGGATCTTTCTTGCCGAGCGCCATATGGACGTGGTCGGGCCGCAGCCTGGCGCATCGATCCTTCTGAGTCGCTGGCTCAAAGAGGGCGACCGGATTGTTGCCATTCTTGCGTGCCGCCGTGTTGATTATGCGAGCGCCGTCGATGGCAATGCGATCGATCTGACCTCCAGGATATCGGGCGATCTTCTGCATTGGGACATTCCCGCGGGATACTGGCGCATCTTCTTCATCGTTGAGACGGTGCATGATGGCGGATGGAAGGACTTCATCAATCCCCTTGACCCCAAATCCTGCCGTGTGCTGATCGATGCGGTTTACGAAACGCATTATCAAAGGTATGGCTCTGATTTCGGCAAGACCCTGGCCGGTTTTTTCTCCGATGAGCCGTTCATGGGCAACAGCACCAGCTATTACGATTGCTCGATCGGCCGCAAGCGCATGGTATTGCCCTGGCGCAGGGACCTTCTACCGCTGCTTGATGCGCAATTCGGCGAACCGTCGCTCCGTGCACTTCCAGGTTTGTGGCACGATATCGGCCCGAAAACCTGGCCTGTCCGCTACGCGTTCATGGATCTGGTCACGCGGTTGTATGGCGAATCGTTCTGCGATCAGCTTGGTGCATGGTGCGAGCAGCATGGCGTGGAGTACATCGGCCATATTGTGGAAGACAACGGCGCGCATGCACGGCTCGGTATGAGCGCCGGGCATTTTTTCCGGTCCATGGGCGGCCAGCACATGAGCGGCCTTGACGTGGTGCTCTGGCAGTTGCGGCCGGGTTTCGATCGCCATCGGTTCATTACACCCGGAGAATTCGGGGACGGCGAATTCTATCATTACGAACTCGGCAAGCTGGGCGCATCCCTCGGGCATATCGACCCTAAAAAGAAAGGCCGGACCGTCTGCGAAGTATACGGGGCCTATGGCTGGGCCGAAGGCGTGCGCCTGATGAAATGGATCACGGACCATATGCTCGTGCGCGGGATCAACTGGTTCGTGCCGCACGCGTTTTCGCCCAAAGAGTTTCCCGATCCCGATTGTCCGCCCCATTTTTTCGCGCGCGGCCACAACCCGCAGCTCAACTATTTCCGCATCCTCATGGAATACGCCAATCGCATCTGTCATCTTCTCAACGGCGGGCGACATGTCGCTTCCGCGGCCGTGCTGTATCATGCGGAGATGGAGTGGTCCGGGGACTACATGCCGGTCAGGCAGCCCATGCGCGTGCTGATGCAGGCGCAGCTCGATGCGGACATCGTGCCGGCGGACGTGGTATGCGATGCGGGCGTCGCGGACGCCAAGCTGCAGATCGCGGCGGAATCATATCCCTGCCTGATCATCCCCTGGTCGCAGCGCCTGCCGCGGCGGGTGCTGGAGGCAGTCCGCCGGTATGCGGACCGGGGACTGAGAATCGCATTCGTCAACAGCCTGCCGCAAGGGTCCAGTGAGGGCGCGGATGCGTCCGAAATTCTGGAATACCTTGCGCATTCGCCCCATGTCGCCATCGTCCCGCTGGAAAAACTGGCGGAACAGCTCGACGCATGGGGCATGCGCGACGTGCGCGTGAGTACGCAAGAGCCGTATCTGCGGTGCTACCACTATACGCATGGCAATGGGAACCTTTGGATGTATTTCAATGAGCACCCGGCAACTGAAGTCCGCACAACCGCTTTCGTTGGAACCGGCGCTCCGCTCTTCAGCTACGACGCATTCGCCAACGCGCTTTACTCCATGGAATCGGCGAAGGACGGGAACACCAGGAAATTCGCGCTGAATCTCGCTCCCGGGGAAGCGATGATCGTGACCGATTCCAGCGATGGTGCGTCCGCGGCCGGACCGCTGCTGCACTGGAGCATGCTGAACGCCGGCGCTCCCGCGGCCATTGATACATGGCAAATTTCCATCAAGGCGGCCGTGCCGGGTTCCGAATTCGCGCATTTCCGCGACATGCGTGAGCTCACGAATCTGTGCCATCCGTCAATGCTGCCCGATTTTTCCGGCACGATCCGGTATGAAGCGACGCTGCGAATGGAACACAAGCCTGCGGGCAGGATCTGGCTTGATCTCGGCGCTGTCGGCAAAACCGCCGAGCTCTGGATCAACGACCGTTACGCGGGAGTCCGGATTTCCGGTCCCTATATCTTCGATATCACGGATGTTCTCGCACAACGGGAAAAGCGGCTGCGGATCGATGTCACCAATACCTTGGCATACCGGCAGAAGGATGACCTCTCGAAATACCATCCCCTGGATAGCGTGGGGCTGATTGGGCCGGTGATGATCCGGACCCTCGCGTGAATCAGGCGCAACAAATTTTAATTTTCCGCTGATTATCCGCGCCCATTTTGTTTTCATCTGTGGTCGCCGGCAACCGCGGGATCAGCGGCGCGCTTTTTCCGCATCCGTTCGGCAATATAAAACAGCGGATACGGTTGTCAAAATTGCGGGGCGTTTAGCCCTCATCAAAGGGGCCCTGCTCAAGCAGCACTGTTTTTTCGCGGCTTGTGGTTCACGCGCAAAGGGGGAGGGAAAAATCCTCATCCCTCAAAACTTGTATCCCAACCCCAATCCGAAAACCGGCGCGAAGGCATTTCTGTGGGAGTGTTTGTCGTTCGCCGGATAGCTGATCCCGCCGTAGACCTGCCAGAGTAGACCGAATCTGGCCATGCCCTTGTACCCAAGCGCGATTGTGGGACCGACCACCGTATTTTTATTCGAGATGTTGCCTGCGGGATCTTCGTCATAATCGAGATACTGGCTGCTGAAATGGGGGCTGATAAAAATCCTGTGCCTGCGGCCGAATTCCGCGTTTACGCCTAGTGCATAACCGAAT
>Ga0315279_10005188_pt1 | contig 17027 bp, 14 predicted proteins | sample YL17G06_20_MG_FD_203694 | JGI IMG/M metagenome (GOLD analysis project Ga0315279, IMG submission 203694) | Sediment microbial communities from Yellowstone Lake, YNP, Wyoming, USA - YL17G06_20 | ecosystem: Environmental > Aquatic > Freshwater > Lake > Sediment | place: USA: Wyoming | collected...
GAAATCCGTAAGGCCTTGAACCTGCCGCTTCCAACCGACTCGGCTGAAAAGGAAAGCGCCAGCGCGGCAAAGGCGAAGAAGTAGAGCATCCCGAACCATCTTTTTGGGGAAGCTCCTTGAATGACCGGCGCCAGGGTCGGCAAGGGGCGAGAAATCAACCAACAAAACCAAGGAGGCTTCGACAACCCATTGCGTAAAACGATTGCCATCCTGGCAGTGGCAGCTTTCTGGCTATTTGGAATCGAACTCCTGGGGGCGGTAACCCGTCCGGTTCGGCGGAGCCGGACGAGTGCGAGTTCTACTTCCCAGCCTGCCCTGCGTTCCACTTCTCGTTCGACCGTCAGCAGCACAAGGAGCACCTCAAAGACCACGGCCCGCCGGAGCCGAGCACGGCGACGGCCCAACCCGTGGCGGATCAGCTCGTACGGCGATCCGGCCGCCGGCGACAACCCCGCGGGCGAGGATCCTCTGGTCCGCGAAGCCGCCCTCGAGGCGCTGGGAAGATGGAACGGCAGCGTGGTGGTGGTCGATCCGAACAACGGCCGCATTCTTTCGATCGTCAATCAGCAATTGGCGCTGGCCAGCGCCTTCACGCCCTGCTCAACGTTTAAACCCGTTGTCGCCCTGGCGGCCCTGAAGGAAGGCCTGATTACCTCGGAGACCAAGCTGCGCGTAGGACGCCGCACGCGCATGGACTTGACGGAAGCACTGGCGCATTCGAACAACCCGTTTTTTGCCACTCTCGGAAAGCAACTGGGGTTCGACCGTCTTTTCGAAATTGCTCACCGTTTCGGGTTCGGTGAAAAAACAGGATTGAATATCCCCGGGGAATCGCCGGGCCGTTTTCCCGAGGAGGCGCCCAAAGAAGGCGGGGTCGGCTTGATGTCGAGTCATGGCAAGGCAATCGAGGTCACACCGCTGCAAATGGCTGCCGTGATTTCAGCCATCGCCAACGGTGGCACGCTCTACCACCTCCAGTACCCACGCACGCCGGAAGAGATCGAACAGCTCCAGCCGCAGGTTCGCGGGCAACTGGACGACCTCGCCGAATATTTCCCCCACGTCCGCGAGGGTATGGCCGCGGCGGTGCTGTACGGCACGGCTCGCTCGGCCTTCGACCCCGAAGAGCAGATCTACGGCAAGACGGGCACGTGCAGCGAGGCCGGCGCGCGCCTGGGCTGGTTCGCCTCGTACTCGCGCGAGCAGCAAGCCAAATACGTGGTGGTGGTTCTTCTGCGCGGCGGAAAAATGATGTACGGTCCGCACGCCGCCGAGATCGCCGGACGTCTCTACCGCGGCCTGCGCCTGAAGGAGCAGCCCCCCACTCAGGCCAGCGCCCCCGCCCCGCTCATCGGCGGCTTCCGGCCCTGATTCCGCGGCTGCCTGTTGGACATCACTTCGTCACGAAGTCTGCAGCTCAAAAACCTTTTCGGTATAGAGTCTGCTTGCCTTCAAGTCTTCTTCCAGTGAACGCGTGACGGTTGTCCCTTTCTCATAGGCGAGTTCTACCACCAGGTAACCGCCGTATCCTGTCTCCTTGAGGTACTCTGCGACCGGGTGGTAATCGACGTCGCCGTCATTCAGATCCTCCATCCATACGCCGGCCTTCGAGTTGCGGAGATGAAGGCTTTCGAGACGGCTACCGACTTCGCGCAGGAAGGCCATCGGTTCCTGCCCGCCGCGATAGGCCCAATGGATGTCAACACAGCAACCTACCGATTTGGGGTCGGTGTTCGCCAACTGGTGCCGCCACTCGCGCGCGTTTTCGACAAGCTCAGGAGTGTGATGATGAACCATCAGGCGGATTCCCAGCTTCTGGAGTTCGGCGCCGAGTTGGTTCAAGTAACGCGCTTGAGTGGCCAATTCCTCGTCGGACTTCCTGCCCTGATTGGGCTTGGGACTTGGATTCGTGACAATGCCTCGAACGCCAGCCTCCTTTGTCGCCTGCGCCAATTCGACGATGGTCTTGATGGAGTGCTCGGCCATACGCGCTTCGTGCAGCGTGCTGTTGGCGTAAAACGTGGGCATACTGAGTCGAAGCTTCTTGAGCAGCCCCAGGGTCTTCTCGCGGAGCTTGGAATCCACGAAGCCGTCGTTTAGGTCAACGTTCGTGTAACCCGCGCGCTGGAACCCGGTAAGCATTTCCTCGACCCCGTCGGCTAAGGATTCTTTCGCAGCCTCGAAACGCTGAATCCAAATGTAGGCTTGTACGGAAAGAACAGGATGATAGCGGGGTGAGGCCGCCCCGAATGGCCCCGCAAGTGAACTCCCCGCCAAGGCGGCCATCTTCGCCAGTGCTTCACGTCGTGTGCAATCTCTTTCGCTCATCGGACACCACCTCTTGATTTTCCCAGCGCCCTCGAGGAAAGACCCCTCATCCTCTCGGTCGCTTTACGATGCGTTCCTTGGAGGCGAAATCTACTTCTCCTTAGACAGCAGGTCAAGGGAAGGTCGCCGGTAGACAGATTTTCCTGGCGAGCGCCGACGGTCGATTGCCGGCACATCTTCCGCTGTCCTCATGGATGGCGTATAGTTTGCACTGCAATTTCGCACTCGCAACACCCGAGCCGCCATCGCGCACACCTTGGCCGAAGCAGGAGGACCGCGATGACCATTGACCTCGACCTCCAACACCACGCTCCCCCGCCGAAGAGGAGGGACTATCGCATTGGCGCGATCGGCGCCGGATTCATCATGCGCGATTGTCACCTGGTGGCGTATCGCAACGCGGGCTACAACGTGGTGGCGATCACTTCTCAACCGCCCGAGCAGGCACGCGAGGTGGCGCAGCTGCGCGGCATTCCCAAGGTCTGCTCCACCAACCAGGAACTGCTGGCCGACGTTTCCATTGAAGTCCTCGATATCGCTGTGCCGCCGAATCTCCAGTTGCCGATCGTGCGCGAAGCGGTAAAGCACGCCGACCACATCAAGGGAATCCTTGCCCAAAAGCCCCTGGCGACAAATTACTCGGAGGCAAAGGAGATCGTCCGCCTGTGCGAGAAGGCGGGCATCACGCTGGCCGTCAACCAGAACATGCGTTACGACCAGTCGATTCGCGCGCTCAAGACGGTGCTCGAGCGTGGCTATCTCGGCGAGCCGGTGTTGGCCACGATTGAGATGCGCGCCATCCCGCACTGGCAGACGTGGGTGAAGGACCTGGGGAAAGTCACGCTGCTCAACATGAGCATTCATCACCTGGACACGTTCCGCTACTTGTTCGGCGACCCGAAGAGCGTCTACGTAAGCGCACGGACCGATCCGCGCACGAAGTTCGAGCATACGGACGGCATCGTGCTCTACATTCTTGAGTACGCGAACGGTTTCCGTGCCACTGCGTGGGACGACGTTTGGGCCGGCCCCGCACGCGAGGGGGGCGCCCCTGACACCTACATCAAATGGCGAGTCGAGGGAACGGAGGGCCTGGCGCAAGGAACAATCGGCTGGCCGTCCTACCCAAACGTCACGCCGAGCACGATTGAGTTCACGACCAAGCTCCAGCCCAGCACGTGGTTCTCACCGCGCTGGACCGAGGTGTGGTTCCCGGACGCCTTCGCAGGCACGATGGGGATGCTACTCGACGCGCTCGCGAATGGCGCGGAACCTGCCGTCTCCGGCCGCGACAATCTGAAAACCATGGCGCTGCTCGACGCCTGCTACCAATCCATCGCCGAACATCGGCCGGTGGAGATCGAGGAGATTATGAAGTAGGGACGCCCCGGCGAGACGTCTCTTCAAACGCTCCACCGGAGCGTCTCTACAGAGGAGGAGGCAAATGAAACTCGGACTTATCAATTCCGCTTGGCTCGGATCCCATGTTGGAACCGCCGACGGCATTCGCAAGACGAAGGAGATTGGCTTCGACACCATCGACATCTTCGCGGACCCGCTCGAAATCAACATCCAGGAACGCAAGCTCATCAAGGACACCGCCAGGGAAGTCGGGCTGCCCATTGTTTCCGTGTGCTGTTGCGCGCTCGGCATCGCCGACTTCAACGCCCCCGTGCAGAAGTTCCACGTCGACCGTTGCAAGGCTTACCTGGACTTTGTCTATGAGTTGGAGGCGAAGAATCTGCTGCTGGTGCTTGGCGAATACATCTGGCAGCAGGAAGTCATCAAGCCGAAAGACCAGTGGAAGTGGGCGGTGGAAAACACCCGCACTCTGGGGGAATACGCGGCGGGTCTGGGCGTCGAGATCGCCATCGAGCTCGAGCCGTTCAAGCTTTCACTGGTTAACAGCCTGGATCGGATGGTCGAGTTCCTTAACGATGTAAACCACCCCGCGGTGTGCGCCAACATGGATATCTCGCACCTGCATCTGTCGCATTCGCTGGCGTCTGAGATGCCGCGCTTGAAGGGTCGCATCGCCCACGTCCACTTCTCCGACTGCGATGGCAAAGTTCATGGCGACCTGCCGCCCGGTCACGGCGTGGTGGATTTCGTTCCCTACTTGAGAGCGCTCAAGGTCGTCGGCTTCGACGGCACGGTGAGCATCGAACTCGAATACTCACCCGAGCCGGCCAAAATCGTCGACTGGGTCACCGAAGCCTATCGAGAAACCAATAAATTGATGCAGGGATTGGGTATTCGGGGCTAAGGCAGGAATTGGGACGCAGGGGCGGTTCGCGAATCGTCCCTGCATGTGCTGATCCCGCAGGTCGGGACCGGCGCGTCGAAGATCGCGTGTTCCCAGCATGCAGGCCGCAATCACTCTTCGTGGCACCTTCTCACAACTTCAAACGGCACTTGCCACACCCCACTTGCGCCGGATTCGGTTCTCGAGTGTTTCAAAGACCACGCGGTCCACGATTTGGCCTATAGCCATGATCAGGAGCATCACGGCCAGGACCTGGCTCATATCGTTCAAGTCGCGACCCATCATGAGCAGGTGACCGAGGCCAAGACTCACGAAAATCATCTCACCGGAGATGAGCGACCGCCAGGCAAACGCCCAGCCTTGTTTCAACCCCGCAATCAGGTGAGGCAGGCTCGCCGGCAACAGCACGTGCAGGAAGAGTGGAAGGCCGTTCGCTCCCAGGTTGCGCCCCGCCAGGAGATAAATCCTGGGGACGTGGCGCACTCCCACTTCCGTATTGATCGTGACGGCCAGCAGCGACCCCATCACCACGACAAATAAAATCGCCTTCTCGGTCAGCCCGAACCAGAGCACCGCCAGGGGCAACCAGCAGAGGCTGGGGAGGCTCTGCAAACTCAGCACCAGTCCGCCCACTGTGTCCCGCAGAAACTCGTTCACCGCGATCAGGAACCCGAGGGTAATGCCCAACAGGACGGAGAGGCCGTAGCCGAGGCCGATCCGTTTCATGCTCACGCCCAGACCGATCAGGAAGCTCCGGTCGCTGAACCCTGCGCGCACTGACTCCAGCACACTCTGGGGCGTGGGAAACAGGTAAGGGGGCCAGATCTTCAGGTCGGAAAGTATTTGCCACACCGCCACCAGCCAGAGGTAAAAGGCCAGTTGCCTAATGGTTCTCTTCATGGTTGTACTCTTCCTTTACCGCCTTATTGATTTCTTCTTTCAGTTGCGCCAGGACCTCGCGCGCCGTCAAGGCCAGTTCGGGATCTTCCAGGTGGCGGGGCCGCGGCAGGGTGATGTCGAATTGGCTCTTGATCCGTCCGGGCCGGAACGTCAGCAGCATCACGCGGTCGCCCAGCCGGACCGCCTCGCGGACGTTGTGGGTGACAAAGACGATCGTCTTACCGGTTTCCGCCCAGAGGCGCGCCAGTTCTTCATGCAGCAGGTCGCGGGTCTGCGCGTCCAGAGCGGCGAAGGGCTCATCCATCAGCAGCACATCCGGCTCGGTGACCAGCGAGCGCGCCAGCGCCACGCGCTGCTTCATGCCGCCCGAGAGTTGATGCACGTAGCTCGTCTCGAAGCGTGAAAGGTGGACCAGGCGCAGGTAGTGCTGGCTGCGTTCCCGCCGCTCACGCTTGCCGACGCCTTGCATGCGCAGGCCGAATTCCACGTTCTCCTGAACCGTCAGCCACGGGAACAGGCCCAGCTCCTGAAAGATGACGATGCGGTCGGTGCCCGGGCCTTCCACCGGCCGCCCGTCCATCCAGATTTCTCCCGCCGTGGGCCGGTCCAAACCCGCCAGCAGGCTGAGCAAGGTTGACTTTCCGCACCCCGACGGACCCACCAGGCAGAGAAATTCTCCCTCCCGCACTTCCAGGTGGAGGTCCTCGAGCGCCACAAGCAGACCGCGCGCCGTCTGGAACGATCGCGAAACACCCTCCAAGCGTAGCTTCGCCTCCCGGGTCACGAACGCTTGGGTGGTTTCCAGAGGCATTGCCATATGCGTCTTCAAGTCGGGGCAGTTTCAGAGTCTGGGTGATAACCTTGCTGTAGCAGCGATATCCTCATCGCCATCTCGGTCTTTTCGATGACTTCGGCGGTCAGAGACCGCCGCTGCTGCGCCCGGAATCCGGTATCACGCGCTCATCAGCCGCGCCTTCTCCCTCACGGCACGGGCTTTGCTCCCTTCTCTTGTAGTACTTCGTTCAAGACCGAAAGGTCGTAGATGCCTGAGAGATCGGGTCGCTCGCGACCCAGGAATCCCGCCTCAAACGCCCAATGCGCCGAGGTGAAGAGCGAGGAGCGAATGGGATCGTAGGTGACCTGCAAGCGCGAGAAGGAGTCGTCCAGCACGGGCTGGGGCAGCGCCTTGCCGGTCTCTTTCTTGATTTCCTCGTTCAATACCCGCTTCGCCTCGGGCAGATTCTTGTTGATCCATTCCGTCAGCTCGACATGCGCCTTGACCCACTTCCTGACGAGACCACGATGCTCCTTCAGGAATTTGGTGCTGACGATCAGATGGGTGGTCACGAACTGGCCATTCGGCCACAGGTCGCGCTCGTCGAGGAACAGGCGGCCGTTGGCTTCGCGAATCAGGCGCGCGGCCCACGGTTCGGGCGCCCAGGCGCCATCGATTTCCTTCTTTAGAAACAGCGTGAGCTGGTCGGGATTGGCGATGGGGATCACCTGCACGTCGCCGCCTTTTTCGCGCACCTTGAGCCCGTGAGCGTTCAGCCAGCCGCGCAGAGCTACGTCCTGCGTGTTGCCCATTTGCGGCGAGGCGATTCGTTTGCCGTGGAAATCCTGGGGCTTCTGGATGCCGGAGTCGGCGCGCACCACCAGAGCTGCACCACCGCTCGTGGCCCCGGCGACGATGCGGAGGGCTTCCCCCTGTGAGCGCACGTAGCCGTTGATGGCGGGATTGGGACCGATGTAGGTCAGATCAATCGCCCCCGCAAACAGCGCTTCGATGGCGGAGGGACCGGCATTGAAGATCTTCCATTCCACGCGGGCTTCCGGCGCCACCGCCTTGTCGAACCAGCCGTTCGCCTGGCCGATGACTCCCTGGGCGTGCGTGATGTTGGGGAAGTGTCCGGCACGAATCACCACCGGCGCGTTTTGCGCTTGCACGCCCGGCGCGGACAGCAGGACAGACACACCCAACAGAAAACTCAGACCTCGTCTGTCCACCATTTCCTCGACCTCAATTTTTGGAATCCATTCAATCAATCTCTGATCACAACGGTTCGTGATGGCTTCCGCCCGGGAAGGTACAGCGCGCTTCGACGCAGCGTCAGAACTTGAATTGCAGCTGAGTCTGCACACGGTACTGCGTGGCCGCCCCCGGTTGGATCGGGACATAGAAGTGACGCGCCGGATCGCTACCGCTCAGCGGGTTCTGGATAAAGAGTAAGTTCTGCCAAGCGAGGAATGGTGTCAATCCCACATCGACACGGACCTCATGGGTGCGGATATTGACGCCGGTGGTGGTTCCAAGGTAGTCGTCAGTCAGCTCCGAGATCAGGGAATTGGCGTCTTTGACGGCGTAGCCGTAGAGCAATCGCAGGTCGCCCCGCTTGCGGACCTCGCCCAAACATACGATTCCCATGAAGGCATTGCGCAGGAAGCTCGCGCCCACGTTGCGGGCTGCCTGGGCTTCAATGTTGAGGGGCATCTCTCGCCCCATGAGCTTCGGGCCGTCGTAAGTAAGCCGGTAGTCGAGATGCGCGATCTGAAAATGCGAGGCGGTAAAGGCGGCGCCGCCGGGCGTTGTCGTGGCCGTACCAGTGCCCGGAATGGGGGAAGCCAGGGGCACATTGTAGTACGGGGCAACGACCACCGCCGCTCCGACGGGAGTAGCTGCCAGAGCTATCTGGTTCGGATTGCGGAACAATTGCACGTCTGCGGTCAGATCGTGACGCCATCCCGCACCCAGTTTCCCGGAAACAACGAAGCCCTGATGGAACAGGTTTGTGTCCCGCACCTTGCCACCCACCGAGTACCCCGCTGGGATGTACGCGGTGGCAGCCGCCGCGGTCGTTGAGGAACTGCTGGGCAGAGCCGGGACGATGGTGACGTTGGGGTTGGTGAGTATGTACTGCCCGGCCTTGAACTCGATCGCGGTGATGCCCAGCGGATTGGATTCGAAAGGAATGCGGACAATCTCCTGAAAGCCGTTGAAGCGGATGTCTTCCTTGAATAGAAACCTCGAATCATCCGCGAGCACTTCAGGGATCTTGCCGCCGCGCACCGAGAGATGCTGGTTGGGCCGATAGTTGGCCCAGGCCTCGCCTATGAAAATCGGCCCGCGGGCGCCGATGCCACCAAAGTCGCTGTTATACGTCAGGGCATTCCCGGTCTGGCCCGACCCGACCTGGAAATGGAAAGCCAGCTGATCGTTCAATGCCTTGTCGAGGTTGAATCTGAGTCGGTAGTTGCCCCGGACATTCTGGACGGGCCCGGCGACTCGATTACTCGAACGCAGGGTTGAATCCAACCGCAGCCGGAAGTCGCCGCTGAACTTGAAACCGGCTAGACCTTTCAAGGCTCCGTCCAGTGACTTTCCCAGCTGATCGACCTTCGCGGTATATCCTTGGAATTCATTTTGTGTAACCGGCACACTTTCAGCCCGCAGAGAGCGTGCCGGTGAAACCTCTCCGGCGGGACTTGGGGTGGTGAAGGCGGATGCGGCAAGCACAGGGCGCAGGCTCGCGTATTCGCCCAGCACGGGGCCTGCGGAAGGCTTGCTCTGATCTTTCGCTAATGACCGCTCAAGAATCCGCCCGTGCTCCTCGAGCGCTGCACTTAGTCTTTCAATCTGTTGTTGCTGGGCCACAAGGAGCGCCTCTTGGCGCGCCAAGTGTTCTTTCAGGAGGGTAATTTCATCCCATGGTGAGCCCGAATCAGCCGGCGAAGAATGGGTCGCGTTCGGCTGATCTGAGGGTGGCCGGCGCGCGGTTTGCACGCGCCGTGCCTTGCGTGACTGTGGCTGGCGATTTGGGCTTGCGGCGATAGCTGGGAGGGATCCCGAAAGCGGGAGCGCAGACTTCGTCTGCGTATCCGCCGTTTGTGCGTTGGCACCTGAGACCCCAGCAATGGCCAGCATCAGCAGGATGAGCCTTGCGTTGACTCCCTTTCCCGATCCGATAATGGGGCGTGGTTTTCCTAGCATTTTCTCTCCTTGGGGTTCCCGGTCTAAATGCCTCCAGTCGTCTGGTCGGTTGGCTGTCATCATAAACCTGGCCGCCCTTGGCAGGGTAGGCCCGCCTGATCTAGGGGACTTTTTGTTCTTGGCCTGCAAGATTCCTCAATTGAATTCGGGGCAGGTCAGACCAGCGCTTTTTTGAATAAGCGGAAAAGCCCGGGGAGGAAATCTAACTGCGGGACCAACAGCAGCCGGGGAAGGAGGTGCGAGCCGGGGCGTGAGAACGAACCCTCTCGGCACCGGCGAGGAGAAAGCCGAGGGCGCCATGTTTGGCGTTGCGCTTGACAAGCCTGCGCAGCAAGCCTGCGTGGCCGAAATGCACTGGCGAGCTATCGACGGTTGGAATCATTGGCAGCTCTTTACGTCGCACGCGGTTTGTGAATCACATTTAGGCCGTTTTGTTGCCGGCGTGCAGGCCGCATTCTTTCTCCGTGGAGTCTTCCCACCACCAGCGGCCGTCGCGCTCGTGCTGGCCGGGCAGGGTGGCGCGTGTGCAGGGTTCGCAGCCGATGGAGACAAAGCCCCGATCGTGAAGTGAGTTGTACGGGACGTTGTTTTCGCGGATGTAGCTCCAAACCTGCTTGGAACTCCAGTTGGCCAGCGGATTGACCTTGACAAGCGGGTTCCCACTGAACTGAAAGGTCGGGTCGATTTGAATCACTGGCACCTGGGCGCGAGTGCCAGGGCTCTGGTCGCGGCGCTGGCCGGTGACCCAGGCCTTGAGATTCGAGAGCGCCCGCCGCAGCGGCTCGACCTTGCGGATGTCGCAGCACTCTTTGTGCCCGTCGCGGTAGAAGGAAAATAGCCCCTTCTCGCGCACGAGCTTTTCCACCGCGTCGGGCCGCGGGAAGAAGACCTCGATGGTAATTCCGTAGTGCTCGCGGACTTTCTCGATGAATTGATAGGTCTCCGAATGGAGCCGGCCGGTATCCAGTGTGAAGACACGCGGCTGCGCGCCGAGCTTTGCGGCCATATCGACGAGCACCACATCTTCCGCGCCGCTGAAGCTGATGGCGAGGTTTGGCGAGTACTCCTCAATGGCGTGGGCGAGAATCTCCTGAGGATGCCGGGCCGCGTAGGACTCGGCGAGTTCGTTGAGGGAAGCGAGTTGAACGGGCATAGGTTCGGTCTCTTGCGCCTTTCTGAGAATTTGGCCGCTTAACCTGCGAGGAGCAGTCGCGCGCCCAGCGAGAAATAGAGAACGCTGTAAAGCCAATTGAAATACCGCTCGGGAACCAGTCGCGTCAGGCGGCTTCCCAGCACCACGCCGGGGAGTGCCCCCGCCGCCAGTCTCAGGAAGAGGCCACCGTTGAAATTACCCATCCATATGTGAAATGTCCCGGCCAGCGCCATAGTCGCCAGGCCAAAGGTGATGTCGGTCCCCACCAGCGCGCCGAGCGGCAGCGGAATCAAAAGAAGCAGGAAGATCATCAACAAACTGCCGCTGCCGATCGAGGTGAGCGCCACCAGACATCCGACGACCGCACCGACGGCGATCAGCCGCGCGATCTCTCGTCTCGTGCGCAGCTCGAGCGAACTGCTGGCCAGTTTGATCGTGCCGTTCCGGACGAAGGGCAGAAACACCGCAACGGCAAACAGCGTCACGGCCAGGACTGTCTTCAGCAGGTGGTCGAGTTGGCCAGCATCCAGATGCGTTTTCAGGTAGCTCACGAACCAAATGCCGCCTAAAGTCCCCGGAATGCTTCCCGAGATTAGATAACCGGCCAGCCGCCAATGGACTTGCCCGAGTCGCCGGTGCTCGATAACGCCGAGCAATTTGGTGACCGCGCCATTGACGATATCGGTCCCGATGACGACCACCGCCGGGAAGGGAGTGAAGATAAGCAGCAGCGGCGTGAGCATGACGCCTCCGCCGGTGCCCGTGAGTCCGATTAACGTTCCCGCGATGAATCCGAGTAGCGTGATCAGCATGGTTTCCTTTGCCCGCTCCGTCTCTCGCCTCCCCACGGGCCAGAAGCCGGGCAACCTCCCTGATGAGAATAATCAGAAAAACAAAAACGCCCGCCGGCGTCGGTTTCGCTAGCGGGCGTTCTGAATAAGACCTGGTATGTTTGAGGGCTTACAAGTCGGTCACTTCAGAAGGCATGACGCCGCTAGCGGATGGACAACAACAACACATCCGCATCGCCTCCATGCCCGCCATCGACTTGTGAGCCGTAGCCATTGGTTCCGAAAGCGAAAGCCTAGCACTGACGTCTTGTCGGTGTCAATCATTTTTTTGCTGGTCCTCATAAATGCGCTTGAGCTATCGCGTGGCCCAGTCTCGCCCCGTAGCGCGGGCATTATACCGGCTGGAGTTTTTCTGCTGCCGGGACGGCGGCGCTACGCCCCGCGCGCTAAACTTTATCAAGAGCGATTTCCAGATCGCGGATGATGTCGTGCCAATCCTCCAGACCGATGGAAATCCGAATACCTTCCGGGTGCATGCCGAAGGCGCGCTTCTGCTCATCGGGCAGCGCCGAATGGGTCATCGAGAAGGGGTGCTCGATGAGAGTTTTGATCTGTCCCAGACTCACCGCCAGGGTGATGGTGTAGGCGTGCTCGGCGAGGTAATCGACCATTTTCTCCGCCCGCGAGGGCTTACTGTCGGTCTCTTTCAAGACGAAGTAGAGCATGCCGCCGGGGGCGAACTTGCCATCGGGATTTACCATCTGCCGGTGGGCAAGTGGCTTCTGGGTGAAACATTCCGCGCCGGGATAGGCGACGCTCGCAACCTTCGGGTGTTCGCAGAGGAATTTCGCCACGCGCTGCGCGGTCTTCTGCTGGTTCACCATGCGCGTAGCGAGCGTAGGCAGTCCGTAGACGAGGATCCCCCAGGCACTGCGCGGCGTGAGCACGCCGCCGAAATCCTTGCGGAAGAGCATCAAGTGGTTGTACCAGGCCGACGAGGCGATCACCGCGCCGCCCATGTCCGTGCCGAAGCCGCCGATATCCTTCGTCAAGCTCTCGACGACGATGTCCGCGCCCAGCTTGAGCGGCCGCTGGCAATAGGGCGTGGCGAAGGTGTTATCCACTACCACCAGCAAGCGGTCTTTCTCCTCGCGGCCGGCGTTGATCCGGTCGGCGACGCGGCGAATTTCCGCCATATCGATCAGCTCCATGGTGGGGTTGACGGGCGTTTCGAAATAGAGGACGCGCGTCAGGGGCGTCACCTGCGCTGCCAGCGACTCGGGCTTCAGGAAATCCCCAAACCGCACCCGCATGCCGAAGCGCGGCAGCCAGTTGGTCATCAAGCTATAGGTACAACCGTAGAGGATCTGGTGGGCGAGCACCTCCTGGCCCTGCCGGAGCGCCACTCCGAGCGCCGCGCTAATGGCGGCCATGCCGCTCGCGAAAGTCACGCAGACGTCGCCGCCCTCGGCGTAGGCAAGGTTCTCCTCGAGCATGGAGCGCGTCGGCTCGTCCAGGCGGTCGTAGATGTAGATGGGCATGTGGCCGCTCAGCGCCTCGTCGGCGGAGGCGAATTGCACGAAGCCCTGCGCACCACGATGCACGGAGTCCAGCCGGAACGCCGTCGAGTGCGAAATAGGAGGGATGACGTGATGGTCAAAGTCCCATTTCTTGCTCTCGAAGTTGCCGTGAATCAGGTGGGTCCGCATTCTATAATCTTCCTTGCGGGCGTGCCGTTTGCGGGTTTCCATGGGGACACCTCGACTGGGCGAGTTTTCACACTCCGAGAAGATTGAGCACGCTCGATGCCGGGGTCAACTGCGGGCGCATCGCAGGGGACTTTGTGTCCGGGCGGTCAGGCAAAGCTCTCGAATCCCCGGCGGTTCATTTCCGCTTCGCGGACTGTCCGAACTGCGGGAACAAGGGAGAAGAGCGGTTGGAATGCATTGTCAGAATTTGTCACCTCCTTTGTTTTCAATAACTTGATGGCTTCGTTTTTTCATTTTTGCTGTTTCGCGCCGAGGGCCGGCGCATTCTGGCTTCAAGCCGTTAGAAAGCGTTGCAGTTCGGGCAAGGACGTGATGCGCGGCGATTCAGCGTGCGGGTAGGCGCCGACGCGGTCGATAAGGACGCCGCGCAATCCGGCAAGGTAGGCGCCGCCCATGTCGGTGGCGTTGGTATCGCCCACAAAGACGGTTTCGCCCGCTTTGACTCCCGCGCGCTCCAGCGCCACCCGAAAGATCTCGGGATGCGGTTTTTCCACGCCCACCAGGGCGGAATCAAAGATGGCGTTGAAGTAGTGAGCGAGGTTGACCCGCCCGAGCTGCTGCTCCATGGTACCGATGGAATTGGAGATGACGCCCAGGTAGTAGCCCTGCGCGCGGAGCTTGGCGAGAAACGGCGGCGTCTCGGGCAGCACGCGCGACCAGAGCGTAATGTCGCCGAAGCCTTTTCCGACGTGCCGCATCAGGCGCTCGTGTTCCGGCTCGGGCGCGCCAACGCGCAGCATGAGCGCCTTCAGATATTCAAACCAATAATAGTGGTCAATCGTGCGCGGAACAGTGCCTTGCCGGATCTGCGGCCACAGCCACTCGTCGAGCTTCTGCTTGCCGGCGCGCTCGGCCGCGAAGAAATCCTCCGCCGTCGCGGCGTAACCCTGCTTCGTCAGGTCTTCTGCCAGCTCTTCGACGCGCGGATAGATCAGCGTGTTCCCGGCATCAAAGAAAATCGCAAGATACTTGGAAGGCATGGTTGTTTTTTGTGGCGCGAGCCGGGCCTTGTCGTCGGCCTCGCCTCGCCCGAGACTCGACTAAAGATCTGATTATAGCAGCCCGCGAGTACAACCCGAATTCCCTTGACCGGCCGACGGCATGTTTCTAAAGTAAAAAATCCGGTCTAGGGACATGACTTCCAACATCGTGTGCTGTCGCGAAAGAGCGGTCTTGCTTCTGCTCGCAGTGGTCTCGCTGGTGCCAGTCTTGAAAGCACAGGCCCCCGCTGCGGAAGAAACAAATCCCTCCACGAGACCCCCGGCCACGCAACCCGACGCGGAAAAATCTGGCCAGAATCCCAATCCCTTGGAAGAAGAGACTCGGGCATTGCAGAAGATCTTCGAATTGTCTCCCAATGACCCCCAGGCGCTGATCAAGGGGCTGGAAGATTTTTTGGCGCGATTTCCGCAGAGCGCCCGGCGCGGCCAGATCCTTCGCACGATTTACTCGCAAGCGCTTCAGGCGAACGACCAGCGCAAGGCGATCGAGACCGCTGAAAGATTGCTGGAATTGAATCCCGAGGATCCCGACTTGCTGAGCGCGCTCACCAATCTGTACGATCGGCAGACTGACGCTGCCAGCCGCGAGAAAGCGCTTCGCTACGCCGCGCGCTTCGTCGCGCACGTGGAAAAGCTGACGGCGCAAACCCGACCCGCAGAAATCCCCGCCGAAAAATGGATGGAAGTACAGACCCTGGTCCGCGCCACGGCCTACTTCACTCGCGGCAAGGTGTATTTCAAATCCGGGGAGAGCGAGCGCGCCGCGGCCGACTTCCAAAGGAGCCTGGCCATCTACCCGACGGCGGAAGTGGCGGAGCGCCTCGGCGATGTAGCGATGCAGCGCAGCGAGACCGACCGCGCCATCGACGCGTACGCGACGGCGTTCGCCATTCCTGACAAGCGCATCGACCCCGCGCGTCGGGAGCAAATCCGCCGCAAACTCGGCAGCGCTCATATTTTGAAATACCAATCCGAGAAAGGCCTCGGTGAACTCATCTTGGCGCGCTACGACGAGCTCGTCTCTTCCCTCGCCGCGCGCGTGAAGACGGAAACCCGACCCGGCGCCCAAGGCCACGATCCGGATGAGTTTATTCTCCAGCGCCTGGACGGCTCGGACTTGCACCTCAGCGAGTTGCGCGGCAAGGTGGTGGTGATGGATTTCTGGGCGACGTGGTGCGGACCCTGCCGCCTCGAGGGCAAGCTCTTCGAGCACGTCTTCGAAATCTTTCGCCAGGAGCCGGCGGTGGCCTTTCTCGCCATCAACACGGACGAGGACCGCTCGCTGGTCCCCCATTTCGTCAAAGAGGAAAAGTGGACGGTGCCGGTGGCTTACGGCCTGGGGCTGGACCAGTTGCTGGGCATCCGCGCCTTACCCACGGTGCTGATCCTCGACCGCGAGGGGAGAGTCATCTTCCGGCAAGCGGGGCTGGATCCCGGCAGTTTTGTTCCGACGCTGGAAGAGAAAGTGCGCGAAGCGCTTAACAAAGATTGACTCACCGGGCCATGGAGCGATGGCTCCAATGCCTGGTTCGAAGATTCCGGTTAACCCGCGGGTAGTTACTGCGCGACAGCGCTGGTCAATTCCTTCAGAAGTTTCTGCTTCTCCTCCTCGCGCAGAAACGCAGCTTGGATTGAGTTCTCGCACAACTGGACGATTTGCGCCGGGGTGAGCGAGAAGGCCTTCGCCGCCTGAAGGAATTCATTCTCCAGGCTAGTCCCGAACATCGCGGGATCATCCGAGTTCAGCGTGACCACCAGGCCTGCTTCCAGAAACCGCGGCAGGGGATGATCCTCGAAGCGCGCGATGAGGCCGGTTGCCACATTGCTTGTGGGACAGACTTCGAGCGGAATCCGTCGCTCGCGCAGAAGCGCCATCACGCCGGGATCTTGAATCGCCGTCAAGCCGTGGCCAATGCGCTCCGCGCCGAGTAGCTCGACCGCCTTGCGGATGCTCTCCGGGCCGGCGGCTTCGCCGGCGTGTGCGGTGAGCCGCAGCCCCGCCTCGCGCGCCTCGCGGTAGATATCCGCAAAGAGCTCCGCCGGCCCGCGCTCTTCATCGCCGCCGATCCCAAAAGCCACCACGCCGCGAGGGCGGTAGCGGATGGCCCAGCCGAGGACCTCCCTCACGTGGTCGATCCCGAAGTGGCGGATGGCATCGACAATCCAGCGTACGCGCACGCCCAGCCGCGCTTCCGCTTCCGCGGCCGCCGCGGAGACGGCTTCAAAAACCGCCTCCACCGACTGCTTTTTCCAGAGGACCACGCCGGCGGAAAAAATGACTTCGGCGTACATCACCTGCTGCACCTTCAGCCACTCCATCAATCGCGTCGTCGCCAGCGCGTAGTCCTCGGGAGTTTTGAGGAGCAACGTGACGACGCCGAAAGCTTTAAGGAAACTTTGGAAATTGCCGTAGCGGAACGATTGCCGCCGGCGCTCGCTGACCCAGTGGCCCACTTTCCGCCGCAGCCAGCTCTTGCTGCGCGAAAGTTCGCGCAGCGTCTCCGGCTGGACGCTGCCTTCGAGATGCAGATGAAGCTCAACCTTGGGGAGACGGGAGATGAAGGACTGGATGGAGAGATTCGCTTCGGACATTGAAAAGCATTCAGCCGTCAGCCCTCAGCACTCATCTCATACCCAAGAGTTCTTTGCTGCTGAGTGCTGAAAGCTGACGGCTGACCGCATCTCTACCGCGGCGGCAACACCGGACTCCCGGCATTCAGCCAGGCGGTATACCAGTAGGAGCCGGCATCGTGGGCGGCAGTGTTGATTTCCCGCACCACCACGGAACCGATCTGGGAATAGAACCGATCGAAGTAGTCTTCGTTATAATC
>Ga0315279_10005189_pt1 | contig 17026 bp, 15 predicted proteins | sample YL17G06_20_MG_FD_203694 | JGI IMG/M metagenome (GOLD analysis project Ga0315279, IMG submission 203694) | Sediment microbial communities from Yellowstone Lake, YNP, Wyoming, USA - YL17G06_20 | ecosystem: Environmental > Aquatic > Freshwater > Lake > Sediment | place: USA: Wyoming | collected...
CAAAGCCTGTTTAGGAGCTGTTCGAACAGTTGTTTCAGTGAATCGCCCGAAGGTTGATCTTATCAATCCTGCATTTCGTTGTGTCTATCTTGGGGGTGGGACAATTTGATAACTACTGATACTATTTTCTTTGCTTGTGGTAATGTTTCTTTTGGAGCAAGTAGCAAAATCGGTATGTGGTGAAGAATCCCTGGTGTGAGGAAATCGCCGAGGGATTTTGTCATTCCTGGGAGTGGAGATACTTTGTGGAGATATCCTACAATAAGATCGACTTTGTCGGCGATAGATAGAAACGCGATGTTTTTTCCATGATTATCAGTGTCATTTCCTATCGGCATTGTTTTGTACCCCATGCATACGAGTCTTGTTAAAAACTCAGGGTCTGTTCCTTCTAGATATCCAACTGTTTTCATTTCTTTTTTCCTCCTGTATTGTATCATCCATTCATTCAAGTCGACTATGGACTACCTTAACTAAATTGCATTCCCAACAATTTCTCATCAACCTATTCGGGATTGGGCAATGTAAACAGATCTCATCCATATCATGAAATTATAAGAATATAAATTAATATATCCTTTGTCAAGAAATTCATTCAATTGACCATTATTTTAATGAAAAAATTACATTGTTCAATTATTTAGGCGTAAAAAGTGGAAAAATATATAAAATGATAAGTCGTTCTCCTAGGTATGGATGAGTTAGATTTTAAGATTCTAGAACAATTAAACGAGGACGCCCGGAAAAGTTATAGAGAAATTGCACGGGAACTGAAAGTATCTTTAACGACCATAAGCAACAGAATCAAAAAATTGGAAGACGAAAAAGTAATCGAGAGATACATTCCGTTAATAAACCAAGAAAAAATCGGGTACGACCTCACAGCGGTCATAAATGTTAAGATATCCCATGGGAAACTCATCGAAGTACAAGAAAAAATATCAAAGGATAAACATGTCAGCGGTGTTTATGATATCACAGGAGATTGGGATTCATTAATCATAGCACATTTTAAAGATAGAAGAGATCTCAATGGGTTTATCAAAGGTGTTCTTGCCATGGAGAATGTTGAAAAGACAAACACTCAATTAGTTCTTAATATCGTTAAAAATGAAAAAAGGGTAATGAAATAACTTGCTTCATGTTCTTTTTTTCTCCTACTATTTTCGTAATATTTGACAGATTGTATTTTTTTTATATTCTATCTATTATCATCGCTGAAGGAGCATTTGCCGAACAACCAGGAATTGGTTCTCGATACTCGGCTGCGTATCGAATAGGAATTCGGTGCTCTGAACCAGGTTGCTCACCGCTGAGTTACCCGCGTTGTCGTAGACGATTGCCTGTGCTGTTTTCCCTTTGCCCTCGTAATGCCAGAGGTAGGGTCCTGGCGCAGACACATTTCCGAGAAGGATGTCATTGACGTAGAATTCAACCTTGGCGACACCGCTGATTGCATCAGCGACACTTGCGTTGAGCAACCATTTGGTCTTCAAGGCGTTCTCTGAGAGCCCGGTCAGGGTGATGGCTGGTGGTGTCTTGTCGATTTTGAACGGGAACGGGCCCTTGACTGTTTCACAGTTACCGGCTTTATCTACTGAATAGTAGAAGAGCTCGTAGATGCCATCGACGCTCGCAGTGACTGGCGCTGTGTATTCGGTCCAGTTGTCTCCGGCATGGAGTTTATAGTAGATGTGATCCACGCCTGATGGCGGCTTAGGGCCGTCCTTAACTGGTGGGTACGGATCGTAGGCGCTGAGGGTGAGAATCACGTTGCTGACATACCAACCGTTCAGACCCATGGTTCCGTTCAGGGTGTGGTTCGTGATCGGTGGGAGGTAATCTGGGATAATATAGTCGAAGTGCGTTGATTTTTTATCGTTCTCCGGATGGTCATCACCAGGAAGAGCAGTCCAGACATCGACATGGTAGTGGCCCTCCCATGCAGAACCGTTCCCAAAGTAGAAATCCGGGAAGAAGACCGAGGTAGCTTCTCCAGGAGCGAGTGGCCCGGGGACTGTCATCGCCTGATCATAGATAATTGTGTCGTTGTCGACGTGGGTTATCCTTGCTTCGATCGGGATGTTGCTTTCCGTATAGGTGGCGCCAAAGTTCTGTATGGTCGCTTCCAAGGGGTAGTATCCTGGTGGAAGCGAGGAGGGAGGGGGGTTGGACGGAAGTGTAATCTCTGTGACGCCGACATCGTGTTCGTAGCGTAAGGTAATCAATTTTGTAAGGTCGTTGTCCACTGGATACCCATCAGATATATTCATGGAGGCAGATGCACTAATCAGATAATCGATATCGGTTACAAATGGCATGTCCGCCGGCGTCCAGTCAGGGAGGTCCACGTTCATGGCCTGCCCTGCGTTGATGTTCACGTCGACGGTCTGGTTATATTCTGTTAATGTGCTGATTTGACCGAAGCAGACATCATCGATGTACCAGTAGTTGATGTTATTGCTGTTACCACTGAAGGTCCAGGAGATCATCAAGTTGTTCGATCCGATACCATTGACAGTGCCTAATGTGACCTGTGTTGTCGTTGGTCCATAGGGACCACCAGCGCGGGTGTACGCATCGTTCCAGATTATGCCACCATCGGTGGACGTCTGGACTTTCAAGGTGTATTGGCTGTTGCAATCGTTCACATATTCCTTGTATTTTAGTAGCGCGCTCGTCCAACCCGTGGTATCAATGACATCAGAGTACAGGTGGAAGTCACCAGCATCTGAGTTAAGATAATAGAACATTGCCTCAGGTGCTGTTCCTCCCGCGTAGTTCGTATTACTGCTCATCCAGTTAAGGGAATCATCCGTGCCCCATCCTGTTGGTGGGACACCACTGCTGAAATCTTCTGTGAGCAAGGTGCTGTAGGAGGCTTTTCCTATGACCATGTTCACGTCGACAGTTTCGTTGTCCTGGCCATGGTTCTCAAGGACGACTTGACAGGGCTGGGTTTGTGCGAGGCCGCTCACTGGTGAGTTGATCGCGGTGATCGCGACGTCATGGAAGTACCCGAAGGCTAGGGTGAACGTCTTTTGTTTGTAGTCATCGTGCGGGTCCCAATCGCCTGAGAGTTGAGTTGTTGCGCTCACGATGAACTCGAAAGTGATATTCTCAGAGACACCGAGATCAGCTGGTGTCCAATCAGGAAACGTGACATTCACCTTCATCTCTGCAGGAATATCTGCGTACACAGTCTGATTATACTCTGGTATCTGATCCATCGTAAAGATGCGGACGTTATCAAGTGCCCAGAAGTACAACCAGGAGGATTGACCCGAATAGGTAAATCGTACTGCGGTTTGTGTCCCAATAAACGTGGAGATATTAATCGAGTAGAGTTTTGGTCCCTGGGACGCGGTGATCGGGTTTACCCAGGGTGACATGTCGTTCCAGGTTATGCCCCCATCGCCGGTGATTTCGACTTTACACATACACGGTCCACCCCACCAGTAAATGTAGGACCGGAAGGTGAGGTTCAAAAATGTTGCGGATGAAGTGTCCATGTACGGGGATTGGAGACCGCCACTGCCACCGAAATTATTATAGTACCAGAGGACTGCCTCTGGTGTTATTCCACCGGAATAATTGTCGGCGCTTTGCACCCAATAATCAGTGGTTGACATATTGCTCCATCCTGCAGGTGGGAACGTGGATTCATCGAAGTGCTCGTTCAGGTAATTGGTATATTTATTCTTGACAATCTTCATGTTCACAGGAACACTATCTAAGTCCTCCCAATAATCGTTCTTCACGGTGACTTTAGGTGTGATTACACTAGCGTTACCAGAGGCGGGTGCGATGATTTTTTTGACACCGACTGAATAGAATGGTTCCGGCCCCCAACTATAAAAGCCAAGTCCATCAATCTCGATACCAGTCGGTGCGAATTGATTGATGATGGTGACCTCAGCGGTTGCGGGGTCACAGGTTGCTAGATAGCTCTGACCCATACCAATATCGTACGCTGCTAGATATAGGGTGCCGTCAGTATGATCGAATTTCCCTTCCTGCGCGTAGCAGAAATTGTGTCCCATGTCGCCAACGACGGTGGCGGCACCATTCGATTTGTCAACGGAGTAGAGTGTACTGTCGCCACCGAAGAGCACATCGTACCCGTACATATTGCCACTCCAATCAATCATCAAACTAATCATGATGTTGCTGATGCCATAGGGTCCAATGTAGGTGGTCTCTCCGGTCGTGATATCGATGGTGTACAGCCCATCTGGTGATCCGCCACTTGCATACCAAAGCCCTGATGATGGATCGAACGCCAAACTATTCAATGGGACCGTATTTGCAATAAAGGTCATGTCACCTGAGTTTTGGTCTACTAAGTAAAGATCTCCGTAGTAACACACAGCGTACCAATTCCAGCTGCAATCAAAATCCGAGCCTGAGATGAAATTAGGTCCAGCGGCCTGGATGAGGCTCACCGCGGCATCCATGTCGAACGTGACTGGGCCATTCGGCATCCCGTTCGGGTCGTACGCGTTAAATGCATGAAAATAACCTCTATCCCTTGGTAATGTCGGTTGAGTTTTTCCTACGGTTGTTGGTGTGGGTGATCGTTTCGTCTGGGGCGCCAAGCCGTCGGGTCGTCCTTTTGACTCTGCGTTTCTTTCGAAGTAATTATTTTGAATTGGTGTTCCATGGGCAGAGTCCGTTGATATGCTTTGTTGCGGAGATACACTCCTAGCTAGAGGAGCAATACTTGTTCCAATAAATAGTACAATGATAAAAAAAGCAAGTCCTCTCTGAAAAGTATTCGAATTCATGCTTTTTTCCCCCAAATTCAGATATTTTAAACTCTAGAGCGATATTTAAAGGTTTGTTGCATAAACCAAGAAATTCCTTGTATTTGCACGGAAAAGATGATAGACTCTAAATGAATCGTGACGGCACTATGGTAAAGAGAAAAAAAAGAGGAGGATTAGAGTAATCCCCAGATTCCGACGATAATGGCTATGATCCCGATGATAGTCTGGAATGACCCGAGCCAAACCAATTGAAAGAACATACAAACTCAATCCAGGGACCTCTTGTTTTTATACAGCATGTTCATAGCGTGTTCCCATGCAATATTACAATGAAGAAAAGATGCATGAGCTTCGATTGGTAATAGAAAAGGAGATATTGAGTTGGCCTGACGTCAGTACGAAAAAAATGTACGGGTGTCCCTGTTATAAACATCATGATAAGTTATTTGCGTTTCTCGTGACAGACGGCGTCGTTCTCATAAAAATGAGTGAACAGGACAAAATGAACGTATCAAAAGAATTTGAAGTGAAACCCTTCCAGGCAGGGGAGAAACGGATCATGTATCGCTGGCCGCAGATTCGTGTAAAGGATGCCTCTGACTTGGAGAAAATAGTCCCCTTCATCAAAAAGAGTTATACGCTCTCTCAGACCTGAGATCCACTGCGAACGGATCATGCCAACAGGTTTCTTCCTATGAGGTGGCATTGATTACCTTTAGTTCAAAAATCACGGGTCGGATGCCATCGGTGCAGCAAGCGATCATCGTTTTCTTATCCTTCATCCAATCCTCAAAGATACCTGTGGAGAAATTCCCTCCGGTCAGAAACGATGCGATGTACGGGCGAAGATCGTTCCACGCCCAGTCGCAAAAACCTTCGGGTTTCTCATATGTCGTATAAAAAACCTGCCCTTCGGTATGACAGGGGCATTTCTCAAGGGGGACAGCACAGTATCGTTGCAGGTCTTTTTGGACGAGCGTTTTGAGGACCTTGATGCGTATTTTCTTCATTTGAACGTCTCCTTCTCTATCATCAATGTGTCGTTCTTCTCTGTGAATACATTGTTGATATAAGAGTATTTTCGTACATCCTTTATTTTTAAAAAACACATAGGTTGTCTTATGGGTCGAGAGGCAAAGATTATTAGAAATGAATGTATGTGTCATGAAAGAGTTTTAAAGTAAATACATAGGAGGCGACAATGATGAATCAAATGTTAAAAACAATACAGAATCGACAATCGGCGAGAAGCCCCTATGATGTTCATCGTGCCGTGGAAAAGGATGAAATAGGGCAGATCTTGGAGGCTGCACGATGGTCACCGACAGCCCACAATATGCAGAACTTCGAAATCATTGTGGTAGATGATAAAAGTCTTCTCAAGAAACTAGGGGATCTCAAGTCCCCGGTTTCGCGGGCATTCATCCTAGAAAATCACGCACTGCTGTCCTTTTCCGTGGAGGAGCTGAAACGAAAGAAGGTCGGGATCCTGGGGACGTGGTTCCCTCGGTTCATGCGTGATCTTTCGGTGAAGCCGAAACCTGAGGAGCTAACAAGCTTTGGTCAGGGGAGTCTTGTGAAGAAAAGCCCGGTGCTGTTGGTCGTGGTGTACGACCCGGTAAAGCGAGCGCCCGCCTCCAAGGGAGACACGCTCGGGTTCATGAGCCTGGGGTGCGTCATGGAAAACATGTGGCTGATGGCGAGTTCGCTGGGGTTGAGCTTTCATATCGTGAGTTCGTTTAACGACGGTGCGGTGGAAACAAAGGTGAAAAGGATCCTTGGGATTCCTAAGAACCTGAAGATCGCGTTCACCTGCCGCCTTGGGTATTCGTCCACACATGAGAGGTACATGCGGGTGCGTCGTGATATCGAGGATTTTACGTCATATAATATATATGGGGAGAAGCGAAGGTGAAGGCTGTATGAAAACGAGTGGGAACACGGTGTTGATTACGGGCGGCGGGACCGGGATCGGGTTCGCGCTGGCCGAAGCGCTAGTGAAAGCGGGAAACAAGGTGATTATCTGCGGGAGGCGCGAAGCGAAGCTTAAGGAGGCGCAGCGGAAGTTGCCGCAGCTGCATATCAAAGTCTGTGACGTGTCTGATGAGGGTCAGCGGAAAGCCTTGGTCACATGGGTGTCGAAGAATTTTAAGGACTTGAACATGCTCATCAATAATGCGGGAATCCAGCGGATGGTCGATTTCACGTCCGGGAAGAGCAATCGAAGTGCTGGTGAGGATGAGGTTGATATTAATTTGAAGGCGCCGGTACGTCTCTGCGAGCTGTTCGTCCCGTTACTGATGAAACAGAAGCAGGCTGCTATCGTAAATGTCTCGTCCGGGCTTGGGTTCTGCCCGATCGCGGTGATGCCTGTGTACTGTGCGACGAAGGCGGCAGTGCATTCATTCACGGTGTCGTTGCGGTTTCAGTTGCGCAACACGTCAGTGAAGGTGTTTGAGATCATTCCGCCGATGGTTGATACGGACCTGGATAAGGGCGGCCGTGATGAGCGGGAGCAGGAGGAACGGGGGATTCCGCCGTCGGAGGTGGCGGTCGCTGCGATGAAAGGGCTCGCAAAGGATGAGTTTGAGATTGCGGTCGGGGAGGCAGAGGGCCTCAAGAAGGGGGCGCTGAAGAACCCAGACGAGCTGTTCCAACGGATGAATCAGTGGTAACATACAGTCTGAGTCTTACAAAATTTTTTAAGAACGGAGCAGATAAGCAGTTCCTGATAGTATATGGATACGACCGACATGAACCTCATCCTGCTGCTTTCGGCGAACTCCCGCCTCCCGTACGCGCAGCTCGCAGAGAGCCTTCATCTCTCCGTCAACGCCGTCCACAAACGCATCCAGCTCCTGCTCGAAACCGGTGTCATCCGCAAGTTCACCGCAAAAATCAGCCTTTATGCAGCAAAAGCTCTCATCGTATTTATCTCCGGTGTCTCCACCCTGCCCTCCGTCCAGGACCTCCCTGAGAAACTCAAGGCGCAGGGCTCCATCTACTGGCTTGCCATCGGCGGAGGAAAATACCTGTACATCGGCGCGTACTTGAGAACCATCAACGACCTCACCCCCCTACTCGACTACATTAAAACAGAGGCAGGAATCAAAGAACCAACCGTCGGCATCATGGCGGTCCCGTCAGTGCCAGTCCCAATAAACAAACCAGAGGATACACTCTCCGACCTGGACCTGCGCATCATCCATGCACTCAAGGACAATGCACGAAAACCTATCGCGGACGTTGCAGAAGAACTCAAAGTCTCCGCGAAAACCGTCCGCCGCAGACTCGACCGCATGATCCAGCACAGCCTCATTGAACTGTCTATGGAATGGTATCCGGACAAATCCAACGACATCATCACCCTCATCGACCTCCATCTGAAACCCGACGCGAACCTTAGCGTCGCCCCCACAATCCTCAAAAAATACGCGCCAAACATCCTGTTCTTCTGGACATTCGCCAACCTCCCAGGCACCGTTACCTACGCGGTCTGGACCAACAACATGAACGAACTGCAGACCATTAGAGACCACCTCGAAAAAGAAGACGGCGTCGCCTCCATCGTCCCCAACATCCTGTACACAGGCTACATCTTCGAAACATGGCGGGACACACTCATTCAACAGTAGGCTGTATCCTTTTTTTCAACCAGCCATGGTAAAAAATGACCCTTGAGTGAATGATTTTTGTCATCTTTCTCCAACAATCGGTAAACGTACACCTAAGACCCCCAGACGACATACAGGATACCCGTGATGAAAAATGAATGAATCAGCACTCAAGATAGACCATCTCTCCAAGAACTACCAGGCTGTGAAAGCACTCGACGACCTCAGCCTCCAAGTCCAGAAAGGCGAGCTCTTCGGGCTCCTCGGCCCGAACGGCGCAGGAAAGACCACCGCGATCAACATCCTCTGCGGCCTTCTCAAACCCACGAGCGGCACCGCGACCGTCTGCGGCCATGACGTCCAAAAAGAACCAATAAAAATCAGGGAGCTCATTGGCGTCTGCACCCAAGAAACCGCGGTGTACCCCTACCTTTCCGGCACCGAGAACGTCGACCTGTTCGGAAACCTGTACACCATGGACAAAACAACCCTTGCAACACGATGCACCATGCTTCTTGATAAAATGGGTCTCACCGAGGACGCAAAACGGAAAGCATCCAAATACAGTGGCGGCATGAAACGACGTCTGAGTGTCATCCTCGCCTTGATCCACGACCCAGATATCGCGTTTCTCGACGAACCAACCGTCGCTATGGATCCACAGTCACGCCACGCAGTCTGGGATTTCCTCAAAGAACTCAAACAACAAGGAAAAACCATCATCCTCACCACTCACTACATGGAAGAAGCGGAAGCACTGTGCGACCGCGTCGGTATCATCGACCATGGTAAACTTATCGCGCTTGGCACCCCCAAAGAACTTACCGCAAAATACAAGGCGAGAGATCTGGAGGATGTCTTCATCCAACTTACAGGAAGAAAGATACGGGAGGAGATGTAAATGAAGCTACAACGAATCCGTGCCCTCGCCAAAAAAGAAATCAAAAAGACGGTCCGCGAACCAGCGGTGCTATTCATGATCTTCCTGTTCCCCATCGTCTTCGTCTTCGCGTTCGGCGCGTCCTTCGGCGGCGTCGGCGCAGGACAACCAACCTATACGATCGGTGTCGTCAACCTCGACCATGCAGGCTCCGTGAACGCATCGCAGATCTTCCTTTCCGCACTCACCAATACCAAGATACTGAACCTTCACGTGTATAACGACAATCAGACCGCACAAAACGAACTCTCCCAAGGCAGCATCCAGGCGGTGATGATCATCCCAAGCGATTTCAGCATAAGCCTCGCATCATACCAAACGGCACCAAATGAGCCAAGGAGTTGGACGAATGCCACCATCGCATTGTACGTCGACAAAGGCTCGGTCGTCGCGACCCAGGCGATCCCACCGATCATCCAGCAGGTCCTCACCTCCATCACGGACAACAATCACCATACTTTCACAGGCCCGTTCCATCTGGAAACCGCGTCCCTCGTTCAAGTGAAGGCGCCATCCGCACTAGACTTCATAGCCCCGGGGATGTTCACCTTCGCATCCATTTTCCTCATCATGATGGTCGCCCAGTCGTTCGCCCAGGACCGTGAGAACGGCATGATGAAACGGATACGGATCACGCCCACAACTCCCTCGGAGTTCATGATCAGCCAGGTCCTCTCCTACCTGATCATCGGACTTGTTCAGGCATTCCTAGTCTTCCTCATGGTGTACCTCATGGGATTCAGACCAGCCGTAGGAATCACAGTGTACGCGTTCGCGTTCGTCCTCGTTTTGGTGTTTACACTCTCCAACATCGGGTTCGGCCTTATCACCGCAACACTCGCACGTTCCCCGGGCGCGGCAACGGGACTTTCCTTCCTGTTCGTGCTCCCGCAGCTGTTCCTCGGCACCTTCGTCGGCGCATCCCTCTCTGCAGGTGCGCAAATCGCAGGGAAATTCGTACCCAGTTTCTACGTCACCAACGCCCTCACCTCGGTATTCCTCAGAGGTGCAACCCTGACGAGTACCACCATACTGCTTGATCTCGCAGTCGTGTCCATCTCGTGTCTTGCTATCCTCGCCGTGGGTATCATGTTGTACGCGAAATATTACAAGATCTAGGCCTGCCCTTACTTTCACGTGACATGCATGGTAAAAACCACAGTCCCAGAACTCAAGGCATTGACAGACGCGATCAACATCTCCAAGGATAATGAAACGTACAAACAGCTGGAAAAGACTAGGAGCTATCGGATCGGGGTCGGCGCGAGGAGAGATTCTTGCGCTGAACCTTTGTTTTTCCTGGACGTACTCATAATGCTTTCAGATGGGACCGACGAAGTGGACATTACTCGTTTGGAAAAAATAGTTCACCTTTTAAAAGCGCTGCACGCGAGAGGATATACTCTCTCGTACCTTGACGGTACCAACAGCATCTCCTGTGAAATTACCGTGCCTTATCAGAAGCTCTCACAGGAATATCATTCAGTACAATTGCTTGTAAACATGTAACGTCAGGTTTCTTTTAGAAGAGGTCTCATTTTCATTGGAATCGTTGACATCATTGATGTTCAATAGATATTTAACGCTAAAAGAGTTTTCCGTTCATCATCGAGACGAACCCACATGCTGGAAGAATTATTTTTTTTCACGGGGCTTGTGAATAGTATTTATTTAATTTGTATCTTTCTTGTCCGAAAGAAGGAGAATTTACCTCTCTTACAAAAGGTAGGTGGGTTCTATTTTCTTTTAGCAATTCCGTCCATCTATGGGATATTCTTAATCCAAGTGGAACAACAATCGGTTCAATATAGTATTTTCTTAGGAATATTTTTACTCTTTTTGCTGTTGGAAGGCGTGTATGATTTTATCTTAAAAATCCCGTTTCGTCAGAATTGGACACTATTAACGCCGTACTTGATACTCTACTTTGTGATGAACTATGGATTTGTAATCATGGTATGGAAAAACAATCTCTGGGCAGGAATGATTCTGCTCGTACTTTTTATCATCCAAATCATCGTGAACATCTGGTCGCATCCTCGCAAACCTAAATTGAAAACATACTAAACTGAGAAAGAAGTTTACCTTGTCATTTCGCGGACCTGTTCTTCAAAGCCGTTGATCTCTTTTTGCATTTTTTTATAGGAAGTCTTTGTTTCGTAAAGAGATTTACTTTACTTGATCTTGAGGTATTGAAGGAATCTTTGCTTTGATTTTTTCCAGGACCAATCCATAAATCGAGATAGTGAGCAAAGGAATGTGAAGAAAAGCCACCCACAGCGGATATCCTGGAATGATGAGGGGGCCACTGAGGTTAAGAACACCGAAATAGGCTCCGACAATGCAAAGAAAGCGATAGGCTGGTTTGTAGATATAAGGGTAAGAAAAGGTCAGAATATAGAGTAGTACTGGTGCAGTGAAACAGAACGCAAGTCCATATTCAGACGTTACGAGGAGTATTGGATTGAAGTCTGGTTGTCCGAGGACACTCATCGGAGCCCAGAATGCTAGCAGCGCTAAGGGCGCTGCCCAATATCTCCACTTTTCCAGCTCCACAGATGCAAGTTCGTTCTCATGCCGGAAGATTGCTGGAATCCAGAAGATGCCGACGAGGAGGATGTATAACAGGTTACTGGATATAATGACAAACCCGAACTTTTCCGTGAAAGTTATGTTCTGCGCAAACGCCATAAACACAAAATTCACTGTAAGATACGCATAAAAATATTTCATTACTTTTGTTTTGAGTTTCCAAAGAAGAATCACAAGGATGATAGTCGCAACATGAAAAACGGGCGCCAGCCATAAGTATGGTATGAGCGCTTCTCTTAGGACTGTTCCCATGATATCTCCCAGTTGCGTGTAAGAAAAAAGTTTGCTCGTATAGGGTGGAATAAAAAGAGGAATCAGAAAAAGAAGTACGTAGAACCACCACTTTGAGGTAAGCGGTCGCAGAGTACGCATTTGCATGTTATCTTAGTATCACAAAACGCGTATATAAAAGCATGAAAGAATCCTTAGGCAATACAAGAAAAATATCATCAAGATTCCAGAAGTGATTGTACACATTCAAGAAGAGGAAGCATTGCCGAGTCTCAAGGAGTTAATTCATCAACGATAATGCCTCGATTTGAAAAAAAAAGGGGTCGGAATCAAATCAACCTGTATCCGCCGATCCTTAAGCTCGGGTCGCCAAAGAGAATCCACTCTTCGACATTTTTCGCGACGATTGCGGACCCGTCCACGGTGGTGTCGTTCCAGTTGATCGGGCATTCCTTGAGCACCTCGGTAACGGCTCGCTTCCAGGTGTCGCCAAGGATGCTAGTGTGGTTTTGCCCGTACTCCGCGAAGAACTGCTTGTCCAGCCATTCGATGCCGCCGACCCCGAGATTGATGTCTGGGGACTCGTAGCTAAACGCGGTCGCGCCGATCGTCGCGATGCTGCCGCCATGCTTCTGGACCATGAGAGCCCAGGAGAGGCAGAATGGTGTCGGTATGCCGCGCACCCATCTGCGGTTACCAATACTCACATTGAACATGCTGTTGAAGCACCCGCTTCCTGTGACGCACACCGGAAGTTTCCCTCTATTGCGAAGGAGCGGGAGGTTGCGCAGGCGAAGCCCGTAGATCCAGGTGTTGTTGTCATCGGGCGGGTGCGTGCCCCAGAGCTTGGGGTTGCCATGACCCGAGAGGAAGAGGAACCCGCAGCCTTTGTTGACCGCGGAAATGACGTCCCAGGGGTTCTTGAGGCTGCCGTCAGAGGTCCAGAGTTTCACCGGGCGGAACCCGGGCATCCTGTCAAGGGCTTGTTGCGTGTACAGCTCACCATCGTAATAGGGAGTACGTCCTGGGTAGGTGTCACCACCTGCGACAACCATGGTTTTGAACCATGAGTCGTCAGAGGAGACTTTGTTTTCATACCGGATGATTTTCTTTACGACCGTCCGTACCTCCTGTTCGTTCAGACACGGGAGCCGGCCGAGGCTCACATCTGGAACAAGATCAGGGCGGTCAGCTGCTACTTCGCCCTGCGCCCATTCTCCGAACACGCCGTTACCATTATCGTCCCAACTCGAGAACGAGCCGTTCTGGTCGTAGATATCAGCGAAATAAAGGTCTGAGAGGAACTTCCCCTCCGGGTACGTCTCATAGGGGCGGTCAAGATGACTGTACCGTACCGGGACCCACCATCGTTCGATAGGCCCCTGGTTTTTCCGCCCGCCGACGAGAAGCACATACTTCACGCCCCAGCGTTCGACTGCTGCTTTGATAAAATATTTCACCTTCTCCGCCTTGTCTTGCCCCTGCTTGAACATCTGGACGTACACCATCCAGGTGTTCACCAGTTTCGTTCGTATACCGATCCTATCCTTATGGATGACAAGTGGGATGAGCTCCCGGTGGAATTCCCTGGGTGCAATGATGAGAAGGTCATACTGGCCTTTTCCTAGTGTCGTATCGGACGGGGGTGAATCTTGCGTGGTCGGTGAGCCTATCGCAGCGGCCGACCATGCGGGAAGCACCACGATAAGAATCGCAATGACGTGAGTTAGTCTTTTGATTGCAGTCTGGTTCATATTCCCCCTGATGTACTTAAAAATATTTGTTATTGAATTTAAATAGTTTGCTATTAAGAAAAAAAAGAGGAGGGAGTGGCTTATGACGGGTAGCCACCGATTTGTAACGTCGGGTCTCCGAACAAGATCCATTCCTGCACGGATTTCGTATGCCCTGAACCAAGGTCCGTCATGTCGAACGTGCTTATGTAACTGGTCAGGCACTGCTCATAGGCCTGCCCGAGGATATGGTGGCCCTCCGCGCCGTACTGTTTGAAGATCTCAATGGTGAGCCAGCTGTCCCCGCCGCCTGTGGTGAGCGCAATCCCTGGCATGCCGTACCCAAGGCCCGTGTTACCAACGGTGGCGATGGCGCCCCCATGCGGGTTTCGGATGAGCCTCCAGCTAAATGCTTCGGGCACAGGGTACCCGGAACACCACATGTGAAGCTTCGGGAAACGCGGGAACATGTAGTTAAAGCTGTCAAGCACCCCGTACACCATAGAGACATTGAACTGGCTGTTGTGGCACCCGCCAATAACTGCGATCGGGAGTTTCTCCTTGTTTCTGAGGCCGTCAATCGGTAATACTGGTGGTGTGACATAGGGAGCCCATGGCCTGAGGGTGGTGACTTGAAGCCCGGTTATACTGCCGCCCTGGCGGTTCCCTGGGACACCAGGGTAATGATCGGCCCAGACGTTGGGGCTTCCATGCCCGGACAGGAACATGAACCCTGCGCCTTCATTCCATGCGGCAAGAACGTCCTTTTGCCCGGTGAATCTCCCATTGGACGCCCAGACGATGTCCCGTGTGAAATTCGAGGGCATATAGTAGAGTGCGCCTCCGCGGCCGAGCAGCACACGCTCCCCTGTCGTGTATTCTCCTTCGTAATACATCACGGTGTTGTTGCGCCAGGCTTGAAACACTTTGTTCTGTGCGCTATTGTTTATCCAGACGTGGATGCTGCTGAGGTTCCCGTACGGTTCAGGGTCATAGCTTTTTCCCCTGATGGTGAGCACACCGCCAACGTAGCTCATGTTCGCCCAATGGTAGAACTCGTTACAGTACGCGAGATTTTCCCCGGGGGTGAAGGTATAATCGGTGTTGCCAAGGATGTTCCCCTCTGAAACGGTAACGATTTCCGCGATGGGTGGCCCAGGGTACGCATGGATGCGCAGGTTATCGTCATGGTGGAACGTCAGGTTTGTTTCCTTGGTTTTATCGACGGTGACGTTGATGGTCTCAATCGGTCCGTACACCGCTGAGGGATTGCTGCTCTGCGCGTAGATCGTGTACGCGCCGTTCGGGACTGCGCTTGTGTCCCATTGAATATTGAGGTCCTCTTGGTCGAGGAACCCGTCACCGCTGATCACGGTCATTTTGTTGAACCAATCTTTTCCATAGGTGGTTGTTTCGTAGGTGATGATTTTCTTTACCACGGTTTTTACTTCTGCGACGCTGGTACACGGAAGTCTGCTGAGGCAGATGTCAGGGTACAGGTCGATGCCGGTGTCGTTTGCGATGCCAGGTCTGTTCCATGCGGCGAACACGCCGTCACCATTGGGATCCCAGCTGGAGAAGGAGCCATTGGGTGCGTAGATATCGGCGTAGTATAAGTCACAAAGGATGCCAGGGTCGAAGATCGCTGCCTCTGCTGTCAGGGGGAACTTCGGGTTGTCCCAGAGGTTGGTGTACCGGACAGGGAGATACCAGTCTCTGCTGCCTTGGTTCTGGTCGTCGCGGGGTTTTGAGATCACGATGTTTTTTATTCCTCCGACAAGCAGGATATAATGGGTGTTCCAGGTTTCTATGGCTTGTTTAATGAAGTATTTGATTTGTTCTGGTTTATCCCGACCAGAGAAGCTCCCGTAAATATCCTCGGTTGTCTTCAAAATCGTGGTCACACCATGGGTGTTTTTATGGTCGATGAACGGTTGGAGTGCTTTCTCAAAGGCTTGAGGGGCGATGATCACGAAATCATAGCTGGTCTTTGCTGGAAACGGAGTATGGGTTGGTGGCGTATAGGTGACGGTGGCGTCTGCTGTCGCCGCGATAAGAAGGGTCCCGGTCGCTGGGGTGTACCTGATGGGATAGTAATTGATGGTAAGGAAGGTCACATGCTCGTTATGTTCGTTTAAACCGACCCCGATTTTTGTGGTGTACCAGGATGCTGGATAGGGCGTCGTCATTGAATAGGTCTGGCTGTCTTTCATGGTCGCTTGGGCGGCGGCGCTTTGATATTCCGGGGTGAGCGGTAGGAGTGGGGCCGCTGGTGTAATTTCTTGTTCAATGTGTTGTGTGGTAATGTCGTGTGGTGTTAATGTGACGGTGATGTCGGTTGCCGCAAAGGGAAGTTCGACGGTACGGACGATTTTTGGTAGTTGCGGCTCGCCGGCTGTTGTCTGATAGGTCGAGGTGTCTGAGAGTTCAAGGAGGAGATATCCCTCGTTATCCGTTGGTTGGATGGAGATGGCTGGTGTGGTGAGATGCTCAGAGAGAGTCATGGTTGTCGGCTGGTTGGTTGTTGTTGACGCGGCTCCTAAGGTGGAACCGATCAGGATGCCTATAATACCCAGTAGTACGATTTTCTTCATATTGTTCTAAAGTCCCCTAATTTTATGTATATTATCCCTTATGAGTAATTAAATATTTCCTTGGTGAAAGAGCTTCTCCCACATCGTCTAAGGAATGGCAAGTATTTGTCCAACCATAATTTTAATAGTATGCGTGAAATGTAGCCTAATTGAGTGGTAAGGAGTTTGACTTATGGGGAACGATACCACAATAGAGGTATCTGATTTAACAAAATTCTATGGAGATTTTCCCGCTGTCAATCATATCAACTTCGAGGTGAATCGGGGGGATATTTTCGGTTTTCTTGGACCAAACGGAGCTGGAAAGACTACAACGATAAAAATATTGACAGGGTTGATACAACCAACTGAGGGAACAGCGACGATTCAAGGAAAAGACATTCGAACACAGATTGTTGAAATCAAAAAAATAATCGGCGTTGTCACCGAGGATTCAAATCTGTACGACGAGCTTAGTGTTTTTGATAATCTTCGGTTCGTGGGACAGCTATACGGCGTTTCTCAGGGAAACAGGGAGAAACGGATAGGGGAATTACTGAAAAGATTCGATCTT
>Ga0315279_10005190_pt1 | contig 17025 bp, 14 predicted proteins | sample YL17G06_20_MG_FD_203694 | JGI IMG/M metagenome (GOLD analysis project Ga0315279, IMG submission 203694) | Sediment microbial communities from Yellowstone Lake, YNP, Wyoming, USA - YL17G06_20 | ecosystem: Environmental > Aquatic > Freshwater > Lake > Sediment | place: USA: Wyoming | collected...
CGATAAGGTCTATTTTTTTGTCGATAGTGATAGCGTATTCATAGTAGGTTCCTGGTTGTATCTGGATGATGTCGGTCGTTGATGCATGAGTGATGGCGTCTTGGATGCTGGTGTAGTTACCGTTTCCGGTGGGGTCTACAGTGATGATTTGTTGGGATATTGGGTTTATACTTCGAGCGGTGTATAGAGACATACTGAGGATGAGGAGGAAGATTGTGATGAAAAAGAGACGTTGGAGAGGAGATTTTCTGATCATTGTTGTCCGCCCTCCTTTTTCTTTCTGGATTTGAATTGTCCCCTTTCTGTGAAATAGATGAGAACGATGTTTTTGACTACTTCTGCTTCAGAATTGCCGAGTTCACCGACATGTTCTTTGATGCATTCCCGGACAACGGGTGGAAAACCGACAGGAAACCTAGAATTTTTACCCATGATTGATTCATATATGAATCTCATATTTATAAATATTATGATTCATTTATGATTCATATGTGATTCATATATGATTCACCTTAGAAGGATAATAGAAATTTATAGAAGAGTGCAAACGACGTACACTATTCACGAAAGAGCTATTTGAAAATAAGGTTTATCAATAAAATAAAAAACAGAAAACCGTTAGACGCATCCTCGTTCGATGATCTCTTTATTTTCCTGGAATGTTTTTTCTCGTATATTTCAATAGTATGACTGTTACTCCCCCTGCAATGATTACTCCAAGAACGATGAAGAAGATTCCCGCAGCTGGTGCATTTTCTCCTAATGGTGTGTGAATTAACAGTTTTACTGCGAGTTCTACCTGGAAGCCGAGTCCTCCGGAACCACCTACTGGTTTATCAGCGGAAATGACGACCCAGGTCTCCCAACTTGCATTATAGTAGCTGGATCGTTCGCTTTTAGGAACATCAAGAAAGATCTGAAAAGAACTTGAGGTATTTGCAGGGAGATACAACGTCTCCGGTTCGACGGTCACCCAAGAGAGATCTGGGATATACGTATAGTTTGTAGTAAGCTGTTGCGTGGTAGGGTTTTCTACCCGTGCGGATGCGTTCACCGAGTAAGTATAGGGGTTTGTTACTTGAATTTGATACGAAATTCTCTCAGTTGGGTATCCCTCTGGCATGGAGATGGTAAGTTTTCCAGGCCAGATCTGCAAGCTTGCCTGTGTCTGAGAGGTGAGTAACGAGAGTAGAAGGACAAGTAAAATAATGAACCAAAGTATCTTCTTCACGTTCCCTCTCGCCGATACCTAATATCTATACTATTATTTATTAATTGCACATAGAAAAAAAAATTATAAAAACGGAGGAATTCTATTCACTCTCTCAGTCTTTAGGATATGCTTCCTTGCAGATAGATGGTTGTCCGCTGTGCGGTCCAGTTCTGAGTCATGCTGCTTCCCATGTTCAAACAAAGACCACATACCTTGTTGGTACCAGCTGCGATTCCGGTGTCTTGTTCAACAGCGTATGCCGCAGTTATGTACCCATCATTGTCGAGTCCATTGGTTCGAAAAGAGTATGCGTTACTCCCAGGGGCTCCATTGTCGTCAAGGGTGAGTGATGTACTATCTGTGGTCGCGTTGGTTTTAAATTGCGTATCCATAGGTGTAGTGCCGTTGTTGTAGATGGTGAAGTAGTTCGCAGTTGTATTCTTCCATGCCCCTGCCTGCACAGAGCCGAAATCATAGGTTTTTGGTGTCACATCAATATCAACCACACCCTCCGGATTAAAAGTAACACGGATAGAGGTTTCATCTGCTAAAACCATTGGTGTCAGTACGCTCAACCAGAGCATTGAAACAAGCCAGGCAAACAGTATTTTCTTTATATCACTTGTACAAGCTAAATTATATATATTCTTTCTACATCCCATTTCTCATCATCCCTAGTATCCATTCAAATAGAATTGGACAAGGGCTATGTAAATAATTCTTAATATTTATAAGTTATGGCTTCAATGTAACGAAAATGGTCAGATTATTTTTTCATGCTCATATCAGAAAAAATGTCCGAGGTATCCTGAATCTCTGTGACCAAAACACCTAAAATTTCTATACTCATTACGCATTTTTTAAAAAGATGAAAAAAAGTGCAATAGTTATTTATGGAGTTTATCGAGTTTCCCTAATGATGTTTGAGTAAGTCGTTTGGCTATGTCCCGGTATTTTTTAATGTTCTGATTAATATGTCCTAACATCAGATAGTATGGAAGCGCCATTTGCATATATTGCTCCTGACTAATCATATTTTTTACTCTCTTTATCTGTAACTCTTTTAACGAATCTTCTATGAGAATATGTTGTTTTTTCAGAACATACAAGCTGCCCTGGGTCATTTTATAAAGAGCGTATAGATGGTTTATATTTTTCCTTAACTTACGATCCTGCTCGATGTAGATCTTTTCCCATTCACCTTTTGATGCAATATTGTCTTTTGACAATAAGATGATATCCGGGTTGATGTTATCAGAGAATTCTAAACCTTCAATAGCTTTCGATGGAATTGTAAAACAGTCGGGTGTGCAGATGTAATTGTTTTTCTGTTGGCTGCAGTGCTCTACGAATAAATATAGTACTTTTTCCGATTTGTTTTCTTTTACTTTATATCCGATGATCTGATTGTCTTGATCACTAATTATTTCAATTATATCTCCCAATTTTTCATCACCTGTATTGAGAAAAACTGATTTTCCTATAGGTTTGAAGATACGGCGTTTCTGCTTTTGCTTTTCTATAAGGGATTTTAGTTTAGTAATTCCTGTTTTCTCCTTAATTTTAAGGATTTTATTTCCAAATTTTTCATCTCTTTTATTTTTCAGAATGAAGCGTTTTTGCTGATTGAGGGAAATGTATAAATCTTGTGTAGGTGTCATCAATAGAGTGAAAATGCTGGCAATTACGATTATCAAAAATATACATGATATCATAATAACTAAGGGGATTATCGGGGGAGTAGATCGAAAATTATATGGTGTAACAGACTCGTCATACTCACGGATATGCACGAAGGCAAGAGCGATATTACTGAGGTTGTCGTTATCTCTGACGGTGAGAGTGGCAATATAATTTCCAGGTTGTGTATATATATGTACCGAATTTTGTTTATAGGATAGTGTTTTATCACCAAAATCCCAGGTGTAATTCACGATGATTCCATCGGGATCGTAACTATCATTACTGTAGAAGATGATTGCTTGGTTTACATATCCTTGGTACGGTCCGTTTGCTTGTGCAATAGGGAGTTGAAGAGGGGGAGAGAGTCGGATAATAGTAATAATAAGGTAAGTTACTCCCGTTGATTGATACTCATCTTTCACCTGGAGTTTTATTGTGTAATTTCCTGGAATAGAATACGAGTGAGTAATGAGGGTCTCTTTCGTCCATTCGGTATCAAAGAGACCGTCGTTTTCGAAATCCCAGCGGTATCCAATGATAATCCCATCTGGGTCATAACTATCCTGAGCAGAGAAGATTAAGGATTGGTTCACATATCCTATTCTTGGGCCAGTAATGTTTGCTATAGGCGGAATATCACTAGGTAATGATGGTGACTCATAGTATGGTGATTGAATCGGATTAGGATCAAAACTGACTGAGAGTTGCCCATCCGCAAATACGAGTTGTACGGAAGAGACAATGAGAAGGATGAAGAATACACATATAGGAATCGTTCTGTTCATTTTCTTTTCCTTCCGTGCGTTTTGAGGTTTTTTTCGTTTCCGTTCCATACTATGTTAATATATAGCACGATACAGTTTATCATTTATCATATTTAAATCTACATCATAAAAAGGTCAAAATGACAAAATGACAAATAAAAAAAACTCCTTACGGAAACGCGGCGAGGATGCCTTCAGAGAAAAAACGATCTGCCCGTTGAAAAACGGCCTATGCAACCATTAAAATGAAATCTCAGAAAGTAACACTATTGATTGTTTATGCTGCGACTGATTTAAAGGTAATTGTAAAAGACAACGGATCTCCGGTCGACGAACTCGTTGCCATAATCAGGTTTAAGTCAAACGTCTTCCAATCGGTCCCCGTTGCAGGGAGATTAAGCATAAAAGTATCGTAGGTGAGGTTTATAGTTGTCCAGCGAACATCACCGCTTTTGTTGTATTGTAACGAGAAATTATCGAGTCCTGGAGACCCAGTAAGATTCCATTTGGCACCGGTCGTGCCGTTGGTCGCGTTGGTTGCTTTGATTTGTACGATTACGGGGACGCTTCCCTGATTGGTAAGGTTGAAATACAACCCAGTAGTCGCATTAGAACTCCCGATGAGTATCGTCCCCTGATTCCACGTCGATGGGGTAACGCCAAGTGATATGTCTGCCCCAGTTGTTGTAAAATGAAACACACTGCTCTCCTTCACATCCTGCCCATCACTCACAGAAACGTTCCACCAATACGTCTTCGAATACCCACTGAAATTACTATTCGTCCAATGATATGTCCCATTCCCCACACTACTATTAATCCCAAACAACACCCACGAACCACTACTATTACTATACCATTGGATCCTCAAACTTCCATCATCAAAATCATGCACCGTGATATTCATCAACGGCGTTAGACCGATTCCGGTTCCTGCATTTGCAGGACCTTGGTTTGTAATCGTCGGTAATGCATTTGTTCTGCTGTTCGCACTCCCATTCGTATAAGACCACTGATGAATCGTTGGATTATACGTCCAGGTGGTATAACTCCACGCCTGATAGTAATACGTTGTGTTCTCCTCACAGCTCGTATCCTCACACCACGTCCCCGTGTTATTATACACCTCGGTCCCTACACCACGCGTCCATACAGAATTTGTACTCCGCTCGATATATGTAAGGTTCGCCCCCATTCCCTTCGTCCATGTCAAATAAATGACCGAACTATTGTTCACTTGCGCCGTCAAACCACTAGGAGCATCCGGCTTCGTTAAAAATGTCAGATCATCTCCCGTATCACTCGCAGCGGTGTTATTCGCATATGCCAGATAATGATAGAGTTGTCCTTTCGTAAGGCTGCTGATATCCGCGGAGAACATTGAATCATTCGACTTCGTCTGATTACTCGTATTCATCCCATAGGCTGTCGTGGTTCCATATTCAAACCGAACCGTACAATCCTCTCCACCATCATTCTCCAGGTACCCCCAGAGGGTTGCATTGGTTTCTTCTACTCCGGTTGATGTGTTTGTGGTAACTGTTGGGATCGTAGCAGGATCAACTGCGACAAACCAGGGTCTTGCCTCTGTGAATTTTTGTGAATCATACTGTAATTCAACAGAGCCTATAGCGTAGAGATAAGGCCAAACATTAGGAACAGAGTAAGAATAACTCACACTTGTTTTATTTCCAATTAAGTCCCTCTCCCACGTCAATATCTTTGTACTATCCTCTGTTTTAACTGTTGCATCTGTGTTGCTTATTTCAAAATTGGTTGGAACACATTCTTTTATCATCAAAGAACCTACATCGATAAATGATTCTACGTCAACAACGACATCAAAACTTCTCTCTTTTGTAGGATCGATCTTACTCTGAGCAGTCCGTAGTATATCAAAATCATACTCCTGCAACACCAAGAAGCATGTTGAGAAAGTAACAGGAACACCGTCAATCAACGTAGTAACATCTATCGTATGTTCTCCTTCTCTTTCCGTTAGGTAATCGGCAGTATAAATTCCGCAGTCATCACCAGGTGTAATCGTCCCATTTGAAGTAGAAAGATAAACAGTTTTATTAGCACAATCTGTTATACGTAACTCGATATCACCACCACAAACCGAATGTCCATCTTTATCTAAAACAACAAGTATGAACTCAGCCACCTCCCCAAGTTTATAAACACTTTTCTTAGTATTAAGAGAAACCAAACCCCACATGAACTCCTCTTTTTCTCTGTGAGTCACGTTATCTTTCGTTAATGCGACGTCAAGTGTATATAAACCCGCTCTAAACCCCCTTGTTGTAGGTAGTGTAATAGAAAAGGTATCATTCCTTACTTCTTCTATCTCAGGTTCAATATTGGTAAGTCTTCCTTGTGAATCATAAACAGAAGTTTCGATTATTTTATTTTCACTCTCCCATCTTTTTATCTGTTTAGGTTTTGTAAAAACAGTAGTAACATCAGCACCTTCTTTGTATCTTAACGATTCTCCTCCGTTTCGGATTTCAAAGGTGAACCTTGGCTCGATAGTGCTCGCCAACGCAATACGAGGTGCATCGGTAGGGGCATCATCATAGGATGCAACACTCCATCCAACCCCAGCATGATTTGAAGTGTTATGTTCGTCTATGACGGTAATCGCGGCGACATACTCGCCTACCGACACATCATGCACAATCCACACTGCTTGCCATAACTGATTTATCGAAGTAATATCAACTAAGGAGAGATTGACGGTTTCAATACCACCCATATCACAGGTACCTGAGGTAATATTTACTGAACTGGGCACCGTCACATTCACATACAGACAGTCACCGGTCCATACCGTTGGAGGAGAAATTGATACAAGAAGCCCCGAGCTGCTAGGTACACTGACAAATGATGCAGCAACAATTACTATAGACAACAGAAGGAAGGCAAGCAATAAAGAAACGATTTTTTTCTGTAGCCTTATCCGAGACCGCTCTATCCGATGACTTGCGTTCTGCAAACCTGCGATCCATTTCATATTTCGATTATTAGAACGCCGATGCTTTTGTACCGGCTGAACCTGTGTCGTTTTTTCAGATATTGGAATAACATGAGCCGTGAAAAGTTGATTCACTTTTTCCTCTATCGTCTTCTCAGAAAAAACATTACATGCTTTAGAGGATGTGACCACTCCATCATAATGTGTGTCTCGTTTTCCCTCTGAGTGTATCACGGTCTCCATCCCCTCACGAATATTCTTGTGAAAACACTATAATTTTATCCATACGCGTTAACCTAGTATCTGTTCGCCCCTCCACTAGTACTATTGAATCAAATACTATATTTTTAATACTTTTGATAGGACAAATCGAGCAAAAGGATTCGTTTCCCTTCCCCCTACATTTTTTTAATTCAATTTTTCTCTTTCACGCTGTCTCTTGTAAAGTCTTCAGTTGTCAGCAAAACCAGATCAATGTTTAAGATAAATGATATAGTTTCTCTGAATACAAATTTGTACACGTAAGGATAAGTTGGTCATTGGTTGTCTGCATTGCTTGAATGCTCACTGGAGTTGTTAAATCCACGGAAATCGTATCGTAGTCTGCTGAATCGTTTTGGTTTTCTACGCGGAGGAATCCTTGGAATTCCGAATTCCCTTGATCCGGTACAACAACCGATACTACTACGGTAAACGGGCCATCTTCTGGAGTGAGGTCCCTCCCAACGTAATTTTCCATATTAGATTTTTATTAAAATCTTGATGTAAAAAAGGATAAGAAATACACAAAAAATAGGACTATATTTTTAAGGACCTACTTCCTTCATTGTATCGTAGCCATGGTTCGGAAGAAAAAACGATTCAGCCATGTTCAAAGGAAAGCGAACGCCAAGAAAAGGAAGCTTGGATATGTCCCTCTTTTTGATAATCCATTTCCAAAGTGCGACGTTCGCAGCATCGATATGCATCATGTGAATAGTATCATCGTCGTACCCTTACCTCATAAAACGCATAAGAAAATGATCGGACATGAGAAGCATTGTAAGCAATGGATCGAAAAATTGTTTCTTCTCGACATCGATTCATTGCTGAGCCCTGAACTGCATACTGTTGATCTGAAGAAAGCATCCTCGTCAGAGAGCGAGTCGGATTCTCCACGGGGGTATGAGACCGTTTTTTTCGAAGAGGCAATATAACATTCTTCCTATCAAGAGGATTAACCTTTCACCGTTGGAGGGAGGAAAAAACAAGGTGTTGGTTCTAGGTTTGCGTGATCAATGCTTCTTCAATGTTGATGATGTCTTGCACCAATGTTTCCATGGTGCTCATCACGTGCGTTGCCCGAATGCTGGATAGGAACATCCCTTTTCGCATGAATATGGTATAATACGTTGAGAGTTGATGCCATTTTGCGGATTCACTGTAGAGAAGAGCTGATTGATTCTTGCAGAGGCTCGGGTGGATCACGCACTGCACAAGGTACTGCGCGGTATGATTTTTTGCGGCTGCGATTTCCTCAAACGGGTCCTGTTTCCCTGCAATGATCATGTCATAAATGTTTGGGTGGTTCGGATTGAGGTGGGTCAACAGCCAATGAATGACAAGGTCCAGCGTGTAATTCATCCCTGTGCCACCATAGGCCTTGTACATACGACTGGTTTCTTGGCTCTGGTTTATCCCCTGTGAAAAATCAAGCTCCATCTGTTTCGATGCATTGATCCCGTAGTACCACCCAGGACCTGACGAACCACCTGTGAGATTCTCGATGTTACTCCTGAATGCCTCATCGAACTGATCGTGCTTCGAAAGTGGGGTACCGGTTTGGATGTAGGTGATGACGACGTACATACCGACCTTTTCATGTGCCTGCCTAAACAAGCTCAGCGGCATCCATGCGTACGTGCCCAAGCCACCGTCGCCGTAGTATCCTGCGTTCGGATCATTGTAACAGATGCTCTGGTTCGTATCGTTATACCCGACGACCACGATCACGTGATGCCCCGGGGGAAACATGATCTTCCAGATGAAATCGCCCACTTTGAATTGGTTGCGAAGCGAAGGCAGAGAGAACGGGTCGACCATGGTGATGACCGGAACGCCCCTAGTGATATTTTCCTTCACGTGGGTGTAGAACTGCGACCAGCGCTCATCATCTGAAAGGTTATGGTCCTGTGCCATCCACACCTGTTCCGTCACCCCAAAGAGGGATTGCATGAACTCGAAGCGACCCCACAGGTCCACACGTGGGAGTCTTTGTTCTGGACGGTACGTGTACCTGTACCCTACCCCGCTGTAGAACAGAAGCTCGTCAAGCGAGGTGTTCAGTCCCATGTAGTTGAAGACCATGGTCTCACAGGAGTATGGGCAGTAGTTCACCTCCGTTTGAGCAACGTAAGGAACACCTTTGATCACATGGCTTTCTTGCAGTCCAACCTTCAGAAGCGTTGATGGGCTGATGGAAAGAGTTTCTGCCCTTGAGAAACAAGGAGTAATACTTAGCAGGATGAGGAGAAAGACCATAAGCCCTGTTCTGGGAACCATACTGACCTTTCTTATGATGGCATAAGTATATAATTTTTATCATGGAATGCTCATTTATATCGAAAAAACCAATCGTACCTTCACCTTCTTATATAGAGTGCTACTGAGATGGTCTCATTCTTTCCAGCCTAGGACATTTCAGACAAAAACTGTTTCTGAGAAATGAGAGGTTGAGAAATAGTTGAAAGCAGTTCCTTCGACATCGTTCCTTTGCTCACAAGCTGGAATCCAACCTGTCGGGTTGCAGCAAATATTTTCTCTGCTTTCTCTTTTTCCCTCGCGAGCCAGTCGATGTGTGGTCGAAGGACCGCCCCAGCGAAGTTCACGCTCGCATCCTCTGCTAGTTCTTTGACGATTCGCTCCACCGTTCCGAAGTTACCCTTCTCCCACCACCCCGACGAAGAGACAAGTACCACGTGCTTGATGTGGACGTCCGCGCGGAATCTTGCACGAGTACGACCCTTACGCATGGTGACAATCTCTTCTAAGAGGGGGACGAGGCGATTGAGCACGTGTTGCATCTCGCCAGGTAATGGAACATAGACGGGTGTTGCAATGATAAGAATGTCTGCTTCACGTAATTTTGGGTACAGTATCTGCATGTCATCAGCGATGTGGCAGTGGCCCGGCATTTTGTTCCAGCAAGACAAATCGCCTTTACATGGGAGAATGTTCATACGTTTGACATAGAACATTTCCACCACAGCACCCGCCTGTTGCATTCCTTCGAGGAACGGGGTGAGGATCTTCCCGGTAAGACCTTTCTCCATTCGCAGACTACCATTAATGACGACAGCCCTTGTCACATGGTCTCCGTTGGTTGCTTTTTTCATGGGAACCACCAGATGGTTCTCTGGCTGTTACTCCTTTACCTTCCAGTGATAGGAGACGAGAATGGATTGTACTGTTATATCGATATCGGGATGAAAAAAAATAAACAAAGGAGGGAGGTTCTATGTGACACCAACAATCAAGAACAGCAGCAGATGTCCACTTGCGTTTTTGGTCAGAGACACACCTTCATCGCAGGAGACACGAACAGAGATTGTGATCTTTCCAAATCCCATGAGAAGTTTGTCCGTGGAAACGATGCTTTGGTTTCCAACGGCAAGAACCGGGACTGCTCCGATGGTCGTCGCATGGATGCGTTTGAAGATACCGCCGGTGACAGTGATGTTCCATTGAAGGTTCGTCGCGTCCCTCCCCCCGCTGTTGGTGATACTCGCATGGATCTTGGTGAGGCGAGCGGTGACCGCGATATCGAACCAAGGTGCGGGGCTGCGGTAGGCACGCATCGTTGTACCCGTACCGCAGACAAGAAGGGTTCCTTTCTCAGCGAGCGCTGGCCCACCGATATTGATGTTGGTGATGCTGACATTCCATATTGGTTGAAGATTAGAAGTGTACACGAAGACCCGTCCATTAGAAAAGCCACCGTTGGAGAAAAACACGGTGCCAGTGGCATCGATTGCAAAATGAGGGGAGAGATACGTGTATCCAGGGGTATCAATGAGGTCGCTTTGTGCAATCACATCTCCGGTCGTTGCATCGATCTTGCCTATCCGTGGTCCTGGGATGATGCAGTACACACCTCCGTCAGGGCCGACCGCAAACTCAGAGAACGTCGTCCAGGCGCAGGGAAGATGCCATTTCTCAACAAGGCTGGTGCCCGTGTCTGTGAACGCATAGAAATAGTCAACTGAAGGGTTGTTCTGGGTCCGGCTGAGATAGATGGTTCCATCAGGTCCTGCCATGGGTGTGTTCTGCAGGGTGAACCCGGGCATGACCTGGCTTTGATAGAGGCGCGCCCCGGTCGCAAGATCATAACCGACGATGATATGACCGCCTGGGGCGGCATCTGCGATATAGAAAGAATCCTGGTAGATAGTACCACCACAGCTGCTGGAGACCGAGCCCAGCCTGGTCGCGTGCCACGCGGTTGAACCATCATCAGCGTTGATACGCCAGATATCAGTAAAGGAGGCGATGATCGGGTCGCCGTCTGGTGCAAACACGACACCGTCATAGGGACCAGCGTCAATGAGATCGGTGGAGGTCCAAAGGAGACTTCCGGTTGCTGCATCGAGTGCATAGAGATTATCCTTGACAGAGGCTCCGTTTCCTGAGCGGGATGCGTAGACAATCCCGTTCTTCGCCCCCGCGACCCAGGTCGTCCAATCACCTGAATGATACGGGATGTCGACACTCCAGAGCTCCGCGCCATTGGAGAGGTTCATCGCAACGATTGGTGAATCGTTGTTGGACCCTGGCCACCCTTTTTGCCGTATCACGAACAGTCGTTCGCCCTCCGTGACAGGGAGCCATGAGATGATCGAGGAGCGCGCCCCGGACCAGAGAAGATCTTCAGTGATGGGTCCTGTGGTATCGGACAGTCCGTTTCGTTGTGCGTTTCCTCCGGAGTTGCTCCAGTCGATTCCTCCGTAGGTCTTTACCGAGTTTTGTTGCGGTATAATGTACCCATTGGTAGTGATGCTCCCTTGGATACCTAAGGTAGTATCCTTGTATACCAGCAGGGACTGGCCGCTTCCTGTAGGGGAGACGACACGATAGGATTCGGTATCATGTGTTTCAGTCAAGGGAGTGGTGAGTGGCATCCTATACTGCTCGTCTGCGATGGCGCTCCATGGAAGGAGTACCATGACAATTATGATGTTCAAGAGCAAGAAATGTGACGCGGTTCTATTGTTCTTCATATCTATCCCCTTATGTCCTTAAAGGTCATGAACAATATATATAGATTTCTTTCTGTAGAGAAAAAGAACTTGTATTTCTTCTGTTACGATAATTATTTTTTCCAAAAGTTTTAAATGAACATTTCAGATATGGAAGATTGTTTCTGATACTACGGGAGGAAATAGAACATGCAGACGAGGGTGTTTCGAAAGGGAATGGTCTTTGTGATGCTCAGCCTTTTTCTCACAACAAATATGATACCAACGATTTCTGGTGCGACTCTTTCTCCTCTGAATCCCGTCAAGGAATCAATCGCTGCTTTTCAGGGTGTGGATATCGAGTATATCAAAAACATCACCAAGGCTCTGTGCGATATCATCTTCACGGAATATAACGAGACCGCGGGTGAGCTAGCGAAGGGCAGGGCTTTTGGCACCAAAGGAGAGCATAAGGCTGCCGATATTTTATATGAGAATATGTCAAAATTAGGCTTACATCCTGTGAAGGAACAAATAAACGATGCAAAGCTTACCCATTCCTTTGATATAGAAACATATCATGTCATCCTTCGCAACAGTACCAGCAATTCTAGCGAGACCCTTGATTGTTGCGTCAACTCGATACAACCAGATACTTCACTAGAACATGGAAAAGTGTATTGCTTTAACTATTCCGAATTGAAAATACGAAAATGGCCAACGTCACTTCAAGGATGGATTAATGCTCGTACGTATGACAAACAAGGGGAGCCCTATGTCTTCATCTCTGAGGTCGAAGGGCGACTCAGCAGGGATCCAGATCCGCGGTTACCCCTGGGTCTAAGGGTAATGAATCTATTCTTCTATCCGATCAGAGTACCCAGTATCGGGCTGCTCTATGTGCACAGGGATGTCGAACTAGTGTTTTTACATACATGGTTCAAGAATTGTAAGGGGACCATCCCGTATGATTTCACGCCTGATACCCATGACACGGCTGTGACGACGGATGGCAGAAGAGTCCCTATGATTTATGTCAATGGAACCATTTGGAATAAGATATATCGTGACGTCGATAACTATACGATCGATTTTTTTCTGCAGGAGAGGTACAACGCATCTGTCGTGAGTTATAACGTGATTGGAACTTGGAACGGAACTGAAAGAGACAAAACCGTGCTTGTTGATTGTTTTTATGACTGTGTCTGGTGCCAGGGGGCTGGTGATTCAGCGATCGGCATGGGCATTGTCATGGGTCTTGCTAAATATTTTACTGAGAACAACATCACGCCGCGCTATACGATAAAATTCATCGGGTTCGGTGGGGAGGAGCCAGGGGCTCTCGGTGCAAAATATTATGAAGCAACCCATAAGAATGAGACTATTTTGTATGTCATAGACATGAATCAGGTCTGTTCGAAGCAGACGGACCCCGGACTGGCGCTTAATGTCATCTTCAACAAGTACAGTTTCATGCGTGAGCTCTGGACGGTAGTCAAAAGGACGCAATATGCACAACGTGTTGGAAACACGAGTATTACGAAACGCTGGTGGCCCCTGGGCGCCCCGAGTGACGATAACATCTTTGCGATGTGGCGGCCTGGGGCGGTGAACACCGTCTGTTTTCTGGAGGATTTCCCCTGGCTCATGCATCATAGGGATGGCATGAACCATACCGCAGGGGACGTGTTCTCCAATCTTGACTGGAATAAAACCAGGGTCGTCAGCGAGCTTGTGCTCAATGTCACCGAACACCTCACGGTCATTCAATCCTCCTCTGTCGCATCTCCTTTTTTACTGCAGACTCAAATGCTCAACTGGGTAGAAGACGGACGCTTACGACGCCTGGATTGATTGAAACAAAAGTAATGAGCGCAAACCTTCGGACGATATTCTTTTTGTCTTTTATTTTCACTTGGTTCCTTCATTTTTTTTTGCTGACAATCCTCTTTGTACCATAGAAATGTTTAAATGAAACCATAGGTTGTGAACTCCAGAAGGAAAGAATCTCGTTGGTGATTGACATCAAGGTCGATATCGTCGGAGGAAGCATCGGTGGTCTCGGTACCGCTATCTCGCTGAAGGAACATGATCGATCCATTAGTGTTGTCGTCCATGAAAAGTACAAGACCATCGGGTATAACCCGGAGGGTCGTCGGTGCGGTGAGGCATATCGGCTCCAATCATTATGGAAGAAGTGGCAACCCCGAAACGACATTATTTTTAATCAAATCAAGACGCTTGAAGGATTCCTCAGGGAGAAACGTACCGTGCAGACCATAGAACCAGGGACCTATATGATCCTAAATCGACAAGCGTTTATCCGGCAGCTTGCAGACACGGCAGAACACCTTGGTGTGGAGATTAGTACCGATGATAAAGTAAATTCAGTCCGTGAGCTTGACGGGGACTATATCGTGGATGCCTCAGGATGTCCAAGCACGATTAAACGAGAACTAGGGTTAACCAGGGGGATGAAAGGGATCACGTATCAACAAACGCTTGAGGATTCGAACGCCTATGTCGCAGGTACGGTGAAAATATTTTTCATGGGCATCTCAGGTTTCATCTGGATTTTCCCTCGTAACCCTGAGAAAAAAGAAATCAATGTGGGGCTCGGAACCTTAGAAGGTATGCCCTATAATCTCAAAGAAATACTGGAATCATTCAAGCAGGAACATGATATTTCCGGGGTGGTTAATCATGTGACTGGCGGCTTGGTGCCGCTCGGCATGCAGACGCCGCTGAAGTATCAGAATATTTTGTTCGTCGGTGATGCTGGCGTCGGGGCGTTCCCGGTTAATGGGGAGGGAATCTATCGTGCGCTCATCAGCGGTGATATCGCTGGAGCATGCATCCCCCGCGGGCATCCAGAGCAGTATCCTCGCTTGGTCACCAGGCAGTTCGTCAAATGGGATTTTGTAGGGAAACTGTGGCAGCGAGCGAATCAGGTACTCAGAAGTATTGGGCCAAGGGCCGTGTTCTTTGGTATAGACAACCCTCTGTCTGCGGGCATGGTAAAATCCTTGAAAGCACAAGTGTAACAAATAGGAATGTGGCGATCACCGACCTGCGTTTTTTTAGAAAAAATGAGGTTGCAAATAAAACTATTTAAATGTCTAAAGGTTGTAGACTTTTTGGTGAGCTGGGTATTATTAAAAATTCTGATTTAATGAAAAGCGTCACCATGACGTTGTTGGCGATTACGAGTCGGCGTTCGTCAGAATCGTTATCCGTGCTTCTTGTCGATACGATTTTAAAAACATTAAAACGACGATACCCTTTTTTACAGTACGTCACGATTCAAAAAAATGAGGGGTTTCAGACCTCCCCTGGCGATATCATCTATGTTGATCCCAAGATTGAAGAGGTTGATCAAGCAACTGTCGCAAGGGTCATCGAGTCCATGGTTCGCATCATCGTCATGGATCTGAAAGAAAAAGCAGGGATGTTCTTCGTCAAGGAATTAAGGGAGCGGTTAGGGGATAATTACCTTGATGCCTTGCGAGGGTATCAAATTGATTTTGATTTGATGCAACTTGAGATTGATTATGCACGGGAGCAACGGAAAAGGCGGGCGACTCATCAGATTGGGCCTAACGGTGGGAAGCAGGAACCGGGAAGTGTTCTTGGGTATAATTGGGAGAGTGTCTCCAACTGGCGATATGAGGGGAACGTGTGCACTCTCTATGATAAAAATGGGAAGGTATTGGATAAATTATTTTTAGATCAAATCATTGAAAATCATGTCAGGACGATCACGGAATCTCAGGAGATGTTTCAAGAGATCGAGAAGATAGCGGACTTAACGGAAGAGCATAAACAGCTGTTGAAAATCCTCTACTCGAAGGATCTCGATATGGAGGAGGCGCAGTATTATCTGAAGAAGACGGAGCAGCAGATCGAAAGCATGATCCATGATTTGGTTGATGCGAATTATTTGTCGTATGTCTCTAGCGACATGGTGGGCATCACGAAGAAAGGAGTGGATTTTTTACTGTCCTCCGAAGAAGAAAAGCTTGATGAAAAAAAATCAGAAACAAAACGAGGTACATGATTTCTTTTAAAGTCCTTCATTAGGGCATCGAACTCCGTACCAATACCATTAATAAGAATTAGGAAAAATTTATTAATTATTATGTCATGACATGTAAAAAGTTAATAATCACCTATGGGGAGGTTCATGACCACTGCCCAAAAAATATATGTCGGCGTCCTTGTCGCTGTGTTTCTTCTAATGACAGCAGGGGTAACCATATACTCTACAACCATACCAAAGAGTCCACAAGCGTTCACGGTTGTCACCACCTTCTATCCCCTATACTACTTCACCCAGAAGATCGCTGGTGACAACGCCACAGTCACAATGCTCATCCCAGACAATGTCGAACCCCACACCTGGGAGCCGACGATATCAGACATCATTACCGTGAGTAACGCACAAGTATTCGTGTACAACGGCGCAGGATTCGAACCCTGGGTGGAAAACGTTCTTTCTTCGGTCCAGAACAAGCATCTCATCGTGGTGGACACCAGCACCAATATGAGCGTACAGCCTTTAACCGACCCCCATTTCTGGTTGGACCCGGTACGCGCAACAATCCAGGTGGAGAACATCGCGAAAGGATTGATACAAGCAGACCCGTCCCATGCAGCGACCCACACCTGGAACGCCAACCTGCTGAAAACAAGATTAAGCGCGCTCCACCAAGAGTACCAAACCGGCCTACAGAACAGAACGAAAAACGACATCATCACGACCCATGAAGGGTTTGATTACCTCGCAAACAGATACGGGTTTGTCGCCCATGCAGCGATCGGTATTTCTGCCGACGCCCAGCCCAGCACCCAGGACATGGCCAGACTTACACAGCTCGTCAAAGACCTCGACCTGCATTACGTCTTCGTCGAACCAATCTTTTCCGATGTCTACATGGACACCATCGCACAGGAGACCGGTGCACAGATCCTGGTCCTCGACGGGATCCACGGAAGAACAGGCATCCACGCCTCCATGGATTACTTCCAGATCATGGAGGAAAACCTCAGGAACCTCAAAGTAGGACTCGAGGTACCATAACATGACCGTACACACAGCATCCAAGAAAAAAAGAGGCACATCCACATGAACGATCGACCAATCATCGAAGTAAGCAACCTTGATATCGAACGATC
>Ga0315279_10005192_pt1 | contig 17021 bp, 18 predicted proteins | sample YL17G06_20_MG_FD_203694 | JGI IMG/M metagenome (GOLD analysis project Ga0315279, IMG submission 203694) | Sediment microbial communities from Yellowstone Lake, YNP, Wyoming, USA - YL17G06_20 | ecosystem: Environmental > Aquatic > Freshwater > Lake > Sediment | place: USA: Wyoming | collected...
CAGCGCACCCAGGCACGCTACTAAATCGAGATTCAAATTCCATCAGATCCCGGGGATAATCCTCCATGCTCTAAACACTACATGTTGCGCAGTGCTGAGTCAAGTGGATACCCCCATTGCTTTTTTATATAGCACCCATTGCTCGCACCGTATTTCCACCCAGTAATGCTCTTGCCGGCGCGCTTGGGCGCGCCGCAGATCTCGACCATAGATGTCACGTCATCTCTCAGAGTTGAGCGCATATGATACTTTGCTTGCAGATGGCATTTTGGCACATTCGTTGCCGTTCCATAAGACTATCACCTATTTTAATGGACAACGCCAACCGGCTGTATGTTACCATCCTTTACTATCGCGAGGGTTATCCTATGATACCTGTGGAAAAAATCAAGAGCTTGGTTGCGCAGCATGCAAAATTGGAAGATCCTGCGACGGATGTCATCTGGATTCGCCAGGATGATCCTGAAGCATGGCTTGTAGAGGTGATTCCGTCCATGGCCGATGACGATCGCGCCGAAGAAGCGACTCACTTCAATGCGGGCATAGGTTTTCGATATCCACTTGCCATTATTGCCGGTAATCGAAGAAGCATTGAGGCTGCACTACGCCGCGATGAAGAGTTGGCGGAAGATGTAGCAAAAGGCCGGATCATGCTTGATAAAGGAGATGCCCAAGCGATCCAAGAAATGGCCAGGAAAAAGTCCAGACGTTTGTCAAAGGCTGCGTGACCATGAAAGATCGACGTCATTTGATGAAGACATGGTTGCGTCAAGCCGATGCGGATCTCAAGGCGGGTCAAAGCAGATCCAATGACGCGCTGGAGTGTCACCGTCGGTATTGGCTTCAGCAGGCGTGTGAGAAAGGCATCAAGGCGCTCGGAATCATACTCTGGAAAGGCAATCTGGACGATACGGATTTCCGCAAGGAATTCCTGCATAGGCACTCGCCATTGAAAAGCCTGCTTGACTCCAAGAACCTGCCTAAAACAAGGTGGACAAGCGATTAAAAATCGAGCGATAGCCGCATACGCAAATTCTTTCTGCTCACAATAAAACTCAGGCTCTATCTCCCCGCATTGATTCTGGCATTGCGGAAAAGTTATTTATTTTGCAAGCATATCATCCCCATATATCGATTTCATTGTGAATTCTGCTACTTGAAATCCGCCAGAATTGTACTTTAATTCATTTAAATTCATACACTTAATTCTATATGCCGATGAATACCCGGCTCTTGAATTCACACATGTTATCGCATTTTAATTCATCGTAACGCATTGATTTCAATTGCATTCTCACCATTGGCACGTCATATGCATAATTATTAGCGCATTGCAGCATCGGAAAACATGATGATCATATGAACAATCAACCGGTTATCGGCTTTCCACCGATCACCCGTATGCTAGGCGGCAGCTTTCAATCCGGATTTCGGGAATTTCGCGGCCAACTAATGCTGGATGATCGATTTTACCGGGTATCATATCATATATTATTTTGCAGGACACACTCATGATCAACCTCACTAAAAGCATGAATTCTTCAATTCGCCGCCTTATTTTTGACGGCCTTAAAGCAAGCTGGAAAAATCCAACGCTGCTTTTCAGCATGTTTAGCGCTGTTCTGCACCAGGCAAAAGCCGCTTCGCGACGATGCGCCTGGGAAGATTGCGGGACCCATGTGCCGCCTATCCTGATCATGAGCGTGACCGGCAGGTGCAATCTCGCCTGCGCCGGCTGCTATGCAAAGATTCTCCACGGCGTCGGCCATGGGCCCGAACTCGATGCGGACCGCATGACGGCAATAATCCGGGAAGCGCGTTCGCTGGGAACTTCAATTGTCATTCTTGCCGGCGGGGAGCCGCTCATGCGGCCGGAGATATTCGATATTGCCGCTGAATTCCCCGATGTTCTCTTTCCGCTGTTCACCAACGGCCTGCTTATTGACAAGACGGTTGTTTCGCGGTTGAGAAAACAGCGGAACATCGTCCCCATGATCAGCATGGAAGGCGGATGTTCGGAAACGGACGCACGTCGCGGCAGCGCCGTGTATTCGCAGATCGAGGACCGCCAGCGCACGTTGAAAAAAGCCGGCATCTTTTTCGGCGCGTCAATTACGGTATCGCGGGCCAATTTTTCCGTCGCTACCGGCGAAAACTTCATCGCAGGGCTCCTGGACCGCGGGGCCCGCGCCGTGATGTTCGTGGAATATGTTCCCGTTGCGCCGGGAGCCGAAGCGATCACCATGGACGAACGCCGCGCATTGGTCAATGCCGCCGCGTCGTTCCGCAAACGCTTTCCCGCCGCCTTTATCGCCTTTCCCGGCGAAGAGGAGCAGTTCGGCGGCTGCCTGGCGGCAGGTCGCGGGTTCGTGCATGTCAATGCCTCGGGCGACCTGGAACCGTGCCCGGTGGCACCTTATTCCGATGTAAACCTTCGCACCACGTCATTCAAGGCCGGATTGCAGAGCGATCTGCTTTCCGCCATACGCAACGACCATGCGTTGCTCCGCGACATGAGCGGCGGCTGCGCCCTGTGGGCAAACCGCGAAAGGCTGATGGCATTGCAGGAAACGGCCTGAAAACAGAACGGCAGAGCGGCAGAAGCCAGAGGCCAGAGGCCAGAAAAGCAAGGGAAATAAAAACTGTAAAGCAGTTGGGGCGAGATACGCCCCAACTGCTTCTGACCGTTTACTGATTACCTGCCTTTTACCGTTTACCTTCTTTTCTGAACTCCCGCGGGCTTATGCCGAAGCGCTTCCTGAACTGGTCCGAAAAGTAAAGCGGGTCGTCGTACCCGACCCGCTGCGCCACCTGCTTGACCGGCATGGCCCCGTCCAGCAGCATTCCCCGCGCGATCGCCATACGTTGATTAATGAGAAACTTCATGGGCGCGCGGCCCAGATGGCGCACAAAGACGCGGTTGCACTGCCGCAGGCTCATGCCGCCGGCGGCCGCGATATCGGCCAGCCCGATGGGCCGCGCAAGCGACCTGCCGATGAACTCCAAGGACCGGCGCAATGCCGCCGGCTGTTGCGGCGCGATGCTCGCGGCCAGCGCTACGATCAATTCGTACGCCAACGCGGCCGATGCCTCCGAAAACCCCGCCGGTTTGTCGCGAAACAGGGCATAGATACGACGCAGCAGCAGTGCAATCCGGGCCGGGTCTTGCGGCGTCACCACATCCGCCGATTTCAGCCCCGTGCGCTCGATCAGGACGTCCAATAGCCATCCGTCAAGAATCACCGTTCGTTTATGGAGAAATCCCGCATTGCCCGTTGCGAAGCGCTGATCGCATCCTTTGTGCGCTAAAAACACCTGCCCCGCGGCGACAACGCCCTTGCGACCATCCTGAACATATTCCGCCGGGCCCATGGTGACCATATTCACGGACATCAGGGGCTTTTTGCGATACTCAAATGCATCGCCCGGCCCCCAGCGGGAATAGAGCGCCATGGTCACCCGTATCGGCAAATCGAAGCCGCCCTTTTCATAGGAATGGGCATGCAGGATTTCGTGGTATTTTTTGGTGCGTTTATTCATAGAGTGCGGAAAACCCCCTCTTTTTGGCAAAAAAACCTATATTCAATGCCTATTGCATAAGGTATACTATGGGGGCCATCATAGGCAAGTTGGGTAATGAAGGTGCGGCCGCGGTTGGCAGGATTCTCCATCATCCTTTGAAAACGGAAAACCCGGGATGAAGATCGGCATCGCAGCGGACATCCGGCAATCCCGCGTGCTGCGGGACGCGGGGTTTGATTTCCTTGAGGTCAACGTCCAGGGCTTTTTATCACCCCTGGAACCGGAGCTGCTTTCCAGCGCCGACGCAGCAATTCTTCCGATACCATCAGCCAACTGCCTGCTGCCCGCTGCCATGAAAACGACCGGCCCTGAAGTTTCGATGGGTGCGCTGGACCGCTACCTTGCTTCTGCGTGTCAACGGGCCGCGCGCGCCGGCATCCGCACCATGGTTTTCGGCTCGGGCGGCAGCCGCACGGTTCCCGATGGCTTTGACCGCAATCGCGCGTACGATCAACTGTTGAAATTCGGCGCCATGGCCGCGAAGGCCGCCCATGACGCAGGACTCATCATCGTCGCGGAACCGCTTAACAAGCGCGAGTGCAATATTCTCAATACCGTTGCCGAATGCGGCGCATACGTGGAGGCGATCAACCATCCGGGCATGCGGCTGATAGTGGACTCGTATCATTTCTGGACGGATGATAATGATATGGCGGCCATTGCGCGCCATGCGGCGCTCATCCATCACGTGCATGTGGCAACCGTGCCGTCCCGCAAAGCGCCGGGCGCGGAGCCGTGCGACTTCGCCGGGTTCTTTGGCGCCATCAAGGCCGGCGGCTATGACGGACCGATCGCGTTTGAAGGGGCATGGCAGGATGTTTCCGAATTGAAAACGGCGATTATGGTGATTCGGAAAGAATGGAAAATGCCATCCGACCCCGCAGCGGCGAGTCGGTGACTCGCCGCGATCGGGAATTAAGATTACAAGCAAGATTAAGAAAGGAAAACACCATGAATCCGGTCCGCATCGGCATTATCGGCCTTGGCAATATGGGATCGTGCCACGCGCGCAACATTGCCAAAATCCGGGATGCCCGGCTGGCCGGCGTGTGCGATATCGTCAAGACCAAGGCCGACGCCTTCGCGCGCGAGCTTTCGGTGCCCGCCTTCTACGATGCATCGGCCATGATCGACTCCGGCCAGATTGACGCGGTGATCATTGCCACGCCCCACTATTCCCACACAACCATTGGGATCGAGGCGCTCGGCGCGGGGCTTCACGTGCTGGTCGAGAAACCGATCTCGGCCCATAAAGCCGATTGTCAACGGCTTATCGCCGCGCACCGCAACAAAAAGCAGGTCTTCTGCGCCATGTTCATGCAGCGCACCGACCCCCATCACTATAAAATCCGGGACATGGTCCGCAGCGGCGAATTGGGAAAATTCACGCGCATCAACTGGATCTGCACCGACTGGTTCCGGTCCCAAGCCTACTATCGCAGCAGCGAGTGGCGCGCAACCTGGAAAGGCGAAGGCGGCGGCATCCTGCTCAACCAGTGCCCGCACAACCTTGACCTGCTCTGGTGGCTCTGCGGCATGCCCTCGCGCATCACCGCGGTCTGCAACCTTGGCAAATGGCATGATATCGAAGTGGAGGACGAAGTCAATGCTTTTCTGGAATACAAAAATGGCGCCACCGGCATGTTCGTGGCCACCACCGGCGAAGCGCCGGGCACCAACCGCCTGGAGATCTGCGGCGAACAGGGCAAAATCGTTCTCGAAAACAACGCGATCTCTTTCACCCGCAATACGGTGCCCATGTCAAAGTTCTGCGCAACCACACCCGAGTTGTTCTCCACGCCCGAGCGCTGGCACATCGCCATTCCCGCGAACGGCAATGGCGGCCAGCACAATGAAATCATCCAGAATTTCGTGGACGCCATCCTGCGCGGCACGCCGCTCATCGCGCCGGCGGAGGAGGGCGTCCACTCCGTGGAGCTGGCCAATGCCATGCTGTATTCGTCCTTGACTAAAAAGCCGGTCGATCTGCCGCTGGATGCGGCGGTCTACGAGCGGGCGCTCAAGAGGCTGATCGCGTCATCAAAAATGAAAAAGACGGTGCGGGAGACGGGTCCGGTTGACATGACAAAATCGTTCAGATAATAAACCGCAGAGGACGCTGAGGACGCTGAGAAATCCATGCCTGGTCTGGAGCACCTTTTTTCTCCCTGCTTCCTCTGCGCTCTCCGCGGTAGAATTTTGTATCCGGGAAGAATGGAATAATGGACCAACCCGTCACCATCGGCATCATCGGCTGCGGCGTGATCGCGCCCATTCACGCGGAAAGCTATCAGCGAATTCCCGGCGTGCGCGTCGCCTGGGCGTGCGACCTTGTCAAGGCAAAAGCGGAGGCCCTGGCGCAAAAGTTTTCCGTCCCGTCGGTGACCACCGACCTCCGCGCCGTGCTGGATGATCCGGCCGTGGACGGCATTTCCATCTGCACCGACCACGCGGGCCACGCGCCGATCGCCGCGGACGCCCTGGCCGCGGGCAAGCACGTGCTGTGCGAAAAAGCGCTGGCCGCATCAACGGCCGGCCTTGACTCAATGGTAGAGGCGCAACGCCGGTATCCGCGCCTTGTCTTTTCGGGCATCCTGCAGCACCGGTTCGACACGATCAACCGCTGTCTCAAGCGCCTCTGTGACGACGGCGTGCTGGGCACGATACTCACGTGCAGCGTCCGGCTTGACTGCCTGCGCGAAAACGAATACTACACCGCCGACCGATGGCGCGGCACCTGGGCGCGGGAAGGCGGCTCCGCGCTCATCAACCAGGCCATCCACTTCATCGACATCGCCGCCTGGCTCATGGGCGGCGCGGTGTCGGTATGCGGACATTGGACCAACCGCGCGCACCAGGGCGTCATCGAAACCGAGGACACGGCCGCCGCGTCGCTCCGGTATGTCAACGGCGCGGTGGGGACCGTCGAGGCCACCACGGCCAACCGGGTGCAGCAATGGGAACCGCTTCTGCGCCTTGCCGGCGCCGGCGGGACCATCGAAATCCGCAATGCCGTGGTAACGCACGTGGAGCTCGCTTCTCCGGAAACCACGCAGCGCGTGCGCGCCGAACTTGCCGCATGTGAAGAGACGGAACGGACATTCCCTGGAAAATCATACTACGGAACGCGTCATCCCACGCAGATCGCGGATTTTGTGGATGCGATGCGGCAGGGAACGCCGCCGTTCGTCACGGCCGAGCAGGCGCGACATTGCGTGGACATCGCGCTTTCGGTATATGAGTCGCAGAAGACGGGAAAACGGATAGAAATCCCAAATCCTAAATCCGAAATCCTAAACAAATGCGAATCAAACCGAAAAAGCAAATCCAAAACGAAAGCCAATTCCTGAATTCCAATACCACAACGAACCAGAGGCGAACCCATGTACCTCACCGGTTTTGCCGACGAAGCGGCGAATGACATTGACGGACAAATACTGGCCATCAAAGCGCTCGGATGGACAAACATCGAAAGCCGCGCCATTGACGGCGTCAATCTGACCCTGATTGACGATACGAAATTTGAAACGGTCTGCGAAAAGCTGTCCGCCGCCGGCATCGCGGTCAACTGTTTTGGTTCCGGCGTTGCCAACTGGGCAAAGAAGATTTCCGATCCGCCGGACTCAAGCTATGACGAACTCCGGCGCGCGATCCCGCGCATGCACCGCCTGCGCACCACCATGATCCGCATCATGAGCTTTGCCATGCCCGAGGACGCGTCGTCGAACGACCCTTCCGTCGAAAAAGAGGTCCTTTCACGCATGCGGACCCTTGTGCGCATGGCCGAAGACGGCGGCGTTACGATCGTGCATGAAAATTGCGACGGCTGGGGCGGCCTTTCATGGGAACACACCCTGCGCATCCTGGACGCCATGGCATCGCCCAACTTTACGCTGGTGTTCGACACGGGCAATCCCGTGTTCCACTACGACGTGCGCGGCGCCGGGCCGTATTCGCGGCAGGACGCCTGGGAGTTCTATTCTCATGTCAAGGAACATATCGCCTACATCCATATCAAAGACGGCCGCATGGAGCGCGACACCATGCGCTACACGTTTCCCGGCGAGGGCGACGCGCAGGTTACGCGCATTCTTGCTGACCTCAAAAAACGCGGCTATAACGGCGGTTTTTCCATAGAGCCGCATATGGCCGCGGTGGCGCATGACCCGTCTAAAAAATCCGAAGCGACCGTGCGGTTCGAGAATTTCGTGGAATACGGTCGCCGCACCGGAAAACTGCTGCGGCAAGCGGGATATTCCCTATGAGCAACGCCTTCCTCTCCGACGATTTCCTCCTCGATACGCCCCCGGCGCGCACCTTGTTCCACGACCACGCGGCAGGGATGCCGATTTTTGATTTCCATAACCATCTGTCGGCCGCCGATATCGCGGCGGACAGGCGGTTCGAAAACCTGGCGCAGGCCTGGCTTTCGGGCGACCATTATAAATGGCGTGCCATGCGGATCAACGGGATTGACGAACGCCGTATCACCGGCAATGCAACGGATGAAGAAAAATTCGGCGCATGGGCCGCCACCATCACGCAGGCGGTCGGCAATCCGCTGTATATCTGGACGCATCTGGAATTGCGGCGCTATTTCGGTTGCACGGAAGCGCTCGGCCCGCATACGGCGCAGAGAATCCATGATCGTTGTTCCGCACTGCTGCGCACGCCGGAGTTTTCCGCCCGCAACCTCCTGCGCCGCATGAACATCAAAGTGCTTTGCACCACCGACGATCCATCCGATGACCTGCGCCATCACCGGGCGATCCGCGAAAGCGGCTTCGATATCGCCGTGGCGCCCACATTCCGGCCCGATCGCCTGCTCAGGACCGCGGACCCCGCGGCGTATTGCGCGTATCTCGACCGTCTGGGGCAAAGCGCCGGCATCGATATCCTCGATTATGCGGCGCTGCTTGACGCATTGCGTGCCCGTCTGCGCGCGTTCCGCGAGGCAGGCTGCCGGATCGCCGACCACGGCCTGGAGCCGCCGGTATTCGAGCCGGCTTCCGATGCGTCAATCCGCGCTGCATTCGATCGCCTGCGCGGCGGAAACCCCCCGGACGCGCAGCAGTCGCGCCAACTGCAGACCGCGATCATGCTGGACCTTGGCCGCCTGTATCACGAAGCCGGATGGGTAATGCAGCTCCATATGGGCGCGATGCGCAACAACAGCACGCGCCGGTTTTCGGCCATGGGCCCGGACGCGGGCTGCGACACCATGGACGACCGGCCCTGTGCGCAGGCGCTGTCGCGATTGCTGGATGCTCTTGACGTCAATGGCGAACTGCCCAAAACCGTGCTTTACAATCTGAATCCACGCGATACGGAGACGCTGATGGCCATGGCCGGCTGTTTTGCCGACGGAGAAGCCGCGGGTAAAATCCAGGTTGGCCCGGCATGGTGGTTCGCGGACCAGCGCGACGGCATGGCGCGGCACCTTGCCGCGCTTTCGGCGCTTTCGCTGTTGGGGCGATTCATAGGCATGACCACGGATTCGCGTTCGCTGCTCTCATTTCCGCGGCATGAATATTTCCGCAGAATACTATGCCGGCATATCGGCCGGCTTGTTGCGGCAGGCGAAGCGCCGGAGGATGTGGATCTGCTGGGACAGACGGTGCGGGGGATTTGCTTTACGAATGCGGAGCAGTATTTCGGCGAAGCAAAATACTTGCCCACAGAACACCTAGCGCGGCGTTCCCCCTCCGTAGCAGCTACTGCGGAGGACGGGAAGCCGCAGCCAGGAAATTCGAAATCCTAAATCCTAAATTCGAAACAAATTCGAATGACCAAAATCCAAAATAAAGCCAATAAAATCGAGCAAAATTCTGACGGATAGTAGTACAGAACGACACAGAAAAAAGAATTCGCCAACGGATCGCGCGGATACAACGGATAGAATACATCAAATCTGGTAACAACTCACGTCCCTATGAAAGACCATTTTTTTCCTATAGAAAAATGTATGCTGATTTTCCATGAGGCCCGTAGGGCCGACATATTTATAGCCCGGGGTGAAGCCCCGGGTAACGATACAAGGAGTCCCCTCCCTGCCCTCCCCGCTATGAATTCAGATGCGGGGAGGGTTGGGTGGGGTATCCCTATTTTTCCCCAGGGCTTCACCCTGGGCTACAGATAGGTCGCCCTTATAGGGCTACAAAAAGGCACAGTCATAGGGACGTGAGTAGTTACCAAATCGGAAAACAATTCGTTTGATTTTCTTCGCTTCTTCGTTGCTTCGTGGTGAAATTTCCGTGTGTTCTGTGTGGTCTGTGGGCTCTGAATCCAGAAAGGAAAACCGCATGCAGCCACTCTCCTTCTCCGACCTCCACAGCAAAGTCTGCGCCATCACCGGCGGCGCCGGCATTATCGGCACATCCCTGGTGGAGGCGCTTTCGTCCGCCGGCGTCAAGGTCGCCGTGGTGGACCGCGACGGCGACAAAGCGCGCGGCCTTGCCCAACGCATGCAGCGGGAAACCGGCTCTCCGTCTTTCGCCGTTGTCGCCGATGTTCTCGATAAGCCGTCGCTCGAACGCGCGCGCGAAGAAATCACCAACGCCCTCGGGCCCATCGACCTGCTGATCAACTGCGCGGGCGGCAATCATCCTTCGGCCACCACCAAGGCGGAATTCATCCTGCCCGAAGCACCGGACGGCAGCACGTTTTTCGATCTTGATATCGCGGGCTTTTCCAAGGTCTTTGATCTCAATTTCGCCGGTACCGTGCTGCCCACCATGGTCTTTGCCCGCGATATGACACAACGGAAAAGCGGCGCCGTGCTGAACATTTCATCCATGAATTCGTACCGGCCGCTCACGCGCATTCCCGCCTATTCGGCGGCCAAGGCGGCCATCAACAATTTCACCCAATGGCTGGCGGTGCATTTTGCAAAAGTAAATGTGCGCGTCAACGCGATTGCGCCGGGCTTCTTTCTTACCGACCAGAACCGCTTTTTGCTCACGGACGAAAAGAACGGCGAACTCACCCCCCGGGGCAACAAGATCATCACCAACACTCCCATGGGCGAATTCGGCACGCCTGCGGACCTGCAGGGCGCGGCGCTTTTCCTGCTGTCATCCGCCACCGCGCGGTTCATCACCGGCGTGGTGCTGGCCGTGGACGGCGGATTTTCCGCCTACAGCGGGGTATGAATATGGTGTACGTGGTCATGGGCGTTTGCGGGTGCGGCAAAAGCACCATCGGCGAAATGCTCGCCCGTAAACTCGGCCTGCCGTTTTACGACGCGGACGCTTTTCACCCGCCGGAAAGCGTGGCCAAAATGCGCGGCGGCATTCCCTTGACGGATGCGGACCGCGCGCCATGGCTGGCCGCGATTGCGTCCCGCATCCGGGAATGGAACGAAGGCGCCGGCGCCGTGCTCGCCTGTTCGGCCCTCAGGCAGCGCTACCGGGAACTGCTCGCGGGCGAAAGCCGCGCGAATGTCCGTTTTGTCTATCTGCGCGGGGGAATGGAAACCATAGCCGGCCGCATGGCAAAGCGCGCAGACCATTACATGCCGCTTGCGCTGCTGAAAAGCCAGTTCGAGACGCTGGAAGAACCGGCGGACGCAATTGTCGCCGACATCGACGCCGCGCCCGAAGAGATATGCCGGCGCATCATCGATACCATCCGGGAAGGCCGCTGACATGCTGCTGTTCGCACGGGGATCGCCCACAACCGCACTGTCAACCTCCGACCTTAAAGCCGGCGTGCTGTCCGTGCTCGAGGCGTTGGGGCCGCGTTCGCGCGTACTGGTTCTGCCGCCCGACATTACGCGTTTTCATTCGCGCGCGGGTGAACTCACCCGATATGTCTGGGAACGCCTGGGCGATCGCGTGGCGGCCATTCTGCCCGCGCTGGGCACGCACGCGGCCATGCGCGGCGATGAAATCCAACGCATGTTCGTCAACATTCCGCCATCCCTCTTCCGCGTCCATGACTTCCGCCATGATGCAATCACCGTGGGCACGATCGCCGACGATACCGTTGCCGGGTTCACCGGAAACCGCTGCCGGTTCGAATGGCCCGCGCAAGTCAACCGCCTGCTGGTTGACGGGGGCTTTGATTGCATCTTGTCAATCGGCCAGGTCGTCCCTCACGAAGTGGCGGGCATGGCCAACCATGCGAAAAACATCTTTGTGGGAACCGGCGGCGCGGCCGGCATCAACGGCAGCCATTTTATCGGCGCGCTCTGCGGCATGGAACGCATCATGGGCAGGGCCGACACCCCGGTACGGCGGCTGTTCGATCACGCCGGCCGCGCATTCATCCCGAACGCGCCGATCACCTATCTGCTGACGGTGATCGACACCGACGGCACAACCGTGCGCGGCCTGTTCGCCGGACCCGACCGCGAATGCTTTGAGCGCGCGGCCGCGTTATCGCAATCAGTCAACATCACGCTGCTCGACCGCCCGGTCCGCAAGGCCGTGGTGTATCTTGACCCGCAGGAATACCGCAGCGCGTGGCTGGGCAACAAGGCGATTTACCGTACGCGCATGGCGCTGGCCGATGCGGGAGAGCTGATCGTGCTGGCCCCGGGAGTATGCCGCTTTGGCGAAGACCCGGCCATCGACCGGTTCATCCGCGCGTATGGCTATTGCGGCACGCCCGCGGTGATGCGCGCCGTTGCCGCGGACCCCGCGCTGGCCGACAACCTGGGCGCGGCCGCGCACCTGATCCACGGCTCCGGCGAAGGACGGTTTACGGTAACGTATTGCCCGGGCGCACTGACAAAGGCGGAAATCGAAGGCGTGCATTTCCACTATGGGGAGCTTGATACCATGGCCGGACGCTACGATCCCGCGCGCCTTTCGGCGGGATGGAACGTGATGCCGGACGGGGAGGAGATTTTCTATATCCCCAATCCGGCGCTGGGATTGTGGGCGGAGCGATCGAAGTTTCGATAGGCAAACCGATTCCCACAGACCACGCAGAAATTCACAGAATAAATGCACCCGTCCGTCCGATCAGTTTTCTGTGTTTTCTGTGGGCTCTATCTTCCATGCAGTAAAGGAGATCCATTATGAACATCACCCAGCTCGCTGCGCAGCTCTATACCGTGCGCGACCACGCCAAAACACCGGCCGACCTCGCGCGCACGCTCGGTCGTATCCGCGCCATGGGCTATCCGGCCGTGCAGGTGTCGGGCATATGCGCCATTGACCCGTGCGAGCTTGCGCGCATGCTTGCGGGCGAAGGCCTTGTCTGCTGCGTTACGCATGAGCCGGCCCAGACGATACTTGACGAACCGCAAAAAGTCGCTGAAAAACTTTCGCTCATCGGGTGCGACTATACCGCCTATCCGCACCCCGCCGGCGTGGACCTGGCCGACAAGGCCGCGGTGCTGCAGCTCATCCGCAAACTTGACGCCGCGGGCAAAGTGCTGGCGGACGCCGGCAAAACCCTCACCTATCATAACCACCACGGCGAATTCATCCGCCACGACGGCAAAACCATTCTTTCCATGATCTACGACGGCACCAACCCGCGATACCTGCAGGCCGAGCTCGATACCTACTGGGTCCAATCGGGCGGCGGCGACCCGGTGGCCTGGTGCGAAAAGCTGCGCGGCCGCCTGCCATTGCTCCATCTCAAGGATTTTGCGATCAGCCAGGAATGCCGCCAGGTCTTCGCGGAAATCGGCGGCGGGAACCTGGATTTTCCGCGCATCATCGCCGCGGCGGAAAAATCGGGATGCAAATGGTTCATCGTGGAGCAGGACGCCAACTGGATTGATGGCGATCCGTTCGCGTCGCTGAAAGTCAGTTTCGATTATTGCGCGGAGAAACTGTGCGGGTGATCGGCGGATAGCATCCTCATTCCCGCGGACGTTTCTAGCACTCGATTCAGATTTCGGAATTCGAATTTGGAATTTGTTTCGGATTTCGTGCTTCGGATTTCGAATTTTCCGTCCGCATTTGCATCTGCTTTTTACCGAACCGCCGGAACATCGCGCCAACGAACACTATCGCGAACCCCAGATAGGGTATCAGCGCTGCCATGAAGCGATGCAGCGACAACCGCGCCCCGGGTTCCAGGTTCGCCATGATGGCGAATTGGAATGTTATCATCAGAAAGCAGATCGTGGCAACGCCGAAGATGCGCATGGTGGAGGCGATGAATCCGAGGCTCTGCGCGCGTCGTTCGGGCGCCAGCCAGAATTCACGGTTCGGCAGGTTTATCAGATAATCGGGTGTCCTGGCGATGATAAACGGCAGCACCGAAAACAAAATGGCCATGCCGCAGAGCAGGCAGATGTAAACGCCCAGGAATACGTTCCTGGGCATCCACCCATTAGGCTGGCCGTTGGCGCCGAAATGCGAAACCACCACCGCGGGAAGGCGGTTGTAATAGAGAGCAATCTGGATGCATGCGATCGCGATGAGGAGGAAGAAGATGGGCAGTGTTTTTTTCATGCTGCTTCTCGCGAATGCCATCCCCTTAATTTTGTGCTCTATATACTAAACTACTCGTCTTCCCTTGCATCGCAACCAACCCCTTGTCTATCATATCTTTCATGTCTCTTTGCAGGGTCCTTCTATTCACGCCCCGGCACAGCTTCTCAAAGTCGTGGATTCCCATTGCCTCATGCTCAAGCATGAAACGCAACGACTTTGCCTGTCGTTCGTTTAATTGTTTCTCCCGTATCAGCACATCCGCGCGGATTGCCTGCTCGCCCAGCTTAGAAACTTCCTGCATTTGCGTTGAAAGCCCGGTCACGAAATATTCCACCCAACATGTCATATCCATATCGTTTTCGCGCACCTGCTGGATTGCCCGGTAAAAGCCTTCCCGATCCTTGTCGTAGAATTCACTAATCGTGAAGAGGCGTTTGAAATCGTATCCGGCCCGGTACAGGCAGAGCGTGGAAAGTAGCCGGGATGTGCGGCCATTGCCATCCAGAAACGGGTGGATATATACAAGCTGGTATTGCGCAATTCCGCTCATGAGCACTGGGTGAATGCTGGTCGCTTCGTTTATCCAGCCCACCATTTCAGCCATCATTGCCGGCACATCATGCGCCGACGGTGGTGTGTAGACCACCTTTCCGGTTTCTGAATTCACCACATAGTTCTGCAGCTTGCGATACTTCCCTGGCTCGGCGCTTCCGCCCCGCACACCCTCGACCAGCCTCTTATGAATCTCCCGTATCAGGCCTTCGGTAATAGGACCGCCGTCTGAAATGTACCCGGCAACAAACTCAAATGCCCTTTTATAGTTCAATAATTCCCGCTTATCGTCCGGGTCAGCATCCGGCACGTCTTTTCCAGCGAGAAGTGTTTCAGCCTGCGCAAGCGTCAGTCGAGTGCCTTCGATGTGTGTGGTATGGTAGGTTTCGAGAAGAATGGCGCGCTTCGCCATTGCCTTCACCCAGGCATCAGAAATTGTGGCCGCCTGCAAAAAGCCGCGTGCCCTTTCGATGACGGTCAAGCCGTTGGCGATCGCATTGGTAATGGTATATTTCGGGTTGAAATTTCCCATTCTTATTCTCTGCTACACTTTAATATGCATTAATGTCGCAAGACTTGTCGCAAAAATGTCGCAAGATTCCGCCAACAATGAAACCAATATGGGATTTTTAGTTGATATGCTTTAAAGTCGGATGGCTCATATTCAAAACGCCCACCCCACAGTCAGTTCCGCATCAACGCCCTCAAACACTTTAAACAACCGTTCGATCACATCGGCGTTTTCCGGCCGGGCAACAGAAAGCCATTTGAAGTCCGCAATCAGCGGCAGACCATACCCGATGCGGAACACCATGCTGATGCCGGGCCCCCAGATCCAGCGCCGGCCCCAGTTGGCCCCGAGATGCATAAATGTCTCTTCCACTTTATAAGTGATTGTCTTGTCTGTCGGATCTTGCATTTCGGTAATCCAATGATAATATCTTCCGTAAAATCCGACAAACGGAGAACTCATCCCGTGATGGACCGGCCGGAGCAGCATATGCAGCCGGTACTGTAATCCCGCCTGATAGCCGCTGGACGCGCTTAGAAATCCATACGCGCCTTCCGCACAAATGCCATGTTTGCCCCCAAGCATTATTTCATAATTCGCGAGAAGGGATCCGGAGATAAGGCTGAAGGGATTGGTTTGAATTGCCATGGTCTTTTCCGACGGCGAAGCCGCCGGCGCCGATGATTGACCGATCTGCTCATCCTGCGCCTGGTTCGAATGCGTTGCCGGCGCGGTTGCCGTCTGTGCGGCGGAGTCGGCCGCGCCGACCCGTTGCTCCTGCCCAACCGCCGGCAAAACAACAAAACCGCATATGATCATTGCGCGCAGAATCAATCGATGCATGCCAACTCCTCCGTAATCAGATGAAAAACCGAACCCCCACTTGCATCAGCCGGTCTTTGCTGAACCTTGGCAGGCCATTGTAGAGCGGCAAATCGTCCAGAATATATTCGATGAAAAATAGTCCGCCTTGTCTGCCGCGCCGGAAATTGCTTTCGAAGATGAAATCCTGGCGCCAGTAGGGAAAGCCCTCGTGGCCTGGTTCGTGCCACCAGCCCAGCATGCCTTTAAGCCGCAGATTGAACATCCAGGTGCGCGGCGTTTTAAAAAGCGCAAAACGGAAATCGCCGGTCAGCTCGTGCTCTTTCCAATTGTCGCGCGACAGGAACATCTGGTCCAGCATGCCGAAGACCGAATACATGAACACGCCCCATCGGGCCGAATAGGCAATGCGATCGGCCATGGTCCACGAGCTGTCCTCTACAAGCCGTTTCCAATAGGTATAAGAACGCGCATTGGGTGATTCGACCCCGCAGAAAAGCTTGTTCCAATGCACGAGCCCGAAATCCGAGCGGTCGACTTCGTGGAAACAGCGGTGTTCCACGCCCACGTCGATATAGAGCGGCTTAAGCCGCGTTTCAATGGTGGGAATAAGGCTGTAGTCGATGTCAAGAAGGGAAAAGCCGGTATTGCCGGGCAACTGGCCCGCGCCGGTAAACAGTTCGAATGTCCAGAGCGAATACACCGTATTTCGAACAGAAAGAAAACCCATCTCAAGGCCGGTATTGTTCTCAAAGAAATAGTGCTGCTGGAAAAAAGCGTTTTTCTGGAGGAAAAACGTGCTCAGGTCGATGTCGATATGGTATTCGGGAAGGAATTCGAAATTGGAGATGAAGGATTCGGCCAGCGCATCGAGCTTGCCCAGGGTCGATGCGTGCGCGGAAAAGGCAATCGACGCGAGCAGCAGCGGGACCATACAACGATGGGCCGGTTTCATGCCGGAATTCCTTGAAAGCGCATAGGAATAAGATACATAGATCCGATTTACTAAGGCAAACTCCGGCGCCGGCAGCCAGCAGTTCCGCAACTTCTCTGTGAAATAGCGTACTATCAAAGGCGCACCCCCAAGATTTATCCATTCAGGAACTTTTTGTCGGGATAGGCCGAATAAGTGGATCAAATTTCAGCGGGTATGA
>Ga0315279_10005193_pt1 | contig 17018 bp, 13 predicted proteins | sample YL17G06_20_MG_FD_203694 | JGI IMG/M metagenome (GOLD analysis project Ga0315279, IMG submission 203694) | Sediment microbial communities from Yellowstone Lake, YNP, Wyoming, USA - YL17G06_20 | ecosystem: Environmental > Aquatic > Freshwater > Lake > Sediment | place: USA: Wyoming | collected...
TCGTAGCTCCGGCGCGCGCGATGGATGGTGAGAAACACCTCGTCGAGGAGGGCGGCATCGTGTCGGCCGCCTGGCAGCAGCGCGTCGAGATACGCTTCCAGATCCGGCCTGAGCCGGGTGTAGAGCGCTTCGAACGCCTGAGCGTCACCCGCCTGGTAGCGCTCCATGAGCGAGGGATACTGATCGTTCGGGCAGGTGAGTCCCGCCCCAGCGACGCCCTTGTCTCGCGTGTCGGCGGTACGCATGTCGCTCTCCTCGGACAACGGATCGCGCCGGTGGCCGTCTGGCGCGGCCGGCCCCCGTGCGCTCACAGCACGGCGATGCGATAAGTCATCGGGATCTCGATCGGCATCGTGCCGGCGTGCGCGTTCGCCCGGCTCACCGCCGGCTCGCCGAGCGACTCGACCCGCTGCAGCAGCGCCTCGCCGTCGCCGAAGTGCTTCAGGCTGGCGCCGGGCGATGGGACCGGGCGCATATCGGTTGGACGTCCGGGAGGCCCAAATCGCCCTTACATCCGCCTTCGATCTCGCCTCTAAACGCGCGCGCGGCCCGACGGGGTATAGTAGAGGCCGCTCGCGTAGCGCCATGGCCACGGACACCGCGCCGACTCCTCCCCGTCTGAATCCCTTCACGCTTGGCGACTGGCTCGTCGAACCCAGGGCTTGCCACATCTCGCGCGGCGACACCGTGGTCAAGCTGCGCCCGCAGCTTGCGGATCTGCTGGTCTGCCTCGCGCGGCGCGCCGGCGAGATCGTGCTGAAGGACGAGATCCTGGCCGAGGTCTGGCCCGGTCAGTACATCGCCGAATCCGGGCTGTCGCGATGTGTGGCCGAGTTGCGCCAGGTCCTGCAGGACGACGCGCAGCAACCACGGTTCATCGAGACGATCACCAAGCGCGGGTACCGGCTGGTTGCGCCGGTCACGTGGTTGGAGAAGGCGCCGCAGGCCGTCTCGGCGGGCGACCGGGCTCGCTCAGAGCCGGGCACGGATGTCCGTGCGGGCGACGGCGCTCCCGCAGCCGCAGTGAAAGATACCGGCGGCGAACGCCGGTGGACGTTTGGCCGCCACCGCGGCGTATGGGCTGCGGTCGTGCTGGTGCTCGTGGCAGTCGGCATCGTCGCCATTGCCATGCTGTCGCGTTCCCCGGCGAGCGTGCTGACCGAGCGCGACCCGGTGCTGCTGGCCTTCGAGAATCGCACCGGCGACGCCGTGTTCGACGAGACGATCCCGCTGGCGGTGTCGATCCAGCTCGAACAGTCTCCCTACCTGGGCCTGCTGTCGCCGGGGCGCGTCCAGGAAGCGCTGCGCATGATGAAACGGGCGCCGGACACGCCGCTGACGCGCGCGGTGGGCCTGGAGATCTGCGAGCGGGTCGGCGGGCGTGCGCTCATCGTGACGTCGATCGCGCGGTTGGGATCCCAGTACGTCATCGGTCTCGAAGCGGTTGGCTGTGGAGCCGGCCGGGTGCTGGCACGGCAACAGGTCACGACCGAACGCAAGGAGCAGGTGCTCGATGCGCTGCAGCGCGCGGCCGCCGAGATCCGGCTCGCGGTCGGGGAGCCGACCGCGTCCATCGAGCGTTACAACGTGCCGATCGTCGAGGCGACCACGTCCTCGCTCGAGGCGCTGCGCGCGGTGCGTCGAGGTGACGTGGCGAAAGAACGCGGGCAGGCGGATCTGGCGCTGGGCCTCTACCGCGACGCGGTGGCCCTCGACGGCGACTTCGCGCTGGCCTACAGCCGCCTCGGGACCATGGCGGCCATCGGAGGCACCGAAGCCGAGTGCCTCTCGGCGTTCGAGCGTGCGTACGCGCTCAGACAGCACGTGACGCTGCCCGAGCGGTTGGAGATCGAAGCGTCGTACCACTTGTACGTGACGGGCGAGCAGGCGAAGGTGCTCGAGGCGCTGGAGCTGCTCAAACGCTCCTACCCCCGGCGAGCCACGGTTCGTCGCGGCCTGGTCGAGCATCACACGCGAACCGGACGGTACGACGCCGCGCTTGCGGAGGCCCTCGAGGCGCTTCGCCTGGAACCGAAGAGCCCGATGAACCTGGCCGCGGTCGCCCGTTCGCATCTCTACCTCAATCACATCACCGAGGCCAGGCAGGCCGCCGAATCGGCCATCGCCAATGGCGGCGTCTCGCCGGGGCTCCACGTCGTCTTGTTCCAGTGTGCGCTGGCTGCCAACGACGAGAAACTGCTGGCGCGCGAGCGCGCCTGGGCGGCCGAGCATCCCGAGGCCGCGCCGTCCTGGCTCGACGTCGAGGCCGAGGAAGCGGTCAATCGCGGCCGGCTCGGTGACGCGGTCGGCCTGCTGCAGCAGATCGAAACCCTGGCGGCGACCAGCGGCGCCCCGGAGACGGCGGCCATGTACCGTCTCCGGATGGCCCGCTTCGAGGCGCTGTGCGGGCTCCGGGCGCAGGCCATGCGCCGCGTGGAGGCGGAACTCGCGCGCGGTGTCGGACCGCAGCGGAAGATCGACGCGGTGAAGGTGGTGATCTCGGCCGGAGAGTTCGATCGGGCCGAACGCCTGCTCGACGAGCTCGATCGCGCGGGGTACCCGGGCGCATCGCAGCCGGGCGCCACGCTCGCGATCGCCTACCGTGCGGCCATCGCCGCCAGTCGCGGCCGCCCCGAACGAGCCCTGGAGCTGCTCGACCCGCTCCAGCCGTTCGAGCTGGGAATGGCCTACGGCTTCATCCCGCTGCTCGAGCGCGCCAACGCGCACTACCTGCTCGGTGACTGGACGAACGCCCGCCTCGCGTTCGAGAAGATCCTGGCCCATTCGACGGTCGATTCAGGGAGGAAGCTCCTTCCCCTCGCCCAGCTCGGCCTCGCGCGCACGCTGGCTCGCGCGGGTGACATCGCGGGGAGCCGGCGCACCTACGAGCAGTTCTTCGAGCGGTGGCGCCACGCGGATCCCGATCTGCCCGTGCTGATCCAGGCGCGCCGCGAGTACGCCGCGTTGCCGAAGTGAAGACCGCTCACGCGACGCCCACCAGCTCTTCGCCGCGGTGGACCTGCCGTAACACGATCTCGCAGCCGGACACGTGTTCAGCCCGATCATCCGTGGTAGCATGCGCTGAACGCCGGGAGTGCACACGTGAATCGATGGGCCGACTGGTGGGAACAGGCCTCGCGTGATTTGGCGCACGCCAGTCACGCCCTGGCGGATGGCGACTACGAGTGGGCGGCCTTCGCCGCGCAGCAGGCAGCCGAAAAAGCGATCAAGGCGCTCATCATCGGACACGGCGGCGAGCCGTGGGGACACCTGACGACGGGATTGGCCGAAGCCTTGCCGCCCCCAACCATTGCGCCGCCGGAGATCCTCGACGCGGCGCGCCGTCTCGACAAGCACTACCTTCCGGCCCGGTATCCAAACGGGTTCGCTGCGGGATATCCGGGCAAGCTCTACACCCGCGGTGAAGCGGAGCAGGCGATCGAGGATGCCACGGCCATCATCGAATTCTGCAGGCGCCATCTACCTCGATAGGAGCCGGCGCATCGAGGAGGTCCGAAGAGCGGCGCGCACAGCCGCCGCGCGCCTGCCGTCCGTCCGGCGGATGCTGCTGTTCGGGTCGCTGCAGACCGGTGGCGCGACGCTTCGTTCCGACGCGGACATCCTCGTGGTGCTCGAGCGGAGCGAATACACGGACGCCCGGGACCGTATCCCAGAAGTGCTGCGCGCCATGGCTCCGCTTCCGTGTCCCATCGACGTGTTCGTCGTCACCGTCGACGAACTGGAACGGGCGCAACAGGAAAACGCCCCGCTGGCTCGCATGGCGCTGGCGACCGGCCTCGACCTCCTCTGACTCGGTTTGGAATATCGCTTCGCTGCGTGAAGATCGCGAAGTAGCGATTCGCGCGGGTTGCGTGGCCTGGATCGCGCGAGTCGCGTCCCGGCGCGTACGCCGGGACGCGCTCGCGGCCAGCTGTGCGCGCCGGGGAGCGGTATACTGGAACGACCTTTTGCGCGAGGCTCGCCATGAAACACCGGCCGTGGCCCCGGCTCGCTGCCATCTGCGACACGCCGGCTGGACGCATCAGCCGACTGCTGTTGCGGGCGGCACTCTGCGCCCTCCTCCTCCCCCTCCCGGCGGCGGCCCAGGATGCCGAGGTCATCTACGAAGTCCGCAGCCGGTACCAGCTCATCACGGTACTGGACACCGCCAACGGGTACCGTCAACTCGTGTTCGACGGGCGCTTCGATGGCACGGACGCGATCCAGTCCGAGATGAAGCTGGCCAATCCGGATGAGCCGATGCTCTCCTACGCCCGGCACATGATGGCCGCGCTTCCCGTCGTGGACCGGCCCAGGCGCATTCTGGTCGTCGGCCTCGGGGGCGCGTGTATCCAGCGCTACCTGCGCAAGCTCCTGCCCGACGCGACGATCGAGACGGCGGAACTCGATCCCGAGATCCGCAACGTCGCGGCAAAGTACTTCTTCTTCAAGGAAGACGCGCGGCAGGTCGTCCATCTGGGCGACGGGCGCGCGTTCATCGAGCGTTCGAAGGACAAGTACGACATCATCTTCCTCGACGCGTTCACGGCGACATCGATCCCATACCACCTGACGACGCGGGAGTTCCTGCAGGCCCTCAAGGACCGCCTGGCCGAGGGCGGCGTGGCGTGCGCGAATCTGTGGGCTGCCGAGACCAACTACTGGGACATGGTCAAGACCTATTCCACGGTCTTCCCCGAACTGCATGTCGTGGAGTGCGCGGGGTCGACGAACAGCATCGTCCTGGCCATGCCGGCGAAGATCGCTCTCACGGTACAGGCATGGGCGGACAAGGCGGCGGCGTTGGAGAAAACCCACCCAACGGGTCTCGACCTGCCGCAGCTGATTCTGCGGGGCGCCGCCGCGACGACGAGCATTCCCGACACCGCCCGGGTGCTGCTCGACAAGGGCACGGACAATCCCGGCGCGCCGCAGCGGTTCACCTCCCGTTGACAGGCCGTGGTGGAAGTCTGCACGGCCTGTCATTCGGACCGTACCACGGGCTGTTAAGGCACGGCGACAGCGTCCGGTTTCCGCAGGGGCAGGCGCGTGCCGTATGTCACAGAGCGCCAGGCCCACTCGATCGGCCCCATCGTGAATCCGCGCAGCCACACCTGGCTGAGCCAGGCGAGGAGCGCGAACACCGGGATCGACAGCGCGACCACCGGGAGCGCCGTTAGCTTCGTGAAGAGACCAAGCCCGGTGCCATAGAACACGAAGCCCAGCACCACCGATTGCGCGATGTAGTTCGAAAGCGCCGTGCGGCCGACCGCGGCAAGGCCGCGAACAACGAGACCGTCGGGCCGGCGCGCCGACAGCAGCAGCATCCCACCGGCGTAGCCCATGGCCTGCAGGAGCACGCCGCCGAACGTCCCGGCCCAGTAGATCGAGGGCGTCAGAACCATTCCCGGCAGCATCGCGCGGACGCCGCCGGCAACGACCACCAACACGACACCGATCGGCACGCCCGCGTACCACAGCTTCCGGCAGGTTGGCAGCGCTTCCCGATCCAGGCGCATGAAGCAGGGAAGCGGCGGGCTGTTGTCGCCATGCGAAGCAGCTGCGGCGCTCCGGACCAGGAACATCCCGAACAGGAAGAACGCCAGGAACCAGAACCCGAGGAGGGTCACTTTGAACGGCAGGGCGAGCAGCAATGCCGTGATCGCGCGAAGCCGTGTCAGCTCGGTCCAGTTGCCGCTGCGGTAAACGCGCGCCTCGTCGGCCATCGTCTGGTAGAAGCCCTGGCGCGGCACGCCAAGGCGATCCATCACGCCCGACGCGCCGCGCTCGATGAAGTCGGGCGCGGACTCGGCCTGCTGACCCATGCGGCTCCAGTCAGCTGGCCCGGGGTACGGTCGGGCAGGGTGCGACCACGCATAGAAGGACAATGTCGCCAGGCCGAGGCATGCGCAGACGAGGGCCGAGGTGGCGAGCCGGCGGGGCGACAGGTTCCGGAACGGCAGCGCCGCCACCGAGATGATCGCGTAGAAGGCGAGGATGTCGGCAGCGTACAGCAGCACAGCGTGGGCCACCCCGATCGCGAACAGGATCGCCGCCCGCCGCAAGTAGAACAGCGTGAACGGCCGCCCCGCCGTCCGGGCCCGGTCCGCCTGGAGCATGAGTCCCATCCCGAACAGGACGCTGAGCAGCGAGTAGAACTTGCCTTCGACCAGCAGGCCGACGAGCAGAACCACCCCCGCATCGGCAGCTCCGGTGCCCCGCCAGACCGGCACGTCGGGCGGCGAGGACGCGATGGGGTAGGCGAAGGTGAGGGTGTTCGCCACGAGGACGCCGAAGATGGCAAAGCCACGCAGGACATCGGGGGCGACCGCCCGGTGCGATTCGGTCACGGGTGCCCAGCGTGCGGATCCAGCTCTTGTCATGTGCACAGCCGTTCCTGGGCGCGACTCGCCAGTGGAGCCTGCTTCGAAATACGTAGGGAACCCGGCTGGAGTTCATCGCTTTGCCGTCCGAATCATCCCGCGGCACTTGCTTCCGACAACCCAACTGACGGTCCTCCTGGTACCCGCGGGCAGGTCTGCCGCCGCCGTCATCGGCGGAGTGCCAGCGTGACGGGATCCTTCAAACGCGTTGACATTTCCTTGACAACCTCCTTGTCCGGCGGCGGTAGACTGGTGCCGTTCGGGTGCGGCTCACCATGCCTCTCAAGTCGCGCCTTCTCCTCGTCCCACTCGTGGCGGTGCTCCTTCCCTGCGCGGCCGTTGCCGGCATCGGCTACAAGTGGCTGCGCCTCGAGCAGGACGCGGACGCCCGGCGCGGCAGGGAGGCGGCCGAGGTCGAGGCCGTTCGCCTGCGGCGGGGGCTGACCGCGCACCTTCACCGGCTTGCGGCGGAAATCGATGGTCGGTGGAGCGACAGCCGCGCGCGCGGGCCGTTTGCGGACCCTGTTGCGTTCCCGGACTCGGTGCTCGCCGCGTACCGACTGGACGGCGACGGGAAGATCGTCCATCCGGACTACGAAGCGGCTTACTGGCGCGCGGTCCGAGAGTACGAGGACGGGCGCAAGACGGCAGGCTGGCAGCGGCAGACCAAACGCGTCGAGGCTCTCGAGGCCGCCGGAGATCTCCGCGGCGCCCGCCTCGTACTCGAACGGCTCACGCGATCGACGTGGCCGCAGGAGCTCGAGGCGTCCGCGATGCTGGAGCTCGGACGCCTGTCGCTGGAGCGGCGCGACTACCGCGAGGCGGAATCGTGGGCGCGGCGGATCCTGGCGTGCTGCTCGGCCGCGAGGGACGAGTACGGCGTGGCGTTCGTCATCTACGCCGCGCGGCAGTTGACAGCGGCCTGGCGTGCGCAGGGTGTGCTTCCCGCTCGATTCCCGGGTCTTGCCCGGGAACTGACCCGCCTGCTGGCCGACGGCGCGATCGGCCATCCCAAAGACGTTCTCGACCTGAGGGGCCTGGTGAACGACGCCGCGGGGGCGACAGGGGCCGATGCGCTCCTGCAGCAGGCGGAACAGGCCGCCTCGCGCGTCAGCGACCGTGTTGCCGCGGCCGGCCGCGTCGAGAGATGGGCAGCCGGGTTCGAGCCTGCTCGCAGGCAGTCCTTCAGCGTCTCCACCCTGGGGAGCGGCGAGCGCGTGCAGTTGCTCGGCGTGCTGCCACGCCCGGATCGCCACGTCTTGATCGTGCTGTTCCGGCTGGACCGCATCGGCTCGTGGATCGATGCCGACGCGGCGTCGAACGGGATCTTCGACGCGGATCTCGTCGTCGGCGGCGAGCTGGCGGGAGAGACGACGTTTCCGCTCGCTCCGGAGGCGGCTGGCGTCCGCCTTGCGCTGCGCGAGCGGGTGAGCGACCGCTCCATCGAGCATCGGCGGCGCCTGCTCTTCGCCGGCTCGCTGGCCGCCACGCTCGTGCTTCTGGGCCTCGTGGGGTACTTCGCGTTGCGGGACGTGTCGCGCGAGGTGCAGCAGGCCGCGCTCCGCGCGAACTTCGTCGCGAGCGTCACCCACGAACTCAAGACCCCCCTGACCTCGATCAGGCTGCTCGCCGAGACGCTGTACCTCAAGCGGACGCGCGACCCCGCGGTCGCGGACGAATTGCTCCAGGGGATCATGGACGAATCCGACCGTCTCGGCCACCTTGTCGCCAACGTGCTCGGCGTCGCCCGGATTGACAGCGGTGCGGCGTCCTACCACCCGGCGCACACGCTGGTCAATGACACGGTTGAAAGGGCCGTCGCTCGCGTCAGGCACCTGCTGCGGCAGGGTGGTTTCCATCTGGTCCGCGAGGGTGACGCCACATCGCTCCGCGTTCGGGTCGATCCCGAAGGCCTGGTGCACGCGCTGGTCAACCTGCTCGCCAACGCCGTGAAGTACTCGGGCAGCTCCCGCGAGGTCCGCATCGGCGTGTTCCGGACCGGCGAGGAGGTGGAGCTTCGGGTGACGGACCGCGGCATCGGGATCCAGCCGGGGGACGAACAGCGCATCTTCGATCGCTTCTACCGGGCGGCGGATGCCGCCCGGGAGGCGAGCGGGACGGGAATCGGCCTGGCGCTGGTGCGGCACTTCGCTGACGCACACGGGGGCCGCGTGACGGTGGCGAGCGAGCCCGGCCGCGGCAGCACGTTCTCGCTCTGGCTCCCGCTCCTGAAGCCGAACGACGACGATGTCCCGGCGCCCGATGACATGGCGGCAGACACGGTGTCGCGGCAGGCGTGACGATCGGACCGCGGAACGGAGATGTCATGGCGCGGATCCTCATTGCGGAAGACGACCGGGCGATCCTGCTCGGCATCAGCGAAAACCTCGTCTTCGACGGTCATACCGTCCTGCGGGCGCTTCGGGGCGACGAAGCCCTCGAGCGTGTCGAGGCGACGAAGCCGGATCTGCTCATCCTGGACGTGATGCTCCCGGGCATGAGCGGGTTCGAGATCTGCCGCAGGATCCGCATGCGGGATCGCCGGCTGCCGATCCTGATGCTCACCGCCCGGAGCGAGGAAGTAGACAAGGTGATGGGTCTCGACCTGGGCGCGGACGACTACCTGACCAAGCCGTTCAGCGTCCCTGAGCTGCTCGCGCGGGTGCGTGCCTTGTTGCGGAGGAACGAGGCGCCGGGAGAGCCCGCGCTGCCGGATTCGCTGGAGTTCGCGGACGTTCGCCTCGACTTCGTGCGCTACGTGGCAACCCGGGCCGGCCGAGACGTCCACCTGACGGCCAAGGAGTTCGCGCTCATCCGGTACCTCGCGGCCCACCGGGGAGCAGCCACCCGGCGAGACGTGCTGATCCGGCACGTGTGGGGCGAGGACGTCTTCCCGAGCGACCGCACCGTGGACACCCACGTGCTGTCGCTGCGCTCGAAGCTCGAGCCCGATCCGGCCTGCCCCCGCCACCTCCTGACGGTGCACGGTGTCGGATACCGCTTCGTTGGTGACGCTTGACAGGTTCGTGACCGATCGTCGCGAATTGTTGACCAGACCGCGTCGATCATTTCGCAATTTTCGCGACCGACCGTGACAACCGGCGGCAGGGACTCGGGCATCCTCTCCACGTGACGAGAGGAGGCAGATCATGAGACGCCTGTTTCTGTGCGTGCCGTTCGTGGCTGTGGCATGTCTGCTGGCCGGCGGGCTGACGCTGGCCCAACGCGCGACCGCCGAGACGCTGTTTCGCGAGGCGCTGGCGAAGGAGCGCGCCGAAGGCGATCTGGGTGGCGCGATCTTCCGCTACGAGCGGCTGATCGCCGATTTCTCCGCTGAGCGTCAGATTGCCGCGCAGGCGATGTACCACCTCTCGCTGGTCTACGACAAGCTCCGCGATCCGCGGGGCCGGGTGCTGCTGGCGCGCCTGGCGCGCGAGTACGGTGATGTCGAACCTTACGCGGGCCGCGCCCGCACGAGGCTGTCGGCCGTTCAGAGCACACCGCCCGGACCGTTCCCCAGGGTCGCGCTCGATGCGGACTACGAGCTCGGGTCGCCGGACGGCGCCCTGGCCGTCTACCACAAGAGCGCCCAGGACTGGGGCCGGCTCTACGTCCCGGATCTCGCGACGGGCAAGGAACGCCTGCTCGTGGATCATCCCGGGGCGGACGTGAGCAACCTCGCGTGGTCGCCTGACAGCCGCCGCCTCGCCTTCAACGTTTACGAGCGAGGCAAGATGCACGACCTGAGGACGGTTGACGTCGCAACCGGCGCCGAGACGAGCCTGGGGATTCGCGGCTATCCGCTCGACTGGGCGGAGAGCGGCGACATCCTCTTCTACCTGCCGGATTTCTCCGCCGGCGGACGGATTGACTACTCGCTGGTGCCGGCAGCCGGCGGGACGCCGCGCAAGGTGTACTCCGCCGCCGAGTGCTGTCCCCTCATCACGCCGGACGGAGCGCGCCTCCTCGTGCCGAAGTCGAAGCGGTACGTCGTGAGAGAGATCGCCACGGGCAAAGAGGAACCCCTGACGGCGTTCACCGGCGAGGAGAGCAAAGCCATCTTCTCGCCGGACGGCCGGCTCGTGAGCTTCGCGGCGAACCAGGACGGCCGCTGGGCGTTCTACGTCGCGCCCTTCGGCACCTCGCTGCCCGTGAAGGAGCCGATCAAGATCGCCGACCTGGATCAAGCCGGGCCGGTTGCCAGCCGCTGGTACTCGCGCCAGTGGTGGACGCGCAAGGGCCTGCTGACCTTCCAGATGACGACGTCGCAGGTCGACCTCTACCGCGTGGACGTCGATCCGAAGTCAGGCCGCGCGGTGAGTGCTCCACTGCGCCTGACGCAGGACGCGGCGCAGAACTGGCTCCCGTCCGTCTCGCCCGACAGCAAACGCGTGGCCTACTGGTATCAGAACGGCACCAGGATGGGCTTGGCCGTCATGGAGAGCTCGGGTGCGAACGAGCGCCCCCTCTTCGACCAGGGCCTGGTGTTGCGCGTGGACTGGTCCTCACCCGAGGAGATCTTCTTCCTCCGCCAGGCGACGAAGGACGGTGAGCCGTTGTCGATCAACAACCTCAACGTCAACACCGGCGCCACCAGGATCGCAGCGCGGGTCGACGGCCTGTACTGGCGCTATGTCCCCAATCGGAACGAGATCCTGCATGTCTATCCGCCGGGCGCGAAGGGCGAGCGCCCCGCCGCCGTCATGAAGGCCACCTCGATCACCGACGGCAAGGAGCGCGTCGTCGCGACGATCGAGAACCTGGCCACGCAGATCGAAGTCTCCCGGGACGGCAAGCGTGTGGCCCTTGCCGCAGGTCAGCCAGGCGAGAAGCCCGGCACGATGTCGTGGCGACTGGCTGAGATCTCACTCGACGGCGGGCCGGAGACCGTGCTGCTCTCGGGCCAGCCCCAGATGCCATGGCCCCTCGCGTGGTCCCCGGACGGGAAGTTCCTCCTCTACTACCAGCAGAGCGTGGGAACGCGGGTCATGAACGTGCAGACGCGGGAGTCGTGGCCCTTGTTGACGGAGGACACGAAGATCGAGCGGCCCGCGCTGGCGCGGAGCAGCTGGTCGCCGGACGGGACGTTCATTGTCTTCGAGAAGCTCGCCGCCACGAAGACGGAGCGGCTGGCCTGGCAGGGCGTCACGGCCGAGGCGGTGGCGAAGTTGATCGCGCGCAGATCCCGTACGCCGTGAACCAGGCCCCGCGCCGCGGTCAGAACAACTCGCGCGGCGAAATCGTCTGGTGTCGTTACGGACGGCGAGAAGGGCGTGGCTGCGGGCAGATCCACAGCGAGGAGGATGCCGGCCGGGTGGTCACAGAGCTCGCGACGCGTGCCGCTTCGGCGAACAGTCCGGGCATGCGCTTGGCGCGGAGGCAGTTGTGACCGTGTCGGGCCAGACGCTGTCCCGGCTTCGGATCCTCGCCGCAGTCGTATTCGGAGCGCGTACGACGCGCGCCTGATTCTCGAGGAGCTCGCCAGTCGGGCCCTCCGCTGGCGGCGCTGGAGAACCGCCGGAGGGTACGCGCCTCGTCCCTGAGGTAGATGGTGACCCGGTTCGGGTGCAACGGAATCCACAGCCGGCAATCACTTCACCACGATCTTCATCTGCCACTACCAGGATCCGAGCCGGCGACTCCGCTATGCCAACTGCGGCCACATCCCTCCGGTCCTCATTCCGTCTTTCGAGCAGGGGGCTCTGACCCGAACCACAAGACTCGATGCAAATCCAGAGGCACCGTTCGTATGGAATGTACGGACGGCGGCGAGTAGACTGCAGCCCGGGCAGGCGTCCGGCTGCCTGTCGGCTCGCGCAGGGTGATTGCCGGTGTGTCCTGTGATTGCCGTACGCCCGGCGGCCGAACGCGGGTGAACGGCCACGACAGGGACAGCCATGGACAAGGCGGCCGTCGCGGATCCCACCGACGAGGAGATGATGGCGCGGCTGCGAGCCGGCGACGCGCGCGCTCGACGAATTCTATGCGCGGTACGCCCGCAAGCTCCACGTGTTCTGTGCCTGCCAGATGGGCGTCCGCGACGCCGAGGACGTCGTGCACGACGTTTTCGTGCGGCTGATCAACTCGGCCTCGCAGTTCAATCCCGGCAAGGGAACGCTGCGGGTCTGGCTGTTCCGGATCGCCCGCAATCGCTGCGTCGACCTCGGCCGGCGGAGCCGGATTGTGCGCTGGACAGGGAGCGAACCGGCATCGGTTTCAGAGGAGAGCAGCGGGCGCGTGCTCGACAGCGTCGCCGATCCGTGTGCGGACGCCGAGACGGGCCTGATGGCCGCCTCTGTGGCCGAAGCCGTCCGTGGCTGCCTCGATGAGATCCGATCGCCCGAGGCGCGGCAGGCCCTGACGCTGTATTACCTGGCCGGCAAGGTCCTGCGGGAGGTCGGCGAGATCCTAGGCAAGTCCACCAGTTCAGCCAGGAACTACGTGGACGCCGCGCGGCAACAGGTGAAGGGGTGCCTCGAACGCAAGGGCATCACCGGAGTCGCCTGATCGGCTGGATCCATGAACAGTGAGCAGTTCGACCACATCATGGAGCGCTGGGCCGAGCACGACACACAGGCGGCGCCTGCGTTGCGCCCCACACCAGCGGTCTATCAACACCTGGTTGCCCACCGGCAGGTGTTCCGCTCCCGCGTGGCTTGGCGCTGGGCCGCGGCGGGTGCGGCCGTCGCGCTGGTCACGGGGCTGCTCGTCAGCCATCCCTACGTCTTTCGCACATCCCTGCCGAAGGGCGGCCCTCCCATCGTCGATCTGCGTCGGGGCTTCGAGGCCGAGAAGGGCGGTCTGGCGGGGCCCGTTCCCGGGCGAGGTCCCGGCCGGGGACCGAAGGGAAAGATGTCGGACGCGGAGCGCGCATTCGGGCAACTGCTGCTCGAGCACCAGGCTCGTACCTCGCGAGTAGTCCAGAGCATCGATCTCCGGCTGGCAGAACTTCCCAGCCTCGCGTTGGGGGCTGATGACAACTACCGCCTCGTCCTCGCGCCGAGTCTTGACAGCTACGTCTATGTCTTTCAAACGAGCCCGGACAACCGCCTGATCCGCCTGTTCCCCGAGAGGCGCTTCACTCCGGCCGTCAACCCGTTGCGGGCCGGCGCGACAACGATCGTTCCTGCGGCGCCCGATTGGTTCCATCTGGGCGCGACGAGGAGCAAGGACCGCCTCTTCATCCTGTTATCTCCGCAACCGCGTCCCGACTGGGGAGCGCCTCTACCGGGACTACGCGCGGGAGGCCAATACCGAGAGAGGGCGTGATCGGCTGCGCGCCCTGATGAACAGCCTCGACGCTGCCGTTACCGCCCCTGCGGCGCAGACGATCAGGCTCGTCTATCCCTTCCGCCATCAGTGACGAACCGATGCCTGGCTCCAGGCTCCGGGCTCCAGGCTCCTGATCCTGAACGTTGATCGATGCCTGACTCCAACCTCGCCTGCAAGATACGGATCGCCGTTCGTATGGACCTGTGAGGAGGTTCCCATGCGTTCAGCCGTCCGGCAGTCGTTGACCTTGTCCATGCTCATCCTGATCTGCGGATTCACCGGCGCGTGCCGCAACGTGTCGGCGGCGCGTCCCAATCGCCAAGCGCCGTCCGAGGCCGGCAGCCTCGCGGGGCCCGTCGAGGCGTTTGGATTCCGTCTGCTCGGTGAAATCCGCCGGCACCATCAGGGAGAGAACCTGTGTATTTCACCCGCCGGCCTGGCGGCCGCCCTGACGATGGCCGCGAACGGTGCCGGTGGTACCACCAGGCAGGAATTGGAGGCGGTGCTCGGTGTCGCCGGTCGTGACCTCGCCGCGGTCAACAGCGCCTGGGCCGCGATTCTGGCCGGTCACGAGGCGGTTGGTCCGGGCACGGTCGTCGCCATGGCCAACTCGATGTGGATCCGTGACGGGTTCACGCCGAAGCCGGCATTCATCCGCACGGCATCGGAATCGTATGGGGCCTCGTGCCGTTCGCTGGACTTCCGCCATCCAGGGGCCGCGGGCGTCATCAACGACTGGGTGCGAGATCACACGCGCGGCCGCGTCCCCGGCATCGTCGATTCCATCAGCAAAGGCACGCAGCTCATGCTGCTCAGCGCCGTCCATTTCTCAGCTCGCTGGGCGGTGCCATTCGATCCGGCGCAAACCCGGCCGCGCGACTTCCGCCTCGCGGACGGCAGCACCAGGCCGGTGCCGATGATGATCTCGGAGTCGGACCGCTACGGTTACCTGCGCGGAGAGGGCTTCCACGCACTCAAGCTGGCGTATGGGGACGGGCGGTTGAGCCTGTTGCTCTTCGTGCCCGACGGCCACTCGGGTCTCGATCAGTTTCTCGACCGGCTCGATTCGGATTCGTGGCGCCAGTGGATGACGCGCTTCCAGCCAGGCGAGGCCGGGGTGCTGCTGCCGCGGTTCCAGGCCACGGGATCGATGGGCCTCGACGAAGCCCTCCAGGCGGTGGGCGTGGTTGAGGCGTTCGGGGAGCGGGCGGACTTCCGATTCGTCTCGGACGGGAAGCTGTTCATGCGCGACGTGAGACACGCCACCCGGCTCGAGGTGACGGAGGAGGGCACCGTGGCTGCCCGCGGCGATTTCAACGACTGAGCCAGCAGCCCACTTTCACCATGAACACGTGATCGCCGGGTGCGCGACACGCCGCGCATGGCTCTCCTCGAACGCGATCGAGCCCGCTATTTCGCCGCCCCGCGAGCCTTCTGCGCCTTCTCGAAGTACTCCTTGAGAATGGCCGGCCGCCGGTCCAGCGTTTCCAGGTGGATGTGCAGGCTGACAATCTCCGACATGACCGGTTCGACGAGCATCGCCAGACCGACACCGGAGCCGCCGTGGTCGTTGACGACGAACAGGAGCTTGTCCCGGTCGGGCATCCGGCCTGTCCGCTCCTCGATGAAGTCGATCATCGAGAAGCGGTACATAGGCCAGTACAGGAGTTCAGGATCGGTCAGCAGCCCCTGGCGAACGGCACTGAGGAGCCGCGAGTACCGCACGGCGAAGAGCGGCTCGACCCGCTTCGTGTCGCGTGCAGTTTTCAGATCCTTCGCCAACCCCAGAACACCGGCATTCAGCGCGCTGGTGTCGATGGTCCCCTGGCCGGCCTTGTCGAGCAGGAGGACCAGATCGGAGAGCAACCTGTAACCGATCTCAGTTTCAACTTTCTGAGCCGGCGCCGCCGCCGCGGGACTCCAGCCGGCGAAGAGGAACAACACCACGGCGATCACCACCAGGATCAACGCCGCGTTGATCGGAACGACGTACGAATAGAAGAGCGGCCCGGTTCTGCCGGTCGCCGTCCGGGTGATTTCGCCGTACCGGCGCAGGTTCCGGAAGATGAACAAGCCCAGGAACGGAAACGGGGTTCTCACGCCCTGCCGTTCGAGCGCCCGTGCAATGAGGACCGCCGTCACCGCAGCCCACAGCCCGCAGACAACGGCAACCGACAGCAGGAGTTCAGCCGGTGGCATGGACGGCTCCTTTCACATTGCCGAATATCGGAACGCGCCCGATTGCCCGGTCGTGCGCGGGCGCGCTCGCGTACCTCGATGCGGGTCAGCGTTTGAAGACCGTCGCGCCGTCCAACAGCATGGCCGTCACCTTACCCGCTTCATCGCTTTCGAAGCGGATGGTGAACTTGCCGAATTCGTCGATCCACGCGCCGGCCTCGCTTGACGGCTTCAACTTGATCGCTCGCTTCGCCAGCGGGTCGTTGATGACGAGGCCCGCGTTCTCGTACACCACCGTGAACTCGGCTCGCATCTGCGCGAGCAGGTAGGTGCCCGGGTAAGGGCGCATGTCGGCCGGCACGCCGGCGGCAGGCGCGCCCTGCTCACCGGTGCGCGGAAGCCGGAAGATCTGATGCAGCTTCATCCCCGCGATTTCACCCGATGCGTTGCGGTCGAAGATGACGAACGTCTGGTCGGAGACGGTGCTTCGCCACGCGCCGTCCTCGCCTGGGTCCTTGAACGAGAGAGCCAGGCTGCCGGGAATGTCGAGCGCTAGAGCGCCGTCCTTGACGAGGATCGTCGCGATGTTGCCGCGCTCGACGTTCTTGTATTCGCCGACGTACGCGTCGAACTTCGATGCGCTGGCAGTTGCCGAAGGGACGGGCGTCCCCGACACGCGGTGATCGAGAATCTCGATGGCGCGGACATCGAGTCCATTGGCCATCGACTGGATGATGCCGAGGCGGATGTGTCCGGAGTCCACGTACTCGATCTCGCCAATGGTCGTGTCGAGGGGGATCCAGCCGGCCTCGCCCATATAGACCTCGTTCCAGGCATGGCGGCCGAACGCCCCGCCTTCATACGGCGTGTACATGCAGCCCGACACGGCGCGCGCGGGAATTCCGACGCCCCGGGAGAACGCGGCCATGAGAAACGAATGCCCGCCGCACTCCCCGGCGCGCTGATCATAGGTGCCCCGTGCCGTCACGCCGCCGGGGATCACGCCCTTGATGTTCTCCGCTACCCACTTGCTCAGACGGCGGACTGCCTCCCACGAGTCCCGTGACCCCGCGGTAATGTCACGGGCCTTCTGGATCAGGATGGGATCGTTCGACTGGATGTAGTCGTCGGCCTCAAGGTACGCCGCGACCGCGGCGTTCTTGCCGAAGTCCGGCGGGAACGGCG
>Ga0315279_10005194_pt1 | contig 17017 bp, 21 predicted proteins | sample YL17G06_20_MG_FD_203694 | JGI IMG/M metagenome (GOLD analysis project Ga0315279, IMG submission 203694) | Sediment microbial communities from Yellowstone Lake, YNP, Wyoming, USA - YL17G06_20 | ecosystem: Environmental > Aquatic > Freshwater > Lake > Sediment | place: USA: Wyoming | collected...
GGGTGGCCGAGGAGCACGCCATCTACCGCACCGGCCCTATCCCCAAGGACGAGATCGCCCGCCTGATCAAGGACCTGGAGTCGCAGATGAAGCAGGCGGCGAAGAACCTGGAGTTCGAGCGGGCGGCCCTCCTGCGCGACCAGATCGTGGAGCTGCGGCGGGAGCTGGTGGGCGACGAGGAGGGGCTGAAGGAGCTTTCGGCGATGCGCCAGGGCGCGGGAGGCCTCAGCGCGGGCAGGCGCTGGCGGCGGCGGTAGGTGCCTATCTGCGGCGTGACAGGTCGGTCCATCCCTGGTAAACTATCGCCGAACCTCAGCGTTTCTCCCTAATGCGAGGAGGCAGAATTGAGGATCTTGCTCGTCAAGCCGGACATATCGGACTTCTCTGTGGGCTTCGCTACCTTGGCGCGGACGGCTCCCCTGGAGCTTCTGATGGTGGCGGCCTCGGTGCCCGACCACGAATGCCGGATCATCGACATGCGCCTGGAGAAGGACGCCGCGTTTGAGGAGGCGCTGCTGGACTTTCGGCCGGATGTTATCGGCCTGACGGCCTACAGCGCCGAGGCGGAAGCGACCAAAGCCCTGGCGCAGCGAGCAAAGCGGGTGCTGCCCGACGTTCCCGTCGTCTGGGGCGGGTACCACGCCACCATGGCGCTGGATGACGCGCTGGACGAGGCGTCGGTGGATTTCGCCGTTCGAGGCGAGGGCGAGGCGACGTTCCCAGAGCTGGTCCAGGCCATCGCTCGCGGTGGCCCCTTCGATAGCGTTGCCGGGATCGCTTTCCGGAAGGGCGAGCAGCAGGTGCTCACGCCGCTCCGGCGTCAGATCCCTAACCTGGATAGCCTGCCTTTCCCCGATTGGGGTCTGGTGGGGCGCTATCAGGCGGACTACTACCTGGGCGTGCTGGGGGTCGCCGGCGGCGTCGAGACCACGCGCGGTTGTCCGTTTGACTGCAGCTTCTGCTCGGTCTGGGTGTTCAATCACCGTCGATATCGCAAGAAGAGCCCGGCGCGGGTGGTTGCTGAACTGGAGAGGTTGCCTCAGGGGATCCAGGTTGTCGCTTTTGTTGACGATGAGTTCTGGGTCGATGATCGTCGCTCCCTAGAGCTTGCCGCGATGATCGACGGGCTCGATCGGACTGGCTGGAGAGGCAAGGAGTGGAAATACTGGGCGCAGGCGCGCACGGACGACATCGTCCGGCGGCCGGAGCTGGTGGAGCAATGGTCGAAAGTTGGCCTCAAGGTGTTGCTCGTGGGCATCGAGACGTGTAAGGAGGAGGAGCTCCGCGAACTGCATCATAAGCGCAACACCGTGAGCCAGGCTGTCCAGGCCCTGGGGACAATGCGCCAGCACGGGGTTGAGGCCTGGGGGTGCTTCATCATTAACCCTGAGTGGGAAGAGCGCGACTTCTACGACCTCATGGAATTCGTCAAGAAGAACGAGATCGCCTTCCCTCAGTACACGGTGCTGACCCCTCTGCCCGGCACGGTGCTGAGCGACAGGCTAGAGCAGTGCGAGGGCGTCAAGGAGACCGATATCCCCCATTCCCTGCTGGATTTCCTCCACGTGACGTACCCCAAGGCTCGGTTGCCTCTGCGGCGGTTCTACGAGTTGATGGCCGAGCTCTACCGCAAGACGTCCATCTCCGCTAACATGCGCCTCTATCGCCGGGTGGTGCGCAATGGTGTTATCTCCAGGGACTGGCTGCGCTCGGAGATGGGGCAGCGGGTTGCCAGGCTGTTCAGCCAGCTCACGAACGTGGAGGCATACCTCAAGGCGCACCGTCTCCTGGGGGAGCAGGTGTAGGCGGTCCTCATTGACAGGCGGGCTGCCTGTCTGGTAGTATATCGCGTAGCCGATGGTTCACTAGGCCAAGCGTCATGAACGGTCAGACTGTAGCGCGGACGTATATCGAGATTCGCGGGAATGTCCTCCCGCCGGAGGGTGCTGGGCCGCCCTGCTAATCTGTTGCGGGCGTCGACCCAGGCCCACCGTCGGCAGCGGCGGTGGGTTTTTCTTGTAGCGGGCGAGAGCAGAATCATGACCAGACACGAGCCACAACCCTCGGGAATGGAGGCGAGGCCGCCGGCCAAGGCCCAGCGGCGCACGATCCCGTCCACTTGCCCCACGTGCGGGGCGGCTATGCCCGAGGGCTTTCGCTTCTGCGGCCAGTGCGGGCAGGCGCTGGCGGCTGCCTTCCAGCCGTCGCCGGAAGGCAGCGTGACCATCATGTTCACGGACATCGAAGGCTTCACCCGCCTCCTGGGCTCGCTAGATCGCGAGGAAGCTCGCGAGCTGGTGCACGTCCACAGTTGGACGGTGCGCGAGTGCGTGCAGAGGAAGGGGGGCTTCGAGGTGAAGGCGCTGGGTGATGGCTTCATGCTGGTCTTCACCACCGCTCGCCAGGCGGTACGCTGTGCCGTGGACATCCAGCGCGCCCTGGCCGAACACAACCGCGAGCATCCCGACCGCCAGCTGCTGGTGCGCATCGGGATCAATAGCGGCGATACGTTCCGCCACGGGGAGGACTACTTCGGCCTGGCCGTAAGCATGGCAGCGCGGGTGGTGACGAAGGCCCGCGGCGGCCAGATCCTGGTGACCGATACCTCTCGGGACTTGGCTGGCCCGCTGGAGGGAGTCGAGTACGTGGAGCGGGGCCGATTCCAGATGCGGGGCTTCCCTGGACGGCATCGTCTGTATGAGGTGGTGTGGCAGTGATGGCCCGCAGGTCAGTACTGTGGACTCGAGGCCGTCGGGCGATCGTGCTGGCGGAGAAGCCGGCCTAGAACTCCTCGTGCCCGCGAGGGGTCAGGACGCGCCGCGACTGGCCTCCCTCGGCGGGGCTAATCACGCCCTCCCCTTCGAGCTGATCGAGCAGGCGGGCGGCGCGTGGGTAGCCGACGTGCAGCCGCCGCTGGAGGAGGGAGGTGGAAATGCGGGTGTGCTCCTGGGCCAGCTCTCGTGCCTTCTCCAGCAGCGGGTCCTCCTCTTCCTCCTCGACGACGCCTTTCACCTCCTGGAGGAGGTGGTCGGCCACCTCCGGTCGCAGGTGGCGGAAGCGGTCCTCCGCCCAGAAGCGGACGATGCGCTCGATCTCCTGGTCGGACACGTAGGAGCCCTGGATGCGCTTGGGCTTAGAAGCGTCGGTGGGCATGTAGAGCATGTCGCCGCGGCCCAGGAGCTTCTCGGCGCCGGCCCCGTCCAGGATGGTGCGCGAGTCCACCTGTGAGCTGACGGCGAAGGCGATGCGTGTGGGGAAGTTGGCCTTGATGAGCCCGGTGACCACGTCCACCGAGGGCCGCTGGGTAGCGATGATGAGGTGGATGCCTGTGGCGCGGGAGAGCTGGGCCAGGCGGCAGACCTGACGCTCCACGTGATAGGGGGCAGCGATCATCAGGTCGGCCAGTTCGTCGATGATGACTACCCAGTAGGGGAGCTTATGGGGTACGCGCGGGCTACGGTTGTAACCATCGATGTTGCGCACGCTCACAGCGGCGAAGCGGCGGTAGCGGCTCTCCATCTCGTGGATCACGGCCTGGAGGGTGCCCACCACGTCGTCCACCTCCACCACAATGCGGGAGAAGGCCAGGTGGGGGACGGGGGCGAAGGCAGCCAGCTCCACCCGCTTAGGGTCGATGATGACGAAGCGCAGGTCCTCGGGCGTGTTGTGCATCAGGAGGCAGGAGATGATGGAGTTGATGGAGACGCTCTTGCCGCTGCCGGTGGCGCCGGCGATGAGCAGGTGGGGCATGCGGGTCAGGTCAGCAACCACCGCCTCACCGGAGACACCCTTGCCCAGGGCCAAGGCCAGACGGGAGCGGGCAACGATGCGTTGGAAAGCGCTGGTCTCCACCACAGAGCGCAGCGTCACCAGGGAGGGAGTGCTGTTGGGGACCTCGATGCCCACCACCGGCTTCCCTGGCACCGGCGCCTCGAGGCGGATGGAGGGGGCGGCCAGGGCTAGGGCGAGGTCGTTGGCCAGGGAGGTGATCTGGCTGACCCGCACCCGCGTGCGGGAGACCACCTCCGTCTTGTAGCGGGGGTTGCCGTCCTTATCGTAGACGGGGCGGCCGCGGTTATCCCGCTCCATCACGTTGCGTGTCTTCAGCTCCCAACCGGGCTCCACGCCGAACTGGGTGACCGTGGGCCCCTGGTTGATCTGCACCACCCTTGCGTCCACGCCGAAGCTGGCCAGCGTGTCCTCGATAAGCTGGGCGCGCGCAGAGTTGTCCACCTGCTTGACGTCGTTCTCCGGTGTCGGGCTGAGGATGTCCATAAGGGGCAGCTCCCAGCCGTAGGCGGCCGGGCGGCCGGTGGCGACGGCGACGGTGGTGGGCGTCGTTGTCGGCTGGCGGTCCGCTGGCGTTGGGCCGGTGGCCTCTTCCTTAGTAGGCGGGGTTTCCGGCAGAGGGAGCTCGGTCTGGACGCCGCCTTCCTCTACCGGGCGCGGCGGCTCATCCTCCCACTCCTTGGGGAGAGGGATGCCCAGATCGGGCTGGCGGGGCTCGGCCCGCGGCAGGAAGACGACTGCCAGCGAACGCAGGCCCTCGGCCATCTCGTCGGGCAGGCGGAACTGCACGAGCGCCCGCCACAGGTCAGGGAGGTGGCTGACCAGCCAGGCCACCTGTCGCGGCCAGAGGAGGACGATGGCGCAGAAGGTGATGGCTAGCCAGGCAAGGATGCCGCCGGGGCTGGCCATGAAAGCGTGGCCCAGATCACCGCCGGCGGTGACCTCCGAGAAGTAGACATCGCCGACGTGCCAGTCCGGCCGGAAGAGGGCCATGAAGCTGGTGATGCTCAGCCCCAATAGGAGGCTGCCCCACCAGCGGCGCCAGAAGGTGAGTGAACGGCTGAACTGCTTGCCCAGCACCAGCCAGCCGTTGGCCACCAGGCCGGCCACCAGGAGCAGGACGCCCAGCCCCAGCAGGCGCACCAGCGCCTCGCGCAGGTCCAGGACGGCGTCGCGGATAATGGGCCCCACGAAGGGGATGAGGATGATGATCAGCACGATGGCGGCGACGACTGCCCAGCGGCCGAGCGAGCGCCGTTCGGCGAGGGGGTGGTAGGTGCTGCCGCGCCGCTTGGTGGCCGTGGGGCGGCGGTAGGTGGGGCGGGGTCTGACCCTGGCCCTGGCCATGCTCCCTACACCTCCACCACAAGGGGCAGGACCATCGGCCGGCGGTGGGTCTCCTGGTAGATGAACTGGGCCAGCGCGTCCTTGACCCGCGTGTTGACATCGCCCCACTCGGCCACGTGGTCGGAGCCCTTGAGGGCGCGCACCACGTGGCGACGGGCCTTGTCGCGCAATTCGTCCACCTCCTCCATGTCGGCGAACCCTCGCGCCACGACGTCGGGCTGGCCCACCAGGCGGCCGCTGCGCTTATCCACCGCCAGGATGACTACGATGATGCCGTCGCTGGCCAGGCGACGGCGGTCGCGCAGGACGACTTGGTCCACGCCGACGGCCAGGCCGTCCACGTAGACGTGTTCGGCGGGTGTGCGTCCCACCACGCGGCCAGCACGGGGGGTCAGTTCTAGGATGTCGCCGTCCTCCAGGACGAAGGTGTTCTCGTGTGAGATGCCGGTTGCCTGGGCGAGACGGGCGTGGCTCACCAGATGGCGGTACTCACCGTGAACGGGGACGAAGAAGCTGGGCTTCACGAGGTTGAGGATCAGCTTCAGCTCCTCTTGGGAGGCGTGGCCCCGCACGTGGACGTTGGCCACGCGGCTGGAGAGCACCTCGGCCCCCCGTCGCCAGAGGTTATCGATGGTACGGTTGATCAGCGTCTCGTTGCCGGGGATCGGGCTGGCCGAGAGCACTACCGTATCACCGGGGGAGATGCGGACGTGGCGGTGGTCCTGGTTGGCCATGCGCACCAGGGCGGAGGTGGGCTCGCCCTGGGTGCCGGTGGCGAGGATGACCGCTCGCTCCGGACGGGTGCTACCCAGCTTCTCGATGGGGGTCAGGACGCCGTCCGGGGCGTTGAGGTAACCTTGCTCTATGGCCATCTGGACGTTGTCTATCATGCTGCGGCCGGTAATGAACACGCGGCGGTCGTTGTGATAGGCGGCGTCGATGACCTGTTGTACGCGCGAGATGAGCGAGGCGAAGGTGGCGACGATGACACGTGCCGGCGCCGTGGCCATGATGCGATCCAGCGTCTCGCCCACCACCTGCTCTGATGGCGTGTAGCCGGGCATCTCGGCGTAGGTGGAGTCGGACAGGAGGAGGAGGACGCCGTCGCGGCCCAGCTCGGCCAGGCGTGCGAAGTCGGTAGGTTCGCCCATGACGGGCGTGTGGTCAAGCTTGAAGTCGCCGGTGTGCACCAGCGTGCCCAGTGGCGTGTGGATGGCCAGGCCGCAGGAGTCAGGAATGCTGTGAGTGACGCGCAGAAACTCCACCTGGAAGTCCCCCAGGCGGATCTTTTCGCCGGGGCTCACCGAGCGCAGGTCGGCCTCGCCGAGGAGCTTGTGCTCTTTTAGTTTGACCGAGATGAGGCCGCGGGTCAGGCGTGTGCAGTAGATGGGCGCCTGCAGATCGCGGAGAATGTAGGGCAGGGCGCCGGTGTGGTCCTCGTGGCCGTGGGTGATGACGATGCCGCGCAGCTTCTGCCGGCGCTCGCGCACGTAGGAGATATCGGGGATGACGAGGTCAACCCCCAGCATCTCCTCTTCGGGGAACATGAGACCGGCATCGATGATGATGAGGTCGCGGGGGAGCTCCAGCACCATCATGTTCTTGCCGATCTCCCCTAACCCGCCCAGGGGGACGATGCGTAGCGATTCGTTGGTCATAATTGGGGGCTCAGAAGAGACGCATCTGCTGGGGTTCCGGCGCCTCTTCCTGCGAGCCCTTGTTCGTTGCCTCCTCCAGGATGGTCGGCAGCTTGCGGAAGTCCTCCTCGATGGTGCGGCGCATGTTGGCGGCGTGCAGGGCGGCCGCCGGGTGGTACATGGGCAGGAAGGAGATGCCATCGCGGCGGCGGGCCTGGCCGTGGATGCGGCCGATGGATTCGCTGGGGAAGAACCAGGCCAGGGAGTAGCGGCCCAGGGTGGCAATGACCTTGGGCTGGATGAGCTCGATCTGGCGAGTCAACCACTTGCGACAGGCCTCGATCTCCTTGGGCAAGGGGTCGCGGTTCTCCGGCGGGCGGCACTTGATGACGTTGGCAATGTAGACCTGGTCGCGGCGCAGGCCGATGGAGGCTAGCAGTTCCTCCAAGAAGCGGCCGGCCGGCCCGACGAAGGGCCGGGCCTGCTGGTCCTCGTAGAAACCAGGCGCCTCGCCCACGAACATGATCTCGGCGTCCTCCGGGCCCTCGCCGGGGACGGCGTGGGTGCGGGTGTGACAGAGGTCGCAGTCGGGGCAGACAGCGATCTGTTGGTAGAGGGAGGTCAGGGCGGTCATTTCCTGACCGGTAAACGGCAAACCAGCGCTCATAAAAGACAATGGCCCCCCGGCGTACATCGGGGAGACTAAGAACAGCCTTTCGGCTGATATTAGCACGAAGGGCAAGGGGCGTCAAACTTAGCGGCGGTTATGGACCTTACACACCTTGAGCCAGCGAGCGCCGGATTGGCCTTGACTCATAGGTCGGGTGATGGCAACATTAGAGCCCCTATGGACGTCAAACTAGCAGTGCTGGCCGATTTTGCAAGCATAACCCGCGAGGGTAAGCTCAATATCCTCGGCATTTTCGATGAAATCAACACGCCGGAGCTTCCTGCACAGCTTCCCATGTTCTATGTCGTCGTTTCCTACGAGGCTGGCCCAGCCGAATTTGACACTGAGAAATCCACGCAGATTGCAGTAACTGACGCCGACGGCAATGTGATGGTAAGATTACAACAGGACATAACCGTCTCGCGGGTAAGAAGGCCTGGAACCCGAAGCACGATGAATCAGATTACCGGCATTGTTGGGATGCCTTTCCCCAAAGCCGGCGATTATCAATTTGCCATTCTCATTGATGGGCGCGAGGGCACGACGATTCGGTTGCGCGTTAACGAAATGAAGGAGGCTAGCTGATGGCACCGGTAATCGACCTGCAAAGGCCACGGCTGATTGAATCGAAAAATGCAACGTTGGCCGAATCATCGAGAGCGGTAGTGACAGTAACAGAAGCGGGAAGCGATGAAGTCCGGTATTTCGTGGTTGCAAGCCTGCGAGGTGAGGACTACCCGGCTCTAGTCCGTGTTTGGGACAATGACGACGACGCGGTTTTCGATACCATGTGATCCAGGTGCCGTCGTCATAACGCGCATTAGATTTACCGAGGGCACTGAGACGAAGAAACGCCCCGCAGTGGTCTTGACCAATAGCTCCTACCACACGTCCCGCGCTGATGCTATCGTGATGGCTCTCTCGACCCAACGTGGGGCAGCTTATTATGGTGACTGCGATTTGGCTGATTGGCGAGTGGCCGGTCTGCCTCAACCGACAAAAGCCAAGGGCGTCATTCAGACAATTGACCGAGCAACTATAGAGAAGCGTCTGGGAACCCTCTCGCCATCCGATTTCGACCGGGTTAAGGAAAGTGTGCGTCTAGTCCTATGCCTGTGAAGCGTCTCTAGGCCCGCCGCGGCTGCACCAGCCAGGCTAGGGCGATGCCGATGGCGTAGAGGACAATGAGGGGGCCGGCCACCAACGATTGAGTGACGGGGTCGATGGATGGGGTGACGACGGCCGACACTACGAAAGCTCCGATGATGGCGTAGCGCCACAAGCGCAGGAGCTGGCCGGCGTTGACCACGCCGAAACGGGCCAGCCCCATGATGAGCAGTGGCGTCTCGAAGACAACGCCCGTCCAGAACAAGAGGCGGGTGACGAAGTCGACGTAGCTGCCGATCTTGATCTGGGGCTTGGCCACGTCTTCGGGGAAGTTCAGCAGGAAGCCCAACGCCGGCGGCAGCGCGATGTAGTAGGCGAAGGCCACGCCCGCCGCGAAGGCCAGGCTGGCCCCGAAGACGACGGCGTAGACCCAGCGCTTCTCCTGACGGGTGAGGGCGGGCGTCACGAACATCAGGAGTTCGAAGATGATGACGGGCATGGCAGCGACCAGTCCCACCAGCAGCGCCACCCGGAAGTAGGCGATGACCCCCTCCATGGGCTCGGTGAAGATGAGCATGAACGAGGAGCTGCGGTCCTCGGCGGGCTCTTTGAGGAACTCGAGGATGGGCTTGGCAAAGGCCAGAGAAGCAGCGGTGGTCACCACCAACGCGGCGCCGGCCACGATAAGGCGATAGCGCAACTCGCGGAGATGCTCCAGGATGGTCATGTACTTGGTGCCAGGGGCTTCTTCGGGCTCGCTGGGGGGCTGTTGGGTGGCGGGGGGTCTGGTGCTCATGGCGGGGCCTTGGGCTGAGCCTGGGCTCTAGCCCTCCGCAGGGGTGGACGGTTTGGCCGGCTCGGCAGGCTTGTCTCCCGAGCCTGTGGCGGCCTTGTCCAGAGCCTGGCTGGCGGACCGAAGTTCGGCGTCGATGGCGGCTGCTTCATCTCGGAGGGGCTGGCCCTGCTGGCGTAGCTCCTGGCGAAGCTCGTGTAGCTCCTGGCGCAAGGCCTCGTAGTCCTGCATCAGGTCGCCCATTTCCTCGCGAAGCTGGCCGCTGACCTGGCCGGCGTAGCGCCGGGCCTGGCGCACCAGTCGCGCCAACTGCACGGCCAGCTCAGGGAGGCGCTGCGGCCCCACCACGATGAGGGTGAGCACCATGATGAGGATGATCTCCGGCAGGCCGATGCCGAGAAAGTTCACGGACGCTGCGCCCCACTTCCAGGACCCGTCATGCTTAAGGTCATTATAAACGAAAGAGGAGCCGAACGGCCCCTGGCGCAGATGGCGCGGCGGCTCCCAAATGGCGACGGGTCTAGATGGGGGTCAGGAGAGCTCGTCGTCGCCGACGTGCTCGATGATGTAGTTCACGGCGTCCTGGACGGTGGTGATCTTCTCGGCGTCCTCGTCGGAGATCTCGAAGCCCTGGCCGCCCTGGCCGAACTCCTCTTCCAGGGACATGATCAGCTCCACCAGGTCCAGGGAATCGGCGTTGAGGTCTTCGACAAAAGACGTGTTCGGCTTGATGTCATTCTCCTCGACGCCGAGTTGTTCAGCGATGATCTTGCGTACCTTTTCGAAGACGGTGGCCACGAACGCACCTCCTGTTTGCGGCCTATCGAGTCGCCATGAGGCTAACCGCGCCTAAGACACCGTTAACGAACTTCGGGGAGCTTTCGCCGCCGAAAGCCTTGGCCAGCTCCACCGCCTCGTTGATCGCGGCTCGCACTGGCACCCTATTATCGAGCAAGATTTCGTAGATGGCAAGCCTGAGGATGTTGCGGTCCACCACTGCCACCTGCTCCAGCGGCCAGGCCGGTGCCTTCTGGCGAATGACCTCGTCGATCTCTTGCTGGTGGGCCCGGACGCCCGTCACCAGCTCCCGTGTGAAGGCCTCGACGTCTGGAGGCGCAGCGGCCTCCTCCAGCAGACGCGCCAGGATGTCCGCCGGTTCGTGGGCCACCGTGTCCATCTCGTAGAGCGCCTTGAGGGCGATGATGCGCGCCTTTCGTCGCTTGCCAGCCATGGCTACATCCCCAGTCCGCCGTCCACGGTCAACACCTGCCCTGTGATATAGGATGCCTCATCGGAGGCAAGGAAGGCTACTGCTGCCGCCACATCCTCGGGCGTGCCCGGCCGGCCTAGGACGATGCGCTGGAGCGCCTCTTGGCGAAGGGCCTCCGGCAGGTTCTTGGTCATGTCGGTCTCGATGAAGCCGGGGGCGATGGCGTTGACGGTGATGCCCCGGGAGCCCATCTCGCGGGCCGTGGCCTTGGTCAGGCCGATGAGGCCGGCCTTGGCGGCGGCATAGTTGGCTTGGCCGGCGTTGCCCAGGAGGCCAGCCAGGCTGCTGATGTTGATGATGCGGCCCCAGCGCTGGCGCATCATGGAGCGGAGGACGGCCTTGGTGCAAAGGAAGGCGGCCCGCAGGTTGGTCGCCAACACTTGGTCCCAATCCTCTTCGGACATGCGCAGGATGAGGGTATCGCGGTTCAGGCCGGCGTTGTTCACCAGGATATCGATGCGGCCGAAGGCCTGGTGGGCGGCCTCCACCATGCGCTCCACGTCGGCGGCCCGGCTCACGTCGCCCTGCGCCACTAGGCACTCGCCGCCCTGCGAGCGGATCTTCTGAGCCAGCTCCTGGGCCTGGGCGGCGCTGTGGTGATAGTTTATCACCACCTTGGCACTGCAGTTGACCAGTCGCAGAGCCACCGCCCGGCCGATGCCGCGGGCGGCGCCGGTGACCAGGGCAACCTTACCCGACAAGTCCAGCACGAGACTCCGCCTCCCGCCGGATGGAGGGCGCGTCGGCGATGTTGCGGATGCTTACGCTGCCATCGATACGGCGGATGAGGGACGTGAGGACACGCCCCGGCCCGATCTCCACGAACCTGGTGACGCCCTGTGCCATCATGTACTCGACGGAGCGCTGCCAGAGGACGGGGCGGCAGAGCTGGCGGGGCAACTCCTGGCGGATGGCGGCGACGGTCGTCATCGGCTCAGCGCTGCTGTTGGCCACGATGGGTACGCGGGCATCGGCTAGGGGCACGCGAGCGACGGCTTCGGCCATGCCATCGGCGGCGGGGCCCATGAGGGAGGTGTGGAAGGCGCCGCTGACGTTGAGGTGGGCCAGGTGGCGGGCGCCCCGCGCTCGCGCCAGCTCGATGGCCCGCTCGACGGCCGCCAGCGTCCCGCCGATGACCGCCTGCCCCGGCGAGTTCAGGTTGCAGAGCTCGGCGCCGCTCTCCTCGCAGAGGGCGGCCACCTTCTCCTCGGGCAAGCCGATGACGGCGGCCATGGCCCCCGGCACCCGCTCGCCCGCCTCCTGCATCAGGCGGCCGCGCTCGCGCACCAGGCGCAGGCCATCGGCGAAGGACAAGGCCCCCGCTGTCACCAGGGCTGTGTATTCGCCCAGGCTGTGGCCGGCCAGGAAGGCGGGCGCCTTGGCCAGGGCGCCCTCGGCGCGGGCGGCGGCCAGGCAGGCCAGGCTCACGGCCATGATGGCCGGCTGGGCGTGAATGGTCTGGCGAAGGCTCTCCTCCGGCCCCTCGAAGCAGAGGCGGGTCAGGGGATAGCCCAGGGTGGTGTCGGCCTCGTCCAAAAGGCGGCGGGCGGCGGAATAGGTTTCGTATAGGTCGCGGCCCATGCCCACCTGTTGCGAGCCTTGGCCGGGGAAGACCCACGCCTCGCGGCCGGGCGGGCTGTGGTCAGCAACGACTTCTCGCTGGGATGAGGGAACGCGCGACACCATGATTATGCTCAAAGGGCCTGGCCGACGGGCAGGCGGGGTCAGGGCGAAGTATAGCAGAAGGCGAAGGGCAAAACATCCCTGCGGATTGAAATCAGGCGTAGGGGCGGTTCGCGAACCGCCCCTACGATAGTGTCTTAGCCCGCAGGGAGAGCAATAGCCCCTAGGTGGGGCGGTGGCGCTCTTCCTCCACCCGGAACACCGTGCGGCCGCGGTAGGTGCCGCACACTGGGCAGGCGTGATGGGGCAGGCGGGGGCTGCGGCACTGGTGGCAGGCCACTAGGTGGGGCATGGTAATGAAGATATGGCTGCGACGCTGATGTTGTCGCGCGCGGGGGTACTTCTTCTTGGGCAGTGGCGCCAAGAGGATCGCTCCTTATTCTCGCTCCAGCTTTTCGGCTAGCTCCGTCAGGGCCGTCCAGCGAGCGTCCACCTGCTGGTGAGGGCAGCCGCAGGGCCCTTGGTTGAGATTATAGCCGCAGCGAGGGCATAAGCCAAGGCAGTCGGGCTGGCAGAGGGGCTGCATGGGTTCGGCCATCACCCGGTACTGGCGCAGGGCCTCCGTGAGGTCCAGGATCTGATGCGGGTCGATGAGGAAGGCGTCGGGGTCGTCGGGTGGGGGGAGCATCTCGCCGGTGGAGGCGTCGGCGGTGGGCCAGTACTCCTCCTGGAAGGTCAGGACCAGGGGGTAGGTTATCTCTACCAGGCAGCGGCTGCAACGCCCGGCAATGGTACAGTGGAGATCCGTCGAGACGAGGATGCCCTCATCGGTGCGCATGAGAGAGACGCTGCCCACCAGATCGGTGGGGGCCTCATCGCCGCTCAGAATTCGTCTCTCCCGGACCTGGTAGCGGACGCTGGTGCCGACGGGCTCACGCAGCAACTGACCTACAGCAAATTCCATGGAAACTAACCACCAAAAGCGTCGGAGTCGCCTTGTCAGAGGGCCTGCTCTAAGTCTATAATCCTCGCGCGAGTAGTGTCTACCCCGTCCTGGCCCAAGAAGCCTCTGGTATTCTCGTTGACGATGGCGATAGCGGCTGAGCTCTATGCCCTCCAAGAGATCGATTCAGCGATCGATTCTGCTCAAGCGACTCTGGCGGCTGTGGAGGAGCAGTTGGGGGAGACGGAGGAACTGGTCGCCGCCCGTGCCGCCATCGAGGAGCACCGTGAGGCCCTGCGGTCCCTGCGTGATAGCCAGAAAGATATCGAGTGGCAGGTGGATGACGCGCGCTCGCACCTGGCGGCGGTGGAACGCAAGTTGTACGGTGGCACCGTGCGTAACCCCAAGGAACTGGCTGGTCTGAACGACGATGCCAATATGCTCAAGGGCCAGTTCCGCCGGCGAGAGGACGAGCTGCTGAACCACATGGTGAGGGTGGAAGAGCAGGAGGCGACCCTGCGCCAGGCGGAGGCTGCGCTGAGGGAGGTGGAGGGGCGGTGGCGGGCGGAGCAGGCGGACCTGCTGAGCGAGAAGGAGCGGCTGGAGGCGGAGCTGGCCGAACTAGAAGGGCAGCGCCAGGAGCAATCGCGGCGCATTGACGGCCGCGTGCTGGGGCTGTACGACCTCTTGCGCGACCGGCGCCAGGGGAGGGCCGTGGCCAAGGTCGAGCGGGGGATGTGTCAGGGGTGCCGCATCAGCTTGCCCATGTCCGTCCTACAGAAGGCGCGTTCGGGCTTTGATGTCGTGCAGTGTGTGAGCTGCGAGCGCATTCTCTACGTGAGCTAAGTCGTGAAGGCGATAGGCTATTTTCACGAGCAAGGCGGTAGGGGCGGCCAGTCGCTGGCCGAGCAGAGCCGCGCCTTCCTGGAGTTCTGCCGCGTCAACGGCTACGAGGCGACCGCCACTTTTCTGGACGCTGCCAGCCAGGATGGCGACCGCGCCGGTTATCGACAGTTGGTCGATTTCCTGCGCCAGCGGCCCGACCGCGGCTTCACGGTAGTGGTTGTGCCGTCTCTCGTTAGCCTGGGCGACGATCTACGCCAGGTCGCCCGCCGCTACTTCCAGCTAGCGAGCATGGGCGTGAAGGTGATGTGTCTGGAGGATGGGGACGACGCCGGCACGACCCTTCTCTCGCTCTGGACGGAGAAGGAGGGAGAGCGCCTGGGCCACAAGGTGCAGGTGGCCATGCGGCGCAAGGCGGTCAAGGGCGAGGTGCTGGGGCGTCCGCCGTTCGGCTATAGGGTGGGGCCGCGCCGTCGGCTGGAGGTCGTGGCCCAGGAAGCATCGGTGGTGCGCTACATTTTCCGCCTCTATCTGCGCGACGGCCTGGGCATTCGCCTCATCGCCCGTCGGCTGAACGAGGAGAACGTGCGCACCCGCCGCGGCGGGCTGTGGAGCATGGTGACGGTGCGCGATATCCTCCGCAATCGCACCTACCTGGGAACCTACAGTCGCTTCGGCGTGCGGGTGCCGGCCAGTCACCCGCCCCTCATCTCGCCCGATGACTTTCGACGGGTGCAGGAGCGGCTGGACTCGCGCCGGCCGGAGATCGGCAAGCGGGTGGTCTCAGTGTTCCTGCTTTCGGGGCTGGCCTACTGCGGCTACTGCGGCAACAAGATGATCGGGGTGAGCCGGCACCAGCGCTGGCGGCGCCGCGACGGCTCGGAGAAGGGGGCGGAGTACCGCTACTACCAGTGCGAGTCCCGCACTAACCGCAGCCTGTGCGACTACCACACTCGCCGCGCGGCGGAACTGGAGGAGGAGGTGCGGCAGGCCATCCTTGGCCAGGGGCAGCCCTCGGAGCCGGCCATGCCCCGGGCGGGGGACGAAGCGGCTGTGCTGGCGGAGGCGCAGGCCCACTCCCGCCGTCTGCGGGCTCGCCTGCGGCGGCTGGACCGACGGCTCGAGCAGTACCTGGACGCCGCCGCCCGCGGTCGCCTCAGCCGCGAGCGCTTCGATTCTCTGAGCCTGGCCCTGGGTGCCGAGCAGCTATCCCTGGAGGAGAGCGTGGCCGAGGCGGAGCGCTTCGCTCACCAGCAGGCCTCGGCGGCGGAGAGGGTCAAGCGCCAGGAGAGGGCCCTGGCCCGCCTGCGCAACGAATGGGAGCGCCTGCCGCCGGCGCAGCGTCAGGCCCTCCTGCGGGAGCTGCTGGAGCGGGTGGTGGTGCGGGATGATGGCATCCGCACCCTGCTGCGGCCCTGATACCGTGGCCTCCGCCGAAGGGGTCTGGCTGCTCTACGCCGATGGCGCCTCGCGGGGGAACCCTGGGCCGGCGGCTATCGGCGCCGTGATCTTCGACGACCAGGGGCGCGAGCGACACCGCATCTCACAGGTCATTGGCCGCGCTACCAACAACCAGGCGGAGTACCGGGCGGCCATCGCCGCCGTGGAGGCGGCCGTGGCTTTGGGCGCCCGCCACGTGGAGCTGCGCATGGACTCCGAACTGGTGGTGCGCCAGATGGACAGCCGATACAAGGTGCGCAACCCTGGCCTCAAGCCGCTGGCCGCCCGTCTCAAGGACCTGCGCTGGCAACTGGCCTCGTTGCGGGCCGTCTCCATTCCACGGCAGCAAAACGCCCTGGCCGACGAGCTGGCCAACCAGGCCCTGGACCGGGCCAGCCTGGCGGGGGGTTCGTTCTGATATAATACAGGTGGTCCAGTAGGCCGGGTGACCGCTCCTCGGTCTTGGCACCGGGGGGAGGAAAGTCCGAGCTCCACCGGGCAAGCGTGCTGGGTAACTCCCAGGCGGGGTGACCCGACGGAAAGTGCCACAGAAACACACCGCCCCGACCTATGGTGGGGGCAAGGGTGAAATGGTGCGGTAAGAGCGCACCAGCGGCCGGGAGACCGGCCGGCTGGGCAAACCCCACGCGGAGCAAGGCCAAATAGGAGGACGATAGGGGCCCGGCCTGTCCTCGGGTTGGCCGCTGGAGGTGGTGGGCAACCGCCATCCTAGATTGATGGTCACCGTCCGCCTTAGGCGGATACAGAACTCGGCTTACAGGCCTGCTGGGCCAGAATAGCGCCGGAAGGTGCGGGCGCTGGGAAAGCTCCCAGCGCCCGCACTGCTGTAGCCAGATGTCAGTGGCCCGCCGCGCCGGGCCGTTTGGGCCTGCCTGTACGTGCGTTCGAGTTCCCCCTGCTGCGTCGCGGTTGACAACGCCCCGGCCTTGCGCCATGCTGCCCGCGAGAACGCAGCGACCCCAATGGGAGGTGACGGGCATGACCAGGGTGATCTTGGCCGCCATCGGCGGCGCCATCGTGGGGGCGATACTAGCGGGCGGCATTTGCCTTCTGGCCTTCGCCTACCCGCTGCGGGCGGAGGTGACCAACTTCCCCACCGATGAGACCGGTGCGATGCGCATCGGGGGTTCGATCCAGGCCGCTCTTACGAGCCAAACGGCGCAACCGGGCGATGCGGCCGAGCTGACAGCGTGGGGCTACGGCCAGACGTTGCAGTGCGTCTGCTCGGAGGCGCGCTAGGGGGCGCTACTGGAAGGTGGCCAGATGCGAAGGAGCTCCGGCCACTTCTAGGCTCAGACGGGGAGCCAGGGGTCGATGAGGACCTTGCCGTGGGCGGGGCTGTCATGCAGCTCGCGCATGCAGGCGTCGGCTTCGGCCAAGGAGGCGATGCGGGTGATGATGTCGGCCGCCTGCACCTTGCCGGCGGCCAGCAGCTCCAGCGCGGCAGGCATGCGGCCGCCGCTACCGTATACGCCCTGCACCCGCAGCTCCCGCGCCATGAGCAGAAGCGAAGAGAAGGTGTAGGAGAGCTCGC
>Ga0315279_10005195_pt1 | contig 17017 bp, 23 predicted proteins | sample YL17G06_20_MG_FD_203694 | JGI IMG/M metagenome (GOLD analysis project Ga0315279, IMG submission 203694) | Sediment microbial communities from Yellowstone Lake, YNP, Wyoming, USA - YL17G06_20 | ecosystem: Environmental > Aquatic > Freshwater > Lake > Sediment | place: USA: Wyoming | collected...
TGGCTAATCAGAATCTTGTTATTAAAAGAAAGATAAAAACAGTTAAAAATAGGAAAAAAATAGTATACACTTTAAATCCTAAATTTTATGCTATGTTGAGAAGGATTTGGAGACCTCCAATGTATTCTACTTAAACTAAATAGTGATGTTTATGGGCGTTCAACTAGGCGACATCATCCCGAAAGAGAGGATAGAATTCGAGGATTTGGCGGGTCGAAAGATAGCCATAGACGCGTTCAACTGCCTATACCAGTTCTTGTCGATAATCAGGCAGCCCGACGGCACGCCTTTGATGGACTCGAAACAGAGAGTAACGTCGCATCTCTCCGGCCTGTTCTATCGCACGGGAAAACTGGTCGAATTTGGAATCCTGCCTATTTACGTCTTCGACGGTAAGCCACCCGACCTAAAGAGAAAGGTGTCTGAGGAAAGAAGACAGATTAGAGAAGAGGCCCATGATAAATGGAAAGAAGCGGTAAAAGCAGGCGACATGACGGCGGCTAAACGCCATGCGCAAGCCTCGAGCAAGCTGACTGGTGAGATGATTGACGAGAGCAAACGACTGTTAGAGGCCATGGGCATACCGTGGGTCCAGTCGCCGAGCGAGGGCGAGGCGCAAGCTGCCTATCTGGTCCAGCACGGAGACGCATGGGCCTCAGCCAGCCAGGATTACGACTCTATCCTGTTCGGTTCGCCAAAGCTCATCCGCAACCTGACTGTCAGCGGGCGCAGGAAACTGCCCGGAAAGAACGTCTACGTATCTGTGGAGCCGGAGCTGATAGAACTCCAGAAAGCGTTGGACAACCTGGGCATAGATAGGAAACAGCTCATCGACATGGGAATAATGATGGGAACAGACTTCAATGAGGGCATCAAAGGCATCGGCCCTAAAAAGGCGCTGGCATATGCTAAGGAAGGCAAATCGGTGAAACAGGTATATAAGGAGATGGAACAGGAGCCGGAAGTAGACTTGGACGAGCTGCGCGAGCTGTTCCTGAAGCACGACATAACCAGCGACTATAGCCTGAAATGGGGGAACGTTAATAAAACGGCCATAAGTAAGATATTGGTGGACGAGCATGACTTCTCGGAGGAGCGCATAGAGAAGACCATGGAAGAGCTCGATGAGAAGCTGAACCAGAAAGCCAGTCAGGCCAGGCTGGACAGTTGGTTTTAGATATGGACAACATCAGGCAGTTGGTGGACAAGTATTTCGCAGAGCTTATCACGTATTTTAGGAATGACCAGGAAGTTGAGCTGAGGGATTTGAGCAACCGAGCTATAGAGAGCGCGGCCTTGAACCAGGACAAAACGCTAGTCGATATCTCTCTGGTCTCATACGCACTGGCCAAGTTCATGACCAAACCGCACCTGTTCAAGTCGGACCAGTGGAGCAAGTTCAAAGCGCACATACTGCACGAGCTCGAGGGGAAAAAAGACTCTAAGACCATACTGGATGAGATAATAGAGGATGTAAGCAGCTTCGACGTCAATCTAGGCAATTACGCCAGGGACGCGATAGAGAAGGCTAGAATAAAGCAGGCCTCTAGAACGTACGCTCTTGGGATATCTCTGAAGAGGGCGAGCGAGCTGACCGGCGTTAGTCTGAGCGCTCTCCTGGACTATGTCGGAGCCACAAAGATACACGATAGACCTTATACCAAGACGAAGAGCGTGACCGAGAGGTACAGGATGACAAAAAAGGCGCTGGGTGAATAGATGAGGATTCCATGCGATTCAAGCTCATTGATATCACTGTCAGACAATTGCCTATTGCGGATTCTGGAGAACAGCAAGAAAAAGTTCGTCATCCCGAAGAGGGTAAAGATGGAGATATTCGACGCCCCCTTCTCGACAAAGAGGTTCAAGCTCAGGGCGATCCAGATAAATTCCTATCTTAAGCGGGGAGTTATAGAAGTTGTAGACGACCCGTTCATCCATGAGTATGCGGAGAAGATAACCGACCTGGTCAATAGTCTCTTGAGCTACGGCGGGGACCATGTCAAAATAATCCACCAGGGCGAGGCGGAGGTCATAGCCTGCGCAAAATACTTGAACGAAGGCACAGTGGTGATAGACGAGAGGACGTCCAGGCACCTGATCGAAGACACGGACCTGCTGAAGAGATACATGGAATCCAGGACCGGGCTCAAGCTGGACATCAACGGCACGGCCCAAAAGAAGCTGGCTAAAGAATTGGACGGGATTAGTGTAATTAGGTCGGCCGAGATATTCGCCTACGCCTATGAGAAACAGATATTCCCGCAGTACAGCTCCAAAGGCGCGCTAGAGGCAGGCCTATACGCGCTCAAGTTCTCCGGCTGCTCCATTACTGACGAGGAAATCAAAGACTATATCGAGTTGTTGGGATAATGTACACGGTCGTCTTCATCGAGCCTGAGAGCTCTGGTAACATAGGGGCATTAGCGCGGGTGATGAAGAACTTCGGGCTTCGCGATCTTATTCTGGTCAATCCGCAATGCAAGATAGACCGAGAGGCTAAAACCAGGGCCAAGCACGCTTTTGACGTCATCGAAAAAGCGCGCACTGTAAAGGAGTTTGGCAAGATAGGAGATTTCGATTTGGTCATAGGCACTACCGGGAAGATAGTAAAAGGCTATGATGAGGTCAGGCATTCCATAACACCGCGAGAATTGGCCAAACAGATGAGGGGCAATAACCGAGTTGCGTTAGTCTTTGGCCGGGAGGGCATCGGGCTGAAGAACGATGAGCTGGCCAAGTGCGACATAGTGGTCCATATCCCCACAGACCATCGTTATCCAGTCATGAACATAAGCCATGCCGCGGCTATCGTCTTTTATGAGCTTTTTTCTGCTGACAAGAGGCTGGGCTCTGGCGCCAGCTCACGCGAGAAAAAAATCCTTTTCGACCATTTTGAGAAAATCCTTAACGGGCTCGAGGGGATAAGGGACAAGAAAAAGGTGGCGAAAGTCTTCAGGAACGTCATGAACCGAGCCATGATTGAGGGTAAAGAGGCCCACACCCTCGCCGGCGCCCTGAATGAGATCAAGAAAAAGGTCTAGCCTGCCAGCCGCTTGCTCGATATTTTGTTGAACTCCACGAAAGCCCTGAGCGCGTTGTCCATAAACTCTTTCGAATGTATCCTGACCGTCTCTTTCTTGCCCTGAAAATAGACATATCTCAGGGTTATCTTTGAAGGAAACAGCAGCTCTTTCTCGTCCAGCAGCGCATCGCCAGCGTAAAAGAACTGGTCATCTGTGCCATGTACTCTAAGTATTCCGGAGCCGAACTCATTCTCCAAACTGACTATAGCTATTTGGTTGGTGCCATAGTTTATATTGCCTTTGCTGTCGATTTCATAGCCCAGGACGTTCAGGAGGCTCTTAGAGTTAAGGGTCATGCCTATATTCTGCCTATTGTGGCATAAAAACCTGCGTTTTGAGGAAACGATAACAGTCGCGGCTGACTTCTCGTAATCCTTATAGAACGGGAACGGTAAAGATAAGTTTATATATCATGATTGAGTCATGATAGGTCAAGATACTATCGTGACAGTCATGACAGAAGACAAGATCAGCAAGGAGTATGAAGCGTTATTGTTCGACGTTAAGTACGATAAGGAACAATTTAAAGATAACGCCACCATAGGCCTGCTGCTCTATCGTCTGGCCAAGGAACGAGAGGCCTCTAACGCGATGTTCAAGCAGATAAGCGAACAGTTAGAGAAGATAGCCTCGCTCCTGCAGAAGGGATCGACAGAGCAGGTAAAGAGCATCATATCTGATATTGACCAAAAGATCTTAGCCCATATACAACGGAATGGAAAGGTCGACGCAGAAGAAATCCAGAGCATCTTCCAGTATCGTGGAAAGAACGCTGCCTCCGCAAGGTTAAACGATCTTTACGAGAAGGGGTTGCTCAAGAAAGGACGGGCTGGCAAGAAGGTCTTTTACTGGGTCAACGCGGGTGACGAGAAACAATAGGCTATAATTATTATGTCGCCCGCGCAATTCGGGGGGTTCAGCCATGCGGACTATCCGCTACCTCCCCCCTCTTTTTCTTTGAAAAACAGACTCTAGGCGCAGGTGAACAGCTGGTCGGTAAAACCGGTTATTTGCGTTGTCGAGGGCGTCCTTGTCGATGTCCTGAGCAGGTATGTCCCGAACTGGACAGATGTCTTGTTTGTGGCGTTCCCGGCGAAAGAAATGTTTTCCATCATAGTGATTCCAGCAGCTATCTCGAAGGTTATGTTGACGAATGCTTGGGTAGTAGCGTTGGCGTCAGTACCGTTGGCGCCAGCAACCTTGCCGGTCGCATAGTCCCTAACTTCAAACACGATGTTGTTCAAAGGCAGTCCGCCAGTGTTCTTGATATCCACGGTATTGCAGCCCGTGTTAGACGCGTTTCTATAGACATCGACCACTACATACCCTTTCTGGGTCGTATCCGGTGTCGGCGGTTTGGTTGTATATGAGGCCGTCCAGTACCATACGGCTGCAGCTGCTAGAACCGCCATCATTATGAGAACCACTGTCGCCACTACTGGCGAGACTCCCTTCTGCATAATATCGGTAAATAAAAATAGAGAAATAGGGTATAAAAAACAATAGGTTTAGCAGGTGAAGTAAACGTCTGAGAAGCCAGATATTGATGCTCCTGACTTAACAGAGGCCCTTAACATATAACTCCCAATAGCTATTAGAGTGTTGTTAGGAGTAGGCAGGCTTGATATATTAAAATTCAATGTTGTCCCTGGCGTGAGAGCCGTTGAGTTAACCCACACATATTTGCTAGTTGTTGTTCCACTTATGGTGAAAACCTCAAAGGTGGTGTTATTTGGTATAGTCACCCCACCGCTGTTTTTTATATCCAATGCCCCACAGCCACTAGAATTGCTAACATTTTTGTATGCGTTCGTAACGACGAATCCATACTGCGATGTGGATGGTGTCGCTTGGGCCGATGTTAACGGCGCTACCCAGTACCATACTGCTACTGCAGATATTACTGCTATTGCAATCAATAACACGGTTGCAACGACCGGTGAAACTCCTTTTCTCATCATGAACACCTCTAGCAAGTAAACTCAATGTCCGGGAAGTTCTGTGCCCTTAGCGCATACTGTATTCCAGATGACAAGGACGGCACTATTAGCACTGAACTGTTGACCTCACCAGGCGCGAGTGTTTGGCTTGTCACTGTTGCATTCAATTGAGCACCATCGACCTTGCTTATCAAAGAGAACGCTTGGGCGCTTATCTTCGTGCCTCCGGTGTTCTTTATGTCTATGGTGCTGGTTGAAGAATAGCACCTGACTACTTGCATTGAATACTGGGTGGTCGACCCCATCGGCGGCTTGCTTGTCAGCGGGCCTACCCATGTCCAAACCGCTACTGCAGATATTACTGCTATCGCAATTAACAAGACAATTGCTACTACAGGCGATACGCCTTTCCTCATAATCATTACCTCCGAATTACATGCTCTAAGAAGAAAAAGAATTTATGCTTTATAAAGCTTTCTATTGGCGCTTGATAACGGTAGGCTCTTTGCCCATGAGCTTGGAGAAATAATTTGTATTCAGGACAGATACGCGATTTGGATTGTCTTTCTGCATCTTCAGTAATAGTCTCAAAGTTTCCTTGAAATCCATGCTCAGGATGGCGGCTATATCTCTGACCTTGATCAGGCTGTCTGGCGGCATCCTTGAGATATAGTTCGAAAGCACGTCCTCATTTCTCAGCGGAACCCCCAGAACATCGTTTCTTAACCTCTTGACAGTCTCTCTAGTTTCTATCACGCTCTGCTCAGTCCTGCCGATTTCCCTGATTATGTTATTTACCCTTTCTTCGGCAGTCTGCAACCCTTTCTTAACATCAGACAATTCTCTCACCGGCACTGGCCTGAGTATCTCGCTCGACGCACCTATATTGGCCTTGATGGCGGCTATCTTCCGCTTCTCTTCCGGCTCTATTACTTTGGCAGCGGGTATCTGGAAGCCGGTTATGTCTTTTCTGACTTTCGATAGGACCTCGGGCTTGACCCTCATCCCGCTTATGCTCTCGAGCTCCCGCCTAATCGCCTTTATCTCAGTCTGTATGTCGGTTATGTGGGAGGACTCGACCACCCTCTCCTTCTTGACATAGTCCTCTATCCTGCCCAGTCTAGTGCCTAAAGAGCTTACTTCGCTCCTGAGGTCATCAAAATACCTAGGAGTAACCCGGTTAACATCCACTGTCTTGACTGTCTCCGCAATCTGTTTGGTCTTCTCGCTGAGCTCGGTCAGGACCTGGCTCAATTGAGTGGCCTCCTGCCCGCCCAGTGTCCCTAACTCCGTCTCAATCTTCTGCAGCAGGTTCGATATGACACCCATCTCAGCCTCCCTTTTCTTCTCCATGTCAAGCTCTTTCTGCTCGAACACTTTCTCTAGCGAGTCTATCTTCGACCTGAGGTTAGACAATTCTTGGGTTATAGACTCCTGGCTAGGCTCGTGCTTGAGGGAGACAACGGCATTGTCTATCTCGTCAAGCTTCTCGCGTATGCCGGTCAGGGCCTGGGCGTCGCTGAAGGGATAGCTCTCGAAGGCTTTTTCCATCTTTTTGACCTCGGTGTTCAGGTCGAATAGTTTCGTGGATATCTCCTGGATTTTTGCCTTGTCCGCGGCACTGAGCTCGGCGATGGTTTTTGTCTCTTTCTTGCTTAGCGCCACCTCGACATTGCCTAGCTCCTCTTCAATCTCTTTTATGTCTTCCCCGAAAAAGCTCATGTCGCTAAGTTTCAGCTTAAGCTCCTCTAGTTCAGTTCTAAGCAAGTCGATATTGCTCTTTAGCGCCGGGGTCTCCGAGCTTATGACTCCGCCCAGCTTCTGGATATCGGATGAGATAGTGCCTATATTGCTCTTCATCTCCTCCAACTGCTTGGCGTAAGACAATTGGGATATAGAATCGGATATCGTCTTGAGCTTCTCCTCCGTGTTCTTGTAGGCCTTTTCGAGCTCGTCTTCCTTGGTCTTGCCTGCCTCGCTCTTCTCGCGGATTATAGTCAACTGGTCTATCATGTCAACCTGCGATTTTGCCATGGCTGCCAGGGTCTTGTCGAAAACGTCCTCTGAAACGTCAGTAGAAGCCTCGACCAGGATGCTTAACAGATAGTCGACCTTCTCGGCTAGGCGCTTGTTCTGCGTCAGGAGGGTCTGGCACATCTCGCGTATCTCTTCGGTCTGGAAGGAATAGATTTTAGGGCCGGATAGACCCTGCTCCATCTGCTTGATCTGGTCTTTCAGGACCTGCTGGTTGCTTTTTATCTTGTCGAACTCGTTTTCCTTTTCCTTTTGGGTCTTTTCGTCAGCCATATAACCACAATCAGATAAGTATCGTATCTTTATAAATTTAAGCTTATATGGGGGTAAAATTTAAAAACGTTGGTATGCTAAATTATTGCGCGGGTTTTATGGCAGTAACTCAGATAGTCAGCATGGGTAATAGCAAGGAAGTCCTCCAGAGGTCGTTACAGAAACTCTCGACGAACAAGATAGTCTTCATAACCAGGAAAGAGAGGATAAAAGACACGCTCAGCGTCAGGAACGAATTCGCCCTGAACTACAAGCTGCCTACAGAGGTCAAGGTGTTCAACGGCGACTCTCGCGAGATGGTCAACGAGCTGAAGAAGCAGAAGAACGCCGTGCTCCACATTATAGACTATGACGAGCTGAACTATTACCTGATAAACATCTCATTCGTGCTGGGGATACCTGTGTATTTCTCCAACGGCGAGGACATGAAACAGCTGCCTGGCCTATCGTCCCCGCTCAGAGATGCGCTCTCCCACGACCAGATAAAAGTGTTAGATGGCCTGAAGGACGAGAGTACGCATGAACAGCTGGCTCTAAAGACTAAGTTCGATAACAGCCTGCTCTTCTTCTATTTATACGGCAAAAACTCGCAGATAGGGCTGGTCAAGCTGGGACTGGTGTCAGACAAGGATGAGAAATTGAACCTGACTGAGCTCGGCAGGCTAATTGTTGAGAGCTGACTTCTCTCTTATCAGCCTGACCAGCTCGCGCTTGGAGCCAACAGCCATGAACTCTTCTTTAGGTATCACGGGTATGTTCTTCACCTTCTTTTCAGAGACTATGGCCAGGAACGTCTTGAAGAAGTTTGAGAAACGGATCGCGTTAGACATATCGCCGTGAGGCGTCTCCCTGACTATGAGCTTGTCGCGCTTGTCCTTCGCCCCTATATCGAAATCCAGCTTGTGGAACGGATAGACCTCGAAATCAAATAGAAACAGCTTCTTCTCGAGATCTGTCGTTGGCTTCGGCTCCTGTTTTTCCTGGGTAATGAACGGGCTCTTGGGAGTTATCAGGCTGGCGTGCAGAAACTCCTCTATCCTCTTGGCTATCTCGTACTTCACCCTCATCCTCTCGTGCTCGTAGAGGTAGATAGACTCTTTCGTCAGCTTTATCTCCTCCGCCAGGTCGTCCAGGGTCAGGTCTTTCTTCTTCCGATAGTCCTCGAGCACAGAGCCGTCTATATTGGCAATCAGTCTGCCTTTCGATGAGACTTTGTCAGGATAGGCCCCTTCGAGCGAGTTCTCCAGAGTCGCTATAGTAATAGAACTGATGCCGTGCCTGTCATAGATGGTGTCATCGGCCATCCTCTCGGCCTTGGTTGTCTCACCGATAAGCAGTGGATAAGAATTCAGATAGGACGATAGCCTCTTCAGCTCATCAGCGTGCTCTTTACGAAAGCCATCGATATTCTCTAATATTTTAATCAGCATCTGAAAGCTCTTCTTCTGCGCCGCGATATCTAGAGAGGAGTGCAGATAGAGGAGAATATCGAAGTCATTGTTCTCTAGCACCTCGACAGTCTTCTGGATGAGCTGCTCTCTCACCCTTTCACCTTTCTTTCTGTCTTTTTCGGCCTCAGGACGGTGTAGCCGCATTTCCTACATTTAGTCGCAGTCCACGGGTTCCTTGATTTGCATCGCCTGCATATCTTTCGTCTGAGCCTTCTCGCTTTTGCTTCTGGAAATCCTGCCATTATAGTCAACTCCTGTAATGCTCCCTCGGGGATTTGAACCCCGGTCGCGGGCGTGAAAGGCCCGTATCCTTGGCCACTAGACTAAGGGAGCTATAATAGAATAGAAGCAGGAAAGAATTTATACCTATCACGCTTTTTAAATGTTGGGTGTATTATGTCCGTTTCTGTCTCAACAGATAATCCGCTCATCGCAGCCATAGCCCTTCTTGGTATTGGACTCTTCTTGTTCTGGTGGGGCTTCAAGATGCTGAAGAGGGAGAAGCTCATAGAAGGGACGCCCACCTCCAAGATCCGCTCTATCGCGATGGGGCCCGTAGAGGTATATGGGGAAGTAGTACCCGTGTCTAACATCCTTCTGAAAAGCCCGCTCACGAACAACGACTGTGTGTATTACCGTTTCACAATACAGGAGCTGCAGCAGAGGGGCAAGCACAGCGAATGGGTCACCATAAAAAGCGGCACCAAGAGCGTTGAATTCTTTCTGGATGACGGGACCGGCTCAGTGCTTGTGGACGCGAACGGTGCCGAGATAGATATTTCTCCGAATCTCACAGCAGAATACGGCGGTTTGCTCGGAAAGGGGATGCCAGACTCAGTAAAGCAGTTTTTAACAAGCAATAAGATCGACTTTGGTGGTTTTCTCGGGATTAACAAGCAGATGAAATTCACCGAGTGGTTTATCGCGCCGAAAGAAAAGCTGTATATCATGGGCAACGCTGGCGATAACCCGTATGTAGAAGAAGGCAGCGCGACGAAAGGAGTCACTGATGTTATGATTCAGAAGGGAGAAAGCGAATTCTACATAGCCGACAAGTCCGAGCAGCAGATAGTTGGCGGCATGAAATGGAAGATTGCCGGAGGGCTTGGTGGGGGGGGCCTTATGGTCCTGGGCGGTTTGGCAATCATATTTTTATACCTGGGAGTATTCTAAATTAAACCGGAGGAAATAACATGGGTTTTGGGCTTGAAATCATAATTCTAGTTGCGATAGGACTGGTGGTATTGGCTTTTCTGGGCTATTTCGTGATAGTCTACAATAGCTTAGTCAGACTAAAGAACAACATAAAGAAATCATGGGCCAATATAGACGTGTTATTGAAACAGAGGACCGACGAACTGACCAAGCTGCTCGCGTCAGTGAAAGGCTATATGAAGTATGAGAAGAGCCTGTTGACCGAGCTGACCAAGGCCAGGACCGCGATGATAAATGCTAAATCCATGGAGCAGAAAGCCAAGGCTGACGGTGCGATAAGCTCTATGCTGAAGAACCTGTTCGCAGTCGCCGAGAACTATCCGAACCTGAAGGCGAACGAGACGTTCCTGCAACTCCAGTCGAGGATATCCGGCATAGAGAACGAGCTCGCGGACAGGCGGGAGTTCTACAACGACTCAGTCAATGAATATAACATCAGGATACAGTCCTTCCCTGACATGATAGTTGCCAGGATGCTCGGCTATGTGACGCCTGAGGTGATGTTCCAGGTGGCTGAGGGAGAGAAGAAGGACGTTAAGATAGAGTTTTAGGTGTGATTATGGGAAAGCAACCTCGCAAGTGGAAAAAGAAGGGAAGGATGCGCTGGAAATGGAAGAAGAAGCGCATGAAACGCGAGAAGCGCAGAAGAAGGATGCGAGCCGGCAAGCTCTAATTCTGTTAGCCTTTTTATATCCGTCTATATCTAATTAGCTTAAGCAGGGATACCTAAGCGGTCTAAAGGGCTAGGCTTAGGACCTAGTGACTTAGTGTCTTCGCAGGTTCGAATCCTGCTCCCTGCACCCAACCAAACTATTTTTATACCCGTTCCGCCTTCTATAGGGCATGGCAGATTTGGACTTGAGCGTTTTCAGGAAGCAGAGAAAGATACTTCAGAAAAAGGAGAAGAAGAGGAAGAAAGGAGATGTTGTTATGGCTATCCCTAAAGAGCACCAGGCGAAGGACGAGAAGATAATCGGCGAGATAAGGGCGTTAGAGAACAGGATAATAGAGGACGTGGCGATGAAGCGGGACATAGAGAAAGAGATGGGGGAGACCAGAAGGATAATGTATGTAGTCCTCGCTGTCACGCTGGCAATATTCGCTTTTCTGATCGGGGTTCTACTAAGATATCTAGGGCAATAGCATGAACGTCAAGAAACTGAAGAAGCTCGGGTGGAATGTCTACCCTAATATGCTGATAAAGGAACAAGAGTATCCTTACTGCAAAGCCGTTGTTTCTGTTGACGGGGGGAAAGTGAAGAAAATCTACTGGACCTGCGTCGGGGTCCCTGTCGAAGTGAAGGAGAAGTTCTTGGGCGAGCTGGACAAATGCAAGCGCTAGGACCCTTCTGTCTTTTCCATGATTAGCTTTCGCGCCTTAGCCAGATCCATAGAAAGAGTTATCTCCAGGCAATTGTCTTCCGCTAGTGTCACGCTGTCCACAAGCCCGGTTTTTGTCAGGACAAGCTGGCTCAGGTCGCTTTCAGGCTGCTGCTCCTTCAGTATCTTCCTGACCACTTCGGTGGCGCACTGGTCGCATATCTTGAAATCGCGCAACAGACTATTGTCTACCGCGTGCTCGTGAATCACCCACCGGTTCTTCGTGTCTTTGGTCTGCTTGCAAATCCCGCATACAACCATGGTTATCTGTAATAAGAGGAAAACTGGCTATTTAAACGTTACTAACATAGGTTTAAATTAGAAAATAGGGTAATACAGTTATGCCTGACCACAAGTCGCACAGGCTGTTCGGAATGGGGCTATGGGTTCTGCTACTGATTTTTCTGATACTTACCTATCCCCAGGACCCACAGACTATAGGGAGAATCGCACTGGTCGGCTTCCTTTTCTGCTATCTCGGCTCGATATTGCCCGATATAGATGAGAAGCACTCGAGCATCTTCAAGCACGTGAGGTTCTTCATCTTCGTGATAGTCTTCGTGGTCTCATACGCAACCGTCTCCGCCCAGTACCCGAAGACGACCCTGGCTGAGATGCTTTACCTTCTGGCTATCTGCCTATTGGTGGCTATAGCGGCTGTTCTCTTCTTTTACGCGGTCATCCCAGCGCACAGGAAAGGCATCCATTCCATGCTGGCTGGCTCTGTATACGCTGTTTTTGCGTTGGGCAGCTCCTATGTCCTATTGTCTGACCTCTGGCTGTCGATAGTGATAGCTGTCTTTGGCTTTCTAGCATACTTCTCCCATCTGCTCCTGGACAGGTCGATCAAATGAGCCTTCTGGAATTCTTCATACTGACCTTCACATTCGGCCCAGCCGCCGCTGTGCCCTATGGCCTGACTTTCTTGAATCCGGGCGTAATCTTCGTGACTCTGCTGTTCTGTTACACCATCCCTGTCCCCATAATCCTCTATATACTCACGGCTTTCGAGCAGAAGGAAGACTACAAGAACAGGATAATCAACGAGGCCGTGTTCCTGACCAAAAAGCAGCTTTTCGAGCTGAGGAAGATATCGGACAGCGTAACGAAAGTCTTTTATGAGTGGTGGGGAGACCTTGGCTATGATATCGCTCTGGCTTTCCTGTCGTTCGTGCTAGGCTTTCTCTGGGGGACATTCCTGGCGTTCCTCATGAGACTGCCCAAGACTAGAGCCTATATAGCCGTGTTCTATGGCAACCTGTTCGGGCTCATCTTCTGGTTCGCCGTGGCTATAGGGACTATAAAGATGGTAGACAGCAGCTTCTTTGTTATCTTCTTCCTCTTCGTGTCGCTCTATTCATATCTCTACGGCAAGGCGAGGGAAAAGAGGATACTGCCAATAATAGTTGAAATGATAAGAAAGAGCAGGAAAAAGGCGCACAAGAGAAAGAAGTAGTTATCTCCTTTTCGGTCTTCCTCTCATCGGTCTCTGGTTGTCTATGCGTCTATGCCTGGCGCAGGACGGGCAGCAGTGGTTGGTCTCTGGAACTCCGCGGTGTTGGATGCCTGCCCGCTCGTCATAGTAACTGAAACTATAGCGGGTGAATCTCGTGGCCTTGTCTACCGGGCATCTCCTTCCACAGAACACGCATTCGATTAGTTGCGATCTCCCTTGCATAGAATCACGAGATAGTTAGACTGGAAGAGGTATATAATCATCGCTCTTTCAGTTTTCGCCTGGTCTTCCGGATATGGACCTTGGGCGAGCTCTTTGAGGAACGATAGGCGAGAGCAGTGAGATAGCCGTGGAAGAAATTGACGAGAGCAGACCATTGCGTGTCCACTAGCCTGTTCAGTTTCTCATCCATGCCAAATAGACTATCTCTCCATTTGCCAGGCGTCCTAGCATCCAACACTACCTCATATCCAAGACTGTCGTGGTTTATCTTCCAGATGAAATCGTACTTGTAGGGGAAGAACTGGACGTATGACTCGATAGCATTCTCGCCGACGAACCTGGTGTCTGTCTTGAAGCGGTAGGTCTTTCCGTACCTTTCTTTTGCGTCGGCGGTCAGCGCGTCTGAAATGAACTCGATTACCTTGACTATCATCTCTTTCGAGGTTATAGGGACCACGATTCTCTTTACTATCCTCACGCTCTCACCAGAAGTCAAATAATCTATGCTGCGTACCTTTTAAAGGCTTTGCGTTGACTTTCAGGCGCCGGGACAGCTCTTTAGCAAATTCTTCCTCGTAGCCATGGACAGTATAGACCTCTCGCGCTCCGGACTGCTTCACATAATCTATCAGCTGGTAGAAATCGCTGTGGTCGGATAGGCAGAACACTTTGTCTACGTATGGGAACGTATATAGTAATCCCCAGCCGGTAGCCATAGCCGCGATGGTGTCTCTATTGGTCTGGCTGGAGAGAGACTCTATAAAGTCCGACTTGACCAGCCTATTAGGGACTATAGAGACGAAAGGCTCTCGCATCATTTCCCTGCCCTCATCAGTCTCTGCATTCACGAACTTGCCTATCTTCACTCCGTTCTTCTCGTAGATCTTGCTGACGTTATGGACATAGGAGTGGACGAGGGGCACTATTCCGGCGTTGTTCAATATCTTTATGAGCTCCTGCGATTTCCCTAGCGCATAGGCGCCGAAGACTATGTTCTTTGCCCTGTTCTGCCCGACCCAACGCTCGATATCGCGAGAGACCGTGTCTATGTCCGGGAACTTGAAATGGGGCAGGCCATAGGTAGATTCTATAATCAGCGCGTCTGCCTGCGGTATCTCGCAATCGTCGAACAATAGGCTTTTCTGCAGCCTAAAGTCGCCGGTGTAGACGATAGTCTTGCCGTTCTCTATCTTGAACTGCGATGAGCCTATAATGTGGTTAGCGTTCAACAGGCTGACGGTCATGCCGCCGAACTCTAGATCCTCGCGGTAGTTCAGGTGTCTCTTCTCGCCACCGCAATGGAAAAGATCTGACGTTGGCTGCGTCAGGATTATATCCGAGGTGTGGCTCTTCAGATGGTCAGAGTGGGCGTGTGATATGCCTACCAGAGTGTTGTCCGTCTTCCTTATAGCCCTCTCCGGATCAAGGATAAGTTTAAATCCGTCGTTCTCTATAGTTATTCCGCTACTCCAGAATGCGCGCATGGTTGGATAAGACAATTCTATATTTTAAATGTGGTGGTATGAAGAAGTACGATATCGTGGTGATAGGGGCAGGTCCCGGCGGCCTGACCGCCGGAATCTATGCGGCTAGAAGGGGCATGAAGACGCTGATTCTTGAACGAGGGGTCATTGGCGGTCAGATGGCGCTGGCTACAGAAATAGAGAACTATCCAGGCGTCGAGAGGGCGCCCGGCATGGAGATAGCCAAGACCATGGAGAAACAAGCTCGGGAGTTTGGCTGCGAGATAAGGATGGAGGAAGTCGTGGAGATGGACCTGAAGGGGAAGACAATCACGACTAATGCGGATAAGTACGAAGCCAAGGCCGTAATCCTGGCGACTGGAGGGGGCCATAAAAAGCTCAACATAGGGAATGAAGACAAGTTTTTGGGCCGGGGGGTCAGCTATTGCGCCACCTGCGACGCTCCCTTCTTTCGGGGCAAGCGCGTGGCTGTGGTCGGAGGCAGCGATTCCGCTATCATGGCTGCGCTGTTCATAGCCGAATACGCCGGCGAGACCTATCTAATCCATAGACGGAAGGAACTCAGGGCGGAAGAAGCGAACCAGAACAAGCTGAAGAAATCAAAGATAAAGGTCCTGACCGATAAGAGCGTGGTGAGGGTCGAGGGGGACAAAAAAGTCGAGAGGATAGTGCTCAAAGGCATGATAGGCAATAAAGAGTCTAAGCTGGATGTGGACGGCCTGTTCATCTACGTAGGTAATCTGCCAACGACTGAGCTGGCAAAGAAAGCAGGCGTTAGGCTGGACGGTATGGGCTATATCGAGACCAATGCGAAGAAAGAGACTAACCTAAAGGGGATTTTTGCCATCGGGGACGCGACCGGAGGCATCTGGCAGGTGGCCCAGGCTGTTGGCGATGGAGCTGTCGCTGCGGTCAACGCCTATCAGTACATCAAGAAGTAGCTATCTCTTTTTGGCTTCCTCTACCAATTCCTTGAGATAGCCAACTCTCTGCAGGTTCTCTGTCTCGTCTGCCTGCACGTTCCTCTGCCTTATGTACATCAGAACAAGCACCAATATCACGATTATCAGAAAGCCTACCGTCAAGGAGCCTCCAAATAGGAAAGCGCCCACTAGTCCGGCTCTTTCGCCAGAGAAAGTCAGGGTCGTGTTGGCCAGGACCAGACTGTCTTTCACCAGAACAACATTTATCTTGTGCTCGTCAAGGTCTGTCGGGACTATCTTTATGGTGATGTCCTTTACCGAATTAGCGCTTAGATAGAAATGATTATCTCCAGTCACGTTCCAGCCCAGCGGAAAGCCCTGCACCTCTATGCCAGTAACCTGCTCGTCCTTCCTGTTGTCTATCCTAAGCATCAGGTTATAGCCCCTCTCACCATTGTCTCCAGTATAGCCGCCGAGTTCTACCGCGTTTATGTTAACGACGTTCTTGTACTCCGATCTCTGCATCACTGCCAAATCAAAGTGGTCAGAGTCTGCTTTCACCTCGCCAGAGAGGATGGTTATATGCTGGGAATAGACTCCTGAATGGTAATCGAGAGGTACCGTGATTTTTATGGATATCGTCTTGCTTTGGCCCGGCTCAAGATAGAAAGGCTCTGGATATTCGGCATTAAAGTCGTCTGGGAAGCTCTCCGGGTCGACTATCATGTTCCTTGCGGATTTCCCTAGATTGGTGACTGTGAATTTCAGTGTTATGAAATCGCCCTGGGTCACTCGGACATAGGAGTATACCGGAGTTACATCTAATGACTGCTGTATCTTGACCGTCAGAGTCCGGTTATAGACTATATCCTCCTGCGTGCTCGCGAAGAGGAAATTCACGAGATAGGTCCCTGGCTTAGTATTTTTTGCGTTGATTGTTGCGGAAATATTAGTGCTAGAGTATCTATCCATAGTGATGACATAAGTAGAAAGTGTGGGTGGCACGGTAAAGTTTTCGGAGATAGAATAAACGCTAACCCCTATTGTGTTCTGCTTGTCTAGATTATTAGTTATGTTTATCTGGATGTCTTTAGCCTCGCCCTCTCCTAATGTCAGCTGGCCGGGCATTCTGACGTCTATCGCTAGCCCTATGGAAATCAGCAGTATACCGATAACTATATATTTGAATACGTTCATAAACACACTTGTTACTATTCTGTAGTGACGACATATTTAAATGTTGTGGTGTTACTACCGTCGAGATAGGAATAAATATACGTGATGATTTATGAAAAACCATATGGACTCCGAGAGCCTGTATCTGCTTAGAAGGATAGGTCTTAACCAGTACGAATCGCGTGTCTACTTCTCGCTTTTGAAAGCCGGCCCTACTTCCGCCAGTGAGATAGGAAGCGTGGCCGAGATACCCAGACCCAGGACCTATGATGTGCTGGACAAATTGGAGAAGAAGGGCTTTATATCCGTTCAGCCGGGCAGGCCGACCAGATTCAAAGCCGTTGATCTGGACGAGGCGATAAAGTTCCTCAAGACAA
>Ga0315279_10005196_pt1 | contig 17017 bp, 11 predicted proteins | sample YL17G06_20_MG_FD_203694 | JGI IMG/M metagenome (GOLD analysis project Ga0315279, IMG submission 203694) | Sediment microbial communities from Yellowstone Lake, YNP, Wyoming, USA - YL17G06_20 | ecosystem: Environmental > Aquatic > Freshwater > Lake > Sediment | place: USA: Wyoming | collected...
TGGCGGCAACCCCCACACCTGTCCCGGCTACCCCCACACCCGATACGCGCGGCATCGAGAAGCTGTTCTCCGATGCGCAGCAGGCATACCTGGGCGGGAATTGGACCCTGGCCATTGAAACTCTGCTGACCCTGCGTAAGCGCGATGCCAATTTCAACGCCGTGCAGGTGGACGATATGCTGTTTGTGGCCCTGCGCTACCGCGGCCTGGACAAAATCAAAGGCTCAGGCAAGACCGATCCAACCATCACCCAGGTCGATCTGGAAGGCGGTATGTACGATCTCAAGCTGGCCGAAAATTTTGGACCGCTCGATGTAGATGCCTTGAAGTACCGGCGTTGGGCGCAGTGGTATATCGCCGGTTCAAGTTTCTGGAATGTGGATTGGAAACGGGTCGTGGACTATTTTGCCCTGGTAGCTAGCGAAGCCCCTTACCTGGTGGATGTGAACAACTGGCCAGCTATTGAGCGCTACCGTTATGCCTTGATCAAGTATGGTGACCAGCTGGCTGCTGCGGGCGATTGCGCCGGGGCGAGCGAGCAGTATCAACTGGTGCTGGCTCTCGGTCCAAACCCAGACCTGGAACCGACTGCCACCGCCGTAGTCAGTGGGTGCGGCCCGGTTGAGCCGGAGATCACGGTTGAACCCGGTGTGGAAACCCCTCTCGTGGTAACTCCTGCCGAGGCTACCCCCACCCTCCCGCCTGCACCCCCTACTGCTGAGCCATCCCCAACCCCTTCGGTTACCACCCCGCCGCCCGAGGCCACGCCCACGAGCACGCTACCGCCTCCCGAATCTACGCCTACCACTTCACCCTAGAGAACGAAACCGAGTGATGTATCCACACCATAAACGCCGAATTCATTAAAGGTATGAAAACCGAACTCCTCTCTGCTGATCATCCTTCTGCTATCCCCCACACCCTGGACGTGTTGAACCATGGCGGCCTGATTGTATTTCCAACCGACACTGTTTATGGGTTGGCAGCATTGCCTTTTCAACCCCAATTTATCGAACGGCTGTATGTGGTCAAGGGACGCAGCAGCCAGAAAGCCATCGGCATCCTGCTAGGGAAACAAGCCGATCTCGACCTGGTTATCTCAGCGATGAGCCCAATGGCAGTGCGCCTGGCGGATGCTTTCTGGCCCGGCCCGCTTACCTTGGTGGTGCCGCGCCATCCCAACCTGCCCTTCGTGCTTGCCCCTGACGAGACTATTGGGGTGCGCATGCCCGATCACCCGGTCGCGCTGGCTTTGCTGCGCCAGTCCGGCCCGCTGGCAGTCACTTCGGCGAACCTTTCGGGAAGGGAGAATACCGGCACCGCCCAGGAAGTACTCAACCAGTTACGCGGGCGCATTCACCTCATCCTGGATGGGGGCCGCGTCCCCGGAGGTGTGCCCTCGACCGTGGTCGACTGCACCGGCGAACAGCCTGTCATCTTGCGCCAGGGGCCCATTACCCTGGAAGCCATCCAGGCCGCGCTGGCCTGAATAATACTCAATCAGTCCTATTTTAACCGAACCCTAATATCCCCTTCATGAGGGTTTCAGGTCGATCGCTATAATAAAAACTAAGCATTCTCCTCATTCAGGACGCCCCGCGAGGGATTGGGCCACCTCACGGGGCGTTCTGACTTTAAAGGCCATCATCCCTTCTGTTTTAACGGTAGTATCACATGGAACTGGCTGCCCGGGCAGAGCTCCTCATCATGCCCGCTGCTCTCCGCCCAGATCAACCCCCTGTGCGCCTCGATGATCCCCTTTGACACCGATAACCCCAGTCCTGGCCCCGCGCCTTTGAATTTCGTCTTGCCGGTGGAATGCAGGGCCAGTTCACCTGTCTGGTAGAACTTGGTGAAGATCAGCTCGTGGAAAGCCGGGTCGATGCCAATCCCGGTGTCACTCACCACCAGCTCGATGCCATCTTCCTGGAAGCCTCTCGACCCGCGGGCCGCCGCGGCCCCCATGATCGTGATCTTACCGCCATCCGGAGTGTACTTGATGGCATTGATGATCAGGTGGTGGAAAACCTTACGCAGCGCCTCGGGATCAGCCTCGACGCGCGGCAAGTTTTGCACTTCCCCTGTAATCTCCAGGCTGATATTCCGGTCGGCAGCCGGTTTCTTCAGGGTTTCGCACACCGATTGGATCAGCGCATGGGTAGATACCGGCGTGAGGTTAAGCTGCATGCTGCGGCTGTCGATGCTGGCTATATCCAACATACTGTCCACGATCTCGTGCAGGCGCAGAATACCTGTATGGATGCCGTTGACCATCTTGGCGCGAGTAGGGTCTTCCCCGATGTACTCATCGTCCTTCAGCATTTCGCTGTAGCCGCGGATCATGGTCAGGGGAGTGCGCAGCTCGTGTGAAGAAATGGCGATGAAATCAGATTTCGTGCGATCGAGTTTTTCCAGTTGGGCGTGCGTGCGGCTGAGCTGGCGGTTGGATTGCTCCAACTGGCGGTTCGATTGTTCCAGGGCGGCGTAAGCCCGCCGGAAATCGTTGTTCACCCGCATCAGGCTTTCAACCAGGCGCGCGTTTTGCAGCGCTACGGCAGTCTGGTCAGCCAGCGTGCTCAACAGCCACAGATCGTCCTCCGTAAAGGCCTCCCCAGAAACTTTCGGGCCCAGGGCGAACAAACCGACCCACTCATCTTTGGCGTGCACCGGGATGTAGAGATCTGCCTTCAGATCGCTAAACCAGGTCTTTTCTTCTGCGGTAAGGTTTTGCATTTCAGGCAGGGTATCGAGGGCTTGCTGGCTGAGCGGGCGGCGGTTCTGGTTGAAATACTGGTTAATTGTGCTGGCAGCCCGAAGGGTTCCAGTCACGGACATCCCTTCGCCCATGCCTTTTGACCCTCGCAGGTGGTAGATATCCTGGTTGTCGGTTTTTTCGTGGTTGACGATGAACAGATAGCCGCGACGGATCTCCAGCGCCTCGTCGATCAACCCGACGGCGGTTGAGGCCAGCAGGTCCATATTCAGCACGCTGCTCAAGCTCAGGCTGTACTCGCGCAGGATGCGGCGGGTATCCACCTCGCTGCGCCCGCGCGGCAGCCAGCGCTGCACCCATCGCTCCGCCAGGTTGTGCAGCGGCCGGCCAAGAAAACCCAGCAAGGCCGCCACCAGCGCCCCTGCCAGTACGATCAGCCCGGTCCGGGGGCGAAAAACCTGCCAGGCTGCCGCAAACCCGATCACAAACAGGACTGCGCTCAGCATCGCAGCCAGCAGGTTGACCAGGATTTTACGCGTTGCGGGGGAGGCTGTATAACTCATTCTGGGTCTTCCCAAACACCCTCTTTTATTGAGAGGCTACCTCATTCTGTTGAGGTTGGTGCAGGGGTAAGATAACATGGAACTTGCTGCCAGGGCAGAGCTTTTCGTCGTACCCGGGGCTTTCTGCCCAGATTATACCCCCATGCGCTTCCGCAATTCCCTTGGCAATCGATAATCCCAGCCCCGGCCCACCGCCCATGAAGCGCGTCTTGCTGGACGAATAGGTGGCTACCGGGCCGGTGCGGTAAAACTTGGTAAAAATCAGCTCCTGAATCTGAGGCTCGATCCCGATGCCTGTATCGCTGACCACGATCTCCACGCTGTCATCCTCTAGCACGGCACCGGTCGGCAGCACCCGGCCCGAGACGGTGATCCTGCCCCCGTCCGGGGTGTACTTGACTGCGTTCCCCACCAGCTCGGTAAACATCTTGCGAAAGGAATCCAGGTCTGCCTCGATGTGCGGGATGTCCTGCAGCTCCTGTTCGACAGTCAGTTGCCGTTCGGCCAGGGCTCCCTTTAGATCTTCACAGACCAGCCGCAGGAGAGCCTGCAAAGAGAAAGATGTGTAGTTCAGCTCCAGCACACGGTGGTCGATCTTGGCGACATCCAGCATACTGTCGACGATGGCGTGCAGGCGGTCCGCGCCCGCCAGGATGCCGTTTACCATGATGGTCAGCGGACCGGAACCCTTCACTGCCGCTTCGTCCCCGAGCATTTGGCCGTAGCCGCGCAGCAGGGTGAGTGGGGTGCGCAGCTCATGCGAGGTCACGCTAATGAAATCGGATTTGGCGCGATCCATGCGTTCCAGGATTTCGGTGCGCTGCTGCACCAGTTTCTCCAGGTCCTGGTTGAACAGATTGACCTGTTTATACAGGCGGGCGTTGTGCAGCGCTGAAGCGGCCTGGTCAGCCAGCAGGTGCAGGAAGGGAACATCGTTCTCGTTGAACGCGCCTGGACGGGTGCTTTCCATATCGAGCACGCCAAGCAGCAGCTTCCCCATCTCCAGCGGTAGGGCCAGCTCGGAGCGCGTCTCGGGCAGCAGCTCGTGAGGGATGTAGCGTGGATCTTGAGAGGTGTCCGCCACGCACAGCGGGCGGCGGTGGGCAGCCACCCAGCCGATGATGCCCTGTTCGCCGATCTTGAGCCGCAGGTTCTGTTCTACCATGGCAAGACCTACTTCTCCAGCTCCGGCACGCGCCAGCAGGTAATTGGCATCGTTCTCGTCGACCAGGAAGATACCCACGAAGTCGCAGCGGTAGCGGTCCTGGATCAGGCTGGTAACCTGGCCCAGCAGCACATCGAGATCGAGAATAGAGACGATGCGCTGCCCGACGGCGATGCTGGTAGCCAGGGAGCGCTGGGCTTCATCGGTAGCCCGCAGCACCTGCTGCAGCTCTGCCTTGCGCTGCAGGTTCTGCAGGCGCAGGCCTTCTAACTGGCGGATCGTGTGGATGCGGCTGCGGCGGATTGCGAGCGCAAGCAGGCAGCTCACTACCAGCAATATCTCGTAAAACTCGCCTGAAATAGCCAGTGAAATCAGCCATCCGTAGGTATGTGCAAACAGTAAAAATCCCAGTAGCCAGCCGGCGAGGGCGAGGACTGTGAAAGCTTCCAGCCAGCCTGGCAGCAGCAGGTAGTACCCTGCCCCTGCTACCGCCAGTAACAGGGGCAGCGTATATTCCAGCCGCAGGCCCAGGAACAACGGCAGCAGGCTGTTCAATATCACCAGCGCGGCGATGCCTGCCGCCAGCGGCCGAGTCCACTTCGTGCTAAGCAGATGCCGCCAGAAAGCCGAAAACAAACCCAGCATCACCAGCGCGGTCAGCCCGGCGCTCAGCCCCAACACGAGTGCACCTTTGTCCGGAGGGTAAAGGGCGATCAGCACGGCATAAATGCCATACAGTATCCCCAGTCCTGCTGAAATGGTGGGCAGGTCTTCCCAGGTAGCCGTAAGGAGCGCCTGGCGCAGCTCTTCCTTGCCTGCCGGCTGGTAGAGCGGCTGGCTGTCCTTATTCGGCTGTGTAGGCGGGGCAGCGGGGGAGGAGGTCATAAAGTGGTTGGTTTACTCGTAAGGTCGGTGCAACACACGCACAGGTGTACGGGCGGTTGCCGGTGGATTTCACCGTAGCCCGCCTATACCTGCAAAGTGCGTTGCACCTGTGTGGCTAGTACTATTTTACGGCGCGAAGTCACGGATGGCAAGCGGCATATATGTAAGGTGCTCCCTTACACCTCAGTTAACGGCCAGTTCGGCAGCACATCCATGTTCAGCGGGTCGCGCTGGCCTGAAAGATAGCGGAAATGGCCCGCCGCGGCAATCATGGCAGCGTTGTCGGTGCATAATGAGAGGGGCGGGATGTACACCGGGCAGGCGGCGCGCTTCGTCACCGCCTCCCGTAGGGCGCGGTTGGCCGAAACGCCTCCCACCACCAGGATCGACTGGGCTTTATAGATCTGCGCAGCCTTCATGACCTTGACCGCCAGCACCTCCACCACCGCGGCCTGGAAACTGGCTGCCAGGTTCGCCGTTGGCAGCGTGAATTTGCTCGCCTCCATCCGGCGTACCTCACGCAGCACGGCGGTTTTCAAACCGCTGAACGAGAAGTTCCAGGTGTTCTCCAACCAGGCGCGCGGGAAGTTGAATGCCTGCGGGTCGCCGCCTTCGCAGGCTTTCTCGATCGACGGCCCGCCTGGATACCCCAGGCCGATCAGCCGCGCCACCTTGTCGAAGGCTTCCCCGGCGGCATCGTCCAAAGTGGCCCCCAGGCGCTGGTAACGCAAGTGATCGCTCATCAGCACCAGCTCAGTGTGCCCGCCGGAGACGATCAACGCCACGAGTGGGAACTGCGGCTCAGGTGGCAGCTCCTCACCCGCTTGCCCCAGCCAGGCAGAATAGAGGTGCGCTTCGAGATGGTTGATCCCCACCAGTGGGAACTCACCCCCCGGGTGCACGGTACCTAATGCCAATCCCTTGGCCGCGTTCATGCCGATCACCAGCGATCCGGGCAATCCGGGCCCGCGCGTCACGGCGATCGCATCCACATCGTGCAGGCTGAGATGCGCCTGCACCAGGGCCTGCTCGATGATCGGGTATATGGCCAGGATGTGCTGGCGGGAGGCCACTTCGGGGAATACACCGCCGTATTTAGCGTGTAAATCTACCTGCGAGGCCACCTCACTCGACAGGATCGTCCGGCCGTTCTCCACCACAGCTGCGGCAGTCTCGTCGCAGGAGCTTTCGATGCCCAATATGCGGCTGGAGGTAGGGTTAGGTTCGATGGCAGGAAAGGGTCCAGTAGTAGGCATACTTATCTCTTCGTTTGTAGTGGCGGCTTTAGCCGCTTTTCATTGGCAATATTAAATCCATCGGGTAATCGGCCATGATTTCAAAGCCGCCGTCCGGGTCCACCCACACCGTATTTTCCAGGCGCACGCCCAGGCCCCGGTCGGGGTAGTACAGTCCCGGCTCGATGGTGAATACCGCGCCGGGCACCAGCCGGTCGGCATCGCCCGCGCTCATGCCCGACCAGGGGCGCTCATGGATGTTCAGCCCTACGCCATGACCCACGCTGTGGATATATCCAACCTGCGTTTCGGGGTTGGATTTCACCGTCGGGTGGCCCAGCCCTTCGAACAACTCGCAGGTGCGCTGCTGGTAGGTTTTATAAGGGGCGTTCACTTTCAGCTCGCTCGTGATCTGGTTATAGACCACTAGTACATCCTCGTACAGCTTTATGGCCTCATCGGTGGCATACCCCAGGCACCAGGTGCGGGTGAAATCGTAGAAGTATCCACCACCTTCTTCGCAGGGATAGATGTCGAACACGATCGTCTTCCCCAGCCGCAGGGGATCGGTGGGGTTGCCGGAGCTGTGCGGAACGCCGGCATCGCGCCCGATAGCGAAAATAGTACCCTGCGGATTTTCCGCGCCCCGTTCGGCCAGCCACAGGTTGATGCGGTTCTTCACCTCTCCGATGGTGAGAGGCTGCCCGTCCGGTTTGACCAGCACCTTACCTTTAACCTTGTGGGAGGTCAGGAACTCCGCCACCTGCCCGACCACCGCGGTGGTGATCTGTCCCATCTTGCGGATGTGGGCAGCCTCGGAGGCGTCTTTGGTGAGCTGCGCTTCCATGAGCATGGTATTGCCCGCTTCGCCCTCGAAAATCAGCCCGGGCATGGCAGCCTGCACCTGGCTCAGCACGGAGAACATGCTGCCCAACTCGGTCCGCCCATATACCGCTACCCGCCCAGTGGACAGGCCGCACTCATCCAGCATCATCTGGTAACGCCTAACCGAGGCTTTCAGTACATTCCCCCCTGCTTGTTTGAGCAGCTCTACCGGCTTGTAGTCATCGATCAGCTTGGTGGGCAGGCCAGTTTTAGCGGCTTCGTCACGCTCCATCATACGGCAGAACAGCAGGGGTTTTTCGCCGCGCTTTTTAATCAATTCGCCGGTAAAGTGCCCTCCACCAGTCAGGTACATCATCGCCGGGTTGTGGTCGCCAGCGCCAACTACCAGCAGGCCGTCGAAGGCGTAGGATTGCAGCAGGGTATCGAGATCAGTTTTCATAGTTTTCTTTATCCCAGGCTGGCAAACTCGTTGAGGATGCGCGCCAGGTATTGTGAGCCTTGGAGAAAATCTGCCAGGCGGATGTTTTCATCTGGGGCATGGCCGCGGCCGTTGAAGTATCCCACACCCGCATCGATGATCGGGATATTGCCCAATGGGCCGGCGAAAGCGTATTCTGGACTGCTGCCTCCGCCCAGTGGGTTGATCCGGTACGGCTGCTGATAGAGCTCCTCGCCAATCCGTTTCGCCATTGCAATGAAGGGATCGTCCGCGGAGGCTTTGAAGGGCCACATAGCCCCTTTTTTGGTCACCGTCACATCGGTGAAGCCCTGACTATCCAGGTGGCGGCGCAGCTTTGCGAGGATATCCACGGGGTCTTGATCGGGCACCAGGCGGAAATCCACCTTGGCGGAAGCACGTGCAGGTACGATGGTTTTCGAGCCAGGCCCCTGGTATCCAGCGGTGAACCCCTGGATGTTGCAGGTGGGGTTGAACACCGCCCGGCCCAGGTCTTTGCCGGTCAGGCCGTTCACGAACTCGCGGATGCCAAGCATTTCGCGCATGCGGGCTTCGTGATCCGGCTGCGCATCCAAGAGCTGCAGGTCAAGTTCTGTGGGAGGCTTTACTTGATCGTAAAAACCAGGGATCAGAATCCGTTCGTGTTCATCCTTGATACTTACCAGGGCTCGGATCAACCGCCAGACTGAGCTTGGGAAAATGTGGGCACCGCCCGAGTGGGCGTCCATGGTCATCAACTGTACCTCCAGCTCCACGTTCAGCACGCCGCGCAGGCCCAGCGTAGTGCCCGTGCCCCCTTCTTCATCTACTCCACCCCCTTCCCAGACGGCTCCGTTGCACTTCAACAAATCGATATGCTCGCGCACGAAGGCGGCGATGTTGTGGCTGCCGACTTCCTCCTCGCCTTCGGCCACGTACACGACCCCGCAGGGCAGCTCTCCGCTGTGGGCGGCGCGCACGGCATCCATCGCTGCCAGGCGGGCGGTCAGCTCTCCCTTGTCGTCGCCCACCCCGCGGGCGAACAGCATCCCATCTCGGATGGTGGGTTCGAAGGGCGGTGTAGTCCATTCTTCCAGCGGTTCCGGCGGCTGGACATCATAATGGTTGTAGAACAGCAGCGTTCGTGGGGAGCGCCCGCTGAGGCGCCCGACGATGACCGGGTTGCCGGGTGTCTCGAATTTCTGCACCTGCAGGCCGTGTTGGGTGAAGAGCTCCGCCACTAGGTCGGCGCACTCGCGCACGCCCTCGCCGCGCGCCGAAATACTCGGCTGCGCACACAGGCGCACCGTCTCGGCGATGTAACGCTCGAGGTTGGTTTGAAGGTAGGTGTCGATCGATTCGTTGATTGGGGTCATGATGGTCTCTTTCAATCTGTATGAATATTAGTGTGCGGTTTTACTGTAGCGATACAGGTAATCGGCAAATGTTTCGCCTAGAATTTGATAGCGTTCATTGACCTTTTCGACAAATCCGTAGTTCTGGAGTATGCGGAGGGCGTGTGAATCCTCATCGATCTCGTCCTGGCGCACTACCTGAACGAGAGTGTCGTACTCTTCTTTGGTCAGATGTGTTAACTGTGATTGTAAGTAATTTTGCATCTCCAAGGTAAATGAACTCGCCAGCTGCCGGCGGGCTTCCTCTCCGCGAACATTGCTGATATGCGACTTATATAGCAGTAGAGCTGCCTTTTGAATCAAGAAGGGCATTCGGCCGGCGCTATGGAGGATGGCTTCAATATCTTTTTCCTCAAAAAAATGGCCCGCCCGCGCGGCTGGTTCAACCACCAGGCGCCTTGCATCTTGTTCGGTTAATGGCCCGATGTAATGAGTAGCTTGAATAATATTTAGAAAAGGTGATGAAGTTGTATTCGGCATGTACACCGTGCGAAAGGAGGATGTAATCCAGCTTACCTGTCCTATCTGAATCAATGCTCGCATGCCCGAAAAAAACTTCTCGTCAAAGATGTTGCTAAACTTAACGAGGTTCTCCATCTCATCCAATAGCAACAAAAAGCGCCAATGCCGTTCGCCAGCCTGTTTGAAGAAGGTGCTAAGCGTATCGTAGGGCACCTCCTTAGGCAGGTCGGGCGCACGCGGGATATTGATATTGCGTTTTTCCAGGGCTTGCATCGCTTCACGTAGCATATACGCATAGAAATTTTCACAACTTTTTATTGGCGTCTGTGCGTCCAGATACACAGGTACTATCTGAGGATAACGGTCTGCGCCCAGAGAGTATTCCAGAAACCGCAGGAACGAAGTTTTACCCGCCCTGCGCGCCCCCAGGATCGATAGGGATGCCATCTGTTCGCCGTTACCGCATTTGATACACTCCTCAAGTAAATCTCTACGCCCATAAAACAACTCTGGTCGCCTGACCGGCGCGCCGGCCAGGTAAGGATATCCGATCTCAAGTAGAGAGTCTTCGTGCACCTCTTTTGGACTGTCGATACCATCTAGCCATTTGTTTGTCAGATCCTCAGGGGAAGCATATTTTTCCTGGAATTCTTTCCAATCGTATTCAATCTTGTGTTGAAGCTCTTTTTCCTTTCGTTTCAATGTTCGAGCCTGATACCATAGCCCAAAAACCGCCGTGATCACTGCCGCGATCGATCCAGCCAGTGAAACGATTTCGATAGCGCTCATGCTGAATATCTCCTAGGAAGTGGTTTGCGTTTTTAACCAGATCCCTTTTTGTTCCGCGGGAACATTTCTGTGGATCCAGAGGGAGAAGAGCAAAATGGTATGCGTATACTTTTCAGCCTCAGTCATTTCTACCAGCCCACGCTTGATCAAACGCGCCAATGTGTCAGATATTTGCACTTCGGAATAAGTGGGCAGCTGCTCTGCCAGTTCGTGTTTTTCCAGGCCGCTCTTATGAACATGAGTGGCTTCAGCCAGGCAGTACAAGACTGCTTTTTCAAGGCTCGGGCAGCCCTCCCATAGTGTATTCAAGTAGGTCTCTCTTTTCGATACCAGCTCTTGGATGATCTTTGTAACATGACCTTTGTTTATATAATTGCCTTCCCCACGGTGGTTCATATCATCAATGAGCTCATGACATAAGTATTGAAGCAAATAGGGATGCCCATGCGTATTTTGCCAGAGTTCTTCCACCGCGGTTGGCTCGTAATTTACTTTGCCGGCTACTGGCTGGCGGATTAGCGCTTCTGAATCTTTTTTACTTATGAAGCTAACCTCACGAATTAAGGCAATACTCTGCACCAGTTCCCGATATTCTAGGGATAGTTCCTCCAGCCTGTGAGCGCCTGCCATGATAAACATCAGTGCGGGTTGGTGCTGCATTAGGTTGCGGAGTTGTATAAATATTTTTTTGTCCAGTGAGCCGTCGGCTACCATTTTATCCAGGACCTCAAATTCGTCAATCATCAACACGAGCAATGTATTATTTAAGCTTGAGCAAACCTGAGAGAGATATTCCTGAAAGGTATCAAAGGGTATCTTTTCAAAATTTTTCCGAGCAGGAACATGAAGTTTATTTGCGAGGGTGGTATCGTACGCGACAACCTGCTCGGTAATTTCTCTGCAAAGTTTGTGTAAGACTTGATAGGTTTTCCAATCATTATAGCCCTGCAAGTCGATATAAATTGAGCAGATGGGTCTGTGCATGTTTTGGCGCAATTCCTTACCCAACTTGCCTTTGTGAAGCTGCAGCAGGATAGATGTCTTTCCCATACGCCGCTCGCCGAGAAAAACCAGGATATTTTTCTGCTCGGCCTTGCTTATATTTTTTGCAATCCAACCGACAACATCCTGCCGCCCAAAGAATGTGCTGGCGCTTGGGTCGACTGGCTTGCCGACAATGTAAGGATTGCTTACTTCCTCAAATGTCTCTTTGGCGATATTAATTGCGCCGAGCCAGCGATCGAAAATTCTCAAAAGGATATTGCCTTCAGGGGGATAAAGCTTTTCGGCGCGGTTTTTTGCGGCTTCTACATGGGCGCGGGCTGTTTCCAATGAAGAGCGCGTGGCTGGAGCTCCCTGAAGAGCCTGGTATACCTGGCTGATGGTTTCGATGAACAAAGTGGCTGGCTCAGCCAGGAAAAAGTTAGCCTGCACAAATTGCACGTCTGTTCCCAGGCTGGAATCGGCGCAGAAACTAGATAGCTCCTCAATCTTGGAGATGTTCAAGGCTTTATAGAATTCCTCGTATAACCGGCCCATGGCTTGCCCCCCCTCCAGGAAATCGCCAAAGGTCTTCATCAAGCTGGGGATCGCATCCAGGAATCGTTCTGGAAAATCCGGCTGGAGCAGGGTGGCGTATTTTTCAATGATGTTGGCTATGTTTTTATTTCTCCCGCTGATCAGATTGGCAACCTGGGTGAGGGTTTCCACAGCCTGCGAATTTTCTTTGACGAACTCATGCAAGTCGGGGAGTAAACGATTTTGTTGTACCAGGATTCGCTCAGCAAAACGGCGTGACTCGGACAATTTGGCATTTTCAATGGCGATGGATACGCTCATGGCAATCAGATCGAATACCAGCTCGTCTTGTTCATTAAAGTAAGTATATTCCTCATTGCCATCGGTTATTTTTTTCTTCGATTCCACCTTGAGCACGCCGATCAACTCACCGCCAACCTCCAGAGGCACGCCCATAAACGATTCACACTGTTCGCCTGGTTTAAAATTATAAGGGTCAAATGTGCCCCGGTGGTGGGGGTGAAGCTTCAACTCTGTATTGCTGCGGGCAGTGAATTTTTTACGTTTGACCGCAATCCACACTGTGAGCCCTACTTTTTGGTCCTTTTTGGGGTTATTTAGGATTTCACTTTCTTTTACCAGCTTGTATTCGCGCCGTCTTCCAGGAAATGTTGCATAATAATATCCCCCAGCAGCCCAATCCGGCTGGACGAGCATATCGCCCTCTTTCAAGAATAAGGCGCACGCCCGGGCTTTGAGGAGTTCCATCGTCTTTTTTACCACCGTGCTGACCAGGGTCTGCACATCCTGGCCTCCGCGCAGAATCTGGAAAAGCGTATCTTGGGCGTTGATGATGACTTGATATGGATCCGTGGCATGGGTTTGCAGACGCCGGGTGGCCAGGGCAATATCTTGCGCCAGCACATCAAAACGGCGGCGAGCTTCCTCGTTGAACACACGCGGGTCACGCTTTCCAATATGGGATATATTTTCAACTTTCAAGGTGCCAATAATATCCCCGGCGACCTGTAATGGCACGCCTAAAAAGGCGCCACAAATTTCCTGGCCTTCCACAAAATTGTGTTTATCGTATGCGCCTCGATGGTGAGGGTGTTTGTGTAATTCGGTGAAATTAGGGGCATAGAACGGTTTCCCCATGGCCGCGATCCAGGCGGTGAGGCCTACCTTCTCCTCCTCAGTTTTGGGGTGTTCCGGGATAGCTTCTTTCTTGGGCAATGAATACGAGCGGATCACATAACGGGGTTGCTGGGATCCGGTGCCTGCCCGTTGGGTCAGGGTGTTTTTACTGGGATCGGTCAGATAGAGGCCACAAGAATCAGCGTGCATGGCTGCGGCAGCCACATTCACGATCAGGCTTAAGAAGCCATCCAGTTCACCTTCTGCGTAAGAAGCTTCTGAAATCACATCCCGCGCCCAGGCAGTGATGGCTGCATCTACACTGCGCGTGCGGGCTGTCTCCAGATAACCCAGGGCCTTGCTGGTCATGCGCGCCACGGTTTCCAGCACGATTTGCTCTTCAACCACAAACTCATGCGTGACGCTCTCTGGTATTAAACGCCTTTCGGCCTTGATCGCACCAATGATTTCGCCGTGCAGGCCGCGCACCGGCACCCCCAGGAAGGTTTGCAGTTGCAGCTTGCGGTCGGGCGACATATCCGGATCATGAATACCCTGGCGGTGAGGATGGTTGAGCACCTCCTCTGGGTTGCGCGCCAGAAACGACTTGCCTGTGGAAATGATCCAACCGGTTATCCCGAGTCTTTGATCGGGTGCAGGATGGTTGTCAACTACCTGATCTGCAGGCACAACCTGGCACTTGGCAATCCCGACGAAGTCGCGCTGGTAACCATCGCCTGCGCGCTGTGTAGCGGTTTTACCACCTTTATCCACGATGTATATCGAGCAAGCGCTGGCGTCAAGAATCTTGGTTAATTGTTCTACGATATATTGGAGTACTTCATCGCGTTTCGATCGTTTCGAGAGCGTACGCAGAAAATGGCATTGGATATCTGTAGAATGTTTCAGGGCAGAAAGTTTCTGAGTGGAGGGTGTTTGGGCGGTCATAATTTCTCCGAACAGATAGCGCCAGCCTGGAAGCCCCTTGTTGATTGCAGCAAAGCAGGTTGGGTTTGGTGAGGTAGGCAACAACCTCAATATAATTATAGGGTATGTGCCAGCATCGGGAGCAGGATTTTCTCCTGTTCTTCCAGCACCGTGCGCGGATCGAACACCACTTTCTCGTCCTCCAGCCGGGCGATGACAGGCAACCCCCTCCCAGCCTCCCGCAATCTCGCTAAAAACCGGTTCGGGTGCGGCACCGTGAGTGCCAGCACGAACGTGGGCAGAGTCTCGCCCGGCAGGCTGCCGCCTCCCACCGTGGATTGGCTGGGCAGCACTTCTCCCTGTCCCAGGGCCGCCTGCCAGGCCTGAGCGCGTTGGCGCACAGCCTCTGCAGGTGCAGCAATCATGCGCCAGATGGGGATCTCCCGCTCGGCCTCATCTTTCAGGTAATGCAGCAGCGTGGCCGAGAGCGCCGCCAGGCAGAGCTTATCGGCGCGGATCGCCCGCGCCAGGGGGTGTTTTTTGAGCCGCATCACCAGCTCTGCCCGCCCGATGATTATGCCAGCCTGCGGGCCACCCAGCAGCTTATCCCCTGAAAAGCATACCAGGTCTGCCCCTGCTGCCAGCGACTCCTGTACCATAGGCTCATGACCCAGACCGTAGCGAGCCGTATCCAGCAGCGTCCCCGAACCCAGATCGTCCACCAGGGGGATGCCCGCCTGGTGGGCTGCGGCTGACAACTCGCCCAATGTGGGATCGCTGGTAAAGCCTGAAATATGGAAATTCGAGCGGTGGGCGCGCAGCACCAGCGCCACGGACCCTTCAGCGATGGCCTGCTCGTAATCCGCAATGTGCACGCGATTGGTGGTGCCGACCTCAACCAGCTTCGCCCCAGACTGCTTCATCACATCCGGCACGCGGAAACCGCCCCCGATCTCCACCAGCTGCGAGCGCCCGATCACCACGCTCCTGCGTCGCGCCAGGGTGGTCAGCGCCAGCAGCACCGCCGCGGCGTTGTTGTTCACCACCAGCGCGGCTTCAACTCCGGTCAGACGCTTGAGCAGCTCTTCGGCATGTACCAGCCGTGAGCCGCGCTTCCCGCCCTCCAGATCGTATTCCAGGTTGGAGTAACCCCGGGCTGCTGCCTGCATGGCCTCCAGGGCGGCGGAGCTGAGCGGGGCGCGGCCGAGGTTGGTGTGCAGGATTACTCCCGTGGCGTTGATCACCGGGACGAGGGTGGGCGCAGTCCAGCCGTCGAGGAACTGCTGTGCCTTTTCGAGCAGCTTATCTGCGTCTGGCAGGATGGGAACAACCGATAGAGTGTTGTCCTGCCGGAAACCCGCCCGCGCCGATTCCAGCGCCGCACGCAAGGCCTCCACTACCAGCGGCCGCCCGTAAGCCGGAATCCAATCCTGGACCGCCGCGCGCTGCAAAAGTTGATCGACCGAAGGTAAATTCCGTAGATAGTTCGTCATTAATGACTAACCCGCATCGGCAGCCTTGCTAGCCACCACCAGCAAATGATTAGATATGCCAATAATCGATGGTTCATTACACGTATCCAGGAGTACCTCTTTCCAGGCTGGCCAATATCGTTCATCGGCTTCTATCTGTTCAAGATTCTCTACCGGTAAATGGTTCGCCAACCCTTCACAACCAACCCGGTCGATTACCTGTAAGCCTGCACATTCCATCATGCCTTCTAATTCCCCAGTAGCAAAGGTATACCATACCTGTGAGCCATCCATAATCCCGCAAGTACGGTAATCAGTAGTTATAATCTGCTCAAAGAACTCAGGATGTTGCTTCAACCAAAAAATCGCACCCCGATAACTGGTTAACCTTGTCATGCCTGTCAAGAATACATGCCCGCCTTGTTTTACGACACGCGCGATTTCGGCGACAGCGTTGGAGCGCGCCTGAGAATCGGTGATGTGCGAAAGGGGTGCTCCCAGGCAGATCACCGCATCGAAGCTTTTCTCTTTATAGGGTAATGTAACGATATTTCCTTCGACCAGCATTACCATTTCCTGCATTTTCGTCTCGGCAACTTTTTGTTGGCCTAGCTGCAGCATCTCGCGCAACAAATCAAACATCACAACCCGATAACCTTTGTGTACTAAATCAACCGTATATCTCCCTGGGCCACTGCCAGCATCTAGGATCAGTCCAGTATTGGGTAAGTATCGGTTCAGGACATGGGTGGTTACCATGTATTCGATACGCATAATCGGCGTAGAACATAACCTTTCCCATTCCTGGTTGGCCTTTCCGGCGTAACGCTGCCGAATGTGCTCGAAATCCATTCTTCTGTGTTCTCGAATTCTCCAACGAACTATCTGTGCTTCTGCTGTCAAATAACCTGTAGAGTTACGGCTTCCACTGACTGTACTCACGGAAGCGCAGCAGCCCTTCGATGAGTACGAACCCCAATGCCAGCAGCAGCGCCAGCAAAGGGTTGAGCACGCGTCCGATGCGCAGCCAGGCCAGGGTAGGGAAATAGATCCCCAGCCAGATCGCCTCCCGCACGACCACCACATGCGTGGCGGGTGGCTTGCCGGGAAAACGGCGGTTGAGGAACGTGGTAATCGGAAGGGCCAGACCGCACACCGCCAGCACAGTCAGGAAGAAGAACAACCACAGCGGTTTCCAGTCGGTTGGGGCGATGGTGTTCATCAGCAGGAACAGACCGCCCCAGCCAACCAGGGTCAAAAAGGCTGAGGCGGGGAGCACGGAGCGGACGGAGGGGGGAGAAGAATTCATAAATTAGCCTTTGGGTTGATTCTAACACACAGGTTCAAACGGCATCCTTTGTTTTGACGATCTTTTGACGATGAATAGGTAAGATCGGCATAACCAAACATCACCGGAAGCCAAGACATTGCGGCAAGCAGCGCCACTGGCTCTG
>Ga0315279_10005198_pt1 | contig 17013 bp, 9 predicted proteins | sample YL17G06_20_MG_FD_203694 | JGI IMG/M metagenome (GOLD analysis project Ga0315279, IMG submission 203694) | Sediment microbial communities from Yellowstone Lake, YNP, Wyoming, USA - YL17G06_20 | ecosystem: Environmental > Aquatic > Freshwater > Lake > Sediment | place: USA: Wyoming | collected...
TTCTCTGTATAGTTCCATGTGCCGTCAATTGATGGGGTTATGGGTATATGCAGTATCCAAGAAGCTTGCGGGTTGCCGAGAGTGTTGACTATCTTTTCACCTGTAACCGTGTAAGTGCCATTATCAACCATCGATGGCATGTCATATGTCCAGCTGATGCTAACAACAGCTCCCAAATAGAGATTTTTCGGTAACCAATACCAAGTTTCCTCTCCGATGTCACCAGCAAGCAGAGAAGTCCGATCCTCTACACTATACGTCAGAGACGTCATGTTTATGCGACAGATTGAGCCAGCTGCGTTAAGGATTTCTCTTGTATTTGTGTCTATGATGTAATTGTAGTACTGAATCCTCGCAGCCTCAAGCTCCTCAAGACCCTCTGCTGCGGAGACTGTTTCAAACCAAAAGATTCTGTGAACGAAAGCTTCGTCTCCTGCCAGGTTAGCCACCCATATTGTACAGAGCCCTTCAACGTAGTATGTGATGTTTGTTTCTCCGCTCATGTGCCAGCCGTTCTCAACGATATATGATGTGTAGAATTTGTCAGCCTCTGGGAAGCCTGGAGTTGTGGGAACGGTTAGGGTGTAGGTTGGCGATGGTGGCTGGGCTGATTCTGGTCCTAAGTCAATGTTTGTATGGACAAGCACGTCCTCCTCATCCCATCCGCTGGAGCCATCAAGCGCCCACTCTTTACCGTGAAGCTTCAGCGGAATTCCAGTGCCCTTGTCAACCCAATAGGTCTCCGTGCGTGCTCTAAGTCCGTCTAGTGTGACCGATGGGGGCATCCGCAGCATCCAACAGTCTTGCTTCTCGCCTATGACTTGAATGACCTGGTCGTCCACAACCTCATACAGCATGTCGTCAAGAAAATTCTTGTCATTAAGCCAGCCAACAAGCACGTAGGCTCCAACATACAGGTCCGTGGGGAACCAAGCCCAAGTGTGCTCGCCAACATCCGCATCGAGCCACCCTTCACCTGACCACACAAATCCAGCGGTGGTGAAAACCATATCGTTGAAATGCGTTGATAATATAGTTCGATTCGCGGCAATCTGGTAATCAAAATCGTACGTCTCTGTGTAGTTCGCGCCTGTTTCAGGCTCAATTCTTGAATCCACTAATGTTCTGTTGACTAGAACCACGTCTCCAACCACGTCTTGCACACTCCACTTGTGGAGTTCTTCATTATTACCCATCGTCACGTTCTTTTCACCAACAGATGCCCAATTGACGGCCCGACCTGCCAGCGTGTAGAATTTGGCTGCCTGCGGGAACACGTCAATTGAATCGCTACTATCTGTCTTTTCGAAGGGGGCTCCAGCGACGAAGCTGTTTCCTAGTGTTGCAGATAATAAGAAAATTGAGACAAAAGCCAACAAAACGAATTTCCTATTCACGTCCATTTTATTCAATAAGAACCCTCTAATATGCAATTGTATATGTCACTAGTTCAGCCTTTATGGTTTGTGGAAGAATCTTCGACTGGATTAATTAACCATGAGATCTCTTATGGTAGTGTGGGGGAGGAGAGAGACAAGGCTCAAGGAATCGCAAGCCTTCTTCAGAGCCTTCGGGAGCGTCTACTCGGTTCCTGTCGCGCGCTATATGCTGTGGTGCCTTAGCGCCCATTGCCTGTCTTTTCCCAAGCCTGCAGCTTGCAGCAGAGGGATTTAACACCCTAAAGGGCGGGAGGTAGTTTTATCCAACCAGCGGTGACCGGCCAGTCCTGGTTTAGCCCGCGCTTCTTTCAACTCCCTGAACTTCGTTTGTTGTGTTCTACCATTTTCCCTTGGCGCCTCCGCCTCCTGAGCGCCCACCGCTTCCTTTGCCTCCTCCTGATGGTCTGCCACCGACACTTCTGCCTCCCGTGGATCGCACACTTTTCATTTTTATCTTGCCTTTCCTAACGAGATATGCCAGGACAGCGAAGATTACGAGTACTACGCCCAATATTGTGCCTACCAAGATGAATACCCAGAATGGAGTTTCGCCTGATACTGGGTTTTCGTAGAAGTATCTTTCGCGAATCGGCAGTTTTTCTGATTGAGAGACGAAAGGTATTTTCTCGGCCAGTCCAACGACTGTTTCGTACAATCCTTCGCCGTATTTCTCCTCTTCCAGCCTTGGAACAAGAAATTGTTGAGCTATCACGTTGGTCTCTATGTCAGTCAGATAGCCCTCTAGTCCGTACCCGACCTCAATGCGCCATTCTCGTTCCTCCACCGCAATGAGAATCAAGACTCCGTTGTCTTTTCCTTTCTTTCCTATTCCGACCACTGTGCCATTTGGCACCTCTAGAGGTAGCTCGTTGAAGATGAACACGCCCAGGCTTACTATTTCATTTATCTCGCTTCCATCTTTCCTGATACCATGACTCATGAGTGATTGAACAATGCACACAACTATTTCCGCTGTCGTGTTCGTATCAACATCTCGAAGGTAATTCTCTATTTTGTTCCTCCAGTCAAGCGAAACGAATTCCGACTTCACAGGCAGAATTTGAGCCAAAATAGAAGCTGCCAGTAATGCCAACGCTATCTTTCTCTTGTCCAATTTGAGCATCTAGATGCCTCTTTTCTGAAGCTCGCCCTTTTTTCAGTCTATTGGGACCGATGGAGGTTCTTCTGCTCCCAATCTTGCCTTGAAATACTCTCTGCTTTCAAACCCCCATCCGGCTGACCACATATTTGCCGGGAAAGACCTGCATCCCCGATTGTAGTCTCTCACTGCTTCATTGTATCTCATGCGCTCCGTTGAAATCCTGTTCTCCGTGCCCTCTAGTGTTACCATCAAGTCTTGCACGACTTGCGATGCTTTCAAGTCCGGATAAGCTTCGAAAACCGCTATCAACCTCGACAGCCCAGACTCAAGGTTCTCCGTGGCGTTGCTTATCTCTTCAGCTTCTCCATTCTGCATCGCAGATGCCCACTGACTCCTGAGCGTAGTTATCTCCTCAAGTATAGATCCTTCATACTGGATGTACATTTTTGAGGCATTCACGACTCTCGGTATCAAGTCATATCTTCTCTGCAGTTCCTGCTCAACCTGACCCCATTTTTCGTCAACAGATTCTTCAAGACCGACCAGATTGTTGTAACTCCCATAGTATAGAAAAAAAATGGTTCCGATGACTGCTACGACGGCGACGAGCGCGCCTATTGCGACCCATTTTCCACTCATTAGACAGCCCATCCAACAGTTCATTGCCACATGTAATATGTCTTATGGTGCCTAACATCATCCCCGCGCGCTCCGTGGTCAAGCAAGAATCATACCACGATTTCCATCATACTTTTTTCCAATAGCGTTGCCGGCAGGAGCGTCACGAACGATGAGATCTGAAGCGCCAGTATTGTAGACTTCTGCAGTATCTCCTACGTCAAATTTCGCAGCAAAAACTAAAGGTTGTGAGCTTAACAAAAGTACTAGCGCGCGAACAGGCCTCCGCTTCTGCTGGGGCGCAAATGCAGAAAGCGACACAAACAAAATGCTGTGTTATATCTGGATAAGGAAATAGTCAGAAAGTCCTGTGAGCTAGGTTTTAGTGTCTCCAAAAGTCTTAACTAAACTTTCAATCAATTAATCTGCGAAGTGACAAGAAAGAGGTGAAACACAGTTTCTACTTTCTTGTTATTGGCATGCTAATAGGCGAATATATTGTAGAGAAGATGCTCGTAAAGACGGTTTGCAGATACTCGGATTTCTTTAAAAAAGGACCTTTTTGGAGAAGGGGGGTCGCTGGTCAATTATCGATGGCTTTCTTCTCTCTACTGGTCATGGGTCTTCTTGGCTTCGGAGAGCAATTTGGGCTGACTCTACAAAACACTGATGAAAGCTTGTGGCTCATTCTTTCATTCGGCTTGCCATTCGCGCTTCTATTTTCGCTCATCGCTTTTCTCTTAATGCGAAGGAATCGCAGTGGAGAACTTCCAATGCCGGCAGCAGAGTGGATGAAGAACCGCTCAGACCTGATTGGTCACGTTGTCTACTGTTTCACTATGAACGGCGTCGGCGAGGAATTGTTTTATCGTGGTCTTATTCAGGGCTATCTTTCTGTAAACATGATTGGCTTCATGATGCTTGGGTCGTTTCCATTAATGTTTTCCACCATCTTGGTTGCTATTTTGTTCGTGTTGGTTCACTTGGAAAACGTGAGGACGAATGATGAAACCTTAGCAGAGTACCTGTTTATGCTTCCGTACAGAACAATAATCGCATTCATACTGGGCATCACATTCCAACTGGCAAGCAGCCTTTTGGCTCCTATGATCATACACAACATTTCCAACGGCCTCCTCTCCATAGCAGGGTATGTAGGAGCAAAGAACAACAGGAAAATCAAATAAACAAAGTCCATAGGCTAGTAGAAGTGTAAACCAAGGGGAAGCGAAATGGACAAGTATACAAAGCTCTTCTGGGCAATATCCATTATCCTACTTGCATCCCTTATTTTCATCCTCTTTCAATCACTAAGACTCAGTGGAGGAGTCACAAGTTCTTCAGAAACAAGGGTGATTTTGCCACTCATAGTTCAGGCAGATGTGAGCCTCACAGCTTTTTGGGGTTTTATACTTGTTTTCAGAATCAATTCTATATCTTCAGAAAGAATTGAACTCATGAAAAACCTATGGGAGATAGGTTTCAAAAGAGATGAAATAAGAGTGAAACTTGCGGAAACCAAGGAGGACAAACAAGAGAAAGCGGTTCTGATGAAACTCGATGAAGAACTAGAGGAAGATGCAAAAACACGAAAGGAAGCCATAGAATTTCTCTATCAATGGGAAACTGCTATGATGATTTACGGTTTGCTCGCCGTAGTATTCTTTGTTCTTTCTATAGCCTCTGGAGTATACGGAATTGGTGTGGCTTTTAACACCGAACAGGTAGACCCATTCACTTTCTTCACTCCCTTCGTGTGTCTGTTTACTGGGATAATGTCGACAATCTTTGCACTATTGTCCTCTTCCGTCAGAATCCAGAAGAGCCTAGAAATTCGATAGATAAAAGTGAGCCCTAGAAGCGTGCGCACTAACCTTCCGTTCCTCAATATCCCGAAAAAGGATTTCCATGTGCTTTGTAGATGTTAGTTGTTTGCGTCGCTACAGCCACATCTCGCGCGCAGAGACAGCCAAATTTCCCATATCCCAAAGGCTAAGCCGGAGGGTATATGTGATAGGATTGGCATAAGCAGGTTTCTAGCGCGCGGCTGAGTCGGCTGGCTTCTTGTAGGAATAATTATGAAGAGCGTTGCGGTGAAGCAGAGGGTAATAAGAACGGCAATCGTAACATCTTTTTTGCTTTTCATGAATCGTCTCTTTTCTTCAGTAGAATGCTCCGTGCTCTCACCGACTATGGGTAATGCTGTCCGTAGTGTGCGCTCAATTGGGCAAAGTCTGCTGGGCCAACTTTGTCGTCATCGTTAACATCGCAGTTGGGATTCCACTTGGACTTATTTGGTGTCGATCCGTAGGCAAATGATAGCAGTGCGAAGTCTGCAGGACCGACTTTGAAGTCTCCGTTGAAGTCTCCTGGGATCGTTATGGTCATAATGCCATAGGTGAAATTGTTGTCATTAATCTCTGTTTCAGCAACAACTGGAGTAACGTAAACCCATAGAGTGTAATTACCATAGGCGAAGCCGTTAGTGTTCCAAGTGAAGTTCAAAATCACAGATTCTCTGCTATCTACAACAATGCTTTCCTGAGTGCCAATGACTGAATCGTTGGCATAGACTGTCACGTTGAAAACTTCAGAAAAAGCACCATAGTTCATCGTGAAAACGTTGAAGTGCAGTACAAAATTCGGCGCAGCGATCGTCTTCAAAGGTATCGGTTCTAGGGCGTATATCTTGCAAAGATACGTTACTCCAATATCATGTGATTCCCAAGGGTATGGCTTCATAAGCGGATAACGGTCCCTGTTGTTTGCATCAATTACATAAGGCATGTCGCCCATACCGTCGCTTCCAAGCAAGTCTTGACCAAGACCGCTCTCAACATCAACACCAACATAATCGCTCCAGTAGTTTCCACCAGAAGGAAAACCATTGTCCCAAGCGTTAGAGCCCGGGCCATACGTAACTACTTGTTCTTCGTTATTGATGAAGTTGTTATGATAGAATGTGTTGTCGGAGGATCCGCTGAGCTGGATGCCGTCGTTGTTATTTGCTATAGTGTTGCTCGTCATGATGTTGGAAGAACCCCCTATCCATATGCCATAACCGTAGTGGTTTGTTATGATGTTTCCTGATATGCTGTTGGAAAACCCGCTGACCCCAATGCCACAAAGGTTGCTTGTTACGTTGTTGTTAGAAATGCTGTTGTTGTTGGACCACCCACTGGTGCCAATGCCATAAACATCGTTGTTTGCTATGTCATTTCTTGAAATGTTATTATAAGATGATTCCGAGAGATAGATTCCGTAGCGGTTGTTGTTCGAGACGCTGTTGTCACAAATTGTGCCCATGTTGGACCAATCGAGCCAGACGCCAGCGTCGTTGTTTACAATTGTGTTGTGGCTTATGTTGAAGCCGCTGGCATGATATACGTTGATACCGCTTAGTGGGCTAACTACTCCGAGTTGGCTGTTTCTTATAGTGAAGCCTGTGATTTTGACTTCGTTTGCATAGATTTTGACAACGTTTCCAGCATACTTGCCATCGATAATGGTGTTTTCCCTATTCTCTCCGATAAGCCACAGAGTCTTGTCTACCACTACATTTTCATAGTATGTTCCAGCCTCTACGAGGATTGTGTGTCCATCCAAAGTCTCCGAAGCATCTATGGATTCTTGAATTGTTGCGTAGCCGAATCCCGTGTTTATGTTGCGGACTGGTAGAGAACTCCAAGGATGCATAAGCGGATAACGGTCCTGATTATCAACATCAATTACGTATGGAGTGTCGCCTATTCCATCACTATTACCATCTGTTCCGGTATAATTGCTCCAGTAGTTGCCCCCAGAAGGATAGCCGTCATCCCAAATATCTGAATGCTCACCGTAAACATAAATCTGGTCGGTATTGTTAATGAAGTTGTTGTGGAAAATCTTGCTATTCTCACCCTCACCGTAGAGAAAGATTCCCCGACTGTTGTTTTCAATTGTATTACTTGAAACGGTATTATTGTAATGAAATTGAATGTAGATCCCAGACGACCAAAAAGATCCAGAATTGTTTACTACATTGTTACCGTATATGATGTTGTTATCGGCCATAAGAGTAATTCCATATTGTCCGTTTGAGGTAACTATGTTTCCAGAGAGCGTATTTTTATGTGCACCATTCAAGACTATTCCATCAACACCACTTAGAGACACAACATTGCCAGAAAGGATATTGCCGTAACTACCATAGGCCCAAAGCTCGATTCCGTACCAGCTTGAGGAAACGACGTTACCGGAGAGGGTATTATTAGAGGAATCATACAAGTAAATTCCGCTCAACCGCCCATCTGTAATTGTGTTGCTGGCAATGTTGTTGTTGTTTGAGTTTTGAATGCAAATTCCATAACTGTTGTTTGTGGCATTATTACCTGATAACGTGTTCCTGCTGGAACCGGTCAGATAAATTCCATATGTGTTGTTTGTTAGGGTGTTGTAAACAAGCATGTTTCTGCCGGAAAGCGCGAGTGAGATCCCACAGTAGAATTCCTTGATATGCGTATTTTTGACGGTTACATTGCTTCTATCTGAGAGGGAAATTCCTGTTCCGCTTCCACTTCCTCGAAGGGTGTAGCCCGCTCCATCAACCACAATGTTATCCTTCTCCACAACGATCGAATCATTAATGCTATCCACAAAAGTGTAAGTAACATTGTCAAAACCTGAAATAGGTGCGTCTGGTGGGTCTATGCTTCCGTCAGCCCTAATGTATATGGTTCCCCCCTGACCACTTGCCGACGGAACATCCAAAACTACGCCAGACATAGCCACAAACAGCACCAAAACCCAAACACCAGAAACCAAACCCACCCTAATCCTGCCCAAAACCTTCCCCTCACTCCAACGATACTACAACCACACAACTATTAACTCTTACTTGATTCTCCAACCCAACCAAAGAGAATGTTCGATCACGTTCGCTGGAGCAGAGTATCGTTTGTGGTTATTAGGGCAGAGATGACCACAACATCGGCCTAGGCCTAGGAAAGATCCCTTGATACAACGCGCGCTAAAGTCCTCTAGTAACAAAACCCACTAGATGTAGCTAATCTTCCATGTGCGATAACGAAGAAAAGATGGAGGTGATGAAGCTTGCTTATTCGTTTTCTTTTCTGCGTGTGAAGCGCTTCGTACTGACTGCTGTTGCAGCAACCGCCATCAAGACTGTCGATGCTAAGCCAATGGCGGGGGCCGATATCTGAAGCTTGTCTGTTGGGATCCAGTAGCCACCAACTTTGGGTGGCGAACCGAAAGCGTAAACCATGCCATCATATGAGCCTATGTAGACTTTTCCATCAGCAACAGCAGGGGAAGAAAATACGGCGTTGCCGGTTGTGTAGCTCCAGACAAGCGTTCCAGTTGCAGCATTCAAGCAGTAAACGTTGCCGTCCGCTGACCCTATGTAAACTTTGCCATCAGCAACAGCAGGACAAGAATACACAGCGTAGTCTGTTGTGTAGCTCCAGACATATGCTCCGTTTGTACCATTCAAGCAGTAAGTCTTGTTGTCAAATGAGCCTATGTAGACTCTGCCATCAGCAACGACAGGAGAAGACCACTCCCATTCGCCTGTTGTGTAGCTCCAGACATATGCTCCGTTTGTAGCGTTCAAGCAGTAAGTCTTGGTGTCAAATGAGCCTACGTAGACTCTGCCATCAGCAACAGCAGGTGTAGAAAACACAGAATCGCCTGTTGTGTAACTCCATATGAGCGATCCAGTTGCAGCGTTCAGGCAGTAAGTCTTGTTGTCAAATGAGCCTATGTAGACTTTGCCATCAGCAACGACAGGAGAAGACTCCACCATGCTGTCTGTTGTGTAGTTCCAGATGGTGTTGTTTGTGTTCGGGGCTGTTGAAGTCGAATAACCCGTGTGGTTGGTATCGTGGCGGAACATGGGCCACGAGTCTGTCGCAGCAAACGCGGGCTCGATGTTGAGAGTCAATGCCAGCGCAGTCAAAGACAAAAGAAAAGCCATTATGACAATTGCTATTTTCTTCAACATTCCTTTCCCCCTATAACCTACTTGGTACAATGAGTTCTTAACGTTTCTGGAAAAGTCTTCTATGTGCGTCAAGGCTTGGTTTTGCATCTGTCAATGCCATGGAATAGAGAAGGAACAGCCTGCGCGTGTGAGCATAAATGCAATTTGCCATCTCTATTCTCATGTATATTGAAAATCAAAAGGAACAGACTTGAGTTTGAGATTCTCTTCTAGGTATCTTATGAGTGCAATAGGGGCAAACAACGTAGCGTGTTTGGAAGTGCGTGAGCGGATAGAAAAGAGTTAAACGTATTCAAGACGGCTCTTTTGAACCTAATTTGAAAAGGGGATCGAGATTGCCATATCTCAAGTGCTCTTTCTGCGCCTTATCAAGATGATTGAAAACATAGAGTCAGCAGCCGCTATCAATGCTAATGCCATTATTACGTATTGGACGGGTATTTCCCGCGTTTCCTGTGTCCCTTTCAGGTTGGATATGTCTGCTTGAATTTGGCCGACTGGGGTTTGGATGGTTGCTATGTCGTTTTCTACATCTGTGATCGTGCCATTCATTACTCCAAACGTTGTTTGAATCGTTGCCGTGATTCCATCTATGTGTGTTACTGTTGCGTTGATGGCGTCGAGTTCTACCATGATCAAGCCCAGGTCCGTCTTTATTGTTGCCGTAGTACCATCTATGCGTGTTACTGTTGCGTTGATAGCATCGAGTTTAACCATGATCAAGCCCAAGTCGGTCCTTATTGCTGCCGTCGTACCGTCGATGCTGACCAAGAATGGATTCCAACCATCAAATGTTGGGCTTAGTAGAAAGCTTTCCATAGAAGTTCCCTTGAGTGTTAGCAAGCTTGCATCGACAACGAGCACATAGGTGCCAGCTGTGGCGTTCAGCGGTAGCGTATAGGGTATTCTGTAGAGTCCTGTCGCAACATGCTCCACGGAGGCACTTAGGTCCGAATGTAAGGTTCCATTGGCGTAATAGAGTGTGGCGTTAATGCTTGCGTTAACGCGCTTTCCTAGGCAGGACACTGAAACGTAGAATTCGGCCATTTCGCCCGTGAAGTGAATTGAACCCACCGTTGCTTCGACATTTAGTGCAACTCGTGAAACACTCACCCTCATAGTGACTGTCGTGTTAAACTCGTCATTGTCTATGACCGTTAAGATCACAGTATATGTGCCCCCTGCACTATAGGCGTGGGGTGCGGTCATGCCGCTGCCAGTTGTGCCGTCGCCGAATTCCCATATGCAGCTAACGATGGCTCCGTCAGGGTCATAGGAGGTTGAGGCGTCGAAGGTCACTGTTTCACCTACGAGTGGATCCTTTGGCGTGTATGTGAAGGACGCCACAGGGAACCTGCAAATTGGAATGTTAGTGGCGACAAGTGTTAGATTGTAGCCATAGTAGGAGGGATATTCCATGCCGATCAATAGTCCAGTCTTCTTGTCATACCAGTAAGTGTAGTCATAATATTCTAATGCCCAACAGTCTGTGCAGTGCCCATCTAGCTCAAGAATTCGACTGCCAACCACTGTTGCTGTGTTACCCAGAAAGTTTATTGTTGAGCCCATGGTGATGTTAGTCTCTATCCAGCCGGGATACCACATGCCAGCTCCCCAATCAGGCCAGGTGGGCCACATGCCGCTTTCTACATAGCGGCTAATGATGTTGACGACCATCCAGCCCGAGTAAGTGTATCCCCCAGTGTCTTTGTACCACACGGTGACGTGTATCTGGTCTGAGGAAACATAGTGGTCGTAGGTGAAGTTCCATTGCTCTGTGCCAGTTATTCTGTCTCCCTCGAAACGGTAGCGCTTGTAGTTTGCCCACTGCCCCTCAGCCGGACTAATTAAAGAACTTATAACAGGCACAAGTCTTGTTGCCGCATTGTTAATTGTATTGTTCTCTCCTGTAACTGGCACCGCATAAGCAATCACGTTATACGTCATTTCGACCGTTGGGGTCCACAGGTAGCTCAGTGTATAGGAAGAACCGGTCAGTAGCTCGGAGATAGTCGTGGAGTCAACTAGGTTATCGTTGATCATTAGTAGAAGCTCCACGTTGGTCTCATTGTTTAATCCGAGGTTGCAGACGCTGGCATTCAGAGTTGAAGATCCGCCAAACTGAAGGAATGTTGGAGCTTCAAGAGAAACAACAAGTTCGTGTTCAGGTGGCGGTGCTAAGTATATGTAGTCGTACTCTGAGCGTGTGCTTGTGTCTGACCCAAATGCTTGACCGGTGATGCCAACGCCCTGGGGTAAACCGTCAATTTGCGAACCCAAGGTTTCCGTAAACGCTGTGGTATAAGTGATGCTATCTCGGCTCCATTCAAGGGTGAACCGATGACCTGAGCGGATGACTCTATAATAGAAAGCATCCCCGTACTGATTTATTGGTAAACTTGTCGGCCCCTTCCAAGTACCATTCTCAATCACGTATACTTGATGATATGCATCCCAAGCCGCGCCTATGATGACTATGGAGTTATTCTTCCACCCTTGGCCTTCCTGTGGATCCCCGAAAAATATGTAGGTCACGGATACTGGAGCGTTGGCATAGGGGGCGATGTAGGTCACTTTAGTTTCCAGTATCCAGTCTGTGCCTTCGAACATTCGGTAGAGATGCATAGAAGGATAATACCAATATGGGGAACCAGGCCCGTTCCATTGAGGTTCCTTGGTCCCCCAGCTGGTCATGGAGCCCAGATAATACCTCAAGTATCCCGGGTTGTCTGTCAGGGAATACCTTGCCTCTTGCTGATATGTTGCCTCTGGTGGCGAAGGTGCTGGAATACCGTACCTCCAGACTTGCCAATGTGGATCCAATATGAGGGTGTCAAAATCCTCTCTGAATGTACGCTCAATCGTTAACACGTAGACCCATCTAGTTGCTATGTTGTTTTCTATGATGGTTTCGTCTGTCACTGGCGATGCATAGGCTGTAACGTTGTAAACTGCCTCTTCTGCCAGGGTCCATAGGTAGCTGATCGTGTACGAGGAACCAGTCAGCAGCTCAGGAATCGTCACGCTATTAACTACCGTACTATTAATCAGCAGAAATAGCTCCACGTCGGTCTCGTTGCTTAACCCCAAGTTATAGACAGTTGCATTTAGCAGCGACGAGTCGCCCAGCTTGACAAAGCTCGGTGCCTCTAACGTCACAGCCAGCTCATGTTCGTATCTGACTAGAGGAATGTTGGTGGCGACCAATGCTAGTTCGGCGCGGTATGGATACATCATATATTCCATGCCAATCCACAGTCCAGATGCTTTCTCATACCAGAAGGTATATTCTATTCCATAGTATTCCATGAACAACTCCCAACAGTCTATAGGATAGAGGCCGTGTTCCAAAGCAAAGATCATCTGGCTGCCGACCACGGTTGCGGTTCCGCCTAGAAGATTTACCGTCGAGCCTATTGTGATGCTGGTCTCTATCCAGCCGGGATACCACATGCCAGTCCAGTAAATGCCGCTATCCGATTCAACCACTCTGTTCATAACGTTGACAATCATCCAGCCAGTTGTAATATATCCGTTAGAATCTCTGGACGACATCGTGACGTAGATTTGATAGGGTGAGACATAGTGATCATAAGTGAAGCTCACTTCCGCAGTGCTAACAATCTGACCAGTAGCGTTGTCAAACTGATATGATGTATAGTTAGCCCACTGTCCCTCAATAGGACTAATCAGCGGATACGTAACTTCTACAAGTGTTGTTGCAACATTGTTCGTTGTCATGTTTTCATCTGGTACTAGTGGCACGTAGGCGGTAACGTTGCACGGCCCTTCGTCAGCTGGGGTCCAAGAATAGCTAAGCGTATGAGAAGACCCCGTCAATAGCTCCGGAATTATGTCTGAATCAACAATTGTGCCGTTGAATAGTAGTTGTAGCTCCACACTGGTTTCATTATTTAACCCCAAGTTGCTTACAGTTGCGTTCACAATGACAGATTGATCCGGCGCGAGTATGGTTGGAGCTTCAAGATGCACTTCTAAGTCATGTTCTGGTCGGAATGGCGTGAAGAGTATGGTGTTGATGTAGTTGAGGTCCGTCACTTCTTCTGCAAGGATTTCACCTGCACCGTTTGAGATACCCACAGTTGCAGATACCAGCCCGTTATTTTGTCCATAGTTAAATTCGATTACACCATCTGAGCCCAATATAGCCTCAAAGTTGGCAAAAAGGCTTGTATTATAGAAGGCAACAACCTGCCAGCGGATGATAAAATGGTCCGAATCAGGTTGCTGAATATATATATCATCTCCTGGGCGCTGGTCTGTTCTCCAGTCGTCCCATGCCGAAGCAATTGCTAATCTACCAGCCAAATCAGACATGCTGTTACCGGGACTGCTGTCTGGACTAGTAAAAGTAATCAGACCATTGCTTGAAATGTATATGGTTGTGTAGTTGGTTCCATAGAATGGAAAGTCAAAGGGCAGAGTGTAGAACCAGCTAGAATCGTCTGCGTGCCAATCCATCGCAACTCCATCAGAAACCCATTCGTTAGGAAGATACATCCGCGTATACGTAGTGGAATTCGCCTTAGCTGGTTGAATGTTAAATCCCAATGCTAAAATACTGGTTAACATCAGTGTCACCACTATTCCAGAAAGAGTTTTCTTCGGCAATTTCACCTTCTCCCGATTCTAGAACAATCCGTATCTAAAGATAAAACTTTTGGACAAGTCTCCTATCGCAACTGCGGTACAATAACAAGAACAACAAATCCACGTCTAAAGAACCTTAGTCAAACGTAGCCCCTTTTTGTATCCAAATTATGGTCGCGCGCGCGGTGGGGGGAGTGGATTTGAACCTGACCCCAAATGGAGACATCACCCGATGTCCCCTCAAAAAGTTGGCTTTCTGCAGTTTCTGATATACCTATGGAAGTAGAGGATAATCTTTCAGAGAAGTGTTGTTCCAGTCCTGCATTCTGCAACATATAGAAATTCTTTGGAATTTGTTGGTAAGGCTCATGCTTTCTGTTTGGACTTCCATGCGTACCAGACAATCAGTGCCCCAGCAGCAACTTTTGAAAGCGTCAATAGTATCGAATGCAGCTGGTTGTGTCAGAAGCTCAATAAGAGCAATGAGCATGAGACCAGTGAAGACTATACCCACGATGATGTTTACCCAGCGATTTGTCGAATCCTTCAAGGTCAGGGACAGGAAAGCCATCACCAATGGTACCAATAATATGATTGCGAATAGTAGCAATAATTCAGGTCCTATTTGCATGTCTCCTATTTCTCCTGCCATTATCTGTTCTATTGCACCTGGCTCCATGAACCCCAATACCATATCAGCCAAAAAAGCCACTTCGTAAAAGAGCCACAGCACTGCAATCTTTATCTTCCAATCATCCAAAATTTCTCACTTCCATCCAAATCAGAACACCAAAAATTGTCCTTTCTGTCCTTCAGCTTATATGATTTGCCAAGAAGCCTACCGCGCTGAATCGTAAGTCAAAGCGGTCACTTAACATCCTCTGGAAAGAGTTTCTTTGCTTTTTCTGTGTATTCGATAACACCTAATTGTCTGTACAAATCTATCAAGTCGGCCGCGAAATACTTCAAGCAAAACACGGCATTACAGGTCTATGTTCGTTGTCTTTGAGCAACTCTTCAAATCTGTTTCTCTAACAAGATAAATCGCATCTTCCACATGAATTTCGGGGTTCTCTCGTGTTCTTTAAAGATGTTTTCGAACTGTGTTGGGCATGTGCAGACGGTTGCTTTGATGCCCTTGCTCAGCGCTGCGTTTAAGTGGTAGCGAAAGTGGACTATGAGTTCTCTTTCGTAAAGCGCGTAAATTGTGAAACTCCAGCGGCCATGGTCGGAATCTGGCCTTGCATGGCCAAACGAAAGCGCTTGCAGTTTGCTCCTCCTCTTCGCGCAGTAAAAATCGTGGTCCTTTCCAATTTCCCTAAAGCCTTGCAGGGTGCCGTTAATTGCTTTCCAGTCATAGACCAGTATGTTGTGCGGAACAAGAGAAGGGTTTGTTTTCAGGAGTTCATGGGCTTGTTTAGGCGCGACATTGGTAATTGATCTGCTGGCTTTCTTCAGTTTTAGAGTCTTGTCAAGGTTTTCGTGCCAGAAGGCGCTCATCTTGAACATTCGCTTGAACCCTGCTTTCCTGGCAAGTTTGAGCGAGACTCGATTGTATTGACCGGTCGTGTATCGAAGTTGCCGCACATTGAGGGTTCGGCCCAAGTCAAGAAAACTCTGTGTAAGCATTTCTGCGTAGCCCCTTTTCCGGTAGTCGGGGTGCACTCGGAGGCCTTCCATCCATCCGGTCGCATTGCGGTCCACCAGCCTCAGGTTGCCTATGGCCACAAGTCGGCAGTCAACTTCCACTCCATACGTATGGCACTTTGGGTTCTTAAGCCACTCATCGATGACGGACGGCAAATAATCATGCCCACCCCAGATCTTGCTCGAAATGTCAAGTACGTCCTGTCGATCTGAAGCCCGCACCTTTCGAACAACCGCCGCTACTACAGTCAACTGTCTTTCCTTCTTTGCTCATGCTTCTGCAAGCGCGCGCTTCTTATTTACGTCCTCGCCCATATCATCAACGTGTGAACGTGTTTGCTCAAAGAAGCTTGGACGCTTGCTATTGAAACCCTAAGCTGGATAGAAATGCGAAGACTAAGCGAGCCTTTGGCCTTCGCAAGAACGGTCAACCAGCTGGGCATAGAAAACCATGATTCCCTAAGATTAGCTCACATGCTTGTTTCTGAAACCGTTCGCCGACAAAACTTCATAGACAAATTGACAAACGACATCATAAAACCTGCAACAATCGACGAATACAATCTGGGCGTACAGGCGTTCCTGAGACTATACGTCTATCAAACGCGAATGGCCAAAAACTGGTCCAGCCCGAACCTCAAAGAAGCCGCGAACATAGCTAAACTGGCACGCAGCATTCTAGGATGGAAAACGCTAACAGAAGTAGAACCTTTCCTGGGCGTGCTACTGACTCAACAGCGCGCAACGGTGTTTACAGGTGCAGGTGACGAGGAACAGATTGGGCTTCAAACTTTCCATCGAACATGGTTCGTGAAATACTGCTTCAAACTATTCGGCAGAAACCAAACCATTGCTATGCTGGAAGCAAATGCGCAGCCGCCGCCAACCTATCTCAGACTGAACACGCTCAAAGCTGAGGAGAACCAAATCCTCGAAAAACTCACCGAAGAAGGCATCAGCCTTGAGAAAGTTGAACAGCTACGATACACGTACAAAGCCACAGCAGCAAAACAACCCGTAACCAGAACACCAAGCTTCAAGGAAGGTCTATTCTACGTTCAAGACAAAGCAAGCTGCTTCACAGTAGAAGCCGCAAACCCACAACCCGGAATGACCGTCCTAGACGTTTGCGCAGCCCCAGGAGCAAAAACCACCTATCTGGCCCAGCTCATGCAGAACCGCGGTAGCATCCTCTCCATAGACTATTCAAAACGCAGAACCACCGTCTGGAAAAGCCAAATCGAACACATGGGAGTAGAAATCGCAGAACCAATCATTGCAGATGCACGCACCTCAGTACCACTCACGGAAGAGGCAGACATCATAGTACTAGACCCACCATGCACAGGCACAGGCACCTTCGGAAAAGTACCCTCAGCCAAATGGCGGTTTACCCCCCGCTCGATCGAACGAATGGCCGAAATCCAATGGCAAATGCTGAACAACCACGCAGACAACGTGAAGCCAGGAGGCACACTAATCTATTCCACATGCAGCATAACAACCGAAGAAAACGAAATGCTCATCGAAAAATTCCTGAAATGGCACCCAGAGCTTTCACTGAGCGAAATAACGCCGAGAATAGGCTCGCC
>Ga0315279_10005200_pt1 | contig 17011 bp, 12 predicted proteins | sample YL17G06_20_MG_FD_203694 | JGI IMG/M metagenome (GOLD analysis project Ga0315279, IMG submission 203694) | Sediment microbial communities from Yellowstone Lake, YNP, Wyoming, USA - YL17G06_20 | ecosystem: Environmental > Aquatic > Freshwater > Lake > Sediment | place: USA: Wyoming | collected...
AGCTGCCGTTCTTGAAGGTTTGTATAAGATGAGGATATTCCATCCGCACCTGGTTGATATCCTTGTATTTTTGTTCAACGGCTTCATTGAGGTTGTTGTGGCTGAGAAAACTCAATAGCCCATCCGAGGCGAGATACCACGTTTTGGGGACCTTGACGCCCTTCAGATCGACCGAAGAGCCCGCACATTTCTGGATGATGTGTTTCGCCAGAAACAAGCCGGTGCTTTTTCCTCCCAACCTCCCGTGGATTTCAGGCGAAAAGACGACATGGTCCAGGACCTCATAGAAATCATCTATATCGAGGAACTCGACGGCGGTGTTGACGAACTCCTGTCGCGCGGAGAGAAAACGCTGGATCAGAGAGACCTGAACCCCGCGTTTGCTCCCCGGGGGCAACGCGAGGCCTTCCGCGGCGATATGATGGTAGCGTCGAATGGCATCGATAACCTTGGCCAGGGGGAGATTTCGATTGGTGATTTGAACCAAAAAGCTAAGCCGGTCCTCCTGGATCCATTTTTGGATATTGGCCAGGATTTGTTCATTGGCCAAGTGCCTGGCCGCGACTACGAACGTTTCATGGCTGAGTTGATCCGTAAACTCCACTGCGCTTTTCTGGTTGGGGCGATTTTCGTCGGCCGACGGATTCTCCGTCCGGCCTCGCAGCCCGCCGCCCGTTTTCTGGAGGAGCCTCTCGGCTTCGTCAATACCGCTCCAACATAAAAAATTCAGCATCCGGCGGGAGATGTCCCAATAAAGATTCTTATTCGTCTCACGTAAAAAATTCAATGCGATCCGCCACTCTTCCGCCTTGTGTTCGGAAAGCTCCCGCTGGGCCGATTGGTAATCTTGATAGGCCTGGTTCATCCGGGTGTACAGGATGTGATTGCCCAACCGGTCGACGATCGTCCCCAGCAATTTCGTCTCTTCCTTCAAGAAAGGACCGTCGTCCATTTGGGGCATCTCGGCTGCGTAATAAATGCTCAGCCGTCCGATCGGCCGGTCCTGGATTTTGATGTCGGCGAACTGCACCCAGGGGGTTTCGCGGAAGTTCGGGGATTGGCTCGTAAGACCCTCGACGTTGATCTTCGCCACGCAGATATCCGGATATTGCCAGCCGGGAGGGATCGCCTCGATGATCCCCCTGCAGATATCGCCCAGGTTAGCGTTCGGCTTGTTCAACAACCCCTCGATTTTATACAAGCAGTTCAGCTCTTTGGCCCGTTCGGACAGGAACCAGATCAGATTGTCGACGTTTTTGGGTTGGTCAGGCATGACGAATGACTCCTCGGCTCGTCGTTCCATCCACCTTGATCTCCACCGGGGATTGAAGCCGGATATGACGGACATGCTCCGTCTCGGTGGCCGCTTTTTGTCGTCCCAGCCAATCCCAAGCGATGCGGTACTTTTCCCAGTGGGGCACGGAAAAATAGAGGACACGGAAGCTCGTGATATTGTGAAAAAAGTGCGACCCTTGGCTGAGCATGAAATTCATGTCCGGCAAGGTCGACTCGACGATCGCCTTGGCCCCGCAGATTTGTCCGAAGTTGATGGGGATGCCGGCTTGGGGGTCCGACGTTCCCCAGCGGCCGAAACCGATCAGGAGATAAGGATCATGGCTGGCCATCAATTGATGGTTTAGCCCCTCCAGCTGAGCGGCGATCTGTAGCGTCTCATGGACGGTGAATTTATCGGGCTTCACATAAATAATGTCCCGGATATTTTCTAGGACCCCGTCGCCGAGGGCGGACTCCGAGGCGACGATCACGTTTTCTCCGGCGAGTTCGACCAGGGAGACGTCCGCTCCCGTTTTGGACACGACCATCGGCCGGACCTGCAAAAACCCGAAGCGGGCGGGCGAGCCGTGCGCCTCATCCAAGGTCAGGGCGAATTCGATCTCGACCATTCTTCCCAGCTCGTCTTCGCAGGTCTGGAGCAGGGTCCGGAGCAACTTGTTCAGCGGGACCAGATCGAATTTCAGAACCAGGGAGAAATCGATGATTCGCGGGCCGTACTCGGTGAGCCCATAAATGATCTTGTCGTCCTGGCGCCTGTAGGTCGAGGCGATGAAGCGCAACGTTCCGTCCTGCTCCGCGTCCGCCAGGTTGTATTTGAGTAGATATTCCGTTTCTTTAATGGGGTTGTATTCTTTCGGTTGCCCCATGTGGATGGCCCAGAATTCATTCTGAGATTGCTCGAGAAGTTCGCTAAGCGAATTGTAAGGGGGATTCGCTTGAGGGTAGGCAGGGGAGAAGGACCAACCGATCCCGTCGTCGACGATGCTTTTCCCCAACCCCAGCGCCAAGTCCACCACGCCGTCCCCCGGCTTGGCATTGCCGAGAGGATAAAAATTGTGGGAGCGGGCTACCCCCGAGATATGGGGATAGAAGCGATCGCCATAGCGGGCGCCGACGACCTCTTGGATAATCACCGCCATTTTTTCGTCGGCCGTCGCATGCTTCGTCACCCTTATGTAATTTTTGGCGTCCTTAAAATACGCCGAGGCGTAGATATATTTTATGGCTTCCGCCAGCTTTCGAAAACGGGCGTCCACGTCCCATTGGTTATTGGGGATCATCTTCGTGGCATAGACGCTGGCGAAAGGTTCGAACATGGCATCTTCCAGCAGGCTCGAAGACCGGATGGCCAACGGCGAGTGGACCTGGGACACGAGCGCCCGGAGGTCGCCCACCAGCGGCACAGGCAGCTCGGCCCGTTGAAAAGCCCCGGCGATCAGGTCATCGCGCATGTCCGAAAAAGCGACTTCACCCAGGTGATTGTCCTTCATGAAATCGTCGAACGCATCCGTCGCGATCACCGTCAGGGCGGGGATTCCGATGCGAATATCCGGCGAAAACCGGGGGATCAGTTGCGTCTCCAGAATGCCCTTAATCCGGGCCAGTCCTTGAGCCTTCCCTCCCAGCGCTCCCCGGCCGATGCGGGTAAATTGTTCCTTCCCGGTGAAGAAATGTCGATCGAAGGGCGCCACGTTATCTGGCATGGACCTTCCTCTTCGTCCTGGACGCTCGCTGCTAATCGTGGGAGCGGTTCATCGCTTCTGGCGTCGGCTTCTCGCCGTCCCTACAACCAGTCCCGGTCCTTGCAGGCTTGAGCCACGCGTGCGACGGCAATGAAGAACGCGGCGTCGCGCATCGAGAGGCTCTTTTGCCTGGCCAGCTCGAGAACGGAGCGAAAGGCCGCGGTCATTTTAACATCCAGCTTTCCCAGGACCTCGTCTTTTTCCCAGTAATAATTCATGTTGCTTTGGACCTGCTCAAAATAACTGCAGATCACCCCGCCCGCATTGGCCAGAATGTCGGGAATCAGGAAAATCTCGCGGGCGGAGACCGCGGCGTCCGCCTCGGCCGTCATCGGTCCGTTCGCGCCTTCGGCGATGATTTTCACCCTCCGATGGATCTTCGCGGCGTTGTCCTGCGTGATCTGATTTTCGAGGGCCGCGGGGATCAAGATATCGACATCCTGCTCGAGCCAGGCGCTTCCCGGGAGCACCTCATACCCCTGGCTGGACGCCTCCTTTTTATCGATGCCCCCGAAATGGTCCGTGATGCTTAGGAGACCCTCGAAATCGATGCCCGGCTTTTTTCGGAACGAATAGGAGGTCCCGTCTTTTTGGTCCCAGCAGGAGACGCAGGTCACTCGGCCCCCCAGCATGTGGAAAAGCCGGATCGCGTTTTGGCCGACATTGCCGAATCCTTGGACGCTGGCCGTTGTCCCCAGGGGGGACATCCCCAGCTCTTTGAGGGCCTCCCGAAGGGTGAATCCCAGGCCAAAACCAGCTGCCTCCCATCGGCCGAGGGAACCGCCCATGCCGACCGGCTTGCCGGTGATGAAACCGGGCGATTTTTCCCCTTTGATGCCCTCATATTCATCGAGCATCCACAACATATGCTGCGCATTGGTCATGACGTCGGGAGCGGGCACATCGATGTGCGTCCCGAGGTCCCGGGATAGTTGCTTCACCCAGCCCCGGCAGAGCCGCCCTTGTTCTCTCAAGCTGAGGTTGTGGGGATCGCAAACCACGCCGCCATGGCTGCCTCCCAGGGGAATGTCCACCAAAGCGCATTTCCAGGTCATCCACATGGCCAGGGCGCGGACGATATCGATCGTTTCTTGCGGGTGAAAACGGATCCCCCCTTTTCCCGGCCCGCGGGCGTCATTATGGAGAACGCGAAATCCGTGAAAGATCGCGACCTGACCGCTATCCATCCGAAGGGGAATTGTGAATTGGTATTCTCGCATCGGCCAGCGCAAAAAATCTCGCGTCGCGTCATCCAATTTCAGGAGGTCGCCGATGTGATCAAACTGGGTCTGGGCCATTTCAAAGGAGCTGAATGGTTTGTTGTTCATGGCACGCTGCTTCCCGCGGTGACGACCGCTCACCCATCGACGGAATCGGGTCTGTCGGCCGTCCGTCTTCATCAAAAATACCCTCGGAGATTTTTATTGTCAAGAAAGCATTTCCTTGGCCCGGCCGCCCCCCTTCGGGCCCTTGATCGAGGCGCTTGATCGAGAACTTTTTATTACAATCAAAACGAGAACCAAATATATTCATAACGAAGGTGCGGTAATTGAGAATGATGAAGTATTCATACTTCACGCTTCGATTAATTTAAATAAGGAGAAATGCGCATGGGGAATTATGTTTCCGACTTTATGGCTGAGGTCAAGGGCAAGAATCCGGCGCAGCCCGAATTCCATCAGGCTGTCTTTGAAGTCGTGAATTCCTTGTCCCTGGTCCTCGATCGTCATCCGGAGTACCGCAAGGCCAAGATCCTGGAACGCATCGTGGAGCCCGAACGGGTGATCATGTTCCGCGTGCCCTGGATGGATGACGCGGGAGAGATCCACGTCAACCGAGGGTACCGGATCCAGATGAACAGCGCCATCGGCCCGTACAAAGGCGGCCTGCGCTTTCACCCGACGGTGAACCTGGGAATCCTCAAGTTCCTGGCCTTTGAGCAGGTTTTCAAAAACAGCTTGACAACCCTTCCCATGGGCGGCGGCAAAGGCGGTTGCGACTTCGATCCGAAAGGAAAAAGCGACAACGAGGTCATGCATCTTTGCCAGAGCTTCATGAACGAACTTTTCCGATACATCGGCGCCGACACGGATGTCCCCGCGGGGGACATCGGGGTCGGCGGCCGCGAGATCGGGTTCCTCTATGGACAATATCGAAAGCTGAAAAACGAGGTGACGGGGGTCCTCACCGGAAAAGGCCTAGACTGGGGCGGCTCGCTCATCCGGCCGGAAGCCACCGGATACGGCGCCGTCTACTTCGCCGCGGAAATGTTGGCGACCCGGAAACAGACCATGGCCGGAAAGACCTGCCTGGTATCGGGCAGCGGCAATGTCGCCCAGTACACGATCGAAAAGATCAATCAGTTGGGCGGCAAAGCCGTCACCGTGTCCGATTCCAATGGATTCATCTTCGACCCGGCTGGTATCGACGCGAAGAAGCTCGAATTCGTGATGGAATTGAAAAACATCCGCCGCGGCCGCATCAAGGAATATTCCGATAAATACAAAGGCGTGACGTATACCCCCATCACCGGAGACACGGATTTTAATCCGCTCTGGAATCTTAAGGCCGACTGCGCCTTCCCGAGCGCCACCCAGAATGAGATCAACGCCAAAGATGCCCAGAACCTCGTCAAGAACGGTGTCTATGTCGTCGCGGAAGGCGCCAATATGCCCACGACGGCCGAAGGTGTAGACGTTTTTCTCGCCGCCAAAATCCTTTATGGCCCTGGCAAAGCTGCGAATGCGGGAGGCGTCTCGACGTCCGGACTCGAAATGAGCCAGAACAGCATGCGCTTGAGCTGGACCAGGGAAGAGGTCGACACGCGTCTCCATCAGATCATGAAGAGCATCCACAAGACCTGCGTCGAAGCGGCCGACACCTACGGAACTCCGGGGAATTACGTCAACGGCGCCAATATCGGTGGCTTTCTCAAAGTCGCCCGGGCCATGATGGAGCAAGGATTGGTCTGAAGCCGTTCCTTTTTTACTTTTTAAGCCCTGTTTAAAGAGTGCAGGAGGGGAGGCCCTCTTCTGCACTCTCTCTATTCTCAAAAAGTTTCGGGGGCCCAACCGACTTCGCGATGGGGGCCTCGGAAGCCGTAGACCGCCTGAAATTCTTGACATCTTTTAATTCATGGTGATAATCTCAACCTATGTTAATGGGGGGCTCATCGCCTGTGTAAACCCGATAGCTCTGTGTTGAAAAATGGGAGTAGGCAACTGAAATGAAAGGCGATGGACGAAAAGACGAGAAAACGGAGAGACTTCTTATACGGAAAGGGACAGTCTGTATTTCCAGAATTATACAGGCTGTATAATCATTGTTAGCCCGCTGATCGAAGAACATGGACCATAGTTACGAGGAAATTCGAGCCGCAGCCCTGGACGTTTTGGCGGGCCGCGAACAGGTACCGTACGAGCCGACTCAGTACGAGCATATCAGCATCGGCGTGGCTGAAGTCTTCGCCCGTCGCGAGCGTCGCCCCGAGGAAACGCGCGGATCGCGGCAACCATTTTACCTTTCCGCCGCGGACCGCGAGTTGTTTCTGGAGGTCTTCTGGGACCTGTTTCGGCAAGGCATCATCACTCTCGGACTGAACGACTCAAATCGAGAGTTTCCGTTTTGTCGGTTATCGCGTCTTGGTCAGCGGTTGGTCAACAACCAGGACACGTACTTTTTTCACGACGTTTCGAGCTACACCAAGTGGCTGCAGCAAGAGGTACCGTCTGTCGACCCGGTGACGCTTCTTTACGTTCAAGAAGCGCTGCAAGCCTTCCGGTCTGGTTGTATCCTGTCGTCCACGGTCATGTTGGGTGTCGCGACAGAGCATACATTCTTGCAGCTGCTGGAAGCTATCGAGCAGTCGCCGACGTATGCGAAGGACTTCGCGGCGGTCGCGAAGGAGCGCACCATTCTTCAGAAACTGAACAAGTTCAAGAACATCCTCGACCAGAAGTCGAAAGACCTGACGCCTGAGATTAGGGAAGATCTCGAGACCCATTTCGCAGGCATTCTGTCGATTATCCGGACATTCCGGAACCAGGCCGGTCATCCGACCGGCCGAATCGTCGATCGCGAACAAGCGTACGTTCTGCTGCAGCTGTTCATCCCTTATTGCCGCAAAATGTACGTGCTAAAGGAGCATCTCGGCAAATGAGATTCGGCGACGCGGGCTAACAGCCGCTTGCAGCCGACGGCGCTCGGGCGACCGTGGAGCGCCGCGGCTGAAGCGGATAGTGTTATGAGCACCATGAAAAATATTCTGAGGTAAACACAGATGCCCACTAAACGACTTAAGCATATTGGCGTAGACTCATTTTTTGCAGAAAGGAAAAAACTCTTAGATGCATATGATCATGCAAAGCAACAAGCCAGCGAAGATCAAGTAAAGACAGATCATGGAATTGCTGGCGAAGCATTAGTCAGAGATTGGCTTAGGTCCTTCCTTCCTCAAAGATTCGGAGTTTGTAAAGGATATATTATAACTCCGAACCTTGACTATGAAGGAGAGCTTGAAGAATGGGACATAATCATCTATGACGCAATTGAATCTCCAATTCTATATACTCGCGAGATTAAAGGTCACCATGAGTCAGAAAAAAGGAGAGCCATACCAGTTGAATACGTGCGTGCCGTCGTTGAAGTTAAGGCAACGTTGACTCCAGCAATGGTGAAAAAATCAACAAAGAAACTACTTAAACTTCAACAGTTCATCGGAGTTAACACGTCGGATGCCTATCCAATATATCTTTGCCATCCATTTGTTTGTACAGCCATTTTTTTTGAAACAAATGTGAGAGACTTAAAAGAATATCGAAGAGCTTTGGACAACTTTATTCCCGTCCTCAATTCAATCCCAACGCTACCTTTTATAGGGGCGTTGGTATTGAGAAGCCAGCGGGAACGCTCACATAGTGGCTATTTGCAAGCAATGCAATCTGAACAACAAATGTCATGGCCCGACGTATTTGAAATGTCATCAGAGTTTCAATGTCCAAATGGGACATGCGGCAGCTTTGGATGTTTGTCATATGGAGTTAATTCGTACCCAACTTATATTTTTGATTTTTTGGCATTTATTAATGGATCAAAAACAAACAGAGCTTCAAGTTTGTATGGGCTGGATTTTGCAAACCCCCAAGGTTCACGTCTGTTTCACTGATGAGGAAAAACTCATAACCATCGCTTGCAGGCGGATTGGCCTTCCACTTCGCTCCAGGCCAACCGCTGAAGCGTACGTTGGGCAACAAAAGAGGAAGAGAAGCCATTAACTGGATTGACCAACACTAGAGTTGACGGCGGCCAATAACCTCGGTAAAAGCTCCTTCCAATCCATGGGCGTTCGCCCTTGGTAACTCCCGCTCGATCGCTCGGAACGGTGATCCAGCCGGCTTGGGTTGCGGGTGTCCCCTCGTCCTGCCTCCTGCCACCTGAAATTATTGACTTATTTTAATTCATGGTGATAATCTCAACCTATGTTAATCAGGGGGGCTCGTCGCCTGTGTAAACCCGAAAGCGCTGTGGCGAAAAAATGGAGTAACCCATTGAAATGAAAGGCGATGGACGAAAAAAACAAAAAAACGAAAGACTACTTATATGAGAAGGGACAGCCTGTATTTCCAGGATCATTCATAATGTATTATTATTGTTAGGGCTATTTCACTCATGCTGACACCGATGCTGGTCCAATATCTAGTCGGTTTGTGCTGCCTCTGTCGCAATCCAGACGCTGTCGATGTCACCGTGGGAGATTTCGTTCTGGATGTTGCAGCGAACAAGACTCGGGATGTCGATATCACCGTCACTCTTCATGAGGACAACGGCACAGTGCGCGCATTCAAAGCCTTTGAAGTAAAACGTGAGGGAGAACCCTTAGATGTTGCCACTGTCGAGCAGCTTTGTATAAAGCTCAGAGACATGCCCGCAATTACGCATCGTGCTATTGTCTCAGCCTCTAGCTTCACCGACGGTGCGATCGCGAAGGCAGCCGCGCACAATGTTCAGATTCTCATTTTGAAACCGTGGACGAAACCGTTAGCTGATCAGTTTCCTGAATTCAAGAACGTGGGACGACCTGACGAATTCTTACGTCGCTTCGAAAGCAACCTCTTGTACTGGGTGGATTACCAACTAAATATCGTTGCGCCGGAGGGGCCGCGCTCTTTCAATTATGACAATTCCAAACCCGTTTTTGCAGCGGACGGTAGTGTCCACGAGAAATATCCAAACCTGACCGCTTTTGAGAACGCCCTTCTGCTCCGATCAACCGAAAATCTCTTCTCTTTGGAACCGGCTCAGACTATTAGCCGTACCTTCCCCGCAGAACCGATGACGGAGAACGACGACTTCGTTGCGAGCCCTGCTTGGCCACACACTCATACAATTGGTGTCGTTGAAGATCAGGTCTTTCTAAAATTTGATACTGGCTTGGCACTTATTAGCTCTGTCACTATTTCCGGAAAATTACAATGGCGGAAAAGGAAACGAATTCCTGAATTCCACATTCTTGAGTTCGTCCCGACGGGCGAAGTCTTCGCTGGAGCTGCCATAGCCGACTGGGGCAGTCCTGAAGGCAAAATGTTTGCGATGATTTTCTCGCCGGATTCTCGCACGATTGGCATTCATACAATCCAGCTACAGGAGAAACACAAGAATGCGATCCGGCGGCTAAAGATCCCGCTCCCAGCTAAAGGGCCTGAACAGAACCCCTAACCATCCACTGCGGCTGAGCTGGTCCGCTATTTAATTTTCGGGCCTATTTGTTCCATGATGCGGGCGGAGCAGCTGAGCGATGTCGTTTGCCGGAAAGGCAGGACGTGATCATGATCGATGAGGTTGTGATCGAAATGATGACCGGGGACTTCATCCTCTGGCGATGCCTTCATGGCGGGCCTATATCGAGGGAGACGATCGACCAGTGGGCGTCTGATGCCAAGATGCCATGGGCACGCTACCGCGCCCGCAACAAGGCGTTGATCGACAAGTTCACCGAGGTCTATGGGGCATGCGCCGTCGTGGCGCGACGCGGCGAAACCGTCGTTGGGCATTTACGATTCTACCCGAGGGTTGTGTGGGAAATGGAAGGGGCAGGTTTCCTTTGCCTCCAACAGGATTTTCCTGCAGGACCGCGTGATGATTTTTCAGCGCTCGATTTTCCACTCCGCAAAGAACTTGAAGAACAAACCCTGAAGATACACTGCCTCATGACCGCATCTCTTGGTGAGAAGGGAAACCCTTACCAGCGCAAGGGAATCGGCACGCGAATGGTTCAAAGACTGATTGAATGGGCTGGAGAGAGCGGGTGGAAACGCATCGAGGCTGATGCTTTTGAAGATCTCCCGATCATCTATCAAGTGACCGGAAGCGCGGGACGCACATTCTGGGAGAGACTGGGATTTCGTGTGGCCAAACGGTTTCCGCACGCTCATTTGCGCGAATACAATGAATTCGTGGGGAAACTCGAGGAACAGGCCATTTGTGCAGGGATCGACATAGAGAAGGCGAAAGACTGCATCGTCGTGCGCCTTGATCTGGCCTGATTGACAGCCGCTCGGGCGGAACGGTATGCTCATCCCTCATGAACGGCCTGTCCCGCGAAGCCGAGATTACGCTCGAGATCAAGCGCTCGAAATTCATCGGCCGGAGCTTTAAGCGCGCGGCGCAGGCCGCGGCCTTGGAGGCTGTTCAAAACGTGCGCCAAGCCCATCGCGACGCCGATCATCACTGTTGGGCCTATCGGATCGGAGTGCAGGGCGAACAAGCCCGCTACAACGACGACGGTGAGCCCCAGGGGACGGCCGGTCCGCCCATTCTACAAGTCCTGGAACGGAAGGACGTGACCAACGCCTTGATTGTGGTCACCCGCTACTTCGGCGGTATCAAGCTGGGCACCGGGGGACTCGCCCATGCCTACGGGGAAGCGGCCAAACTCGTCGTGGAGGAATCGCGGCCGCGCGAAATCCGCCGCCTGACCGAGGTTCGAGTGATCGTCCCGCACGGTCTTCTGGTCCCGCTGGAAAAATACGTTGAAAAAAGCCGGGGCGAGATCCTCGATCGGGAATTCCGCGAGCACATCGTCATCCGCCTCCGGATTCCCTCCGGCTTGCTCGAGGAATTTCGTTCCTTCCACGCCAACCTGGTCAACGGCCAATCCGAATGCGTTATTCTCGGCGAAGACTATATTTGAGCCGGCCCTGGTCCGGCGAAGGAGGCTGGTCATGATGAGGCGTCGTCTGTACGTCTGGTTTGCTTTTCTTCTTTTGGCCTGCGCTTTTCTCTCCGCGCAGACGCTGCCCACTCCTGAGCAATTCTTCGGGCACAAGGTTGGAGCCGACAAGAAGATGATCCGTTGGGATAAAATCGTCGATTATATGCGCCTGGTGGGCCGGGCGTCCAACCGGGTCGTTCTACAAGACCTGGGCAAGACGACCAACGGCAACCCGTTCGTGCTCCTGATCATATCCTCGCCCGCCAATCTGCGGAATATCGAGAGCCTGAAGAAAATCAACCGGCGCATTTTCGATCCCCGGCTCGTTTCCACGGAAGACGAGGCCCGCTCGCTCGTGCGGGACGGCAAATTGTTCGTTCTCGTCTCCTGCAGCATGCACGCGTCCGAAGTCGGCGCCACTCAAATGTCGCCCGAGGCCGTCTACCGCTTGGCCACGGACGATTCGCCGGTGACCCGAAAAATTTTGGACAACGTCGTCTTTCTGCTCATTCCCTGCCTGAATCCCGACGGCGAGATCATGGTCACGGATTGGTACAACAAGACCCTGGGCACGCCTTACGAAGACTCCCCCTTGCCCTGGCTGTATCATCCGTACACCGGTCACGACAACAACCGCGACGCCTATATGTTCACTCAGATCGAAACGCGCCTCATCGGCCGCGTCCTCTACAAAGAATGGTTTCCCGAGGTCTGGCTGGACATGCACCAGATGGGCAGCGCCGGTCCGCGGATCTTCGTCATGCCGGCCATGAATCCGATCAATCCCAACGTCGATCCCCTGATTTACCGTTACGCCGGGATCCTCGGCTATGCCCAGGCCGCGGCGCTCGAGCGGGCGGGAAAAACCGGGATCATCTCCGATGATATGTATACCTATTGGTGGGAAGGAGCGATGGGCTGGGCCGGCTGGTGGCACAACATGATCGGGATGCTGACCGAGGTGGCCTCGGTCCGGACCGCGACGCCCGTCGAGCAGACGAAGGCCGATCCCGCGGCCCCACCCGCACCGGCCGCGGCCGCCCCGGACCGCGGAACGGGCGGAGGGCGGGAGCCGGCTGATCCCGCCCGTCCTTTGCCCGCGCCGCGGGATGTCCAGTTCCGCTCGAATTACCCCCGCCCCTGGTTGGGCGGGCGCTGGACCCTGCGCGACATCGTTGATTACGATTTCATCGCCGCTTTTGGTTTGCTCGAAACGGCGGCCGACTTGCGCGGCCAGATCCTGGAATCCGTCGCCACCGCCGCGCGGCGCCAGATCGAAATGGGGCGGAAGGGCGACCCCTACGCCGTGATCGTCGCGGCCGCCCAGCCGGACGCGCCGACCGTCGTCAAGATGCTGCAGACCCTGGCCTTGGCCGGGGTTGATGTCCATCGGGCCCGGCAGCCGTTCACCGCGGACGGGAAGAATTATCTAGCGGGCGATTACGTCATCCTGATGGCCCAGCCGTTTCGGGCCTATGCGAAGGACATGCTCGAAGCGCAGGACTATCCCAAGATCGCTCCGGCCCCCGGCCTTCAGCCGCGCGCGCCCTACGATGCGGCTGGCTGGTCGCTGGGGATGCAGATGGGTGTGACGACGGTTTTCGCCGCCAAGCCGTTCGCCGCGGAGTTGGAAAAACTCGAGGCGATCCAACTCCCCCTAGGCCAGGTCATAGGGCAAGGGACTGTGTACGTTCTCAGCCACGAAACCAACAACAGTCTGGTCGCTGTGAACCGCCTCCTGAAAGCCGGCGCCGAGGTTTCCTGGTTGATGGAAAAAACCGAGATGGGCGGACGGACGTTCGCGCCGGGCGCGATCGTGGTCAAGGGAGGGATCCAGTTAGCCGAGACCATGGCCGCGGTCACCCGATCGCTTGGGATCGACGCTCTGGCGCAGGCCGATGTCCCGCCGGGGAAGCTGATGCGCATCAAAGCCCCGCGGACGGCCCTCTATCAACCCTGGGGCGGAAACGCCGATGAAGGTTGGACCCGCTGGCTGTTGGAGCAATATGAATTTCCGTTCACCACGATCCATCCGGAAGACCTGCGAACAGGCGACGCGGCCGGCCGCTTCGACGTCATGATTTTTCCGGACATGGGAACGCAACCGATCATGACCGGCCAAAATGGGCGGAATGTCCCACCGGAGTACAAGGGCGGGATCGACGAGAGCGGTCTGAAGGCCCTCCAACGATTCGTCGACAACGGCGGCTCGCTGATCGCCCTCGGCCGAAGCGTCCAATTCGCCATCGACAAGCTCCAGGTCCCGTTTCGCAACGCCCTGCTGGGGCTGAGCCGAGAGAATTTCTTCTGCCCGGGCTCGATCCTGCGCGTTCTGGTCAACAACGCCCATCCCTTGGCTTTCGGCATGCCGGCCGAGGCCGACGCCTATTTCGTCAATTCCATGGCTTTGGACGCGGCGCCGTCATTCGTCTCGATGCCCACTTCGGTCGTTGTCATGTACCCGAAGAGCGGGCTCCTTCGCAGCGGCTGGCTGCAGGGGGAGTCCTATCTGGCCAATAAGGTCGGAGCGGCGGAGACGCGGCTCGGAAAAGGACGGATCGTGCTGCTCCCCTTGCGCGTCCAGAACCGGGCCCAGACGCACGGGACGTTCAAACTGCTGTTTAACGCCATCCTGACGTCCGTGGGGGATTGAGCGGCTATGAGCATCGACTGGAAGCCGGTATCCAAGACGGCGCTGATCATCGGGGTAAGCGCAGCGGCGCTTTTCTTTGTCCATGCCGCGACCGAGAAAAGCGGGTTCCTCATCCTCGACCACGTTAATCTGCCGATCCATGAGGCCGGCCACCCCCTGTTCGGCCTCCTCGGCTGGACGATCGGAATCTGGGGCGGGACGATCATGGAGCTCCTCGTGCCCCTGGCCTTCGCCGTTTATTTCACCCTGCGGGGCGAGACATTGGGCACGGCCTTCAGCGCCTTTTGGTTCGGGGAAAATTTCGTTTATATTTCGGCTTATATCGCCGACGCCCGGGCCATGGCCCTCCCGCTCGTGGGCGGGGGCGAGCACGACTGGAACTTGATCCTCTCCGACCTGCACCTTCTCCAACAGGACACGACGATCGGCGCCGTCGTCCGGTTCTTGGGCTGGGCGATCATGGTCGGGGCGGTCCTGTGGTTAGTTTCCAAACGGGACAAGAATGCTGTTCGGAGAGACGAGGACCGGCTGTCGCGGCCGCCGGGCCGCCGCTATGAATGATTTCGACGTCATCGTCATCGGGGCCGGTGCGTCCGGCCTGATGGGCGCCATCGAGGCGGGCAAGCGCGGTCGTTCCGTTCTCGTTCTCGACCACAATCCGCGGATCGGGGAAAAAATCCGCGTCTCCGGCGGCGGCCGGTGCAATTTCACCAACCTCGAAACGTCCGCCGGCCATTATTTGTCCCAAAATCCGCATTTCTGCAAGTCGGCGCTGGCCCGTTTCACCTCCGCCGACTTCCTCGGCCTTTTGGCCGAACACCGAGTCAAGGTCCGTGAGCGGACCCACGGCCAAATGTTTTGCGCCGGGAGCGCACAGTCCGTCGTCGATATGCTCGAACGGGAATCGCGCACGGCCAACGTCCGGATCCGGACGGCTAGTCCCATCGTCGATGTGCGGCGGGACGGAGCCTTCCGTGTTCGCCTTTCCCGAGAGACGTTGACGGCTTCGTCCCTTATCGTGGCCAGCGGAGGACTGTCTTATCCCAAGCTGGGGGCGACGAAATTCGCCCCAACCCTGGCCGGGCAATTCGGGATCGGAGTCACAGACCTTAGGCCGGGCTTGGTCCCTCTGACCCTGGCGGCGGCCGAAATGGAGGCCTTAAGAAATCTGAGCGGGATATCTCTCGACGCCATGGTGCGCTGCGGCCGCGCCGAGTTTCGGGAGAATGTGCTGTTCACCCATCGGGGGCTGAGCGGGCCGGCCATACTTCAAACGTCCTCCTATTGGAAAAAGGGACAGACCATCGAGATCGATCTTCTTCCCGGCGCGGACGCCCGGGCGCTTCTCCTTGGGGGACGGCGGACCCGCCGAGGCGTCTGCGCCGTGCTCGCCGACCGCCTGCCGCGCCGGTTCGTGGAGGCCTGGCTGGACACCCGCGGGGGATCGAAACCTTTAGCGGCTTTTTCACCTGGGCGGTTGGAGCGGCTGGCCGAGGAGCTGCACCATTGGCGCCTCCGTCCCGATGGAACGGAAGGATACGATACGGCCGAGGTGACGGTCGGCGGGATCGACACCAGGGAGCTGTCCTCGCAAACCATGGAATCCCGGAAAGTCCCCGGGCTTTATTTCGTGGGCGAATGCGTGGACGTCACAGGATGGCTGGGCGGCTACAATTTACAATGGGCCTGGTCGTCGGGCTGGACGGCCGGCCAGTACGCCTGAGACGGGACGCCGTCAGACCAGGCGAGCGCCGGCCGAAGGAACGACGACGCGCGGCTCGATGACATGGCCATAAGCGTTCTTGTAGGCTTCGGCCAAGACCCGGGCGACGGACTCAACGTCCGTTTCCTTGATCAGGGCGACGATGCTTCCGCCGAATCCGCCGCCGCTCAAACGGGCGCCTAGGACGCCGGGCGTGGCGCGGGCGGCGTCGATCAGCGTATCCAGCTCCGGGCAGGAATTCTGGAAATAGATCTGCGAGCTCTTGTGCGATTCGAACATCAGGCGGCCGAACGAAACCGCGTCGCCCTTTTTCAATAATTCGACGCCGCGGAGAACGCGCTCGTCTTCGCCGATCGGGTGGGCGGCCCGGTTCCAGACCGCCGGGTCGAGGGCGCCGCGATGGCGCTCCAGGTCCGTCCAACTCACGTCGCGCAAGGTCTTCACCTGCGGCCCGAGAACGCGGGCGAAATAGGCGGCCGCCTCCTCGCAGCGCCGCCGCCGCTCGTTGTATTCCGAGTCGACCAGGGCATGTTTGACCGCCGTGTCGGCGATCAGGAAGGCGTATCCCCGAGGCAGAGGTACGGTCTCCACCTGCAGGGAGCGGAAATCGGTGAAGACAAGAGCGTGCTCGCGGCCGAAGAGGCTGGAGATCTGGTCGAGCAGGCCGCAGTTGACCCCGGCGTATTCATGCTCCGCTTTTCGGCCGATGCGGGCCAGGTCGAGCTTGTCCGGCGACAGTCCGTGAAAGGCGGCGAAGGCCAAGGCCGAGGCGATCTCCAGGGCGGCCGAGCTGGATAGCCCCGAACCGATGGGAATGTCGCCTGTCTGGGTGGCCTGGAAGCCGCGCGGCTCGAAACCGTATTTTTCGCGCATCAGCGCATAGACTCCGCGGGCGTAGTTCGACCAGCGCTCCTTGTCCGTGCGTCCCGGATGATCGGCCAGGAACTGGACGCTTTCGTCGAAATCGGCCGCGAATAACGTGGAGGCCGGCGTTCCGGAGGGGTTCAACCCTACGGCGATGCCGGCGTCGATGGCGGCCGAGAGGACGAAGCCTTCGTTGTAGTCGGTGTGATTGCCCAGGATCTCCACCCGGCCCGGCGCGTAGGAGACGATGGCGGGTTCGAGCCCGAAATGCTCGCGGTGCCTGCGGCGGAGCTTGAGGATCAGGGCGTCCATGGATTTTTTCCTTGTTTGCGGAGGACGATGATAATTCGGCCCCTTGCGGAAGTCAACGAGCGAAAGCGGCCGCCGCCCGATTGACACGCGCGCCCGGATATCGCAATATACGGTCTTACTACGGGGAGCAGTAAATATGTTACATAATCCTTACTGCTCCCCGAGTACTAGCCGGGCGACAAAGACATCCGGGGTCAACTATATTCCGCCCG
>Ga0315279_10005201_pt1 | contig 17008 bp, 18 predicted proteins | sample YL17G06_20_MG_FD_203694 | JGI IMG/M metagenome (GOLD analysis project Ga0315279, IMG submission 203694) | Sediment microbial communities from Yellowstone Lake, YNP, Wyoming, USA - YL17G06_20 | ecosystem: Environmental > Aquatic > Freshwater > Lake > Sediment | place: USA: Wyoming | collected...
CACAGTTATCGATCGAGAGATTTGGGTTCGGGTTCTTGATCGGAGGAGATTGGGATCCGAACCGAGACGTGTACGGAGCCCTTCCTTTCATTTTCGGCACTCTGATGACAACGGGAATTGCTGTGCTAATCGGAGTGCCCCTGAGCATTGGCATCGCAACCTACCTATCAGAATTGGCACCGCCCTGGTTGAAGGGGCCTCTCTCTTTCGTTGTTGAGCTGTTGGCTGCGGTGCCGAGTGTCATATACGGACTCTGGGCGATGTACGCTCTTAGGCCAGTCATGGTTGACACTGTCGAGCCGTTTTTCCAGAGCGTTCTTGGATGGACGCCCCTGTTCCAGGGAGATCCCGTAGGGCTGGACAAGTTCACCGCGGGCATCATTCTCGCGATCATGATAATCCCCACAATCGCATCCGTGTCGAAAGAGGCAATGATGGCCGTTCCCGATTCGCAAAGGGAGGCAGCTCTCAGCATTGGTGCGACCAGGTACGAGACGACAAGAATAGCCGTGCTCACCTACGCGCGTTCCGGGATCTTTGGCGCATGCATACTCGGCCTGGGCAGGGCGGTCGGAGAGACGATGGCTGTGACCATGACCATTGGGAACGCGAACAGAGTATCCTGGTCACTTCTGGATCCTGGACAGACCATGGCGAGCCTGATCGCAAACAACTGGGGAGAGGCTCAAGGACTGCAGTTGTCCGCGTTGATCGAGATCGGGCTCGTTCTCTTCGTCATTGCACTCTTGGTGAATGCCTTCGCGAGGATTATGGTCGGAAGATTCATGAGCAGAGTCCCAGCAACAGGTGGTGGGCTGTGAACACATACGAGTACCGCAAGCTGAAGAACACACTCGCCTCTGGACTCGCCCTTGCGTGTGTCATCCTTGCCTTGATTCCCCTGGTCTACATCCTTGCTGGCGTTGTGATGAAGGGGGCGCCGGCTCTGAGCTGGGAGTTCCTGACTAACAGGACAGTAGGGACTGGTGAGCCGGGCGAGGGGATAGGCAACGCGATAGTCGGCACTCTTCTCCTCGTCTTCTACGCAAGCATGATAGGCCTGCCGGTCGGCATTCTTACGGGCATCTACGTTTCTGAGTACGGCAACAACAAGTTCGGAACTGCTGTGAGGTTCTTCAACGACGTCCTGGCCAATTTCCCATCGATTGTCGTGGGCCTGCTTGCATACGCATTGGTGGTGGCTTATCTCAATGTTGGCTTCTCCCTGATCGCCGGGTCCGTCGCCCTCTCGATCATAATGATACCGATTGTGGCCAACACGACCGAAGAGGCTCTCAGGATGGTCCCCAATTCATTGAGAGAAGGAGCACTTGCACTGGGAGTGGCCAGGTGGAGGACGGTCCTCAAGGTTATGCTCGTGAGCGGAAGGGCAGGCATAGTGACAGGGGCACTGCTCGCGATTGCCAGGATCGCCGGTGAGACCGCCCCTCTTCTGCTCACAGCTTTCTACAGCAGCTATTGGTCGTTCTCCCCAACCGAACCCATAGCTTCGCTGCCGCTAACGATATTCCGAAACTACAATTCGCCTTCGGAGGTGCTCCTCCAACAGGCATGGGGGGCTGCCCTTGTGCTAATCATCATCGTACTAACGCTGAACATCGGGGTTAGGTTGTTCATGAGACAGAAGACAAAGAAATCAAAGGCGGTGAAAATGAGATGGATGACAAGATTGTCACGAAGGGATTGAACGCATACTTCGGCGATGTCCATGCCGTGAAAGGGATTGACATCCGAATCCCGAAGAACGCGATAACGGCCATCATTGGGCCTTCTGGCTGCGGGAAGTCCACCCTTATAAGATGCATGAACAGGATGCACGAAGTCGTGCGCGGAGCACGGGTCACGGGAGAAGTGCTGTTGGACGGCAGGGACATCTACGGCAGTCAAATGGATCCAGTGCTAGTGAGAACCAAGGTCGGAATGGTGTTCCAGAAGCCAAACCCGTTTCCGACCATGTCCATCTACGACAATGTTGTCGCAGGCATGAGGCTGAATGGAGAGAAGGACTGGAAGAGGCTTGACGCGACGGTCGAAAGAAGCCTCAAGCTCGCCGCCCTGTGGGATGAGGTGAAACACCAGCTAGACGCATCCGGAGTAAGCATTTCAGGCGGGCAACAGCAGAGGCTCTGCATAGCGAGGGCACTGGCGGTCCAGCCCGAGGCACTGCTGCTCGACGAACCCTGTTCCGCTCTGGATCCCATAGCCACTGCGAAGATTGAGGATCTCCTCTTCGATCTCAAGGACAAGTACACGATAGTCATAGTCACGCACAACATGCAGCAGGCCGCACGAGTTGCGGACTTCACAGCATTCATGTATATGGGAGAGTTGATTGAGTTCGGCGTCACGAAGAAGATCTTCGAGAACCCAGATAAGGAACTCACAGAGAAGTACATCACGGGGAGGTTCGGTTAGAATGTCACCGAGGAAAGCCTACGAGACGGAACTCACGGAGCTGGATCGGCTCATGGAGAAGATGGCTACAAGGACGAGCGAAGCGATCGAGTTGGCGGTGAGGTCGTTTGAGAAGCTCGACCTTGACCTCGCCGAGAAGGTGAAGAAGATAGACGAGGAGATGTACCTCCTCAACATCGAGATTGAGAAGCGTTGTCTGGAGATCATTGCCCTCCAATCGCCTGTTGCCAAGGACCTACGAACGATAGGAACATACCTGAAAGTGATCACTGACTTCGACAGGATAGGCCGATATGCCAGGGACATCGCGGAGGTCACCATCCACGCGCAGGCCATGGCACACTTCAAACCGCTCGTGAGCATTCCGCACATGGCTGAGATGGCGGAACGGATGGTCGATCTGTCCGTGGATGCATTTCTGAGGAGAGACACCTTGCCGACGAAAGAGGTCTTCGAACTGGAGGACAAGGTAGATTCACTGTACGACGAGATCTTCAGGGAGGTCATCACATACATGATGGAGGATTCGAAGAAAATCGGCCTTGGGATCAATTACACACTCGTAGCTAGGTATCTCGAGCGGATAGCTGACCATGCCTGCAACATCTCCGAGAGGGTGATATACATGGTCACAGGCCAGAGGGTGGTCAAGGAGTGATTCGCTTGCCCGTAGTGGACGGGCGGCCGCGAGAAGATGAGAACCAGCGTTATCCAAGCCAAGGGGAGGATCAAGATGAAAGACGCAGCCAGGCGCGAGCAAGTCCTTTTCGTCTGCACCCACAACTCAGCCAGATCCCAGATGGCAGAGGGCATACTCCGAGAACTCTACGGTGACCGTTTCGAGGCTCACAGCGCCGGCACGATACCGACTGCTGTGGATCCTCGCGCAATCAGCGCAATGGCCGAGGTCGGAATCGACATTTCGCACCACAGGTCTAAGAGCGTGAGCGAGTTCGATGGAAAGGATATCGACTACGTTGTGACGCTGTGCGGAGATGCAAAGGAAGTCTGCCCATTCTTTCCCGGTGCAAAGGAATACATTCACCGTGGGTTTGTCAACCCCGCCGACAAGTCGGAGCCAGAAGAGTCCGTGGCAGCGTTCAGGCAAGTGAGGGATGAGCTCAAGGACTGGATATCAAGGATTTTCGGCCAACAGAAGAAGGAAGGGGTCACCGGAGGAATGCATTTCGAACTCTCATCGGAATAGGTCTGGCGTCCAAGCAAAGGGAACAATCAGCTCTGCATTCACATGAATTGCCAGCGGAATGTGCGAGGGCCCGGATATTGGCCTGGAATCTACTTGCATTTAAACCTCCCATCTATAATCCTGAGAAGGAATAGGGAGAAAATGATGCTCGATTATTGGCCTGAAATCTACCGACAATTAAAGCTGGGTGCTATACTTACTGCCAAGTAACCGCGTGTAGAATGCACATCGCAGATGTTGACTTCCTACTTCCTTCTGAGGAGCTTCTTCTCTGCCATCTCCTCAAGCGTTCTCCTGATTGGAGACACTATCCCTTTCGCTTCCTCAAGCTCCTCAAGCCTGATTGCGAGAAATGCCTCTAGGATCACATCACGGCTCTGATGCACGCACTCGTCCAGAATGACGTCCCAATCGAGACCTCGCTCGGCGAGCAGGGCCATGTCGTCGAGGTCTCCCGCCCTCTCGGTGACACTCTTGAAGAGGAAGATGTCCTCCGGGGACACGAGGTTGATCCTGAGTCTCCCGTATGCGGCATGGCGAGCGGAGCGACTGATCATCCCATCCGTGAGCCTGAGTTTCCTGCACACCGTCTCAACAAAGATGTCGAAACGCGTGCCCCTGCTATCCTGCATCATGATCGTCGCGCCAAGCCGCCTGTATGTGTCGTCTTCTGGCCTAGCATTGATGAATCCGCTTCCCGCGAGCGCGTTTATGACCACCTTCGCATCCTCATCTGACAATAGGACAAGGTCGATGTCCTTGGTGGCCACCTTCGCGTTGTAGAGAATCATCGCGCAACCTCCGATGAGATATGCGGTCACGTCATGCGGAAGCGACGAGCCGATGTTGGCCAGTGATTCCTCGATATCATCCCTGCTTGACAGCATCTTCTTCGCCATCGTCTCCGCTCCTCAGTCCTTCTTCGAGCCCGCCAGACTCCGAGCAATCAGAATATTGGACCTCTTCTGGCTCTGGAAGCGCTCGATCAGCCTCTCCAAGTCTGCGTCCACTCGATATCCTCTCGCCTTCGCCCTGAGTTTGCCGAGACTCCGCCACATGGCCTTTCGCTCCCAGAGTGACTTCATCGCGGTCATCTCTCTTGAACCGAGAGGCTTTATCAGCAGCGACTGCAGTAATACTTCGTCGGGAGTCCTCCGCCACGGACCATGAGGATGATAGTAGTAGTGCCAGTCTTGGATGAGCGGGACGCCATATCCCTCGAACGCCGAGAACGCAGTCAACTTGAAGGCATCATCCTCCTTCCTGGCTTTCGTCCTCACTATGAACTCAGGCCCCCTTTCCCAGACGACTATCGAGTCCGACGAGAAAGCAAGGGCCTTCGTCTGATTGGAGAATGACATCAGCTCGCGGGCGAAATCAGCGAACGGTGCGAAGCGGCTCGACAGTTCGTAGACCCCTCGCCCATAGGTCCGCACGATTCCTACCTCTCTGAACCTTCTGAGCACGGTCTGTAGTGTCCTGGGCGAGATTCCCGAGGACGAGAGTATCTCCGCTCTTGTGGATGCCGGTCGAACCGCGAGCGAGGCGATTACGCGGAGGGGCGCCAGGGACAGGACTTCCTCCAGCCTCATATGACCGAGCTCGTTGAGGATCCTTCTCAGCAGTGATGCGTGCTTCGTCTCTGAGAAGGCAATCGAGCTAGAGACTCCTCTCTTGTGGACCACCACGATGCCCTTCGACTCGAGTGATTTCACTAGTCGAGTCAATTCGGGCTGCAACATGCCCGTGATCCTGGCAACTTTCTTCCTGGGCAATTCGCCGTCTCCGAGGCATCTCAGCAATGAGATTTCTCTTGGGGAAAGCCCGACCGCTGTGCGTTTCATTGCAACTAATGTTAATAGCTATTTATATATTTAACATTTGTTGCATATTCATATGACGTAGAAAGCCTGAACACGCGGAGACGTCCCGGATATTGGCACGGAATCTACCTGTGATTGAAGCTGGCACATATACTACCGGTAGAGAATTGAGAATGCGATGGCCACCCAAACGTTGTAGCACTCCCGCATTCTTGATGAAATCAGGAAGAGAATCCTGATCGGGACTCAAGTAGGACGAATCACGAGAATTGGCCTCATCATCTCGTTGTCCTCGTGGTCCAGGATGTGGCAGTGCCAGACGTAGCCCGGCCCCACGGTTGCGTCGAACGGATATGCTAGGCTGCCATCGTTCGGGGCGTAGCGCACGCGGATGATCGTCACCTCACCAGGATTCATCTGGATAGTGTCCTTCCAGCCCTGCTCCTGCGGGTCCGGACCTCTCGGAGAACCTTTGAGATACGGAGTCGGGTTTACCTCAGCTGGGATAGTGCTCAGGTTCATGATCGGGGGCATCCCGTTCACGTCCATCCACTCGTTGAAGTACGCCTCAGAATCGATGCTCTGGCGGCTCACGAGCTGGAACTGCGTCAGATGCAAGTGTATCGGATGCGTGTCCGCCGTCGGGTTGATTATGACCCAGTCCTCGGTTGTGCCTAGGACCGGGAGCTCAGAGACGGCAGCAGACCATTTCACGCCGTTCAGCAGTATCTCCAGAGGACCATTCTCTCCCATGACTTCGGTCAGGACGAGGGTTCTGGTCTTGTTTACCACCGTCAATGACGGAAAGGAAGAGGCCAGCGTCGGGTTGAGGATGGTGGGGAGGACCGCCGCTGCAGGACCCGCGTTACTCGTGACGGTGAACTGCATTATCTTGCCTGTGGTCTCCTCCTCGACAGGGTCACCATCCGGGAAGGGCGCATTGGCACTGTTGAGTAACACAATCTTCGTCCCAACAGCTAAGCTGGAGAAGTCGACCAGGATTTCGTACCTCTCGCCAGGAGCCATGAGCAATGTGGTCATGCTGGCGGCTGACCTTAGGTATCCGCCGTCACTGGCGATTACCGTGAAAGGCATCCCGTTCGAGAAGCTGATGTTGTAAAACCTGGCGTTGGATCCGTCCAGAAGCCTCAGCCTGTACTGCCCCTTGTCCACGTTCATGTTTGGCCACACCTTGCCGTTCACCATGGTCGTGTCTCCGAAGAACTCAGGGTTCCAATAAGGGTGAGTGTCGGGATTGTCGCCTTCTGTAGTGAAGTAGAAAGACCCGTTCTTGTAGAAGGTCCTGTCCTGGATCGCCAATGGCATGTCGTATTTGCCCGTCGGCAGGAGTGGAGCAATCGTGTCTGCAGGGTCTTTCAAGAAGTAGAACCCCGCGAGACCGGACATGACATTTATCCTGGTAATCCCAAGGGCGTGATCGTGGTACCACAGCGTCGCAGGAAGCTGCTCGTTCGGATAGTGGAAGACGGTGGAATTCGCGTACGGAGCCACCCTGTAGGAGCTGTAAGCAGACCCGTGCTTCCCGTCGATTGTGAACCAGGCGTCAGGGTTGCCGTCCGATGTAGACTGAACCTCCGCTCCATGCACGTGCGGCACGAGAGGTACAGGGCTCTGGGCTTCCGGATACCCCGGAGGGAATGCGGGCATGTTGTCTTCCATTCCATCCATCATGTGTGACATGTTGTTCGGGTTCGACCAGTGCAATGTCGGGTCCACGGCGAACATATGTGCCACGCTGATGTCGTTGAGCCAAGTGACGTTGATGGGGACTCCGTGAATCACTTCGAACGAAGGTCCTGGCGAGTTCCTCACGAATCCGAGCAGGGTGCCGGTGACGGCGTCCTTGGCCTGACCGCCATATCCCCACACCTCGGTCATCGGCAAGGGGGCGGGAAGGATCTGCTCATAAAATCTACTCATGTTGACCCTGTATTCGTAGGATAGAACGCCGCTGTTGTTAACGATTTCAGGAACGTAGGTGGGAGGCGGACCAGTCAGTTCGTTCACGAACATCGGTATAGATTTCGGGTCAAGGGTTTCGGTCTCGCCTTCCTTTTCAGGCATTATGAAGAAATAGTAAGCTAGCGGCAGTATGAGCGCGATCGCGACTACGATCGCAATGGTAGCCAGCAGTTTCCTATTCCGGCGCGGTTTCTTCGGCTCAGCGGATGCACTTCCGCTTGAGACTGATGTGCCACTCAAGACGATTTCCTCCTACCTGATCGCTTGCTCCCGAATCTGAGTCTCTGGGCGTTTCTGTTCAGAGCAAAAAGCTGCAGTGAGTGGGAGTACTAGTAACATGTGCCGAACAAGACTGATGGATTTGACATCAGAATTGGAGCCGGCGCAGGCAGGGCACTCTGGCGAAAAAGGCTTCAATGACGGGCTGGGAGATCACCGCTCCGCGGGAGTAGCTAAGCCTAGACAAAGGCGCATGACTTAAGGTCCTGGGATTCCGGGATGAGAGATCCTTCTCACAGGAATCCGGGAGTTCAAATCTCGCCGAAATCGCTACAGTGCGATGTTCATTCTTCCATTTTGTTGAAATCAAAGATGGAATGTCTGACTTGTAGTGGGTTCAAATTCCCTCTCATTGAAATCTCAACCGTAGCACCTGCTATGATTGCGGTTTGAACAACGGTCGCTTTTCCTCCCCCATGGTCTTTTCCGAGGCGAGGCTCGAGCGCTAGCCCGGATTTGAACCGGGGGACTCCTGCGAGAACAGATCTTGAGTCTGTCGCCTTTGACCGAGCTTGGCTACCCTCGCTTAGTGTTGTCGTTAGGGAGGTGAGGTAATAAACATTCTCCGACGAGGGCGCTTCGAATTTCGTTTGAAACCTGACATTCTTACATATGGAAAGGTGTCTGGATGCGGAAAGGCCATGGTCTCCGACGAAACCACCTTGCCAATCCCTCGAATAAATGTTGCGGCAGGTGTCAAACCTGGTTCGAATGGTTAAACCGAAAGGCATTAAAGGGGATACGGACAATTAACCCTCATCAGGTCCGGAGGAAATCCTGATATTCCCTCCAAAATGGAGAGGCATCACCAACACACCTCGCCATTTCCTCCAGAATTTCGAACCACCCACAACTTTTTCACAAAAGAGGTGTTCGTCATGCCTCTCCACCTCACTATTTTCATTTTCGAAGATGGTGGTCGAAGGTTCTCTGGCATCTGCCCGAGACACCAATCTAGGTGAGAACTATGCACCCGTTCTTAGTCACAAGGACCGAGTGCTCCGCCTGGGCAACCATTCCTCTGCCAGACTCCGCGAGCACTGGGTAGTTCATGATCATGCCCAGGCGGGCCAGTTTCGGCACAAGGCTCTCGGCATCCGGATGAAGCTCATCACACCATCTGGAGGCGAACGGGAAACTCCCGAAGGTCGATTGGATCCTGGAGAAAAGCGCAGCTGCGTCGGGTGGTGCTTTCCTGTCTCGGACGATCCTGTATATGTTCCCTCGTCCAGCGCCATGGACCCTTCCTGCCCCAGTTGTCGAGAAAGGCTCGATTGCCAGTACCATCCCCTCGTGAACGACCGACCTGTCACGGGTGGCGATGTTCGGAATACTTAGACCCGCGTGGAGGTTGTACCTATCCATACTGTGTCCCGTCAGATTCTCGATTGGTTTGAACCCTGCTGCGCGTATCGTCCTGGACACAGTCTCGCCCATCGCAGAGACCGTGGTTCCAGGAGCTACCATCTCGACGCACATCTTGAGTGCGTCATCGGCACATTCGATGAGCCTCGTGTTGTTCCTCGTGCCGACCTCCACCGTCGCGGATGTGTCCGCTGGATAGCCGTCGACATGGGCGCCAACATCTATCTTAACGATGTCACCCAGATTGAATCTCGCGTCATCCTGCCTGGAGGGGGTGTAGTGCGCCGCAATGTCGTTGATACCTATATTGACCGGAAAAGCACACTGGCCACCGTTATCCTTGATGATCCTCTCGATGGCGTTCGACAGCTCGAGCGAGCTTCCGCCTGGCTTCACCCCTGCAGCGCCGAACTCCCTTGCGTGCTTCGCGATCTTCCCGGCAAGCAGATACTTCTTCAGCTCCTCATCAGTGACGGAGGGCATTCTCTATCTCTTCCTGAGAAACCACGCCCTTCCTAATAATCTCGACTGTGCCATCCGACACATCCACTATGGTTGAAGGTTCCGAGTACTTCGTTTTCCCGCAGTCGATGCATATCTTGGCATGCGCCTTGAGGTCCTTCATCGGCATGTTGGCATCGACCGGATCCTTATGAGAGTGCAGGTTCGCGCTAGTCGCCGTTATCGGCCCGAACCTGTCGATGAGGCGAATCGCGAACGGGTGGTCTGGAATTCTTATGCCGACAGTGTTCGCGCCTGATGTGAGCATGTCCGGAATGCTGGGCTTCTTCGTCAGCATGACGGTGATCGGTCCGGGCATGAACTTGCGAATGATCTTCCTCGCCTGGTCATTGAGCACGGCAACGCTCTCCATCATTCTCTCGTTGCTCACGGCGATGGACAGGGGCATGTCGAACGGCCTGTTCTTCGCGATGAACACCTTTTTGATGGAGCTTTCGTTGAACGGGTCTGCCCCGAGCCCGTAGAGTGTGTCCGTTGGAAAGACCACCAGTTCGCCTGATTTAAGCGTTGCGACTATCTCCTCAAGCTCCTTCTCGGTGAGGTCACACTTCTTGCATCCGTTCTTCTTGTTGTCGCACTTGATCACTTTCATCAGTATGCCTCTGCTATGTACTGGGCCGCGAGCCTCAGATGCTGCTGGGCGTCGCCCTCGGCATATGACCCATGGCCAGGGTACATGTTCTCCAGCCCGAGTCCCTGTATCCGCTTTAGAGACGCGATGAGCTTGCTCAGGTCTCCGCCTGGAAGGTCCCATCTTCCTACCCCTCCATCGCAGAAGACCGTGTCCCCGACCACCGCGGACTTTCCTGACTTCTCATGGAGCACGATGCTTCCTGGGGAGTGCCCGGGCGTGTGGACGACCTCCAGCTCCGATGAGCCGCACTTCAGCCTCTGCCCCTCCTTGAGCGGCTCGACGTCCAACTTCGCCAGGCGAGCGCCAAACATCTGGGATATCGCGAGCGAGCTGTCCCCGCTCTTGAGCGGCACTGCCTCGGCCTCGTGCAGGAACAACCTCGCCCCTGTGGCCTTCTGGAACCTTCCTGCGCCCCCGATGTGGTCGTAGTGGCAGTGCGTGAACACTATCCTTCCGACCTTCTTCAAAGGAACTATCCTGGAGATCTCCTCCAGGGTCGTATCGGCGTACATCCCTGTGCCCGCATCCACGATGATAGGGTCCTCGTCCTCAATGAGGTAGACATTGCTGTCATATGCCACCCCCGCGATGTAGTGGACCTTCATCCAGGGTAGGGGGATAGCACCACTCTTATAAAACTTTGGCTTTCAAACGCGTTTAGACAAATGTCTGGCCAGACCAAGCAGAGGCCTGGTGCTCAGCTCTTCGCCAGGACGACCATCTTGCGCCGCTCATCGAGGTTGACCATCGCGACTGTCTTGCTGAGAGACAATGCTTCCGCCTTCGCGAGACCTTCGAGGGCGTGGAGCACGGCGTCCTTGGTGGGCTTTCGGATGTCCACGGCGGCCTCATCAAACTGGTGCTGGACTATCAGCATGGCCTTCTCGAGGTCACCATACTGCGCGCAGAAGTCCTGGATAATGTAGTCAACGACACCTGAAAGAGTCTGCGGAGGCTTCTCTTTCGCCTTGACGGCCGCTGCCAACACGTCCGCGACGAGCAGATCCCCCAAGGAGGAGAATGCCGCCTCGACGTTGCTGCCCGTCTTCGCGCTCGCGAGGAAGCTCGGGTAACCGAGCTTTTGGCCCATGGTGTCCAAGACCGTTGCCGACATCGAGGACTCGTCCGCGAGGTCCAGCTTGTTCCCGACAAGGACCGTTGGGATCCTACCGACGACAGCCTCGACCTCTTTGAGCCAGAAATCCTCGAGGCTCCGGACGGTCTCGATCCTAGAGAGGTCACTAACGAGAATCAGCCCCTGGGCGCCGCTTAGGCTGGCGGTCCTGATCTTGGAGTACTCCTTCTGGCCAAGCACGTCCCATATCATCATCCTGAGGTTGATGATCAGGTTCGGCTTGATGACCTGGACATCCTTCCTGGAAACCTTGGTGCCTATGGTCGCGATGTACTTGTCATCGAACTTGTTGACAACATACCTCGCGATCAGGGATGTCTTGCCGACAGCGCCATCGCCCAGGAGGACGACTTTCTTCAGGACTTCCCGTAGCTCCATCCAGAAATGCGATATGCTCTCGGGGCATTAAACCTTTAGCCCAGGCAATCCAGCGGGCTCAGTTCCGTCTGTATTTGCCGCTCAAGAGCCGCTTCATGACCAGATCGACATCTCCCAACTCTTTCTTGTCCCCGCTCCAGTGTGCGAGCTGCTCCCCGTACCTCGTCTCGAGGTCCTCCGTCACGAGCTTCAGCTGGCTCCTGAGCTTCTCCGGCTTCTTAGTGGAGATGATGGCGGCGATGACGACGTTCTTCGAGTGCGATATTATGATATCGTAGTTCTCGAACCTGATCTCCTTCAGCTTCCCTCCGGCCTCGTCGAAGCTCTCCTTGATGAAGTTCTGGACCGCGGTGAGCATGCCGGCCATGATGTCCTGGTCCTGGTCCGGGCGGAGGCGCCTCGTGTAGTGCTTCAAGAGCAGCCCCGTGGGCGTCATCAGGAATATCTCGTCTATGATCGTGGGGGACGCCTTCCAGACCATGAAGAACCCTACGACGTTTATCGATGCCAGGACCGCCGCGAGCGCAATGAAGAAGATCCTTGTCCTGTCCTCCTCGAACGGGACCAAGAACGCGGTCGCGGCGAGGACCGCGAAGATGGACACGGACATCAGCACGAGGGTCTCAATCTTAATGTCCTGTTCCATCAGACTGAATGATTGTAGGGCCACGTGATAAGGCTTTCGATGTCAATGCGCTGGCACGAGCGCAGGAACATGAATCCCTGTCTATAGATAATGAATATATAAGCCAAACACGTGCGCGTTCCTACAAAGGCGATGAAGGGATGAAACTCTTCGAGTACAAGGCCAAGGAGCTGTTCAAGAAGCACGGAATCCCGGTCCCGGAAGGACAGGTCATCTCGAGGCCTGAGGAGATACGCGGGATACCAGGTCCAGTCATGGTCAAGGCACAGGTCCTGATCGGCGGAAGGGGCAAGGCGGGAGGGATCAAGCCCGCGGACAGCGCCGATGAGGCTCGCAAGGTGGCGTCTCAGATACTAGGCATGAACATCCGTGGGTACATCACAAAGCGAGTCCTTGTGGAGCAGAGACTGCATGTCAGTAAGGAGCTCTACCTCGGATTGACCGTTGACAGGAGCAAGAGAGGGCTCCTGCTCATGGCCTCGCCAGATGGAGGCATGGACATCGAGTCCGTGCCAGAGGACAGGATCCTGATGCTCTCGATCGACCCGCTGATTGGCTACCAGCCGTTCATGGGACGAAGAGTCGCATCGTTCATGAAGCTCCGTGACGACCAGGCCGCGCAGGTCAGCGCCATCTCGCAGCGGATGTACGAGCTCATGCGGGGCGAGGACGCTGAGCTCGCGGAGATCAACCCGCTGGTGATCACCAGCGAAGGCAAGGTCGTCGCAGGTGATGGCAAGGTGACGATAGATTCAGACGCGCTGTTCCGGCACAAGGAGCTCGACAGCCTCGAGGAGGACCTGACGCCTCTCGAGGAAAAGGCGAAGCGTTTGGATATCGCATTCGTCCAGCTGGACGGAAACATCGGGGTCATCGCCAACGGAGCTGGGTTGACGATGGCGACGCTCGACAGCATCAACATGTACGGCGGGAAGGCCGGAGTGTTCCTGGACCTCGGGGGAACGGACGATCCCGAAAAGGTCAAAGAGGCGATGCTGCTGATGGCTGAGTCGAACCCCAAGGTCATACTGCTGAACATATTCGGAGGGATCACGAAGTGTGACACCGTCGCCGAGGGGGTCCTGGAAGCGAAGCAGGCGAGGGAGATCAAGGTCCCCATCGTCGCGCGCATCAAAGGAGTCAACGAGGAGAAGGGCAGAGACATGCTCAGGGATGCGGGAGTCATTCCGGCATCTGGCCTTAGCGAGGCGGCGGAGAAGGCCTCGCAGGAGTCCCTCAGGTGATATTATGGCGGTTATTGTTGACAAGGACACAAAGGTTGTAGTCCAGGGGATCACTGGGTATCAGGGGTCCTATCATTCCCAGGCTATGCGCGATTTCGGGACGGCTGTCTTGGCCGGCGTGAGGCCAGGCAAGGAGGGCGAGCGAGTTCACGACATCCCAGTCTACGACTCCGTCGCCAAGGCAGTCGCGGAGACGGGGGCGAACACGCAGTGCGTCCTCGTGCCGGCACCGTTCACGAAGGACGCAGTCTTCGAAGCCATCGATGCGGGAATAAAGACCATCGTGGTGGTGACCGAGCACGTGCCCGTCCACGACGCGATACACTTCGTCGCAGTCGCGAGGAGCAAGGGCATCACACTCATCGGGCCCAACTGCCCTGGAGTGGCATCTCCAGGAATCGGCAAGGTGGGCATCCTGCCGAGCAAGATCTTCAAGAAGGGAAGCGTGGGCGTTGTCTCTAGGTCTGGAACCCTTACCTATGAGATCGTGAGCGCGATGACCGAGAATGGGATCGGCCAATCGACCTGTGTGGGCATCGGCGGAGACCGCGTGCCAGGCACCAATTTTGTCGACGTTCTAGAGCTCTTCCAGAGGGACAGGCAGACGAAGAAGATCGTGCTCGTGGGGGAGATTGGAGGCACGGCGGAGGAAGAGGCCGCGGAGTACATCAAAGCGCATGTGACGAAGCCCGTCGTCGCGTACATCGCTGGAAGGACCGCGCCTCCTGGGAAGAGGATGGGACATGCGGGAGCGATCATCGCAAGAGGCAGGGGCACGGCGGAGAACAAGATGAAGGCGCTGGAAGCAGCGGGCGTGAAAGTCGCCTTGCTCCCAACGGATGTGCCGAAGCTGCTGAAGTGAGTCCGGACGCCCACTCCGAACCAGGCACAGTGGATGGATAGTCTTAGATAGTACTCGCGTCTCATGGCCTCAGGATATGACCGAAGAACTCGACGCGATAATGTTGGATGCAGGCGGCACCCTGTGGGACATGAAGCCTTCGGTCTCTGAGTTGTTTCTCCGCATGCTGAAGGAATCAGGCAGTCGGGTGAGCAGGGACCGTCTCCGGGAGTCCATCAGAAAGGCAGACAGACATTTCGATGAGGACTTCGCGCTGCTGGACGGGGTGCACGAAGAGGACTTCTGGAAGAAGTACGATCGGTTTGTCCTGAAAGATCTCGACCTGGAGATCAAAACCGGTGTGTTCTCGAAGAGGCTCTCGTCGGAGTACAGACTCGTGGTCTCGAAGGTTGAGAGCTGGGTCGAATACTCGGATGCGCACCCGTTCCTAAGGGACCTCAGCAAGAGGGACATGAAGGTCGGTCTCGTTTCGAACGCCACAGACCTCGCGAGGAGGGTCCTAAAGAACCTCGAGATGGACAAGTACTTCGATTTCGTTGTCCTCTCCGCGGAGGTCGGAGCTAGGAAACCGAACAAACGCATCTTCACGATCGCAGCAAAGGAAGCAGGCGCGAGTCCGTCCAGATGCCTGTTCCTGGGCGACAAGCTGGCAGTGGACGTCAAGGGCGCCTCCAATGCGGGCATGAACGCGGTCTTGGTCGACAGGGAGAATGTCTATCCGGACGCGAGATGCATCCGAGTAAGGAACCTGCGCTCGGTCGCGAGGTTCCTCTAGTCGCTCAGAAATCCCTCTGGGATCCGATGCTGAGCTTGGCGAGATGGCTGGAGTCGTTGAGGACTACTGGCTTGTAGTCCCTCCCATCGATTTTGAACATGGATATCGCGCAAGGGTCGTGCTTGATCTCGTTGATGTCGTGACGGGTCTTCCCCAGAAGATACGCGGTCATCATCTTGATCGGCACTCGGTGGCTCACGATGACCACGGTCCCCGTACCGTGTGTGAACAGGATCTCCCTGAGAGAACTGTTGATCCTCTTCCAGGCCTTCTTGGCGCTCTCACCTCTGGGGAACCTCGCATTCCCCGGCTTTTGCATCCAAGTCTCGTACTGCTTCGGGAACTTCTCCTGGACCTCCTTCTCCGTGAGCCCAGACCAAGCTCCGAAATCGATATCCATTAGACCGTCGACTTTGCGAATCTGTATCTCGTGGGGCTTCGCGATCCTCGTCGCTGTCACTAGGGCGCGTTTCAAAGGGCTCGAGTAAATCGCGTCAAACACCTTCCCGGAAAGGGCTTCGGCTGTCGCATCTGCCTGGGCGACGCCCGTGGCATTCAGCCTTACCTCGAGCAGGCCTCTGAAGACTCCGTCTCTGTTGAAATCCGTCTCTCCATGCCTCACTAGGATGAGTTCCAACGTCAACTTGCTCAGCTCGGGCTGCGATTGCCCTGGAGCTATTTATTCATCTTGACAGAAAACGAACATGGGAAGGAGTTTGGAGGCTCTAGGTCACGACGATATCCACGCTCAGGTCCGCGGTGATCTCGACCTCTTCCATCGGGATGAAGCCCAGCCGCATGTCAACGTACACTGTGAAGCGGACGAATACCTGGCAAGTGTAGGTTCCCGGGCTGTCGAAGACAGCGTGAATAGTACCTATGGGTCCGAAGCCATTGTCCGTCCTGCTGGACATCGCAGCAACGAAATCGCCGTTTGTCTGATACAGGGAGACGTTCTTCAGAGAGATCGCGGTTCCCCTGAACCAGAAGTTGCCAGAGCTCTCATCGACCTTCGTGACCAAGACCTTTATGTCAGAGGGCTGACCAGCTACCATGGTCGAGTTACCACTAATCGATATTCCCCATGTCGTGTTCACAACATGTATCCCGTGGCCTAACCAGTAGATGTCGCGAGTGCCGGTATAGTTCCCAAGGCTCGCCCATTGGTTGGATTTGACATACGTATCGCCGGCGATGGACATAACGCGGGGGCTCATGAGGGACCATACCAGCATAATCACGATGATAGCAACCACGATGATCAGGCTCCCCCAGTGCCTCTTCTTCTTCGGCTTCGTCTGCCCTGTCTCCTTCTCGTACTCCTCGATCCATTCCTCCTCTTTCTCCCCCTTCTCTGGAGGTCCCTCCTCGGCCACAGCCTCCTCGGGCGGCTGAGGCTCCGGGGCTGGAGGTTCTGGAGCAGGGGGCTCGGGCGCCGGCGGCTCAGGCGCTGGCGGAGTCACTATCTCGCTCTCAGGCTTGGGCGTTTCAGAAGTCATCTCTCGCACCCCATCCAGACAGCCATCGGTGCCGTGACAAATCAACATTTCGGTAGGCAGTTCAGCATGCGCCGCGAATGGTCTCGAAAGGTTTCCACTGGAAGCGCTGGTCTTCTGTGGCCTCAGGGTAACGCTTTTATACAGGACTCCACATAGCGCCTATTCCAACCCCGCGAGCTAGGGCAACGCCTAAATATGGAATGCCGTCTAGTAAAGCAGG
>Ga0315279_10005202_pt1 | contig 17008 bp, 11 predicted proteins | sample YL17G06_20_MG_FD_203694 | JGI IMG/M metagenome (GOLD analysis project Ga0315279, IMG submission 203694) | Sediment microbial communities from Yellowstone Lake, YNP, Wyoming, USA - YL17G06_20 | ecosystem: Environmental > Aquatic > Freshwater > Lake > Sediment | place: USA: Wyoming | collected...
TTCTCGCCGTACGCCTTGTCGAAGGCCGTCATGAGCTGGCTGGCCACGTAGTCGGCCAGCTTCGCGTTGTCGGCGAACGCCAGGCGGATGTCGTCGGGGGTCGGACCGTCGCCGGCGACGTCGCTCGTGACGAAACACACGTGCCCCATGCCGGCCGGGCTCTGGAACACGCGCCAGAAGCTGACGCTGGTGGACGCCGGGGCCCCTTCCTTCGCCACCAGGCGGATACCGGGGTTCTCTCCGATGACGGCGACCCTGCCGTCCCTGACGTCCGACGGTGTCTGTGCGGGAACGGACGTGGAAAGGCCCGTGGCCACGATGACGAGCAGAACCACCCTGAACATCTCAGCCCTCCCTCGCAAGGTCGGTGCATGCTAGCACGTCACCGCGCTGCGAGCCGCCCGGGCCTGTGATATAACCCCTTCGCCCGTGGTGGACGTCCCCGGGTCGAGGGACCGTCGGGGCGACTGCGTGGCTCATCTGCTGGAGAACGACACATGCGCCGTTACACCTGGCTTGCCGTCCCGGCCCTCGTCGCCTTCGCGCTCGCGCACCCGAGCGCGCAGACTCCGCCTTCGACGAACACTGCGGCGACACGCGCCCCGGCGCCGCAAGGCGCGGTGACAGGCGCGCCGACCGCCTCCCGGCAGGCGCCGCGTTCGCCGAAGGCCGTGGCGAGGCCGGCGATGCCCATGATGCCCAGCGTCGATCCCGCGCTCTTCCAGGGCCTGCGCTACCGCCTGGTGGGGCCGTCGCGCGGCGGGCGCGTGACGACGGTGACCGGCGTGCCGTCGCAGCCGCGCACCTTTTACATGGGCGTCGCCAGCGGCGGACTGTTCCGGACGACCGACGGCGGCGCGACGTGGACGCCGCTCACCGACGGCAAGGTGCCGCTGGGCTCCACCGGCTCGATCGCCGTGGCCGACTCGGACCCGAACATCATCTATCTCGGCACCGGCTCCGACGGCGTGCGCAGCAACGTGTCCACCGGGCGCGGCGTCTACAAGACGACCGACGGCGGCGCCACCTGGACGTTCGCGGGCCTGCGCGACGCCGGGCAGATCGGTGCCGTGCGCATCCACCCGACCAACCCCGACATCGTCTGGGTGGCTGCCGTCGGCAACGCGTTCAAGGCGAATCCCGAGCGCGGTGTGTTCAAGACGATTAACGGCGGGAAGACCTGGAAGAAGACGCTGTTCACCAACGACGGCGTCGGCGCGATGGACGTCGAGCTGCAACCGGGCAACCCGAACGTCGTCTACGCCTGGATGTCGCACCTCGAGCGCAAGCCGTGGACGATCATCAGCGGCTCGCGAGAAGGCGGTTTCTACAAGAGCACGGACGGCGGCGAGACGTTCACGAAGATCACCGCCGGACTGCCGGCCGAGCTGATCGGCAAGGGCAACCTCGCCGTCACCGCCGCGAAACCCGATCGCATCTACGCGCTCATCGAGGCGAAGCCTGGCGGCGGGTTCTACCGGTCGGACGATGCCGGGCAGACGTGGGCGCTGGTGAATTCGCAGGCATCGCTCGTCCAGCGGCCCTTCTACTACACGACGCTCGGCGCGGATCCGACCAACGCGGACGTGGTGTACGCGGGCGCCGAAGGGTTCTTCAAGTCCACGGATGCCGGTAAGACGTTTACGAGCATGCGCACGCCGCACGGCGACAACCACGACATCTGGATCAGCCCGAAGGACGGGAACGTCATGATCCAGTCGAACGACGGCGGCGCCAACGTCTCCTTCGACGGCGGCCGCACGTGGTCGTCGCAGATGAACCAGCCCACCGCGGAGATCTACGGCGTGTGGCTGGACAACCAGTTCCCCTACAAGCTGTACGGCGCGCAGCAGGACAGCAATACGATCATCATCTCGAGCCAGGCCGAGCCGTACACGCAAACCGACTGGCGCAACGGTCCGGGGTGCGAGACCGGTCCGATCATGCCGTATCCCAGGAACCCCGACATCGTGTACGGGTCGTGCAAGGGCCAGTACGGCGTGATGAACCTGAAGACCGGCCAGGAGAAGAATTACTGGATCGGCGCGCAGTCCCTCTACGGCAACCCGGCGAGCGATCTCATCCTCCGCTTCCAGCGCGTGTCGCCGATGGCCACCTCGCCGCACGATCCCGACGTCCTCTACTACGGCTCGCAGTACCTGCACCGCACCCGCAATAAGGGTGTGACATGGGAGAAGATCTCCACCGATCTGACCGCGAAGCCCGCCGGCACGCAGGGCGTGAGCGGCGAGCCGATCACGCGCGACGTCACGGGCGAGGAGTTCTACAGCACGCTGTACGCCATCACCGAGTCGCCGCTCGAGAAGGGCGTGATCTGGGTGGGCTCGAACGATGGCCCGTTCCATGTCACGCGCGACGACGGGAAGACATGGACCGACATCACGCCGAAGGATCTGCCGACGGGCGGACGCGTCCAGTACATCGAGGCGTCGCCGCACCGGAAAGGATCGGCCTACTACGCCACCTACCGGTATCTGCTCGGCGACTTCCAGCCGTACATCTACCTGACCAACGATTACGGCAAGACGTGGAAGCGGCTGACCGACGGGACGAACGGCATCCCTGCAGACACGCCCACGCGCGTGGTGCGCGAGGATCCGGATCGGGAGGGCCTGCTCTACGCGGGCACCGAGTTCGGGATGTACATCTCGTTCGACAACGGCGCGCATTGGCAGCCGTTCCAGTTGAACCTGCCGAACGTGCCGGTGACCGACGTCAAGGTCTACCGCAAGGACCTGGTGGTCTCGACGCAGGGACGCGCCTTCTGGATCCTCGACAACATCAGCTCGCTGCACCAGATCACGCCGAAGACGACGACGTCCGAGGTGCACCTGGTCAAGCCGCGTGCCGGCTACCGCACGCGCGTGGCGCCGGCGGTCCTCGGTCCGAACATCGAGTACTACCTGCCGGCGGCGGCGGGCGCGGTGACGATCGAGATCCTCGACGGGACGGGCAAGGCGATCAACTCCTACAACAGCGAAACGCCGGTGGCGGCGGGAGGCGGGCGCGGCCGGGGCGGCGCGGGAGCGGGCGCGCAGGTGGATCCGGATGCGGCGCCGCAGGGTCGCGGCCGCGGCGGGCCGCCGCCGCGCGTGACGAAGAACGCGGGCCTCAATCGCTTCGTGTGGGACGTGCGGCACAACGCGGGCATCACCGCGCCGCCGGGACCGTATCAGGCGCGGCTGAAGGTCGGCACGACCACGCTCACCCAGCCGTTCACCGTGCTCATCGATCCGCGCGTCGCCGCCGACGGCGTGACGGTCGCGGACCTGAAGGAGCAGTTCGACCACAACATGCGGATGCGGCAGATGGTGACCGCCGTGAACGAGCTCGTGGCGCGCGTTCGCGAGGCGCAGGCGAAGCTGCGAAGCGCGTCAGGCGCCGACGCCGAGAAGGCGAAGCGCGTGGATGCGATCGCGGCCAGGCTCCTGACCGAGCCGGTCCGCTACGGCAAGCCGGGGCTGCAGGCGCACATTACCTACCTGGCCGGGATGACCGCGAACGTCGATCAGAAGATCGGGCGCGACGCGATCGAACGCTACGCGGTGCTGAAGAAGGAACTCGACGCGGTTCGCGCGGAACTCGATCGCGTGCTGGGGGCGAGCCGGCCGTAGAACAACGTGCCTGGGGGCGCGCAACTGCGCCCCCTCCTGCCCACACATCCGCTCGTCATCCGACGCGTGGCCGGAACAGCTTCAGCGGCGCGTGTTCGGCGATGAGGTCGAAGTCGGCGTCGACCGCGAACAGTTCGTGCCCGCCGGTGATTGCGGCAACCGCGACCAGGCAGTCGATGCCCGAAACGTTCAGGCCCTTGCCCGCGCACAGGTTCCTGAGCCGCGCGGCCTCGACGTGGTCCTGAATTGTCGCTGCGGTGATGGTGAAGGCAGACAGCAACCTGCCCTTGAGGTCGCTGAACTGTCTCTGCGAAGCGATCCCGCTCACGGCCTCCTGCAGCACGATGCCGGGCAGTCCGAGCGGCGCATCACCGGTCATCAACGCCTCGACCGTGGCCTGCAGTTCGCGCTCCGCGGCGCCCGGTCGCTTTCGCCTGAAGACGCGCGACAGCACGGAGGTGTCCAGCAGAATCATCGGGAGCGCCGCTCTGCCTTGTAGTCGTACTTCGGGTCGTAGTCGACCCTCCCGAACAGCTTGACGAGTTCCAGCCGTTGACGCCGCTGGATGAACTCACGCAGGGCCTCGTTGACCGTTTCGCGCTTGGTTCGATACCCCCCGACGGTCAGGGCCTGCTCGAGCAGTTCGTCATCGATGGCGAGATTGGTTGGCATACACACCAATCTTACACATTTCTGGTGTGTGCCTCAAGCGGCGCCCTACCCCTTGCATCCGCGAGCTCGCTCGCGTAGACGGCGCCCTGGCGCGGCGAAGCTCGCGCCGTCGTCGATGGCGCCGCGCCTCGGCGGCGCGCTGGGCGAGGCGGCGGTGCTCGGGACCGTGCTGCTGGTGTGGCTGTTCCTCGCAGCCGCCGGCAGACGGCGGCAGTCCGGGGATCGCGCGGGACGAATGGTCCGGGGATTACGGGGATTCATAGGTGTTGGGCGACGACGCGCGACAGCCGCATGCGCCTGGCCAGAGGCGCGACGACCGAGAACATCGGGAATATTCGAGGGAAGGAGCAACGCCGCCAGGCGGGATGCATCGCCGGCCGAATGTAGCTGAACTTTCACCACGGGCCGCCGGCGAAGGTCTTGCTCCGGGCCTCGAGCAAAGGGAAGCCCCGTTGTGCGGCCCAAGCGCCAGGCGGCCGCTGGCCAACGGCTTGCCGGCCCGGGACCTCCGAGGGCGAACGTCGGGCCGGGCAGCGAGCGAACACGACTGGGCCGAGGCAGACGGCCGCGGGGAGGCTCTGCCCCGTCAGTTGCGCTAAGATTGGCCTGAACCTCAAGGCAGTTGACGTTCCGCATGTCTGCCGTGCGCGCGAGCCGTGCCGCCGCTCTGGCCGTGTTCCTCGCCCTGTTTCTGACGAGCGGTCAGCCGTCTGCCCAGCGACTCTCCGTCACCGATCTGCTCGATCGCTATGCGGCCGGCGAGTTCGAGGCCGTCGCGGCTGTTCTGGCGACGAAGATTGACTTCGAGGATCTGCTCAAACAACTGGAGGCCGATGGTCCGGCGTGGATGACCGCGAAGGGGAGTGAGGATCGCGAACGGCGGGAGCTCGCGGCCGCGACGTTTGCGCTGGAGGCGGCGCGGGCGGATGAATGGAACGAGTGGAGCCGGCGGCAGAAGCAGCCGCCGATCCAAGTGCCGGGTGGGCCGCCCTATCTCCCGCCGGACTTGTTTGACTGGAAACCGCCGCCACGACTAATCGAGTGGGGATGTCAGTTGTTTGGTCGCGACCCGACACCGCGGCCGGTTGAGCGACTCTGGCAACTGGCGGCGCTTGCCGTCGCCGAGCGCGCCGAAGACGCCGACTTTCTCATCGGGATAGGAGGCGCACCCCTTGCGAGTGACAAGCATGAGGTCTTTCACCTGAAGCACGCACTGACTCGTTTTCCGGACGAGTCTCGCTTCAAGCTTGCCCATGGCATCGCGCTCGAGTGGCGCACGTGGCCGCAACTGCCTCGAAAGCCAGGTTCGGCGAATGCTCAACGGGTTCTTGCCGCGAAGGTGGCGTTCGAAGCGCTGCAGAACGAGGAGGATATCGCTGCGGAGGTGAGCCTGCGGCTCGGGGCGCTGCACTTGCGTCAGCGAGAGCTGGATGAGGCTCTCAAGCGGTTCGAGCGCGTCGAGTCTTCCACCCGCGAGCCGTACTTGATCTATCTCGCGCGGCTTTTCAGCGCGCAGGCGCTCGAAGCCAAGGGACGTCAGACCGGCGCGATGCGCGCCTACGCTCGCGCGCTGGCCACCGTCCCGCACGCGCAATCAGCGGCGCTTCCCTTCGCAGCGTTCCTCTTCAAAGCGGACCGCCGGGCCGAAGCGTATGCCGTGGTCGAAGGCGCGCTCGCGCCCAATCCGCTTCCTGCCGATCCCTGGCGCGGCTACGCCGACGCGGACGATCGCTTCTGGCCAGTACTCCTCACGCGCCTGCGCGCCTCGATTCACCCATGAAACGTCGCGCGCTCCTCATCGCGGCGGCCGCGCTGGCGTCGGGAATCGTCGCCAGCAGTCAGACCCGACCGGGGGACCAGCCGGCCGTGTTCCGGTCGCGCATCGACGCGGTGTCGGTGGACGTGTCCGTCCGCTCCGGCGGAAAGCCAGTCGGCGGACTCACGGCGAAGGACTTCGTTCTTCTCGACAACGGTGTGCGCCAGCAGATCGAGATCGTCGATACCGAGGCCGTCCCGCTGGACGTCTCGCTCATCATCGACACCAGCGGCAGCACGGCCACGCTCGTCGAGCAGTTGAAGGACGACATGCGCAGGATCGCGGCGCTTCTCAGGCCGGACGATCGGCTACGACTCCTGACGATCGACACCTACGTCAACCAGATCTTTCCGATGCAGCCTGCCGCGACCCATCCGGCAATCGATCACCTGACCGCGAACGGGTTGTCCTCCGTACACGATGCGCTCGCGGCGTCGATGCTCCGCCCGGTCGAACCCAATCGCCGGCATGTCGTCATCGCATTGACCGACGGCATCGACAGCATCAGCGCGCTCGACGCGCGGACGGTCCGCGACGTCGCGCAGCGATCGGACGCGACGCTTCACATCGGCCTTCTGGGTCTCGAAGCCGCTCTTAGCCTCTCTGCCTTCCAGTGCCAGATGATGGGCTGGTGCTACCCGTCCCGGCGCTTCTGGATTCCATTCCAGGATCGCAATCCCGAATTGCTCAGGGAGGCGGCGCGATTGACCGGAGGCGACCTGCACGAGCCCGAGTTCGTCGCGAACTTCAATCCGGTCAGCATCTTCAAACAGGTCTTCGACGATTTCCGGCGCAGCTACGTCCTGCGGTACATGCCCCAGGATCCCGCGCGCATCGGCTGGCATGAGCTGACGGTTCGCGTTCCTGCGGCACCGTCCTACGTCATTCACGCGCGCAGGGGGTATGCCAATGGTCTGAACGGCCCGCCGGCGGACGAACGGAAGTCCGCGCCCGTTTGGGCGACGGGCGACCGCCCGCTGCCGCCGGCGGTCGAGACGATCGTGCACGCGTACGGCCGCGACGACTATGCGGCCGCCGCGACGGCCTTGAAGCACCTACCGGATCCCGCCCAGTTCATTCGCGACTTCAGGGCGGCTGGCAATCCCTGGCCTGCGACACCCCGGCGGGAAGCTGCGCTCGTCATCGAGATTGCGGAGGCGGCCCTCTACCGCCATGACGTTGCCGCGGGGGGTGAAGCCCGCGCGCTTCTCCAAAGCTACAACCAGCTGGTTCGCAGTCCGCTGGGCGCCGACGGGTTCGAGCATCTGTGGCACTGGGCGGCGCTGACGGTCGTCGAAGGCCTCGTTCGCGCCGGCGTCGCGATGCCGTTCGTGACGAACGCGCTGAAGCGATGCCCGGACGAGCCGCGTTTCCTGCTCGCGCGGGCGATTGTCTCCGATCAGAGCGCACCGTTGCGGGCGCCCGACCCTGCACACGCGGAGGAGACGTTGCGGTTGTATGACGCCGCCTTGCCGTTCGAGACCACCGCTTCGGAGGCGCGCCTGCGCAAGGCCTATCTCCTGCATCGGCTCGGCCGCCACGCGGAGGCGTTGGCCCTGCTCGGCACGATGCCCGCGCAGGAGCCCGACCGAATTCTGCTGTACCTCAACCAGCTGGTCCGTGGTCACGTTCACGATGCGCTCGATCACGTGGACGAAGCCGCCAAGGCGTATCGCGCGGCGCTTCAGACCTGGCCGAACACGCAGGCCCCGCGGGTCGGCCTGATGACGATGTTCTTCCGGCATGGCGATCGATCCGCCGCCGAACAGATGGCCGAGGCGATCCAGACGACCGCGGGGCAGGCGTTCGATCCGTGGTGGCAGTACTGGCAAGCCGACTATCGATTCTATCCGGCGGCGATTGCCGCGCTGCGCGAGGGAGCGCGATGAGCCGAACGTGCCTGGCCGTGGCGGCGCTGATGTCCGCAGCCGTGCTGCGCCCCGCCGTTGGCCCTGAGCCCTGCGAGGCGCCGCCTGTCCTGAACCCGTCGAAGGCTGAACGGTGTGCTCAGGACAGGCTCCTCGAACGACGAGGAGGGAAGGTTCCCGGGCCCGCACAGCAACCGACGTTTCGCTCGAGCGTCGATGCGGTGACTGTCGATGTGTCCGTGCGAGCGGGCAGTCGCGTGATCACCGGCCTGACGGCGGCAGACTTCGAGATTCTGGACAACAACGTGGCGCAGGAGATCGCCGACCTGAGCTACGAGAAGCTCCCGATCGACGTGACCGTGGGGCTCGATGTGAGCCAAAGCGTGAGCGGCGTGTTGCTCGATCAACTGCGCACGTCCGTGCGCCAGCTCATGGCGGACCTGACGAAGCAGGATCGCCTGAAGCTTGTCACTTTCAACCATCGGATCGCACGCGTGATCGACTTCACGGCAGACCTGCCGGCGGTCAGCGCGGCGGTCAAGCCGGTGACGGCATCGGGCGGGACGTCGCTGCTCGACGCCATCGCCGTCGCGCTGATCAGCGCGTCAGACACGACTCGGCGACAGCTCGTGGTCATGTTCAGCGACGGCAGCGATGGCCACAGTATTTCTGACGAGTCGATGGTCGTCGACGTCGCGCGCCGCAGCCGCGCCACGTTGGATCTCGTGCGATCGATCCGGGAGCAGCAATTGACGGGCGATGACAGCCCGATTTCCGCGCAGCAGACCGAACGGGCCGGGACGCCGGAACAGCAGTTCTACGCCACACTGACGGGGGAAACCGGCGGCCTCGTCGTGCCCGTTGTTGCACCGGGCGGCGATGTGACCTCGACCTTTCGCCGCCTGCTGAGCCAGTTTCGCTCCTGCTACGTCCTCCGGTTCACGCCGCGCGGCGTCGATCGCGGCGGCTATCACACGCTCGCCGTACGAACGAAACGGCCGGAACGACTGGACGTGCGCGCCCGTCGCGGCTACTTTGGCGGGTGAAGTCTGGTCCCAATCACGCCGGTGGTCGCGCCGTCGGCGGTGCTGTAGATCGCTCTCTCCCGGGAGATCCGCGGCGGACAAGAGTAGTCCGTGGATTACGCGGAATGCGCGGATGTCATGAGCCTCGCGCCCGGCACCCGGCTCGGACGCTACGAGGTCCTCGCCTCCCTCGGCGCAGGCGGCATGGGCGAGGTCTACCGCGCTCGTGACGAGCGGCCGAACGACCCGCCCCGCGCCCCCGTCCCGGTTCGGCGGCCGCTCGCGGCTGAGGCCACGGCCGCGCGCATGGCCCTAATACGGCCTATCGTCCGAACAGACGTTGTACGGCCGTAGCCTTTCCTGTCCATGTACGCGAAAACGTCATCGACACGTTCGTCCAGGCTCGGCTTGCCTTTGTGAGGGTGACACTATAACCGCTCGTCACCATACCGGCGGGAAGACATTCAGACCGTGCTGGGCCTGCGCGTGCCGGACACCAACGTGACCAGCGGCCAGCTGAACCTGGCCGGCTACCGCCAGGTGGCCGAGCCGATCACGCGCGAGTTCGAACCGAAGATGATCGCCATCACGCTGCGCGAGAGCCTCTCGACCAGCGACAAGGGCTGGAGGGCGGTGCTGTGGAATGCCGGCGCGGGCGCCTTCTACCACAGCCAGCGGTACGACGTGCGGCTGGTGGATCGCATCGGCGGCGGCGACAGCTTCGCTGCCGGTCTCATCTACGGCCTGGTCACCGGCCGCACGCCGGAAGCCGCGCTGCGGTTCGCGGTCGCGGCGAGCGCCCTCAAGCAGACCATCCCCGGCGACTTCAACCGCGTCTCGGTGGCCGAGGTCGATGCCCTCGCCAAAGACGACGCCGGCGGCCGCGTGCAGCGATAGGCTGCAGCCCTGTTCGGTCGACAAGGTCCGACAGCGTGGCCCCGCCTGCGAGGTCCGAACTTGGGACGCCAACCGGCTCTTCTCGTGCATCTGATGGTGTGCGCACCGGCCGACGCCGTTTTGACCCGGTGCAAGTACGGCGTATGATGGCCCCGTTGTCTCGTGCCCCCCTGTCAGAGTGCCCCCGGTAGGGGTTCCGTAGCGTGCCGCACGGCCGTGAGCGCCTGGGAAGGAGGGTAAGGTGCCTCCGCCCGGAGGGCGCAGGGAGCCAGAGTCCGCATCTCCCCTCGTCGTAAGTCAACCCATAGATCGTGCTTTTGCCGGAGCCGGGTTGCAGGGGCTCGCTTGGCAGGGCGGATGAAGTTTTCTTGCAAGCGATGTCATCACCCGTTCCAGCGGCCGGAACAGTCTGCGGTACGCGGGTTATGAAGCCGTCTCTAGAGACGCCGCTGTGCAGCCACGGGACGCATTGACAGGATCCGACGGTTCGACAGCCGCGTCCCAGGGGCTTTCGGGATGTCGTCGGAGCTGGGCCGCCCTTGTGGACGGCCGACTCGTGGCGCTGCTGACCGCCGAAGGAGGAACTGATGTTGACCATTCATCGTCGTGTGGCCGCCGTCGTCATAGCCGCGGCGTGTGTCATCCCCGTCGCCGCGCAGCTTCCCCCTGGCGTCACGACGCGGATGAGCGTGGCGAGCGACGGCCAGCAGGGGAATGGGAGTTCATCTTGGCCGGCGATCAGCGCGGACGGACGGTATGTCGGGTTCTCGTCCTCTGCCAGCAATCTGGTGGCGGACGACACAAACGGCCAGATGGACGTCTTCGTCCACGATCGCGTAACGGGGGCCACGACGCGCGTCAGCGTGGCGAGCGACGGCACCCCTGCAAACGGGAACAGCTCCTACGATAACCACCCCGCGATCAGCGCGGACGGGCGGTATGTCGCGTTCTATTCCGACGCCAGCAATCTTGTGGCGGGCGACACCAACGGTGTGACCGACATCTTCGTCCATGATCGCGCCACGAGCGCCACGACGCGGGTGAGCGTGGCGACCGACGGCACCCAGGCCAATGCGGATTGCTGGGATGTCGCGATCAGCGCGGACGGGCGGTATGTCGCCTTCGATTCAGGTGCCAGCACCCTGGTGGCGGGCGACACCAACGTCAGGATCGACGTCTTCGTCCACGATCGCTATACGGGCATCACGACGCGGGTGAGCGTGGCGACCGACGGCACCGAGGGGAATGTGGGTTCCTGGATCCCCGCGATCAGCGCGGACGGGCGGTATGTCGCGTTCTTCTCCAAGGCGAGCACCCTGGTGGCGGGCGACACCAACGACGAGGAAGATGTGTTCGTCCACGATCGGGTCACGCGCACCACGACGCGGGTGAGCGTGGCGACCGACGGCACCCAGGGGAATGGTGCGTCCACCCACCCCGCGATCAGCGCGGACGGAAGGTTGATCGCGTTCGGCTCCAGCGCCAGCACCCTGGTGGCGGGCGACACCAACGGCAGCTGGGACATCTTCGTCCACGATCGCGATGCGGGCACCACGACCCGCGTGAGCGTGGCGACCGACGGCACCGAGGGAAATCTGGGCTCCTGGCGTTCCTCGATCAGCGCGGACGGGCGGTATGTCGCGATTTTCTCCCTGGCCAGCAACCTGGTGGCGGACGACACCAATGGCAAGTTTGACGTGTTCGTCCACGATCGAGTCACGGGCGCCACGACGCGGGTGAGCGTAGCGACCGACGGCACTCAGGGTAACGGGAACAGCTCCTACAGAACCACCCCGGGGCTCAGCGCGGACGGGCGGTCTGTCGTATTCGACTCCGACGCCAGCAACCTGGTGACGGGCGACACCGACGGCTGGAAGGACATCTTTGTCCACATGCGCGCCGCCGTGGTGCAGCCGCCGGTGGCGAATGCCGGGCCTGATGCCAACGCGATTGTCACGGAGCCCCTGGCGTTCGACGCCAACGGATCGTCAGACCCCGACGGCTCGATTGTGAACTACGCGTGGGACTTCGGCGATGGCACCTCAGCGACGGGGCCATCGGCGACTCACGCATACAGCTCCCCGGGGAGCTTCACCGTCACCCTGACGGTGACCGACGATGATGGCGCCACGGCCACCGACACCGCCGTCGTCACCGTTCAGGCGCCGGCCGGAGCCATCCGGGACCTGTCGGCCCTTGCCTGGAGTTACAACCTCAAGCAGGGAACTTCGATTTCGCTGGGTCAGAAACTGGAGAGTGTGGTTGCGGCGCTCGAGGCTGGGAATGCCGGGGAACGCCATGACGCGGCCAACAAGCTCGCGGCCTTCATCAAGGCCGTCGAGGCCCAGCGGGGCAAGGCGTTGACCAACGCACAGGCGGATGAACTGGAGGCGCTGGCGAGGAGGATCCTTGCGGTGTTGAGCTGACTTCGCCCCACCCCGTGGCGCGCGGTCTGCGCGCCGCGGGCCCTCATCTGACGATAGGCCGGCTGCTGATGGTGAGCCGCAGCCGGTCCTCGCCCATGTTAGCAGCAGAGCCACCGACGGACCGGCCGATGTTCGAAGGAAACCGGCTCTGGTATACTCGCCACCTACCCTGGCACAGGTCCGAGTTCTCGCGGCAACCTTGCAGGTTCCAGCGTGCGGAGGTGGCACGTGTCCGACGGACAGGAGCAGGCGGAGGAACCGGAGCCCCGCCGGCCCGCGCCTGTTGAAGAGGACGCTCACCAGCTGCGAGCCATCACGGATGCCCTCCCGGCGCTCATCGCCTACGTGGACGCCGACCAGCGCTACGGGTTCAACAACCAGGCGTATGCCCGGTGGTTCGGCGCACGCCCGACGAGCTGCGGGGCAGCCGCATCATCGATCTGCTCGGGACGACGGCGTACGAAGCGGTCCGCGGCGCCATCGAGTTGGCGCTGGCCGGACAACCGACGAGCTACGAGAAACTTGTTCCGTACGAAAGCGGCTCGCGCTGGACGAGCACGCAGTTCATTCCCGACGTGGGCCCCGCGGGCGAGGTCAGGGGCTTCATCGCGCTGGTGACCGACGTCACCGAGCGCAAGGGCGTCGAGGAGGAGGTCAGGAAGGTCCACGAGCAACTCCTGCTCTCCGACCACCTGGCATCGGTCGGCACCCTGGCCATGGGCGTCGCCCACCAGGTCAACAGCCCGCTGGCCGTGGTCATCGCCAACCAGGATTACGTGCTGGCGGCGCTCACCAGGTTGTTGGCCGAGTGCTCCACCCAGCCGCCTGCGCAGAGCGAGCACCCGGGACTGTCCCACTTCAAGGATCGCGTGGTCGTGCGACTCGGCGCGATCGCGGAGCCGCTGCGCGAGGCCGCCGACCGCGTCCGCCGCGTCGTGCGCGACCTGGAGGTGTTCTCGGACCCGGAATCCCGGCGGCAGGGACCGGTGGACGTGCATCGCGTGCTCGCCTCATCGATCAAGATGCTGGGAGACGAGGTCCGCCATCACGGGCGCCTGGTGAAGGACTACGCCGAGGTCCCGCTCGTCCACGGGAACGAGGCCGCTGCTGGGCCAGGTCTTCCTGAACCTGCTGGTCAACGCCGCGCAGCCTACGCCTGAGGCCGGCGGGGCTCATCACGAAATCGAACACGAAGTGGTCCAGTTCCTAATTACGGCGAGGCACCGAGGACGGCGAGGCGCCCGGCTGACAAGGCGCGACGAGCGAGAATATCGGGAATATGCGACCGAGGAGCAACGCAGTCAGCCGGGATGCATCGCCGTCCGAATGCCGGCGTAATTAGGAACTGGGCCACTAAGCATGCCGCTCGTTTCCCTCGACCACGTTGCCATCGCGTTCGGGCACCTGCCGCTGCTCGATGATGTCTCGCTCCAGGTCGAGCCCGGCGAGCGCGTGTGCGTGATCGGCCGCAACGGCGCCGGCAAGTCGGTGCTTCTTCAGATCATCGGCGGGAGCCAGGCGCCCGATCGCGGCTTTGTGTGGCACCAGCCCGGCCTGCGCACGGCCCGGCTGGTGCAGGACGTCGTCTTGTCCGCCGACCGGCCGGTCTTCGATGTCGTCGCCGAGGGCCTCGTGGACTTGAGCGACCTGGTGACCGCCTATCATCACGCGGCCGCGGCGGTTGCCGAGCGGGGTACGGGGGCGGCGCTCGAGAGACTCGGTCGCCTGCAGCACGAACTCGAGGAGCGCGACGGGTGGCGCCTCGAGCAGCGGGTGGAGTCGGTGCTGGCGCATCTGGAGCTGCCGTCCGAGGCGATCGTCGACACGCTGTCGGGAGGCTGGCGGCGCCGCGTGCTGCTCGGACGAGCCCTGGTGGCCGATCCCGACCTGCTGCTGCTCGACGAGCCGACCAACCACCTCGACATCGACGCGATCGCCTGGCTGGAGGATTTTCTCGCCGAGTATCGGGGCGCGGTCGTCTTCGTCACGCACGATCGCGCCTTCCTGCAGCGCCTCGCCACGCGCATCGTCGAAATCGACCGCGCACGCCTGACCTCTTGGCCCGGCGACTACGCGACGTTCCTGGGGAAGAAGGAAGAGTGGCTCGCCAACGAGGCCGTGCAGCAGGAGAAGTTCGACAAGCGCCTGGCCGAAGAAGAAGCGTGGCTGCGCCAGGGGGTCAAGGCCAGGCGGACACGCAACGAGGGCCGTGTCCGCGCCTTGATGGCGATGCGCGAAGCACGGGCCGCCAGGCGCGCGCGGATCGGGACGGTGCGCCTGCAGGTGGAACATGCCGACCCGTCCGGTCAGGTGGTCTTCGAGGTGGAGGGCGTCAGCAAGTCGTTCGACGGGCGAGCGGTGATTCGTGACGTCTCGACGCGCGTCATGCGCGGCGATCGAATCGGCCTCATCGGCCCCAACGGCGCCGGCAAGACGACGCTCCTGCGGCTGCTGCTCGGGAGCCTGGCACCGGACGCGGGGGAAGTGCGGCAGGGCGCGAACGTGCAGGTGGCCTACTACGATCAGCAGCGCGAGCAGCTCGATCCGGAGCGCACCGTGTTCGAAACGGTTGGCGAGGGCAACGAGACGGTGACGGTGAACGGGCGTCCGCGGCACGTGCTCGGCTACCTGGGCGACTTCCTGTTCCCGCCCGAGCGCGCGCGCTCGCCGGTGAAGGCGCTGTCGGGCGGCGAACGGAACCGGTTGCTGCTCGCCCGCCTGTTCACGCGCCCGGCCAACGTGCTGGTGCTCGACGAGCCGACCAACGACCTGGATCTCGAGACGCTCGAACTGCTCGAGGCGCAGCTCGTCGAATGGCCGGGCACACTCCTGCTGGTCAGTCACGACCGGGTGTTTCTCGACAACGTCATCACCAGCACGCTGGTGTTCGAAGGAGACGGCCGCGTGCAGGAGTACGTGGGCGGCTACGAGGACTGGCTGCGGCAGCGCGCCACGGTGGGGACCGGGGCCGCGGACAGATCGGGGCGGGCGAAGTCGGTCCACGGCGGCGGGCGGACGCGACCGGACCAGCAACCCACCGGAGGCACCGCCGGTCGCCCGGCGATCCCGAAGAGGCTCACGTGGAGCGAGCAGCGCGAGCTCGAACAGCTGCCCGCGCGCATCGAGGCGCTCGAGGCGGAGGAGCAGCGGCTGCACACGGCCATCGCAGCGCCCGAGTTCTACAAGGAGCCGCGCGAGGTCATCACCCAGGCCCTGGCGCGTGTCCAGCAGCTGAAAGGCGAACTGCTCGACGCCTATGCGCGCTGGGACGAACTGGATTCGCGCGCGAAGTGAGTGTCGCGGCGAGGCTCGTGGTCGACCGCGCCGCGGCGTTGCGGGAAAGTCGGCCAACGCCCTATACTCGGCGGATGTTTTCGGGCGGTAACACCACCTCCTGGGACGTCATCGGGCTCGGCGCGAATTCGGTCGACTACGTCTACGTGCTCCCCGCCTACCCGCAGCCGTCCGGCTCCCGGGCGAAGATGCGCGTGGGCGCACACTTCGTTTCCTGCGGGGGCCAGGTCGCCACGGCGCTCGCCTGTTGCGCGCGCCTCGGGCTGCGGGCGAAGTACGTCGGCGTGACCGGCACTGACGACAACGGCCGCCGCATCCGCGAGGAACTCGGGCGCCGGACCATCGACTTGACCGACGCCGTCATCCGCGACCTGCCCAACCAGTTCGCCGTCATCCTCGTCGAGGAGCAGTCCGGCGAGCGCATCGTCCTCTGGGATCGCGACGAGCGGTTGCAGCTGCGCGATCGCGAGCTGCCGCCGGACGTGCTGTGCGCCACCCGGGTCCTCCACGTCGACGACGTCGATCAGGAGGCGGCGATTCGTGCCGCGCGCCTGGCCGGCAAACACGGCGTCGTTGTCACGAGCGACATCGATCGGACGACCGACCTCACGATGGAGCTCGTCCGGAGCGTCACCGTCCCCGTCTTCGCCGAACACGTCCCGCGGGCGCTGACCGGCGAGGACGATCCCGAGCGCGCCCTCCGCAAGCTGCGTCGCGAGCACCCCGGGCTGCTCTGCGTCACGCTCGGCGCAAGCGGCGCCGTGGCCCTCGACGGCGATCGCTTCCTCCGTTCACCTGCCTTCAAGGTGAACGCGGTCGATACCACGGGCGCCGGCGACGTCTTCCGTGGCGGGTTCATCTACGCGCTGCTCGGCGGCCGCTCCCCGATGGAGAGCCTGCGCTTCGCCAACGCCGCCGCCGCCCTCAGCTGCACCCGCCGGGGCGCCATGAACGGCGTCCCGAACCTTGAAGAAGTCACGGCCCTGCTGGCCAACGGCGAAGTGCACTCCATTTAGGCTCCGGGCTCCCGGGCCGAACGCGGCGACGAGGGTATCCGTCGCCTTCGTCGCCAGTGCGAAAGGAACGGACAGCATGCCAGCAACAACGAGGGGGCCCCTGGAGACCCGGTACTACGGCTCCGGAACGGAGTTCGCCACCGATCCGATCAGCGGGGAACAGCCCGTCAAGCTGAAGTACTGCGCGGGCGGCGAGTGGCGCGAATCGAAGACCGCCACCTACATGCCCTGCTACAACCCCTCGACGGGTGCCGTCATCGCCTGCGCGCCGCAGTGCACGGCGGACGAGGTGGAACGCGCCATCCAGTCGGCCGCCGACGCCTTCCCGGCGTGGTCGGACACGCCGGTCGGCAAGCGCG
>Ga0315279_10005203_pt1 | contig 17006 bp, 13 predicted proteins | sample YL17G06_20_MG_FD_203694 | JGI IMG/M metagenome (GOLD analysis project Ga0315279, IMG submission 203694) | Sediment microbial communities from Yellowstone Lake, YNP, Wyoming, USA - YL17G06_20 | ecosystem: Environmental > Aquatic > Freshwater > Lake > Sediment | place: USA: Wyoming | collected...
ACCGCGCTCCATTTCAGGCGGGAGATCCTCGGTCCGTTCCTGGCGCAGTACCTGAAGGACGGCGCGCCCAGGGCCGACGTGTCGCCGGTGGTCGCGTTCGAAACGGGGACGAACACGTGGCGGCGCCTGCCCGCGTGGCCGGCCGGCTGCGTCAGCGGCTGCACGGTGCGATCGACGCCGCTCTATCTCGGCGCGGGCCTGAAGCTCGGGTTCGAGGCGCCGAAGGCCGGCGACGCAGCCTTCGAGGAGTACGTTTCCGATCCGGCGAAGCCCGTTCCGTACCGCGCGCGGCCCGTCGGGTCCTCAAGCAGCCCCGGTTGGGCGCAGTGGCTCGTGGAGGATCAGCGCGAGGCGTCGGGCCGCCCGGATGTCGTGGCGTTCGCGTCCGGGGTTCTCACCGCGCCGGTGAAGATCAGCGGGCAGCCGATCGCGAATCTGGTCGCCTCGACCAGCGGGACCGATTCCGACTGGGTGGTGAAAGTGATCGACGTGTATCCGGATGAAGTCGCCGGGCAGCCCTCGATGGGCGGGTACCAGCTGATGGTGTCGGCCGACATCTTCCGCGGCCGCTACCGCGAGAGCGTCGAGACGGCGAAACCGATCGCGCCCGACACGCCGCTGCCCTATCGCTTCAACCTGCCCACGGCGAACCACGTGTTCCTGGCGGGCCACCGGATCATGGTGCAGGTGCAATCCAGCTGGTTCCCGCTCTACGACCGCAATCCGCAGACATTCGTTCCCAGCATCTTCTGGGCGAAGCCCGGTGATTACAGGAAGGCGGTGCAGCGAATCTACCACGCGCCGGGCCAGGCCAGCTTCGTCGAGCTGCCGCTGGTCGTCACGCCGCGGCAATAGGACCGCCGCGCGTCATCGCGATCCGCCGATGGTCACGGCGTCCTGGATGTGACGGGGCTTCCTGCGCCGGTGCCGCGACGTGCCGCCGAGACGGCCGCCACGAACAGGCCGCCAATCAGTGCGAAGGCGAGAATCCCGACCATCTGCACCCAGTCGGTGATCGTCGCGGGATGGGCCGCCTGCCAGGTGGCCGCCTGCAGATCGAATCCCGCGTCCTTGGTCGCGCGCATCGTCTTCAGCGCCACGAGCAGCGCGACCACCGCGAACGCACACGCGCCCGTCACCAGCGCGCCCGCGATGCCTCGTGCGGTGACAGCCCGCGCGCCGAGCGGCGCCTTGTGCTCCTCCGCTTCCGCGATCGTGAACTCGGGCTCGCGCACGCCAATCGGCACGAACCGCGCCAGCATGACGAGGCCGGGAATTCCCAGCACGAGTGTTGACAGGAAGAACGGTCCCCAACCGATCGCATCGGCCGCAAAGCCGGCGATCGGTCCGGCCAGCAGGCGCGGCAGCGCGAAGAGGCTCGAGAACAGCGCGTACTGCGTGGCGGAGAACCGCTTCTGCGTCATGCGCAGCAGCAGCACCGAGAAGGCCCCGGTGGCGAGGCCCGACGCGAAGAGCTCGAAGCCGATGGAGCCGTACATCAGCAGAGGGTTCGGTCCTCCCGCCCGGGCGATCAGGTAGTAGCCGATGTTCGAGAAGATCTGCAGGACGCCGAACACCCACAGCGAGTGGCCGAGCCCCGCCAGCGTCGTGACCCACCCGCCGAGGAACGCGCCGACGATCGTCGCCACCATGCCGACCGTGGCGAGCGCGATGCCGCGCTGATCCGCGTTGTAGCCCATGTCGATCAGGAACGGCCGGGTGAGCGCCTGCGTGAGCTGCTCGGACACCTTGTAGAGCAGCACGAAGGCGAGCATCTCGAGCGCCCGGTGGCGCGCGAGGAAACCGAGGAACGGCTGCCACACGGCCTCGCGAAGCGTCCTCGGCGCGGGCGTCTGCTCTTCGGGCTCGGGCGCCTTCCACGTGAGGACCAGGATGAGCACGTAGACGAGCGCCAGCAGGACGTTCACGGCCGGCCAGCCCAGCCGGCTCGCCAGGCTGATGGCGCCGCCGCCCGAGACCAGCATCGCGGCGCGGTACACGGCGATGCGCGCGCCCACCGCCGCTCCCTGCTCGTCCTTGCGCAGCACTTCGACCGCGTACGCGTCGATCGCGATGTCCTGCGAGGCCGAGGCGAGCGCGATCGCCAGCGCCAGGGCGCCCACCACCCAGATGGCTTCCGGCTGCCTTCCCACACCCGCCAGCAGGAGGCCGAGCACCCCGAGCGCGATCTGGGTGACCGCCATCCAGCCGCGCCGCCGGCCCCAGAACGGCGGCACGTAGCGATCCATCAGCGGCGACCAGATCACTTTGAACGCCCACGGTGCCTGTGCCAGCGTGAACAGCCCGACGACGCGGATGTCCACGCCGATCGAGCGCATCCAGTCGGGAATCGAGTACCAGACGAGACCGAGCGGGAGGCCCGAGGAGAACGACAGGAGCGCGACCGACGCCGTGCGCCAGGAGCGCATCGCGCGTGCAAGAGACACCAGTGCCCCGGGTCGCTTTTCGGTGGCCATGTTCCTCGTTGGGGTCAGGTCTTGCGTTCACGCAAAATGCACGTCTGACCCCGGTTGGGCCGGGATGTTGCAGCCCGGCGCACGCGCGGACGCCTCGCGGGAGTATACGTCGAGTGCCGCTCGCGCCGAACACCATGGCAGGTCAACCGTTCAAGGGCCACGGCTCGCCATCGCGCGGCACGAACCCTGCTGCGCCCCTTCGGACGCAAGGCGCGTTTGCGCGGCAGCGCGTGCCGTCGGTCGGCGTGGATGTGTAGCTGAGATTGCCACCGGTCTGGAAGACCGGCGGTCCCACGGATGTGGGAACCGCAGGCTCATGGCTTATGGCCTGGTGAGCTCAGGGCCCTGAGCCCACTCGGGCCTTGAGCCCTGAGCCTTAAGTCTTGAGCCGTCCCCGGCGTGCGTCAGAACGGCTGCATGTCGCCGCGGAACGGGATCACCTGGCCCGGGATGATGTCGACGTCCCAGTTCATCGGGCGGTAGCCGTTCGCCTGCACCTCGATCCGGTGGGGCCCCGGCGTCAGCGTGAGCGGCGCCGCGTTTGGCGCGAAGTCGCCCGCGCGCCCGATGTACTCGCCGTCCAGGTAGACATCCGCATCGGCCGGCGTGATGTCGAAGCTGACCCCGCCGTATGTCGCCGCGCCGGGCACGATGCGAACCGCGCCCTGGTAGTAGCCGTACACCGGCGGCGGATACGTTACCCAGGCGCGCGGATACGGCACCGAGAATCCGAGCCACAACCCGAACCCGATGTTCAGGCGCGGCCTGAACGCGTAGTACGGACGCCCGAAGAAGTACGGCCGGTACGGCGCGATCCCCCGATAGCCGGGCCGGTAGTTGCTGCGAGGCGCGACGTACGCGCGCCCCATGTCGCGCCGCGGCTCGTACCGGGGCGCGTAGTCTTGACGCGGTGCGCTCTGGCGCGGGGCGACCTCCCGCCGTCCGTAGTCGCGGGGACCCGCATCGCGGGCACCGGCCTGGTTGCGGTTCGCGTCACGCGATCCGTTCTGGCTCGGCGCGACTGCTCGTGCACCGGCCTGGCTGCGGTTTGCGTCACGCGATCCGTTCTGGCTCGGCGCGACTGCTCGCGCACCGGCCTGGCTGCGGTTCGCTTCACGCGATCTGTTCTGGCTCGGCGCGACTTCTCGCGCCCCGCTCTGGCGCGGGGTGGCTTCTCGCACCCCGCTCTGGCGCGGGCTCGCCTCGCGCGCGGCTACGCGTCCAGTCTCTCTTCCGGCGCGACCGCGGTTGTCGCGCCCCTGCGCTGCGGCGGGCAGCGCCGTCAGGCTGAGCGCGACGAGCAGGGTGGCCGGGGTGAGCAGCGTCTTGATGATGTTCATAAAGGCCTCCGGAAAGCGCCGCCTGCTCGTGACCGATCCCCGTGGCTGTCCTGAGGGCCGACCGGAGCAGGCAGACGCCCACCTATGGCGCAATCGCACTGCCATGCCGCGTGTTCGATTTCAAAGGGATTTTGAGGAGGTACGGGCCTGTCGGCCGAAGGCGTGTCCTCTACCGGTGACACTGGAGCGTCACTCGAGAACCGCGCCAGGAGATCGCAGGAGATCGAACGTCCCTGCGTGACATCCGGCTCAATCCGGCGTACCGTGCTTGTGCCCGACTTCTGCGGGTGTGCGAACCCGGGCGACGGGTTGAGTCGTTCGTCGCCAGCGGGAAGCCGGCGGCACCAGGTGCGCGCCGGCGAAAGGACTGCAGTCACATGGATATCGATGATTGGCGACGCCGCGCCGGTTCGGTGATCGATGTCGGCAGGCTGCCCCCCTTCTCGGTTCGCGGGCGGGGCCGCCTGATCGCGAGGGTCGGTCTCATCCTGCTCGCCGTGATCCTGCTCTTCTCCACCTACTACCAGGTGAACGCGGAGTCGGTCGCGGTCGTGCAGCGATTCGGCCGGTACGTCCGCACGACCGAGCCGGGACCGCACCTCAAGATCCCGTTGCTCGAGACGGCCACCATCGTCCCGGTGCAGCGGCAACTCAAGGCCGAATTCGGCTTCCGCACGGCCCAGCCAGGCGTGCAGTCCGAGTACGAGCAGAACGACTCGACCAGGACCGAGTCGCTGATGCTGACCGGGGATCTGAACGTGGCCGTGGTCGAATGGATCGTCCAGTACAAGGTGAAGGACCCGTACAAGTATCTGTTCAAGGTTCGCAACCTCGACGCCTCCCGCGGTGAGGCCACCACGTTCCGCGACATGAACGAAGCGGTGATGCGCGAGGTGGTGGGCGACCACAGCGTCAACGAGGTGCTGACCGTCGGCCGCGAGGCCATCCAGATTGACGCGAAGAACCACCTGCAGCAGCTGTGCGACCGCTACGAAACCGGTCTCGAGGTGCTGCAAATCGTGCTGCAGGACGTGAACCCGCCCGACCGGGTGAAGCCGGCGTTCAACGAGGTGAACCAGGCGATCCAGGAGAAAGAGCGCCTCATCAACGAGGCGTGGGCCGACTACAACCAGACGGTGCCCAACGCGCGCGGAGAGGCCGAGCGTGCGGTCCGGGCCGCGGAAGGCTACGCGCTGGAACGCCTCAACAACGCGCGGGGCGACGTGGCGCGCTTCGTCAACATCTACGACGAATACCGCAAGGCTCCCGACGTCACACGCAAGCGCCTCTACCTCGAGACCCTGGGCGAGGTGCTGCCGAAGACGGGCCGCAAGCTCATCATCGATTCGACGATGAAGGGGCTGTTTCCCTTGTTGAACCTCGACCCGATCAAGCAGCAGGAGGTGAAATAGTGAAACGCACCCTCCTCGCGATCGTCATCGTGCTCGTCCTCCTCACGCTGCTCTCGTCGGTCTACACGATCAGCGAAACCGAGCAGGTCATCATCACGCAGTTCGGCGAGCCGGTCGGCCAGCCGCACACGGATCCCGGCCTGCACGTGAAAGTGCCGTTCATCCAGACCGTCCACGTGTTCGACAAGCGGTGGCTCGAATGGAGCGGCGATCCGAACCAGATTCCCACCAAGGACAAGAAGTACATCTGGGTGGACACCTACACCCGCTGGCGCGTGAAGGACCCGCTGCTCTTCTACCAGCGCGTCCGCGACGAACGCAGCGCGCAGTCCCGCCTCGATGACATCGTCGACGGCGAAACCCGCAACGTGATCGCCAATAACGATCTCATCGAGGTCGTGCGCAGCACGGACCGGGCGTTTCCCCAGAGCGAAGAGAACGCGGACATCGACATGAGCGCGGCCACCATCGTCGGCAAGATCACGATGGGACGCGAGAAGATCACGCGGGCCATCCTCGAGAAGTCGCGCCACATCGTCGCCGAGTTCGGCATCGAGCTGGTGGACGTGCAGATCCGGCGCGTCAACTACGTCACCGAGGTCCAGCAGAAGGTCTTCGAGCGGATGATCTCCGAGCGGCGCCGCATCGCCGAGCGGTCGCGGTCCGAAGGCCAGGGCAAGGCGGCCGAGATTCGCGGCCAGAAAGAACGCGAGCTGAAGGGCATCCAGTCGGACGCGTATCGCAAGGCCCAGGAAGTGATGGGCAAGGCCGATGGCGAGTCCACGCGCATCTACGCGGAGGCGTACGGCCGCGACCCGGAGCTGTACCAGTTCCTGAAGACGATGGAGACGTACCGAAAGACGATGGCGCAGGATACGACGCTGATCCTCTCCACCGACGGAGAGTTCTTCAAGTTCCTGAAGCAGAGCCGATAGGGGTCCGGCTGGTAATCCATGGCGCTGGAAACACCGACCGCATCACGCCTCGTTGTCTGAGACGAGGCCGAGGTGCTTCTTGACGTTGAGGGCCTTCCACTGGAGCCCAGGGTGTTCACGAATGATCGCCCGCTGGGCTTCATCGCCGGTGAGGAGATCCGGCGCGATGTCGCCAAGGTCGTTGAGCCTGCGGAGAAACTCCTGCTCGTTCGACTCGAGGGGAAGGACGACCGCGAGCCGTTCCCGACACTCGGCGACGAGCTTCTCCGCCCACCGCGTGAGGTCTGCGCGCGATGGCACGCGGTCGGCGCGCAACATCGGCGCCAGATCGCGCACCATCTCCTCGGGGTCCGCGTTGACATCGTCGGGAGACACGGCTCGCCAGTCCTTGCGGTTGATGCCACCGTAGATGACAAATCCGAGACGGAGCTTCGCGCGATCGAGATCGCCCGACGCCAGCAGCCCGAGACCGTCGAAGATGTCGCGGCTTGCGCTGCGCGCGAGCAGGGCTGCGAGCTTTCCGGCCGCCAGTTCGTGAACGTCGAGCACACGCACGGGCGCCACGCGGAAGGATCCCACGGGATGGCCCGTGGCCAGCACGGCGGGCCACAGCGGCGTGCGGAGCAAGAAGTTGATGTCCAGCTCCAGGTTCCCGGAATCGCCGGTCGACCCGACGTAGGTCAGCCGCCACTTCCCACCCGCATGTTCGGAGGGAATCCGCTTGACGAGCAGTCCCTCCCTTCCGCAGACCGCCTGCACCGCCTGCACGACTTTCGCGCGCTCGGAGAGCATCGTCGCCCGATCGGCGGCCCCGATGTAGTTGAGGTCGACGTCCACCGAGAGCCGCGGTACGTCGAACAGGAACAGGTTGAGCGCGGTGCCGCCTTTCAGGGCGACGCGCGACTTGAGGAACGGGTGGCTGTTCAGCGCGTCGAGAAGCGCCATCAGGCGGAAGACTTTCTCCAGCGTTTCGCCGGAAAATCCCGTGGCTGTGCTCTCGCGCAGGATCTCCTGAGGGGTCAGGTTCATGCCACCTCTGCCCAGGTGCGGTTCAACACCCGCTCAGGCACGACGAGGTTCCAGCGAACAACGAGCTTGCCCGGTTCCCGCCTGCGATCCAGGTACGTCGGTCGACGCGGGGCATGTCCTCGCAGTCGCTGGAGGTGCTGCTCGTCGACCATGAGTGGCTCACGATGCTGCTCGAGGAAGAACCCCACCCGCGCGACGGTCACCGCCGAACCGAGCTTCACCGCATAGTCCGTCACGGCGTCCAGGTCGAAGAACTCCACCGCTTCGAGCGAACGCCAGATCTCCTCCCATCCGCCACCGTGGCGAGACGCCGCCAGCACGTCAACCAGGGTGCGCTCCAGCGTGGTCACACGCACCGGGAGGCCGTCCCTGCGTTTCTCGATGATCCCGCCGCCCATGTCGGGAAGAACACGCAGGGGAGCCGGCACGGGTACCGGCACGAATTCAGAGCCGCGGAACCGGAACGGCTTGGCGCGCGCGCGCGTCAGGTAGGTGAACCGACGCGAGGCCGAGTGGGCCTTCCCATGGAACTGGAGTGCCGCATGGTAGGCCACGACCGCGTCAGACGCCATGCGGCCGGCCAGGAGATACGGATCCACCGGCAGCGTGCTCGGCGACTGACCGCGGGGCACGACGGCATATAACCCGCGCCGGAGGTGAAGCAGGTTCCCGGCACGAACATGCTGCTTGAGAACCGCCTGGCTTGATTGAACGCTGCGCGCCCCGCCTTCCCGGTGGGCGGCCACGAAGTCCTCGAACCGGAAGACGGGGTGGCGAGCGAAGTAGTCGACGGGCTTGTTGGCACTTGCCATAATGCGCTCGTATTGGTATTTATTATACCATTAGCGCATTCAAATGGTAACTAGAATTTAGATTACTTACCATTCATCGCCACACATAGAGTTCTCAATACCCTTACCGGAGCTATCTGGCAAGTCTGGCGCCGGTCGGCGAGGCCGGCAGCATTTCCTGCGGGATGACCGGCAGGAGGAGGTGCGACGGGTATCGCGCATCGTGGAAGACGGCCTGGCGGGCGGCGACGAAACGCGTCTCCTTCTCGTTGTGGCCGCCGGTGTTGAGGTTGCGCGAGAAAAACGGGAACGCGGCGCTCGACACCTCCACGCGCAGCTGCGATCCCTTCTCGATCGTCAGGCCTGTCTGCCACAGGTCGATCGTGTACTCGTACACCTTGCCGGACGTCAGCAGCGTCGGCTTCGCCATCGACTGCCGATAGCGCGCACGCACCTTGCCCTGCGCCAGCGGCAGGATTTCTCCTCCGGCCTTGACCTCGCTCAGCAGCATGAACCAGTCCGTGTCTCTCGCCGAACTCGAGGCATAGAGCTTCGCCGAGACCGGGCCCGCGATCGTGACCGGCTTGTCAAGCGCGTCGGTGGTGTAGACGAGAATGTCGTTGCGGGTCGCGGTGACCGTGGCCTGATACTCCTCGGCTTCCTTGCGCCGCTCCAGCGTGGAGCGCGTCCGCTTCTCGTCCGCCTCGCTCTCCTCATAGGCGCGCGAGTCCGGCGTGGGATCGCCAGGGTCGTAGATGTAGCGGTCGGCCGGCACGCCCGCCGGCGGGGCGGTGAACGTCAGCTTGCCGTCGCCTTTCGTGGTGTTGGCCTTGCCGCCGCTCGTCAGATACAGCTTCTCGAACTTCGTCCCCGGCAGGGGATACTCGGAACCCGAGAGCCACACGTTGCTGTTCATCACGAACACCCGCACGAGCGGGTCGTCGAGGATCTTCGAGTCTCTGCCCTTGAGCCAGTAGTCGAACCAGCGCAGGTAGTCCCGCTTGAGATCGATCACCGCCGCCGGCCCGAAGATCCTCCCGCCGCCGGTCGACATCGCGGTGTCCGTGTGGCCCCACGGGCCGAGGGTCAGCTTCTGGTTCCGGTGGCCGTAAGCGCGCATCTTCGCGTAGTTGAGTTTTGAGCCGATCCCGTCGCCGTCGAACCAGCCGGACTGGTGAAAGACCGGGATGCGCGCGCCCTGGAGGCGGTCCCAGAACGCAGAGCGCTGCCAGTAGGCGTCCACTGCCGGGTGGTCGATCCACGCGCGCCAGTACGGGTTCTCCTTGCCGAGTATCGCCTTGTCGAGATCGACGACCGGGAGCGAGCGGAGGAGCTGCCCGTACTTCTTCGTCAGCGTCCGGCTGAGCGCAGCGCCCGATGCATCAGCCGTGGCATTCGATTCGAGCACGTCGGCCCACCATATGGCTCCCCAGAGGAAGAAGGCCCCGTACTCGTACGGGATGTTGTAGAACGGCTCCGGCGGAGCGACGTTCGGGATGATCGTCACCAGATGCGGGGGGCGCGCCGACGCCGCCCACCACTGCACCCAGCCCACGTACGACGCGCCGATCATCCCCACCTTGCCGGTCGACCACGGCTGGGCGGCCAGCCACTCCACCGTGTCGTAGCCGTCCCGGGCCTCGTGGACGAACGGCTCCCACGTCCCCTGGCTCGCAAACCGTCCCCGGCAGTCCTGCACGGCGTAGACGTAGCCGCGTCTCGCCCAGAAGCGCCCTTCCAGCTCCGCCAGGTCTTTCTTGTAGGGCGTCCGGACCAGGACGACGGGTGCCTTCTCCAGACCCTTGGGCCGGTAGATGTCCGTGGCGAGCTTCACCTTGTCGCGCATCGGGACCATGACGTTCTGTTCAACCGTGAACTCGTACTGCGCGGCTGAGACCAGCGGGTCCTTCTCCTCCGGTTTCCGGAGCGACTCGAAGCCTTCGCGTACGACGACGGATTTCTGGTCGGGAACATCGACCAGCAGCACCCGGCCGTCGTCCGCGGACCAGATCCCGAGCTCCGCGCCGGCCATCGAGTACTTCCACCGAAGGACGTCCATGTCGCGCCCGGAGACGGTGCGAATGGCCTTCTCTTCCAGCGAGAGGGTTACCTCGACACCGCCACCGCCGACGACCAGGACCGGGAACTTCTGCTCTCCACCTTTGGCGCGGTCATACCGGCGCAGCGTGTGCGCGTACGAGGCCATGGAACAGATGTCGTAGAGCGTGACGTTCTCGCGGGTCTCGAACGTCGAGGTCTTGCCCTGGTACTCCCGTGTCGCCGACTCGCCGTCGCGCTTCACCGTGAGGGTCCCCGTGGGGATCGTCAGGCGGATTTCCTTCCAACGGCCGTCGGCGTCCGGGACGATCTCGGTCGAGCGCGTCACCTTCTGGCCGGCGACCGTCAACTCGGTCGTGGCGCTGCAGCTGCCGTCCTTCCGCCAGGAGGAGGTCATCGTCCCGAGACGATCGTCTCCGACGATGATGATGAGCCTGGCGTCGTCCTCGAATCCGGCCAGCGTCGCTGGCAGTCCTTTCGGGTACTTGGTCTCGATCGGTGGCGGCGCCTGCGCGACGAGGGAAAAGAGGAGCAGCAAGAAGCTGGAAAGGGCAGGGAACACGGCAGACCTCCAGTGCGGTGGCCGTCAGCTGGCGCGATGATCTCACATGTGCTCCACCCGGAGCCAGCCCTACAGCCGCTGCCTCAGCGCTTCCCACTCCTCGCTGGGGAGGATGCTGGGGGCCACCTCCACCAGCCGCGGGAGCATCTCGAACACGGCGCTCTGCGTCCACAACGAGCCCACGCGCGTCCGGAAGCCCTTTCGGTTCAGTTCCTGGGCCACCATCGAAAACCGGATGTCGTCCTTGACGATCAGATCCAGCATGGCGGTCAGAATCACCCGTTCCTCGGGGTTCTCTTCCAGGGTGAGCGAATTGGTGGCCACTTTCAGGCCGTAGGGCACGTCGCAGATGAGCCCGATCGATCTCGCTTCCTCGGGGTCCATCTCCCTCTCCCATTCGAGGGCGACGAGCGTCCACCCCTTGCGGGTCTTCTCCATGAGGTAATGAGGACTGGGAGGCTCCCACACCACTTCGCGAACACGCTTGACTGGCATCGTCATCTCCAGACGCGGCCCCCCGCCGTCCGGCACTTGCGGCCGCGAGTACCTAGACGGGTTCTCGTGCGATTCCGTTCACCGCCAGGGCAGGTGGGGCGGGTAGGGCGGGTAGGGCAGGTGAGGCAGGTCAACTGCTCAGCGCCTTCACCAGCCGGTACATGAATTCGATGCCGTCGAAGTACGCCCACACCGCGATGCGCTCGTCCTTCCCGTGCGCGCGCACGTCGTCGATGTCGTCGAACAAGCCCGAGACGCCGTAAACCGGCATTCCCGCCCGGCGCAGGATCAGGCCGTCGGTCGCGCCGGTGGACATGATCGGCACCACGGGGACGCCGGGCCACATCTGGTTCGTGACCTGTTCCATCGCCCGCGTGATGTCCGGCCGCAGCGGCGACGCGGGACTGGGCCGCGGAGCGTTCACCGCGGTGACGGCGATTGCCGGGTCCGCGAGCACGCGCACGAGCGTGTCCTGCACGTCCTTGGGCGATTCGTCCGGGAGCAGGCGGCAGTTGACCGTTGCGCGCGCCCGCTGCGGCAGCGCGTTGTCGGCGTGCCCGGCCTCCAGCCGCGTGGCCACGCACGTGGTCCGCATCAGCGCGTTGTGGTACGGGGACGCCGCAGCCAGCCGCGCAACCGCGGCGGGATCGGGCGGTTGGGCGGTTACCGCCTTCATGTCGCGGGCGACATCGCCCTTCTCGACGCCCGACATCCGTTCGAAGAATGCCCGCGTTGTCTCGTTCAGCCGCACGGGGAAGTCGTACGTCGCCAGGCGCGACAGGCCTCCGGCGAGATGGTAGATCGCGTTGTCCCTGACCGGCAGCGAACTGTGGCCGCCCGAGTTCTTCGTTTCCAGGACGAAGCTCAGGTACACCTTCTCGCTCGTCTGCAGCTCGTTGGCAATCTTCACGCCCTTCTGCAGCTCGCCGCCGCCGCCATCGAGGTTCAGGCAGTATTCGGCGTCGATCGAATCGCGGCGATTCTGCAGCAGCCAGTTCACGCCGTTCGCGCTGCCGCCCTCCTCGTCTGCGGTGAGCGCGACGATCAGATCGCGATCGGGCTTGAAGTTTTCCTGTTTCAGGCGGATGAGGGTGGCCACCAGCGCGGCAGCCCCACTCTTGATGTCGGACGTCCCGCGGCCGTAGTAGTAGCCGTCGTGTTCCAGGAACACGAACGGGTCGAACGACCAGTCGCTGCGCCGCGCCTCGACGACATCGAGGTGCGCGATGAGGAGCATCGGCTTCACGCGGCCGGTGCCGCGGAGGCGCGCCACGAGGTTGCGCTTCTTCGGCGACGGGCCAACGACCTGCACGTCGTCGGACGCGAAGCCCGCCGCCCGCAGGCGAGCGGCTGCGGCCTCGGAGGCTTTCGTCACGTCGCCCGTCGAGTCGGTGGTGTTGATCTCGATCAGTTCCTTGAAGATGGCGCGGGCAAGCTGCTGGTGCGCGGTCAGCGACTTTCCCTCCTGGGCGAGCACGGTTACCGCTGCGAGACCAAGCACTGCGATGCAGCACGCGTGTTTCATGAAAGCTGTCCTCTCGGGGGTGCGTCCGCCGCGACTGCGGCAGTATAACCAGAATGCCCCGCTTCGACGGCGCAGTGCTTCACCCGTCGGGTGCGACTGGTGGCGGGCCGGGTCCGGCTCCAGCCTCCAGGCTTCAGACCCCAGCACGCGGGAGCGCGTGCAGGAGCCCGGAGCCCGAAGCCCGGAGCCTGGAGTGACGGCCTCAGAACGTATGCCGCGCCACCCACTCCCGTAGCAGCGAGTCGACGACGACGTACCTCGGGCCCTCGCGGGCGAGGACGTCTTCGCGCACGAGCGCGTTGAGCGACGCCTGCACGGTGGAGGGGCCGCCGAGCCGGTACCGGGCTCGTGCGTCGGCGGACAGCAGCTCGCGCCCGTCTTCGACGACCGCGGCGCGCAGGGCGGCACGCTGCGCAAGCGTCAGTCGCTGCCAGGTGGCCTCGAAGAGCACCTCCTGCTCGCCGAGCAGTCGCTTCAGGGTTTCGTGCAGGTCCTCCAGGTCCACCGTCTTTTTCCCCATCGCTCGTGCATCGTCCCACACCTCGTGAGCGAGGCGCTGGACGTCGTAGGGAAGGTTGCCGGCAAGCTCAACGATGGCCGCGCCGAGGCCGGCTTCCGGGCGGAGCTTCGTCGCGGCAAACCGTACTTCGAGGAAGTCGGCGAACCGCGCCGCGTCGATCTTCTGCAGCCGCATGACGGGCCCCGCCTTGTAGAAGGGGCGGCCCCGGCCGAGCATCCGCTCCATCAGCGTGGGCTCGGAGCCCGAAAACACGTACCCCACCTGCCGCTGGTGCTGGACGGCGGCCCGCAGGGCGTGCTCGACCTGGTGCATTCGCGAGGCCTTTCCGTCGGCGGCGTCGAAGGATCCGATCGCCTGGAACTCGTCGAGCGCGACGACGAGCGGGCGACGCCGGGCGTCCGCGATGCGCCCGGGCAGCGCGAACACTTCCTGTGCGAGCAGCGAGACGTCGCGCCCGGTTCGCACCGCGGGAAACGAGATGGCGAGCGTTCTCCCGCCCGCCCCCGCGGGTTCCACCCGGACCTCGGAGCGCACGCCGCCGAGCATGTCGCGCAGCCACCCTCGCGCCCGATCGAGCCGCGTCTCGATCGAGAGCAGCGCGCGCGCGTACCCTTCGAGGAAGGCCACGTACGAGCTGTAGCTGCTGACGGTGACTTCGACGCCGAGCGCGCCGCCGCGCCCGGCGGCCACCAGCGCCTGGCGGACGAGCGACGACTTGCCGTAGCGGCGCGGGGAGATCAGGAAGATCTTCTGGCCGGCCAGCAGGTCGCGCGTCAGCCGGTCGATCTCCACCTCGCGATCGACGAACGACGCCGGGGGCACCACCTCGCCATAGACGAACGGGTTGATCACCGTGAACGCTCCTCTCGCGTTACGCCAGGTAACGTAATGGTTACGCAGTTTAACGTAACGGGCGGCCCGACTCAACCCTGCCGGCCCGACGGGTGCTGGGTGCCAGACAAGAGGTCGCGATTCCAGATGTGCGTGTCAACCTGAACCGCACGGAGTGCGGCGGGCTGCCGGCGATCCGGGTTAGAATCCCACCGCCATGGCGTTCCGCGTCCGGGGCGGCGCCCGCCGCAGCACGCGTTTCGGTGTCCGCCGCATCCTGTTTCTCGCGCTGAAGACCCTCGCGCTTCTCCTGGTCGCCTCCGTCCTGGCGGCGCTGGCGCTGCGCTGGATTCCGCCGCCGACCACGGCGGTGGCGATCGAGCGGCGCGTCCAGGCGTGGCGGGAGGGCCGCGCGTACCACCCGGTGCACCGGTGGGTTGGCTGGGATCGGATCTCGCCGCAGGCGGCGCTCGCCGTCATCGCCGCCGAAGACCAGCATTTCGCCGACCATCACGGCTTCGACGTCGAATCGATTGAGAAGGCGATCGACGAGCACGAGCGGGGGCGCCGCCTGCGCGGCGCGAGCACGATCTCGCAGCAGGTGGCCAAGAACCTGTTCCTGTGGTCGGGGCGCAGCTTCGTCCGCAAGGGACTCGAGGCGTCCCTCACGGCGCTCATCGAGCTGACCTGGTCGAAGCGGCGCATCCTCGAGGTCTACCTGAACAGCGTCGAGTTCGGCGACGGCGTGTTCGGCGTCGAGGCGGCCAGCCAGCGCTATTTCCGGAAGCCCGCCGCGCGCCTGAGCGCCGGGGACGCGGCGCTGCTGGCGGCCGTCCTGCCCAACCCGATCCGCTTCCGGGTCGATCGGCCGTCGGCCTATGTGGAGCAACGGCGCCAATGGATCGTCGAGCAGATGGCGCAGCTGGGCGGGACCGCGTACATCAAGCGCTTCTGAGGCGTGAACCCAGCCGTAGATGCACGCCGCCATCGCTCATGGGTGTGCCCTCGCCTCAACGGAGCTGCGGCAAGGTTGCAGGATTCGTCACCGTCCGCGAGTAGCGCGCGCGAGAATGGCGTCGAATTCGGCGACGCGCTCCGGAGCGTCGAGCGCAGCCGCGAACTGCGCAACCAGTCCGCGGACACGTTGCACGTCGATCTCGCGGTGATGCAACCGGACCAACCGCTCAATGTCCGTGCGATCTCGATCCCGCCATGCGACCGCCTTGTACACGATCAGGTCCTCGGGCAACGCGACCGGAACGGAGACGCTGCCCAGATCCACCCGCGTTGCGCGGGCAAGCGCCTGTTGTTCGAACGGCAGCCACGCGATGGTGAGGTCGATCGGCGTGCCCGAGGCTTCATGGCGCAGCAGCAGGACCTGATGCTCGCGCGCAAACGCGACGGCATCATCGACGCGCGGCGCGATGCCGTGCCTGGCAAATACCCCAACTGTCTGCTGGATGTCGAGCCCCTCGCCCCACACCGTGGCGTCGATATCGAGAGTGGTGCGTGGCACACCGCGAGCGATCACCCCGATCCCGCCGATGATCATGGCCGGTGCGTGGAGGTCCTCGAGCGCGGCGACGAGGGCCTGAAGCGCCGCAGTCGCGGCTTCATCCGCCGTCATCGTCGGTTCCTGTAGACGGCGTGCAGGCGCCTCCAGGCGAACATCGCTTGATCGTCTTCGCGGCGACGCACCTCGTCGGGCGGAACGGGCCAGCCAATCGATCGGCCGAGGAGGGCGAGCAGTGAGAGCGCCTGGGCCCATGACACGGCCGGCTCGATAGGACCGTCGTCATCGGCGGCCTGTCCGGCCTGCTCCGCCGCGCGGTGGCCTTCGACCCATCGCCGAATGTCTTCCGCCTTCATCTCTGGTTTCGCCGACACGCCACATTCTACTCCGCTGCTGCGCATCCCGCCGGCACCGATGCGAAGATTGAATCTCGTACCGATCGACTCGGTCGAATGCGCCGGTCACTTCGCCCGGATCGACTCGATATATCGGGCGAGGTTGCCGCAGCGAATGGTCACGGGCTCATCTGCCCACAGGCTGCGGAACAGGCTGCCATAGACGGGCATCTCGTCCGGCGTGCCGTCCGCGTGCTGGCGACGAAGATCGCCGCGGTGCGAGACGCGGTCGCCCGAATTCGCTCGGTGCTTCCCGAGGACGCGGGGACGTTCGCCTCCGATTGGGATCCAGGGTGGCGCACCTAGACCTCGGAGCGTAGGCTCGCAGCGCCTCGTCTATCGCCCCAGGACGACGTCGATCCCCAAGAGGAGCAAATCAACCTTCGCCCGCGACAGCTTGCCTGCCCGCTCTGTCAGCACGCTCCGGTCGAGGGCGACGACCTGCGACACATTCGCGACCGAGTCCTTCGGCAAGCCAGTCGCGCGCGCCGTCAGCAGGACGTTGCCCGGAGCATCCGCCCATCGCAGATTGCTGGTCAACGGTACGCACACGACCGTTGCGACGCGGCTCCGGTTGAGGGCATCACCCTGGACGATCACAACGGGCCGGCGGAAGCCCGGTTCCGACCGGGTCGGTGGCGGCAGATCGGCCCACCACACCTCGCCCTGCGATATCACCACTCGCTTCGCTCCAGGACATGCCGGCCCGCGGCGCTGAGGAAGCCGTCTTTCTGATCGTCCAATCGGTCGCAGACCCGATCCATGGCCTCGGTCACCTCGTCCGGTGCATGACGCGCGACGTACTCCTTCAGGGCGGCACTGAAGACATCGCTGCGCGATCTGCACGCCCGGTGTGCCAGCCGCTCCGCCTTCTCGAAAATCTCGTCCGGTATCGAAACCGCCGTTTTCATACCGCGAGTATAACCGCGCCCGGCCGATTCGACAACTCGGGTTGCGGTGCGGGTTACCGTCACACGTTACGCATCGCTCTCTACCACCAGCACCGCGTGGACCCCGTGGTTCCCATCGAAGACACCGTGGGCGAGATGGCTGATCTGGTGCGCGAGGGGAAGGTCCGCTTCCTCGGTCTGTCCGAGGCCGCCCCCGCCACGATCCGCCGGGC
>Ga0315279_10005204_pt1 | contig 17003 bp, 17 predicted proteins | sample YL17G06_20_MG_FD_203694 | JGI IMG/M metagenome (GOLD analysis project Ga0315279, IMG submission 203694) | Sediment microbial communities from Yellowstone Lake, YNP, Wyoming, USA - YL17G06_20 | ecosystem: Environmental > Aquatic > Freshwater > Lake > Sediment | place: USA: Wyoming | collected...
ACTGAGTATCGAGAGCCCGGTCGCGACCTCGGTCATTGAGCGTTATTTTCATCCAGGTCACTCTTGGGCGCTCGTGGGAAAATCGGATGTGGTGACGATCGGTGTGGATGATCTTGCCCAGCGATGTATCGGCCGGATTGATGCCATTGACCTGCCCCTCGTTGGCCGGCCGGTGAGCCAGGGGCAGGTGCTTGCCACGCTTCATCGAGGAAGCAGGTGGCTTGCCTCTCTCGCGCCCATCACTGGCGTTGTGGTTGAGATCAATGAGAAAGTGGTGAATCGTCCGTCATTGATCAACGAATCCCCATACGATCGAGGATGGGTTGTGAAGATCTCTCCGACGTCGCTGCGTGTCGAATTGCGGAACCTTCTGAGAGGTATGGTGGCCGAGCGTTGGATGGAGGCTGTTCGCGCAGAGCTCGTCCACTGGTTTTCACCTCGCATGGGAACCGTTCTCCAGGATGGAGGAGGTTTGATCGACAATATCAGTGATCTCGTGAGCGACAGGGAATGGGAGCAGTTGGTGAACGAATTCTTTCCACTAGTTATGTCAAGCAGAATCAATCTGAATCCGTAAACGAAAAGGAGCGAACACCATGACAGTCCTGTTTGTCGTCGTTACTATCGTGGTATTTCTGACGATCGAAGCTCTTGTGCGCAGGGCGAGGGAAAAGCGAGGCGTCCAGCCGGCGATGGCTATGCCCGCCCCGCAGCCGCACACCTATCCGGTACGTATTCCGGACGGAATCTTCTTTGCACGATCCCACACCTGGCTAAATCTCTTCCCGTCGGGAAAAGTGCGACTCGGCATCGATGACTTCGTCGGTAGATTGTTAGAGAAGCCCGTGGTGACGTTTCTGAAGACTGCCGGGGAGGCTGTCACAAAAAGGGAACCGATCCTTGTTCTCAAGGAGGGGGATCGTTCCCTTACGGTCCGGGCCCCGATGGACGGGCACATTCTGGCGCGAAATGAAGCGATAGAGCATCGGCCCGAGTTGCTCAAGGAAATGCTGTTCACCGATGGGTGGGCATACACCATCAAACCAGAGCATCCATCTGAGCTCAGGGAAATGCTGCTTGGAGAGGAGACGCGAAGGTGGATTGGTGACGAGTTCAGACGTTTGCGCGATGTCTTCGCGGGCGTAACGGCCAATGGCGAGCTCGTTCCAGCTCTCCTTCAGGATGGTGGACCGCCTGTCGCTGGCGCGATGAAGCATATGAGTGATGACATCTGGAAACGCTTCGAGCAAGAATTTCTTGAAATTCGATGAGCGGAGAAGAGACTGCTATGGTCAACAACAAGGCTATGCTCATCGACATTACGCAGTGTGTGGGGTGCAATGCGTGTCAGGAGGCGTGCAAGAAGACGAACCGCTTGCCGGAGGGGGAGGAAAAAGCCCTTTCTGCCACTGCCTACACGGCATTGGAGGAGCATGACGGTGTTTACGTTCGTCGCATGTGCCAGCATTGCATCGACCCGACATGCGCTTCTGTTTGTCCGGTCGGGGCCTTCACGAAGACGGAGGAAGGACCCGTGTTGTATGACGAGGGCAAGTGCATAGGCTGCCGCTACTGTATGCAGGCCTGCCCGTTCCAGGTCCCTCGCTACGAATGGAGCAGCACGTACCCTCGCGTCCAGAAGTGCGTTTTCTGTCATAGCCGAATCACGCAAGGTCTGCAACCTGCGTGCGCCGAAGCCTGCCCGACCGGAGCCACGAAGTTTGGCGATCGGGACGAGCTCATCCGCGAGGCTTCTGAGCGGATCAAGGCCGAGCCGACAAAATATGTCCATCGGATCTACGGACAGCACGAAGTGGGTGGCACATCGATTCTCTATATCACAAACGTTCCATTTGAGCAGCTCGGCTTCAAGACGCAGCTGCAGTCCGCCGCTCTGCCTGCACTGACGTGGAACGCACTCTCGAAGATTCCGAGCGTCGTGACTGTCGGCGGTGTCTTGCTCTACGGGATCTGGTGGATCACGAACCGACGTATGGAAGTGCAACGCTATGAACGAAAACTGCAGGAACTGGATGATCGCTCAGACGGTCAAGGCACAAACTCGTAATCACTTCCACCTTTGGTGATGACTATGAAACGGCTCTTCTCGAAACTCACATTCTGGAAATTCGTTGCCGGTCTCATCCTGCTCGCAGGGGCGTACGCGACGATCGTGCGATATGGAGCAGGACTGGGAGCGGCCACCAATTTGAGTGACGAATTCCCGTGGGGTCTGTGGATCGGATTTGATGTGTTGTGCGGCGTCGGCCTGGCGGCAGGCGGATTCACCCTGGCGGCGATCGTCTACATCTTCAACGTGAAACGCTTCGAGCCCATCATTCGTCCGACGATCCTTACCGCATTTCTCGGCTACATGCTTGTCATCGTCGCGTTGATGTTCGACCTTGGGCGACCGCTGCAGATTTGGCATGCGATCATTATGTGGAACCCGCGGTCGGTGATGTTTGAGGTAGCATGGTGTGTCATGCTCTACACGACCGTGCTTGCGCTCGAATTCTCGCCCGTCGTGATGGAGAAGTTCAAGATGACGCGGACGATCAAGATGCTGAAAAAAATCACGATTCCTCTCATCATTGTTGGCATCATTCTCTCGACACTTCACCAATCGTCTCTGGGCTCATTGTATCTCATCGTTCCGGAAAAACTCCACGGCCTGTGGTATTCGCCTTACCTTCCGGCGTTCTTCTACGTGTCGGCGATTGCTGTTGGCTGCGCCATGATCATCTTCGAATCGTTTCTGAGCTCGCGGGCCTTCAGGAGAGGACTGGAGCTTGATCTTCTTTCGGAGATCGGAAGAGTTGGTGTCGTGGTGCTCAGCGTGTATTTGACCATGAAGGTGATGGATCTAGCCGATCGCCATGCGTTTGGCCTGCTCTGGCAGCCAAGGATGGAAACCTATCTGTACTGGCTGGAGATGTCGGTGGGCGTTCTTGCTCCGCTCGTCCTGCTCTCAACGAGAAGAGTGCGGGAGAGTCACAATGGTTTGTTCGTCAGCGCGGTGATGATCATCCTCGGCTTTGTGCTGAATAGGATGAACATCAGCATCACGGGCATGGAGGGGTGGGCCGGAGTCGGCTATTTCCCCACGTGGATGGAGATTTCCGTTACGGTGTCGATTGTTGCGGCCGGTTTCATTCTGTTTGCCTACGCAACGAAGTATCTCCCGCTCTTTAAGCACGCAGAGAATGTGCCAGCCCCCGCAGCTCAACTGGAATGGCTGGAAGATCTAAGAACTGTTTCCCAACCCAATTAGGAGGGAAGCTGTAATGAGTGGCTCTGGTGAACACAAGAATTATCCGCTGATTCCGCCCAATGAGTTGCGCTGTGTCTGGATGACTGCAGGGATTCTCTCCTATCAACTGTGCAATCGTGAGCTTGATTGTGAGCGCTGCCCCCTCGATTCCGCGCTGCGGCAAAGGTTTGCAGACAAGGCAGCTCTCGTGCAGGATGAACCTCGAGCAGAAGCAGGAAGTGCACGCACGCGTGGATTGCACGCCGAGTATCAGTACGGTCGGAAGCATACTTGGGTGAAGATCTCTGATCGAACGACGGCGAGAATCGGGATTGAGCCGGGGCTCGCTTCAGTGCTGCTCTCCCTGAAGACTGTGGTGTTGCCGTCGACTGGCGAACGCGTGCATCGCAACAAGGTGTGCGCATGGATCGTGATGGAAGGTGGGACACTGCCAATCGTTGCTCCTCTCGACGGGGAGGTGAAGAGCACAAACGCCCAGCTGGTCGACAATCCTCACGCGCTCTGCGACGCTCCGTTGGATCACGGTTGGCTCTTCGATCTCTCGACCGACCCGGGGAGTCTTGAGCACGCTGAGTTACTCGGCATTGCAGAAGCAGCGAAGATTTACGGAGCAGACGAGTCGCGATTCCAGTCGGTCATCGCGGCTGAGTTCACAAAAGGTGGTTCGGCCGCAGGCTTGACGCTGGCTGACGGGGGTCAGCTCCTGCAAAGCGTCTCGGCGATGGTCGGTCCGACGAAGTACTTCCGGCTGGTCCGCGACGTTTTTGGCTAGAACCGGGCCGAGCTCACTCGAATGGCGCGATTGCCTGGAGTATCTCAGGAGTGCATTCCCATTTGTGGCAAGAGGCTGAAAAAAGCTTCCCAACATTGCATTCTTGAAAATGGTACTCGTGGCAATCGCGTCTTATTTGGCACTGCTTCTGTGGCATAGTTTCTGCCTTGCCCAGAGGGGTGAACTGTGGCTATGCGCTGGTTTGAAACCCTCAGAGGCCGACTTTTCGTCGGCTCGCTGCTGCTCCTCGTGATTCTCTTCGGAATCTACTCCTACTTCTCTGTCCATTTCTACACCGACCAGATGATGTCGCAGGTGTTGGAGAGCGCCAACGGAGTGAGCGATTTCATCAAGAGTTCAACGCACTATAGCATGTTGCTCAACCGCAAAGAAGACGTCTATCAAATCATCAACACGATTGCCAAGCGGCCGGGGATTGAGGGAATTCGCATGTACAACAAGCGAGGGGTGATCACGTTCTCCACGGATGAGTCCCAGAAAGGTTCTGTTGTTGATCTCAAGGTAGAGGCTTGCTATGGGTGTCACGATCAACAGCGCCCTCTCGAATCCGTGCCCGCTGGAAGTCGAACCCGAATCTACTCCGGACCCGACGGCCGCAGGATACTTGGGCTCATCAATCCCATTCGCAACGAGGCACAGTGTTCAAACGCGGGTTGCCACTCTCATCCCGAAGAGCGCACTGTGCTCGGCGTTCTCGACGTCCGAATGTCTCTAGAAAAGGTTGATGCCAGCATTGCGAAAGCGCAGTCTCAGCATGTGATCGTGGCGGCTGCCTTCATCCTCGTTGTGGGAATGGGATCGATCATGTTTCTCTCGCTGACTGTTCTTCGACCCGTCAGAAAGCTCATGCTGGGGACGCAGGCGATCGCCTCCGGCAATCTTGATTACCAGATCGGGATTGAAACCAAAGATGAAATTGGGCAGCTGGCGAACTCGTTTAACAGCATGATGCAGTCACTCCGCCGCGCGGAGAAGGAGAATCGCGAGTGGGCAGGCACCCTCGAGGAGCGTGTGCGAGAAAAGACCGACGAGCTGAAAAGGATCCATCAGCAGATCTTGCAGATCGAGAAGATGGCGTCACTTGGAAAGCTGTCCGCGACCGTGGCTCACGAGCTCAACAATCCTCTGGAGGGAATTTTGACGTATGCGAAGCTGATCGGCAGGAGGCTGCAGAAGCTGCCGACGAAGGCCGATGAGGTCCAGCAAACGATCGATGACATCGAGCTCATTCAGCGCGAGACCGCGCGCTGCGGTACAATCGTGAAGAACCTGCTGCTGTTTTCAAAGAAGCAGGTGGGGGAGTTCGTGCTTGTTCCGGTCCCGCAGATTGTGGAGAAGGCGCGGCAGCTCGTGCAGCATCATTTTGAGATTTCCAATGTTCAGTTTGAAACAGGATTCCCCGATCAGGAGGTCTTGCTTCTGTGCGATGAGAATCAGATCGAGCAAGCCCTCGTCGCTCTCTTTGTGAACGCGGTGGAAGCCATGCCCGGCGGCGGGAAGCTGTGCGTAAAGGTCAGCCAGCAAAGCGCTGATGGCGGTGTCCAGATTCTCATCGAAGATACGGGAGTCGGAATCGCGTTGGAGGATCTCGAACACGTCTTTGAGCCGTTCTACACAACGAAGAAGAATGCCCAGGGGGTCGGCCTGGGGCTTTCGGTGGTCTACGGAATCGTTGAGCGCCACGGCGGAAGGATAACGATAGACTCGACCGTGGGGAGAGGGACGCGGTTCACGATGATATTCCCCGGGACCGGTTCTAAGGCACAGCAGGGTGAATTCGCTTCCGTCAGTTCCTCGTCAGGACGTACATCGGAAAATAGAATCATCAGCTCATGAGGCTAGCAATGAATTCCACTCCCTCTATTCTGGTTGTCGATGATGAGCAGGTTGTGCGTGACTCACTCACGAAGTGGTTCCGTGAGGACGGATACAAGGTGTCGGCAGCGAGCAACGCTGCTGAGGCCCTTCAGCAACTGCAGACGCAGAAATGGGATATTATCCTGCTTGACATCAAGATGCCAGGGATGGACGGCATGGAGTTGCAGCAGCGCATCAAAGAGATCGAGCAGGGTGCAACGATCATTTTTATCACCGCCCATGCTACTGTGGACACGGCCGTGAAGGCCTTGAAAGAAGGCGCCTTCGATTACGTCACAAAGCCGGTCGACCCGGACTACCTTTCCCACCTTGTCAATAACGCGCTGAAGCAACGAACCCTCGCCTCGGAGAACATCAAACTCAAAGAGCAGATTTCCGAGTTCTGCAAGGCGGATGACATCATTGGCGAGTCATCACAGATGCAGAAGGTCTTTGAGCTGATCCAGACGGTGGCCAGGACAGACACCACGGTGATGATTCGCGGGGAAAGCGGAACCGGCAAAGAGCTGATCGCGCGGGCAATCCACAGCAACAGCGATCGGCGTTACTTCCCCATTGTTACGGTCAATTGCGGAGGACTTCCAGAAGGCATTCTGGAAAGCGAGCTTTTTGGACACGAGCGAGGCGCCTTCACCGGAGCGCAGTACAGGCGGAAAGGAAGGCTTGAGCTCGCAGATGGGGGAACGCTCTTCCTTGATGAAGTCGGGAACATCGATATGAAAACGCAGATGGATCTGCTTCGTGCAATAGAAACGAAGCAATTCACCAGAGTCGGAGGTAACGATCTCATCAAAGTCGATTTCCGCGTTATTTGCGCCACGAACAAGGACTTGGAGAAAGCTGTTGCAGACGGCACCTTCCGGGAGGATCTCTACTACCGGGTGAATGTCTTCTCGATCTTCATCCCTCCAATTCGTGAGCGGAAGGGGGATATTCCCGTCCTGGCGAACTACTTCGTTCAGAAGTACGCCCGGGCGATGGGGAAACCCATTACCTCGATCTCCCCTGAAGCGATGGATACGCTGGTACGGTACAATTGGCCAGGGAACGTCAGAGAATTGGAGAACGCCGTAGAACGTGCGATGGTTGTCGGCAGACCGCCGACTATTCGACCCGAGGACTTGCCGTACCAATTGACCGAAAAGAATCACATCCTTCCTGCCGGTTCGCTTGCGGCGGTCGAGAAGGCACACATCGCCTCAATTCTCGCACAGAACAAGTGGAACATCTCTCGGTCCGCAGAAATCCTGCAGATCGATCGGGTCACGTTGTACAACAAGATTGAGAAATATGCTCTGAAGAAACCAAGCGCTGGTTAGCCAAACGATCGTGGCTTCTGCAGTTCACATCCTCAATGCCTCGACAATTGCAGATGAACAGCTCCAGGAGCTTTCACGAAACGTTGCCATGGTTTTTGGATTACGGACATACGTGACTCCGGAGCCTCTGAACATTGATCCTGCGTTCGATCCCTCCCGTCGGCAATACAATTCGACAGCACTCCTTGTCCAACTGCTCAACTCCTACGCGAACTCGCAGGAGAAGAAAATTGCGCTCGTCGACGTGGATCTCCACGTTCCAGTGCTAACGTTTGTGTTTGGCGAAGCTCAGCTGGGAGGGATCGCAGCCGTTGTGTCCACCCACCGTCTCGCGAATCAATTCTATGGTTTGCCGCGGGACGATGGGATGATGCTTCACCGACTCGAGAAAGAGGTGATCCACGAGCTCGGTCATACGTTTGGACTTTATCATTGTCGCCAGTTTGAATGCGTTATGCGCTCCTCAACCTATGTGGAGGAGATCGACCTGAAACGAAACACCCTCTGCAGTGACTGCACTGCAAGGCTTGCCGAGATACGTTGAGGAATTCAACACGCCAATTGGCGGAATCAGGAATGCGAAGAAAATCCCTTCTCATTTCTGGTAAGTTGCAGTGTCGGTCAGTCACTCGTACTGCCCTCTGGGGTCGCGTATGCTGGATCAACAAATTGGCACGCTAGTTGTCAAGCAATCTGCAATGAATAGTGGTGTAAAATCCGTTCTTGTCAAGACTTTCCACCTCAAGAATCTAAAGGCGAACTCACTATGATCCGAGGCAAAGTCGTTATTGCGGAGGAGATTTGTAAGGGGTGTGAACTCTGCATACCCGCCTGTCCACAGGAGAGCTTGGGGCTCTCCGAGAAGATCAATCTCAAGGGTTATCGATTCGTGGTCCTGGTCCAAGACAACTGCACGGGGTGTGTCAACTGCGCATTGGTCTGCCCGGACGCTGCGATCACTGTCTATCGTCAGAAGAAACCGGCCAAAACGGCGACTCCCCAAGTTCAAGTCGCGGTGTAGCTTTCCCGGCTTGTCATTCTCCAAACCGAAAAAACCGAAAGTCATAGAACATATGGAAGAAAAATCTGAGGTCCGATTGATGAAGGGGAACGAAGCGCTTGCCGAAGCTGCGTTCAGAGCCGGCATGCAGGCGTACTTCGGCTACCCCATCACACCGCAATCAGAGGTCATCGAGTATTTGATGGCTGAACAGCCGAAGCACCCCGACTGCGTCATCCTGCAAGCGGAAAGTGAACTCGCAGCGATCAACATGATTTATGGTGCTTCTGGAGCTGGTGCTCGAGTCATGATCTCCTCCTCCGGCCCCGGCATCAGTCTGATGCAAGAAGGAATCTCCTACATGTCTTCCGCTCAGCTCCCGTGCGTTGTGGTAAATGTCCAACGCGGCGGGCCTGGATTAGGCACGATTCAGCCTTCACAAGGCGATTACTTCCAGGCCACAAAAGGAGGTGGGCACGGCGATTATCATCTCATCGTTCTTGCTCCCGCGTCGGTGCAGGAGATGGCTGACTTCATGTTCGATGCATTCCGCTTGTCGGAGAAATATCGAAATCCGGCGATGATTCTGACAGACGGAGCCCTCGGACAGATGATGGAGAAACTGGCGCTGCCCCCTGCAGGATCGTTGCCCCACACGCAGAAGCCGTGGGCGACAACGGGTAAGACAAAGGACCGAGAGAGGAATATCATCACCTCTCTCTTCATCCAGCCGGAGAGGATGGAAGAAGTCAACAAGATTCTTCAGGAAAAATACCGGCAGATCGAGAAGAATGAAGTACGGTACGAGACAATTGCGGTTGAGGATGCAGACATCCTGCTGGTGGCGTTTGGACTGGTGTCGAGGATTTCCCAGAAGGCATTGCAGCTTGCTCGTGAACGAGGATTGCGTGTCGGCTTGCTGCGCCCCATCACGCTCTACCCATTCCCTGTCGAACCGATCGCCGCGCTAGCATCACGAGTCAGCGCTGTTCTGGATGTGGAAATGAACGCCGGCCAAATGGTGGAAGATGTGCGGCTTGCTGTTGAAGGGCGATGCCCCGTGCACTTCAAGGGAAGAATGGGAGGAATGATCCCCTCTCCTGAAGACATCCTCCAGGCAATTGAAGCGATCGCGGAAAAACAACATGTCGAAATCTGAGAGGTATTTCTATGGATATTCCGCCAATCACGAACGGTTTTGAGTTAGTCTATAAGAAACCGCGGACGCTGACCGACACACCGATGCACTATTGCCCGGGATGCGGACATGGTGTAGTGCATCGGGTGCTGATGGAAGTGGTTGAAGAGATGGGGATCCAGGACAAAACCATCGGTGTTGCGCCGGTTGGCTGTTCGGTGTTTGCGTACAACTATATGAACGTTGATATGCAGGAAGCGGCCCATGGCCGGGCCTCTGCGGTTGCCACGGGTATCAAGCGGGTCCTCCCAGATCGGTATGTCTTCTCGTATCAGGGTGACGGTGACCTCGCAGCGATTGGGACAGGCGAAACCATCCATTCCGTAAATCGTGGAGAGAACATCCTGATCGTGTTTATCAACAACGGTGTCTACGGCATGACCGGTGGCCAGATGGCGCCGACGACGCTCCTCGGGATGAAGACAACGACGACGCCGTACGGCCGCGATATTCGGACCGCAGGGCACCCGCTCAAGATCACCAACTTGGTGGCTCAACTCCCCGGTGCATACTATGTGACACGCCAGGCAGTTCACTCAGCTACGACTGTTCGAAAGCTGAAGAAAGCTGTTCGCACTTCTTTTGAATACCAGCAGCTGAACAAGGGAACATGTTTCATCGAGGTGGTTTCAAACTGCCCTTCAGGCTGGAAGATGACCCCCGCGGAATCAAACCTGTGGCTCGAGGAGAATATGCTCCCCTTCTATCCGTTGGGTGACCTGAAGCTTCCGTCACAAACGAACTGAAGAAAGGACTGTTTCATGATCACGTCGCAGGAAATCATCATCGCTGGTTTCGGCGGTCAAGGAGTTCTCTCGATGGGGCAGCTGCTGGCCTACGCCGCGATGCTCGAGGGCAAGGAAGTGAGCTGGATGCCGTCCTATGGACCGCAAATGCGAGGAGGGACAGCAAACTGCATCGTTATCGTGTCAAGCTCTCGTATTAGCTCCCCTATTTTGTCAAAGTTTGATTCCGCCATTGTCTTGAACCAGCCGTCGCTCGACAAGTTTGTCGAAAGCGTCAAGCCCGGCGGCTTGCTTCTCTATGAGCAATCGACGATCATCAACCCACCGGCGAGGAGAGACATTGAGATCGCGCATATTCCCGCCATCGACGAAGCGCATCGGCTGACAAGTAAACAAGTTGCCAATGTCGTCATGCTGGGTGCCTTCCTCGAGCGACGTCCAATCGTCGATCCGCAAGACGTCATCAAGGCGCTTAAGAAGGTCCTGCCCGCACATCGCCAGCACTTGCTGTCAATCAACGAACATGCTCTTGTGCGTGGAAAGGAATTGGTCTTAGAAACGCTCTCGGAATCTGTCACAAGGTAGACAAATACACATTCGGTGAACGGGAACGTCGTTCATCATGCGAAGAGAATAGGAAAGGGTGGATATGGACGAGAAGAATGTGAAGTGTGAGCACGCCTGCAGGCATACCTGCGCTATGCTGCGTCAAGCGTTGAGGGAAGAGAGTGACATGGTTCGATTCTACGAAAAGCTGAAGGCCGAATGTGATTACCCCGATGTGCACGATATGTTGCAGGATCTCCTGGAATCGCGCAGCCGCTCGGTTCTGCTCATCAATCAGAAGCTCAACGAGCTGCGAGCGCGGGCCGAGATCCTCAACGGCGTGATCTCGAGTTTTGATGCAACGGGTGTCTGACGGGGAAAACGGCTCGCGGTGATCCAGTAGTTCGCGGTCCCTCAAGCTGAGCGGATGATGTGAAAGAGGGTGGCTTTCCACGGAGCGGAGACGTTTCTCTGGCTGCCGCAAATTTGAAAACCTGCAGAGTCGACGATAGAACATCATTGGATGGACAGTGAGCCGGGGATCGTCGACAAATCCCATCAACGAATTTACCAGAAGTGCGTAACTGCACGATCTAGGTCTCTATGAGTATTTTGTTCAGTCGCCAATGCGAGTATGCTCTGCAGGCTGTGATGTACCTTGCCCTGAAACCCGAGGGGGAGAGGACATCAATCAAGGAACTGACGAGGAAGATCAACATTCCGTATCATTTCCTCGCGAAGATCCTTCAGGACCTCACCTACAAAGGGCTGCTGATCTCGCAAAAGGGCCCGACCGGCGGATTTGCACTCGCGAAGCCAGCGAAGGACATTACATTGTTCCAGATCGTTGAGGCGATTGATGGAACTGACGTCACCTCAAAGTGTGTTCTCGGCTTCCCTGAATGCTCTGGAAAGAATCCGTGTGCTGTCCACGAAAAGTGGACTGGGCTCCGCGATGAGATTCACGTGATGCTGGTTGGCAAGAATATCACTCAAATGGCGAGGGAGATGAAAAAACCAGAGTACAAGAGTGCTGGATAAGCGGAAACGTTCTGTCTAGCTTGTTGTCTCGAACAAGAAACCCTCGCGCAGCGAGGGTTTCTTGGTTCATATAACGCAGGTCATTTTTGGAGCGGAGCTTCTGCTCGCATCCGCCGGCAACTATGCTTCAGGTAGGTGCAGACTTTTCGAGCAGACGTTTCCGGGTGTAGGCGATGAGTCCTCCCGCATCGATGATTGCCTGACGCGCTTTCGGCAAGGGCTCGGTGGGGAATTGCCTGCCCGTTGTCACATTAATCACTTTTTCCGCGGTGATCTCCACGTTGTCGCCCTCTGAAGCCTCGATCCCCGGACAACTGATCGTTCGCAGGCCGAGATTAGTGCTGTTCTGAAGAAAGATTCTCGCAAAGCTCTCAGCCACAATCACCAAGTTATGTCCTTCGAGAGTTGAAACCGCTTGCTCCCGTGAAGAGCCGCAGCCGAAGTTTTTTCCCCCAACGATGATGCTTCCAGGAGGAATTTGCTTCGCCTTTAGTTTGGCGTTGAACTCAGCGTAATCCGCAAAGGCAAACTGAGGTGTTTCGCCCGGGAGCACGGTGGCCATGTATCTGCCTGGATAAATGACGTCCGTCGAAATGTCATCGCCGAGTTTCAAGACTACGTTTGGCATTCTAGTTCGCTCCTTTCCTTGGATCGGTAATGACGCCCTTGACGGCTGAGGCGGCCGCAACCGCTGGCGAACAGAGGTAGACCTCAGAATTCGGATTTCCCATGCGACCCTTGAAGTTCCTGTTGGTCGTCGAAAGTGCGGTTTCTCCGTCGCCGAGAGCTCCTTCATGGACCCCAAGGCAAGGGCCGCAGCCGGGATTCATCACGACGGCACCCGCCTTCATGAGTGTGCCGATGAAACCCTTTGCGAGCGCCTGAGCATAAATGCGACCGGAGGCGGGGAAGACAAGCATCCGGGTGTTCTTTGCCACCTTCTTTCCCGTCAGGATCTTGGCAGCGATTTCGAGATCGTCGAGTCGGCCATTGGTGCATGATCCAATGACGATTTGTTGGACTCTCGTTCCCTTTACTAAGGCGACCGGCTTGACGTTGTCCACCGTATGCGGACACGCGATCTGCGGTGCGAGTTTCGAAACGTCGATGTCAATGATCTGCTCGTAGGACGCATCGGGATCTGGAGTGACCAATTCGATCTTTCCCTTGACGCCTGCTTCCTCCCGGAGATACCGTACGGTCTCCTGATCTGCAGGCACAATCCCGGCGGTGGCACCGGCCTCGACGGACATGTTGCATATCACAAGTCGGCCGGAGGTTGACATGGACCGGATCGTGGGACCGTGGAACTCGAGCGCTTTGAAGTTTGCCCCTTGAGCGCTGATCTTGCCAATCAGGTAGAGAATGAGGTCTTTCGGACCGACGAACTTCCTGAATTTGCCATTCACATTGACCTTGATCGTTTGAGGGACCTCGACGTTAAGCGCCGTTCCAAGTGCCCAGACGCTTGCCATCTCGGTGGCTCCTATGCCGAATGCAAAAGCCCCGAGCGCTCCGTGACTGGTGGTGTGCGAGTCGGTTCCCACGACAACGCAGCCTGGTCGGACATATCCGCTTTCGGGCAAGATTTGATGGCAGATGCCTCCGAGATCGCCTCGAATGTCATGAAACTTTGCTATGGCGTAAGCGGTAACGAATTCTCGAACTTTCTTCTGATTCGTCGCGGTCTTTGGAGACTCAGCCGGAACGCGGTGGTCGAAGATGATCGTGACTCTCGATGGATCCCAAATTCGTGGTTTGAGGCTGGTTTCTTTGAAAATTTCGGAGAATTGGTTGATCACAAGTGCGGCGTTTTCGTGCGACATCGCGAGATCAACCTTTGGCTCCACGACATCTCCCGCTTGAACCGAAGCGAGTCCTGATGCGCGGGCCAGGATTTTTTCAGTGACTGTCATTCCCATAGGGTTCTTTCCTCGCTAGATGACCTTGGCCTCTTTGAGTTTTTTGATTTCCTCGTCTGAGTAGCTGGCTGCTTTCAGGATTTCTTCCGTGTGCTGTCCGAGCCTGGGGGGTGGAGCTTCCACATAACCTGGTGTCTTGGAGAACTTCGCCGTCAGATTGAACAGTTTCAAATCTCCAATTCCCACCACGTTCATCGTGCCAAACGTGTCTCGATGCCCGATCTGTTCCTGATTCAGCGCGGCCTCCAGGCTCAGGATTGCGCCGGATGGAACGTCGTTCTTGTTCAACTCCTCCACCCAGTAGTCAGTTGGTTTTTCACCGAGCTTTGCTTCGAGAAGAGGAGTGAGCTGCTTCCTGTTCTTTTTGCGTGTATCGCGCTCTTGGAATCGTAGGTCAGTCTTCAGCTCAGGTACCCCGAGCACATCCGCGACGGCTTCCCACTGCTCCTGCTTGTTTGCTGCGATATTGATGAAGCCGTCTTTTGTCTTGAATGTACCAGACGGTGCTGCCGTGAAGTTGTCGTTGCCCATGAGCACCGGTTGCTGACCGCCGATCATGAGATTAGCGACGACCCAACCCATCAGAGGCATGATGGAATCGAGGAGAGCGATATCAATGAACTGTCCTTCGCCGGTCTTCTCTCTGTAGTACAGGGCTCCCATGATCGCAAATGCGGCGTTGAGTCCACCAACAGTGTCGCAAACGGGAAATCCGGCGCGCAAGGGATTCAATCGCTCGTCGCCATTGATAGCCATCTCTCCGCTCAGGCCCTGGATAATCTGATCGTATGCGGGTTTGAGCGCGTCAGGCCCCGTTTGGCCAAATCCGGAGATGGCGCAGTAGATCAGACGCGGATTGAGTTCGCTCAGCACTTCGTAGGAGAGCCCGAGCCGCGTCATGACATCGGGGCGAAAATTCTCCACGACAACGTCCGCGGTTTTCGTGAGTTTCTTGAAAATCTCTTTTCCTTCGGGAGCTTTGAGGTTCAGCGTGAGCGATTTCTTGTTTGCGTTCTGAGCGAGGAAACTTGTCCCCATCAGCATCTGATTGTACTTTGGGACGCTACCCAGTTTGCGTGCGAGATCGCCGTCGGTCGGGTTTTCAACTTTGATCACTTCGGCACCCTCAAGCGCAAGATGCAGTGTCGCAAACGGACCGGACAAGACATTTGTCAGGTCCAGAACACGAATTCCTTCTAGGAGTCTCATAACACGTTCCATCCTACCCGTGCTCGTACACGGTTATTGCTTTTGAATGTTCGATCTCAAAGGACCAGTCTTGTATACCAGGCCCGGCATTTCGCGGCCGAATGACCTCGAGACGTCCCTGGCAATTTCGATGAGCTTCTCAAGATTCACATCAGTCCTCAGCCCAATGCGGTGAAGGAAATGGACGAAGTCCTCTGTACAAACGTTGCCTGCCGCAACCTTGGTGAATGGGCACCCTCCAAGTCCCGCACACGATGTTTCGAAATACTTGACGCCAATTCGCATAGCCGCATGGCAGTTGGCCATGCCCATTCCGTAAGTGTTATGAAAATGACACGTGCATTCTACGGAAGGATCCAGCTTGAAGATTTCTTCAAACATCCGCTCCACTTGGTCTGGAAGAGCATGGCCGGCCGTGTCCGCCAGGCTGATGTTCCTCAACCCCGACTCAAGATATCTCCGAACGATTGACAGAACCCGTTCCTCTGGGATCTCGCCCTCGAAGCCGCAGCCGAAAGCTGATTGCACTGATACCTGAACTCTCTTCCCCTGCTGTAACCCTTCCTTCGCCATCCCGATAATGCGGCTGGTAGCCTCCTCGGTTGACATTCCAGTGTTCTTCCTGCTGTGAGTTTCGCTCGCAGAGACTCCCATACAAAACATGTCGAGCCCACAGGCAAAGCCTCGCTCCAGTCCCTTCTCGTTGAGAACAAGTCCGGAGAGGACCGCCCTTGCGGGCCTGCGGCCGGAGGTCTGGTAGTGTTGAAATAGCTTGTCTGTGTCAGCCATCTGCGGGACTTTTTCCGGATGGACAAAGGATCCAAGCTGGATGATGTCAACACCGGCTGTGATGAGTCCGTCCGCCCACTTGATTTTCTGTCCGAGGGGGACGACTTGCTTCTCCATCTGCAGGCCATCCCTCAAGCCGACTTCATGGATAATAATCTCGCTCATGTGCTTGTTCTGATTACCGTGAGCTCGCTGGGCAAAGTATGGTCCTCGTGGTCATACCTCTCACGCACTAGAGTTTCGCCACGATTGCCTCAGCCATCTGAATCGTTGTGTTTGATCCACCCATATCATATGTTCGGACTTTTCCCTTTTTGATGACGTCAGCCACGGCTTGCTCGATGGCTCGCGCTTTCTGAGACTCACCGAGCCAATCAAGCATCATTTTTGCCGCCAGGATCGTGGCGATGGGATTCACCTTGTTGAGGCCCGCGTATTTGGGAGCCGAGCCGTGGGTTGGCTCGAAGACGGCGAGCTTCTCGCCGATATTGCCCGAGCAACCAAAACCAAGACCTCCAACCATTTGTGCGCACAAATCAGAAATGATGTCGCCGTACAGATTTGGAGCGACGAGCACATCGTAGTTGAATGGATTCTTCAGAAGCCACATCGTCATCGCGTCGATGTTCGCATCGTCCATCGGAATGTCAGGATACACTTTGGCAACGTCCTTGGCCGCCTCGAGGAATAGTCCATCAGTCGCGCGCACGACGTTTGCTTTGTGGACGATGGTGACCTTCTTCCGTCGATGTTGGCGCGCGTACTCAAATGCCGCCCGGACGATACGCTCGGAACCTGCACGCGTGTTGATCTTGCAGGATATGGCATACTGGTCAGATGGGACCTTGCTAAATGGAGCAAACGGTTTCGCGAGGTTTGCGAGGAGATCTGAAAGCTCCTGAGGCACTGGTGAAAACTCGACTCCGGCATACAGATCCTCTGTGTTCTCGCGGAAAACCACGAGGTCGATGGATTCTTTGTAGTTCAGGGGGTTGCCGGGGTAGGCCTTGCACGGTCGCAGGCAGATGTACAGATCAAAAAGCTGCCGCATGCGCACGATGGGGGAGCGATAGGTCAGGCCCTTTCCCTGCAACGGAAGTGCCAACTCCTTCTGCGCGGCCGTCGCCGGCTTTGAGGTGATCGCGCCGAAGAGGGCGGCATCGACGTTTCTGAGGAGATCAATGGTTCGCCGCGGGAACGCGTCTCCTTCTTTACACCAGAAGTCCCAGCCGATCTCCCCGGGAATATATTCTGCGTCGAGTCCACTCTTGTCGAGAACAATCTTCGC
>Ga0315279_10005206_pt1 | contig 17001 bp, 12 predicted proteins | sample YL17G06_20_MG_FD_203694 | JGI IMG/M metagenome (GOLD analysis project Ga0315279, IMG submission 203694) | Sediment microbial communities from Yellowstone Lake, YNP, Wyoming, USA - YL17G06_20 | ecosystem: Environmental > Aquatic > Freshwater > Lake > Sediment | place: USA: Wyoming | collected...
TCCGACCTCGCCGAAGAACACCGAGTCCGGGCGCACCGCCCGGTCCTTCAGGTTTGAGGCCACCGCCATCGCCATGCCGAGATCGGCGGCCGGCTCGTCCACCCGCACGCCCCCCGGCACATTGACAAAAACGTCCTGCGTTGAGATCCCCAGGCGGGCGCGCTTCTCGAGCACTGCCAGCACCAGCGCCAACCGCCGCGGATCCAGGCCGGTGGAGCTGCGCCGCGGCGCCCCGAAGGGTGGAGCCGGCGAGACCAGCGCCTGCGCCTCCACCAGCAGCGGGCGACTGCCCTCCATGGTGGCCACCACCGCCGAGCCGGGCGCCTCCGCGCGCCGTTCGTTCAGGAACAACGCCGAGGGATTACTGACTTCCACGAGGCCATCCTCGCGCATCTGAAATACACCCAGTTCGTTGGTTGACCCAAACCTATTTTTTACCCCCCGCAGCAACCGGTAATCCTGGTGCCTGTCGCCTTCGAGGTAGAGCACGGTGTCCACCATGTGCTCCAGCACCCGCGGCCCCGCGATGGCCCCGTCCTTGGTCACATGGCCGATCAGCAGGATAGGCCGGCCGCTGGCCTTGGCGCAGCGCATCAACAGCCCCGCGCAGTGGCGCACCTGGCTCACGCTCCCGGGGGCGCTTTCCAGGGCGCCGTCGTAGAGTGTCTGGATTGAATCCACCACGACCAGCGCTGGCGCGACACTCTCCAGCGCCGTCAGGATGCGCTCGATGTCGGTTTCGGCGGCGACCATCAGGCTCGCGTCGAGGGCGCCCACGCGCTCCGCCCGCATGCGCATCTGCTGCAGTGATTCCTCGCCGCTCACGTACAACGCCGGCCCGTGAAGCTCGGCGAAGGCGCGGGCGCACTGCAGCACCAGCGTGGACTTGCCGATCCCGGGCTCCCCGCCGATCAGCACCAGCGAGCCGGGCACCAGCCCGCCGCCCACAACGCGGTCGAACTCCCCGATGCCGCTTGCCTGGCGCGGGTCGCTCGCCGCCGCCACATCGACGATGGATACCGGGGCGGCCGCCGGCGTGGGGAACCGCGCTCCCGCGGAAGTCGGATAGGTGGGCGCCTTTTGCTCCACCAAGGCGTTCCACGCGCCGCAGTCGCGGCACCTGCCCATCCATCGGACATGCTCAGCGCCGCATTGCTGGCACACATATGTGCTTGCGGCCTTCACGGGTTGCTGCGCCGCCCTTCCGAGCGCCCACCGCGGGTGAGCGCCAAATGGAGACGCCCCCGCGCAGGAGACCGCCGGGGGCGAAAGCATCCACCGAGTTCCCGCTCTCCTAGGAGTGGGCGACTGAGGCGAGTTGGCCCTGTTTGCAGAATTCGACTTTCCCCTCTGCGAGTCGCGCGACGATGACGTCGCCTTCTGCGAAGTCGCCCTTGAGCAGGGCGTCCGCCAGCGGGTCCTCGATCCATCGCTGGATCGCCCGCCGCAGCGGTCTCGCCCCCAGCGCGCGGTCGAACCCTTCGCGCGCCAGCAGCTCCTTGATCTCGTCCTCCACCTGCAGATCCATGCCCTGGCCGCGCACCTCGCGCGCCACGCGCTCCAGCATCAGATCCACGATCTGTTTGATCTGCGCCGTGGACAAGGCGTGGAAGACTATCACCTCGTCCACGCGGTTGAGAAACTCGGGCCGGAACGTCTGCTTGACCTTTTCGAGCACGCTCTGCTTCATGCGGTCGTAGGAGCCCTGCTCATCCCCCTCCGCAACGGCCCCGTAGCCGATCGTCGCCTGGCCCAGGTCAACCGAGCTGGTGCCGATGTTGGAGGTCATGATCACGACGGCGTTGCGGAAGTCCGCCACCTTGCCGTGGGAGTCGGTCAGGCGTCCGTCCTCCAACACCTGCAGCAGGAGGTTGAAGACCTCGGGGTGAGCCTTCTCGATCTCGTCGAGCAGCACCACCGAGTAGGGCCGTCGCCGCACCTGATCGGTGAGCTGTCCCCCCTCCTCGTAGCCGACGTAGCCGGGCGGCGACCCCACCAGCCGCGACACGCTGAAGCGCTCCATGAACTCCGACATGTCGATGCGGATCATCGCGTTGTCACTGCCGAACAAGAACTCAGCGAGAGCGCGCGCCAGTTCCGTCTTCCCGACGCCGGTGGGGCCGAGCAAGATGAAAGATCCCGTCGGGCGCATCGCGTCCTTGAGGCCGGCGCGCCCTCGGCGCACCGCCCGCGACACCGCGGCCACCGCCTCGTCCTGGCCCACGATGCGCCGGTGCAGCGCCCCCTCCATCTCCAGCAGCCGGGTGGTCTCCTCCTCGTGCAGCCGGGTCACGGGCACGCCGGTCCAGCTCGCCACCACCTGGGCGATCTCCTCGGCGTCAACCACGTGGGGGACCGAGGACCGCGACTCCTGCCACTCTTCCTCCATGATGCGGATCTTTTCCTTGAGCTTGCGCTGGCGGTCGCGGAGCTGGAACCCGCGCTCGTAGTCGCGCTCGAAGGGGCTGACGTTGACCACCCGCTGCAGTTCGCGCTCGACCGCGTCGAGCTCTTGCCGCAGCTGCTTGAGCTCCAGCGGCACCAGGCTCGATTGCAGCCGCACACGCGACGACGCTTCGTCCATCAGATCGATGGCCTTGTCCGGCAGGAAGCGGTCGGTGATGTAGCGATGGGACAGGCGCGCCGCGGTCAGCAGCGCCTCGTCCGCGATGCGCACCTTGTGGTGGCTCTCATAGCGCTCGCGCAGCCCCTTGAGGATATCTATCGTCTCCTCCATGCTTGGCTCGACGACGGTGATGGGTTGGAAACGCCGCTCCAGGGCCGGGTCGCGCTCGATGTACTTTTTGTACTCGTTCAGCGTGGTCGCACCGATACACTGCAGCTCTCCGCGCGCCAGGGCGGGCTTGAGGATGTTGGACGCGTCGATGGCCCCCTCCGCGGCGCCGGCGCCGATCAGCGTGTGCAGCTCATCCACGAACAGGATGATGTCGCCCGCGCTCTTGCGGATCTCGTCGGTGACCCGCTTCATGCGTTCCTCGAACTCGCCGCGGTACTTGGTGCCCGCAACCAGCCCGGCGAGGTCGAGCGCCACCACGCGCTTGTCGTAGAGGATCTCGGGCACGTCGCGCTGCACAATGCGCTGGGCCAGGCCCTCGGCGATGGCGGTCTTGCCCACACCGGGCTCGCCGATCAGGCACGGGTTGTTCTTGGTGCGCCGGCTCAGGATCTGGATCACGCGCTGGATCTCGGTGTGGCGGCCGATGACGGGGTCGAGCTTATCCTCCAGCGCGAGCTTAGTCAGGTCGCGGCCGAAGGCGTCGAGCACCGGCGTGCTGGAGCGTCCGCGCTGCTGCGGCTGGCCGAGAGCAGGGGTGCCGCCGAGCTGGCTCACGACTTCCTTGCGCACGCGCTCGAGATCAACGTCCATCGAGCGCAGGACGCGCGCCGCTTGGCCTTCTCCTTCGCGGATCAGCCCCAGCAGGATGTGCTCGGTGTCGATATAGTTGGGGAGACCGAGGCGGGGATTGAGCTCGCTCGCCTCCTCCAGGGCCAGCTCGAGCACGCGCTTGGCCTTGGGGCTCCAACTGATCGGCGCCTCGGTGCCGATGCGATTATCGAGCAGCCCTAGCTGGCGATGAATCTCGCTGCGCACCCGGCCCAGGCTCACCCCGAGCCGCTCCAGGACGCGAGCCGCTATGCCATCGCCCTCGCGCAGCAGGCCCAGCAGCACGTGCTCGGTGCCCACGGTGCTGCCGCCGAGCTTGCGCGCCTCCTCTTGCGCGTACTGCACCACGCGCGTAGCGGGGCCGGTAAACCGCTGCCAGATGTCGCCGTCGGACATCCGCTCTCCTCCGTATCCTGAGCCACCTGCCGCAACCGGAGACCTCTCCGGCCGGCCCTGGGGTTCAGGGCTTGGCGGCGATGGGTACGCCATCCGTGCGCGCGAGCGCCCTGAACCGCTCCATTAGGCTCTGGGTGACCGGCCCGGGAACCCCGTTGCCGATCTTGCGGCCGTCCACCACCACGACGGGGATAATCTCCGCCGCCGTTCCGGTCAAGAAGCACTCCTCCGCCGTATAGACGTAGTAGCGCGTAAAACGTTCCTCAAATACAGGTATACCCAAATCGGCCGCCAATTCAATAACTGCGTCGCGCGTGATTCCCTTCAGAATCCCGACCGACGGGGGTGGGGTGACCAGGCGGCCGTTGGCGTACAGGAACACGTTGTCGCCCGTGGCCTCCGCAACGTAGCCCTCATGGTTGAGCATGAGGCCCTCAAGCAGCCCGGCCCGGACAACCTCAACCTTGGCCAGAACGTTATTCAGATAGTTGAGGGACTTGATGGCCGGGTTTATGGCCTCCGGCAGGTTGCGCCGGGTGACCACGGTTATGATCTCGAGGCCGCGCGCATAGAACTCCGGGGGGTAGAGCTCGATGCTGTCGGCGATGATGATGACCGTGGCGCCGTCGCGGCACTTGCGCGGATCCAGGCCCAGGTCGCCGCAGCCGCGGGAGACCACCAACCGGATGTAGCCGTCGCTGAGGTCGTTGCGACGCAACGATTCCAGCACCGCCGCGCGCATCTCGTCAAGGGAAAGGGGGATCTCGAGGAGTATCGCCTTGGCGCTGTTGTACAGGCGCTCCAAGTGCTGATCGAGCCGGAAAACCCGCCCGTTATAGGCCCTGATGCCCTCGAATACGCCATCCCCATACAGCAGTCCGTGATCGAAGACCGATATCCGCGCATCTGCGGCGGGAAAAAACTGGCCGTTGATATAGACCAGTCGATCCAAGCTCACACCCCTCTGATTGGAGATTAAAGGTACTATACCATAAATGCCGGCCCCTGACAAGCAATGAGCGTGCGCCACGCTCACGTGCGGGCGCTTGCTTGCTGGCTCGGCCCGCCGGGGAGATAAGCGGACGGGCCGCGAGTCCTCGCGGCCCGTCCGTCACTGCGCCCTGTGGGGGCAGCATGACTCTCCGGCCGCTGCGCGGCCGTCACGCCCACCACATCGCCGTCGGCGCCTCGGAGATGACCACCTGCTTGAGGAACGTTACCGCTTTCTGGAAGCCCTCGTTCACGCTCATCAGGCTGTCCTCGTGCTCGATGCTCAGCACGTAGTCATAGCCCACCATGCGCAGGTGGCTGACGATGTCCTTCCACACCTCGTAGCTGTTGCCGTAGCCCACGGTGCGGAAGATCCAGGAGCGGTTGATCTCGTCGGAATAGGCCTTGGTGTCGAGGACGCCGTTAACGCGCGTGTTCCAGGCGTCGATGCGCGTGTCCTTGGCATGGACGTGGAAGATGCAGTCCTTGAGCACGCGAATGGCGGCGGTGGGGTCGATGCCCTGCCAGAACAGGTGGCTGGGGTCGAAGTTGGCCCCGACGTTGTCGCCGCACGCGTGGCGCAGGCGCAGCAAGGTCTCCGGGTTGTAGACCACGAACCCGGGGTGCATCTCGAAGCACAGCTTGACCCCGTGCTTCTTGGCGTAGGCCGCCTCGGCTTTCCAGTATGGCAGGACCTTCTCCTTCCACTGCCAACTCACGACTTCGGTAAAGTCCGGCGGCCACGGGCACGTTACCCAGTTGGGCGCCTTGGCGCGCTCGCTGTCGCCCGGGCAGCCGGAGAAGTTGATGACCCGGTCAATGCCCAGCTTCTCCGCGAGCTGCACCGTCGCGCGGTGGGTTTCGTGGTGCTCCTTGGAGATGCGCTTGCTTGGGTGCAGGGGGTTGCCGTGGCACGAGAGCGCGCTCAGCATGAGGCCGCGGCTCTCGATCGCCTTCAGGAACTCTTTGCGCTTGCTCGCGCTGCCGAGCAGCGCCTTGGCGTCGCAGTGCGGATTGCCGGGATAGTTGCCGGTGCCGATTTCAACCGCCTCCACCCCGGAGGCGGCGATGTAGTCCAATGCCTGCTCCAGAGGCTGCTGGCCGAAAAGCGCCGTGAATACTCCGATTTTCATCAAGTACTACCTCCTGGAGAGATTGATTCCACCGGTATTGTTCGAACTACCGCGCCATTCTATTTCACCCGCAGGCGGAGAATCCTTCTGGAGCAGGCAAGTCATGTGGAGGCCGATTCCCACATTCATCCGCCCCTGGCCCGTAAGTCCACAAGCAACGTTCCCGCTTGCCCCAGCGGCCAACTGGCCATGACTTCGCCCAAAGCCGAAACCACGAGCGCGCCGCCGAAGTATGCGTTACAGTCGGGCTCGGAAAAGTAGTTGACCATCAATGTCGGACAACCGACCGCTCTCAGACGTTCGAGATAAAGGGGAAGCTCGTCTCTATCCCAACGCTCTTGGTCATAGGAGCCCTCCCCAAAGCACCGAGCTAAAGGAAGCAGGAGCCAGTCCGGTCGGGCCACGCAGACGCGACTGACAACGTCGTCGTCGAAGAGATCGCCGCACAGGATGATGGCGAAACGCCCGAGGGGCGTATCGGCCGCGGGCACGCGGCTCCCTTGGCGATAAACCGCGGGGTCAACTCGTGGCCCGTGCCACTGTGGTTGGATGCGGCGGTAGTGCAGCAGCATATGCCCCTGCGGGGACAGCAAGACCGCCGAATCATACAAGGCGTTTCCCGTGCGCTCAAACAGTCCGATAGCCAGGTGAAGTCCGCAGCGCTGCGCGAGCTTGGCGAGCTCATCGGTCAGCGGTCCTGGGATGGCTTTGCCGAGGGGAAGATCGTGGGCCGGGTCGCCGTTGTTCACGAGACCGGTAATGGCAGTTTCCGGCAGCACGACCAGATTCGCGCCTGCCGCCGCCGCGCTGCTGACGGCGCCCCTGACCGCCTGCAGGTTCTCGTCCTCGTCGGTGCCTACCGGATTCACGATCAAGGCTGCGCGCATAATAGCCGCCCTCGTCTCACGTGCTAACGCGTAGGACTCCTGCGGACATGCCGCTCGCAACCCCTCCCTTTGCCCGCCAGACGGAAGCGACCGCGCGAAAGGCCGCAGCGTCGCCCGCAGTCCCCGACTTCCCGTCAGCCCGAGGCCGGCTTGCGGCCGGCCTCGGGCTGACTGCGCAGCGGGTTGTCTAAGCTCGGACCTTCTCCCACTTGCCGCTGGCTACGGACTGCGCTGCCGCCTCCAGCACCGCTTGGCACTTCAGCCCGTCGTAGAAGTTGGGGCTGGGCAGCTTATTGCGCGCGATGGCGGTCACAAGGTTGTAGACCGTATCGATGAACGTGTGCTCGTAGCCGATAATGTGTCCCGGCGGCCACCAGGCGTGAACGTAAGGATGCTTGGGGTCGGTCGCCTGGATGGTGCGGAAGCCCTGCAGATGCGGCGGATCGCCGCGGTCGTAGAACTCCAGCTCGTTCATGCGCTCGAAGCAAAACCGCAGGCTGCCCTTGCTGCCGTTGATCTCGAAGAAGTTGTCGTTCTTGTGCCCGGGGGCGAAGCGCGTCGCCTCGAACGTGCCAATCGCGCCGTTAGCGAAGCGCGCCAGGAAGACGCTCGCGTCGTCCACCGTGACCTTACCCTTACCGGCGGCGCGACGGGCGCGCAAGCCACCCGCCGCCTCGCGCAGCCGCGGGCGCTCCGTGATGAACGTCTTCATGTCGCCGACGACTGCGGCGATATCGCCCACCAGGAAGTGCGCAAGGTCAATCGAGTGCGCTGCCAGGTCGCCGTGCGCGCCGGAACCGGCGACTTCCTTCTGCAGCCGCCACACCAGCGGGAACTTGGGGTCAACGATCCAGTCCTGCAGGTACTGGCCGCGCCAGTGAAAGATCCGGCCGATGCGCCCCTCGTCTATGATTTGCCTCGCCAACGCGACCGCGGGCGCGCCGCGATAGTTGAACGAGATGGCGTGCTTCACCCCCGCCTTCTCCACCGCCTTGACCATGCGCCGCGCTTCGGCGACGTTCATCGCCAGCGGCTTCTCGCAGTAGACGTGTTTGCCGGCCTTGGCGGCGGCGATCGCCATCTCGGCGTGCATGTTGTTGGACACCGCGATGTCAATCAGGTCGAGGTCCGCCCGCTTGACGAACTTCCTGTAGTCGGTCTCGTAGTAGTCACGCCATCCCAGCTTCTGCCCGGCGGCCTTGAGCTGGGCCTCGCCCAACCCGCACAGCCCCTGCATCACCACCTCCACCGGCAGGTCGAAGAAGTGCCCTACCTGGCGATAGGCGTTGGAGTGGGCGGTGCCCATGAACATGTAACCGATCAGACCTACCCTTAACTGCCGTTTTGCCATGCGGCCACCTCCTGTGGTCAAGGAATCCACGGCGCGCGCCAACGCTGCACTCCGCGCAGCGCCGTTGCATGCTCCCGGTTAGTACTTCACCTCCACCCACGCCTTACGCCTGTGGCTCTCGATCACCGCCTCAACCATCACGATCTCGTCGTGCCCGGCCTCTAACGTCGGGAAGTCCGGCGGCTCGCTGGACGGGCGCTTGCCCTGCGCGTAGTAGGTGTACACGTTGCGCATGAAGTTCTTAAGGCCGTCGGGGTAGCCCTCGGGGTGGCCGCCGGGCGTGTGCATGTACTTCCGCACGCCGGCGGCCAGCAGCGACGGGTCGCGCATGAGGATCTGGTTGGGGCGCTCGCGATGCCCGATCCACAGGCGCTCGGGGTCCTCCTGGTCGTAGGCGAGCGCGCACTTGCTGCCGTCAATCTCGTAGTAGAGGCGGTTCTTTCGTCCCGCCGCCACCTGGCACACCGTCAGCACTCCGCGCGCCCCGCCGTCAAAGCGCAGCAGCACGGTGGCGTAGTCCTCCGTCGAGATGGGCACGGGCTCGTAGTCCTCGGGCGTCAGTTCCTTGCCCGCGTAGGTTTCCACGGCGCGCTTGGGCTTCATGCGGGTGTGATGGATGATGTCAAGGTCGGCGTAGACCGACGTGATCTTGTGGCCGATGATGAACTGCATCAGGTCGCACCAGTGGCTGCCGACGTCCGCCACGGCGCGGCTCTCCCCGCCCAGGTCGGGATCGACGCGCCAGTTATAGTCCGTCTCCAGGTAGAGCCAGTCCTGCAGGTACGACCCCTGGACGACGTAGATGTCCCCGACTTCGCCGTCGGCCACCATCGCGCGCGCCTGCTGGTTGAGCGGGTAGAAGCGATAGTTGAAGTCAACCGCCGCCACGCAGTCGGCCTTTCGCGCCAGCTCCGTCAACTCGCGGGACTCGCGCGAGTTCATGGCCAGCGGCTTCTCGACGACGACGCTCTTGCCCGCGGCGATGGCCTCCTTGGCCATGGGGTAATGGCTGGTGTTGGGGGTGCAGATATGGACGACTTCGATTGCGGGGTCCGCGAGCAGCTCGCGGTAGTCGCCGTAGGCGGTGGGAATCGATAGCTGCGCGGCCTTGTCGCGAGCGAGGTCGGCGTTCATCTCCGCCAGGGCGATCAGGTCCACGAAGCCGAGGCGCCGCGCGGCTTCGACGTGCATCGGACCAATGAAGCCGGTGCCGATGATGCCGGCCTTGACGGTTCTCATACTAACACCTCCGATCAGTGGCGCGGCCGGCGCGCTTACGTGGGAGCGGTGTGGCTTGAGCCCGGCTGCGCGAGCCTCGGAATCAGCCCGCGAAAACGCACCCCTCACCCGGCTAGCGCGCGACCGCCATTTCGGCGTCACGCCACGCGCCTACTCCCAACCGGTAAGGCGTATCGCGCAGCCGATGCGGCTGGAACGGTAGGCCGCCTCCACGATCACGACCACCTGCCGCGCCTGGCTCGGCGTGACCTCGAGAGTGCCGCCCGCAGTCAGGGCCTTGTGCAAGTTGGTATAGAAATCGGACCGGTCACCGTTCAGCATGCGCAGCGCCAAATCCTTCTGTCGCGCGTCGGAGCCGGCTTTCCCCTTGAGCTTGCGCTCATCGCCCTGTACGCTCGCCTTGGTGCCGATGATGGACCACGGTACCGTTGGCGTGCGCGCGCAGGCACTCGCCTCGAGCAGCGCCAGGGCGCGATTGCGAAAGCGAATGAGGCAGGTGAAGTGATCGTCCACTTCGGTCGCCAGCTCGCGCGCCTGCGCGTCGCCGAAGATGATCTCCGGCTCGCTGGGCACCAGTTGCAGGACCTGGTCGATGAGGTGGTATCCCCAATCGTAGCCGATGCCGCCGCCGGCGGCCCGGGTCAGCCGCCACGGCGTATCCCCGTCGTCGGCTGGCGCCCAGGCAGAGGGCGACAGGTATGCGCGGCGCTGGATGGAGAAAACCGCACCCAACTTGTTGGACTCCAGCGTCTTGCGCAGGGTGAGGTAGTCGGGGTTCCATCGGTGGCTGTGGAAAACGGAGAGTACGCGCCGATGCTGGCGGGCGGCGTTGATCATGGCGTCGGCCTCTTGCACGGTGAGGCACATGGGCGCCTCCACCACCACGTGCTTGCCGGCCTGCAACGCCATCATCGCCTGCTGCGCGTGGAGGATGGTCGGCGTGGCGACGACAACTAGCTCGGTCTCGGCTTGCGCGAGGAACTCGTTCAGCGATGCGTATGCTTCAACCTTGAACTTGCGTTTGGCCTTCGCCAGCACTGCGTCGTTGGTGTCGTAGATAGAGGTCAGGGTGAACCTGCGGGTGTGGCTGAGGTGGTCGGCGTGAAACCCCGCGCCCATGCGCCCGGCGCCGATGACGCCCGCCTTGACGGCCCCTTTGGCCTTAGCCATCACGCCCTCCTTCGACCCGGCGGCAACAGGCCAGGCCGGTTATGGCAAAGGATCGACCCCTCCCCCCCCGGAGCCGAATCCCTATTGCGCTGGCGCGTGGACTGGCGGGCGTGGCTAAGGGTGCCACTTCCGCTCGATGGCGGCCTTTGCGCGCGCTTCCGTCAACCACCCCACCCAGACATCCTGTAGCTTCATCTCGCCCAACTTCTCGCGAATGGCGTCCTTGACGTCGTCGAAGCTCTGATTCCTGGCGGCGGTGCGCTCATCGACCTTTAGGATATAGTAGCCGTCTTCGGTCTCTATGGGCTGGGTGTAGGCGCCGACCTCGGTCTTGAACGCGGCTGCCGCCAGCGCCGGTGACAGGTTCGTCCGCGCCCGCTGACCGAGAACCCCTCCCCTCTGCGCCGTGTAAGCATGCTCGGACAGGGCCTTGGCGACCTCGGGAAAACTCTCACCTTTCCCAAGCCGCTTGAGAGCCTCGTCGGCGCGCTCCTTCGTCTTGGTCAGAATCATGCTCAGCGTTACCGTCTCCGGCTTCTCGAACGACGCCTTGTTGGCGTCGTAGACTTCCTTGACCTCGGCATCGGTAACCTGCGCCTTGGGGCCCAGCAGCTTCGCCACCAGAATCTTGACTCGCAGTCTCTGGCGCAGACCCGCCTCCGTAACCTCCTGGCCGGCTAGGTACCGCTTGAAATCGTCGTCGGTCTTCAGCGCGGCCTTCAGTTGCGCCATGCGCGCATCGATCTCGGCGTCGGACACCGTTATCCCCTGCTTCTCGGCCGCCTGGGACAACAGGGCCTCGTTGATCATCTCATCAAGTTGCGCCTGACCCGCCGTGCTCAGGTCCAGCAGCCGATGGACGAGCGCCTCCCTCGATATGGGCTGCCCGTCCACCACCACCAGCACGTCCTGCGCCACGGCAGGCACGGCCGAAAGTGCGCATGACACCGCTATGACGAATCCGTAAACCACAGGCGGCCGCATGCCACCGGACTCCTTTCACGCGCAGATCCAAGGCCCGATGCTAACCCTACCGCGCCTGTCGGGCACCGGCTCGCCGACGGCTCCCCACGTTTCCGGTGATCGAATCGGGTATCACGCGGGCGGGGCAACGTCGCATTTCGCCGCCGGATTTCACCCGGCGGCAGCCCGGTGCCACCGGGCTGCAGGCGCTCGCTCTTTAGGCAGCAGGTCTATTCGTCAAACGGTCGGTCAAAACCTCTTTCCGGCTCCGGCGGGGATCACAACGGCACCTTTCGGGCCGGAAACCCTAAAGAACCCACACCCTAAACGTCGGGGTGGACAAATGGGTGGCCGGCGGCACACTGATGTTTGTATCGCGAGGAATTCCGTCTTACCTGCTGCTGCGGGAACGCTGCGAGGGCGGATGCAGCGCCTTCTGCCGCGCCGTGTCGGAGTACCCGGGCCTTAGGATCACGTGGCCTAACCCTGAGCGGTTTCGTGCACTTATGGTGCGTCATCCACATCCCTGTGGACGTCTGTGGACAACAATGGCAACGACCGCGCGGAACCCCGCGATCGAGCCGCGGCACGACGCGAGTTGTGCACCCGCTCGGCGCCACAGATGGCCCCCCGCCTCGAACCGGCTAGGGGCTGATATCCACGGCTTTTCCGGTTTCGACCGACTCGTTAGCGGCCAGAGTAACAGCCAGCGTCTTGACGGCGTCCGAGTAGTTCGACTCTATTGCATCGCGTTTACCCGACTTCACTGCGTCGATGAACACGCGGCTCTGCAGCATGCGAACGTCGGTTTTGTTGCGCACCTCCTCCACCCGGCCCGCCTCGAGGATGCGCGCTCCGCCATCGATCTCGACGACGAGATTGCGGCAGATGACGTTTAGGCCGACGCGGTAGCCGAAATCGAGGCAGCAGGTGCTGGAAATGGTGCCGATGGCGCCGTTGTCGAATTCGAGAACGGCGGTGCCGACGTCGGAGACATCGAGGTTAGGCACGTCCATCACGGTGCGCCGCGCGGCCATGGCGCAGACGCGCCGGACCTCACCTACGAGATAACGTGCGAGGTCGAAGATGTGGGTGGTCTGCTCCACCATCTGACCGCCCGACTGGGCCATCACGCGCCACCACGGGACGCCCGGCAGGCCGCCCATCCAGTATCCGAGGACCATGGCAATCGTGCGGTCGGCGAGCTTCTCGCGCGCAAGGCGAGTCGAATCCTGGTAGCGCCAGTGATAGCCCACGGAGCTGATCACGCCGGCGTCCTTGATCGCCGCTTCGATCTCTCGCGCCTTTCGCAGCGTGACCGCGACCGGCTTCTCGATGAAGAGGTGGATGCCCTTGCGCGCCGCGATGATCTCCGCGTCGGTGTGGAAACCTGGGGGCACACACACGTAGAGGGCGTGCAGCCCTTCGCGCTCGAGCATGTCCTGATGAGCCGTGTAGGCAGTGCCCTTAAACTCGGCGGCGGCGGCCCGCGCGCGATCCTCCTGCACGTCGCAGAAGGCGACGAGTTCGACATCCTCCATCTGTGCTAACGCGACGATATGCGCGCGGGCGATCCCGCCCACACCAACGAAACCAACTCGCACGCCCATGCTTCCCTCCTGTGGGTTCGCCGATCGCACGCGGCGCGGACGTGAATGCCGCGGCCGTGTGCACCAGGTTAGATGAACTGGCGCATGTATGCCAACGACTTTGGCAAGGCCTGGGCCGGATCGCCGGGCACGCCGCACTCCAGCGCCATGTACCCCTTGAAACCGATTTCCTTCAGTGCCGCGAAGCCTGACTTGAAGTCGGTGTGGCCGAGGCCGGGCAGGACGCGATTGCTGTCGGCGAGATGAATATGCGCGAGGTACTTGCCCGCCTTCTTGATGCTGGCGGGGATGTCCGCCTCCTCGATGCTCATGTGGAAGAAGTCGCCCATGATGACGACGTAGTCACTGCGGATGCGCCGCACCAGGTTCACCGCCTGCTCCAGGCGATTGATCCAGTGGGTCTCGTAGCGGTTGAGGGGCTCGACGAGCACCGCGCACTTCGCCTTCTCAGCGGCCTCCGCCAGTTCCTTGAGCTGCTCCAGGAACATCTTGCGCTCGAACTCGCGGGCATCGAACAGGGGCCTGGCGTCGGGCAGGCGCGGCGGGCCGAAGATGGGGACTACGATAAGGCCCACAACCCCAAGCTGCCCACCGATGACCAGCAGGTCCTTGATATCGCTCATCGCCTGGGCGCGCTGGGCGGGGTCCGGGTCAAGCAGGCACCCCCGGTAACCCGCGCAAATGCTGGACGCCTTGATCTTGCGCCCCTTGAGGGCTTGTTTGACCTCGCTGACCCGCTCGCGCAGATCGCGCCCCTGCAGCTCCACCCCCTGATAGCCCCAGTCCTCCAGCTTGGCCAGCTTCTCAGTCAGTGTGGCACCGGGCACCATGTTCTCCTGGCATGCCAGCTTCATCGCGACACTCCCTTCAAAGCGTTATCGCCCTGCGCTGTGCGGGGCGCCCTGTACTTCTCTGGCCTCCGCTGCAATCCTTTAACGTGCGGAAATCACGTCCCTCGCCCAGCGCAGGATCGCCGCGGCCGCGACCCGCGCCACCTCCGATGCCCGCGCCGACAGGTAATGATCAGCGCCGCGGACGATGTAGGATTCCTTGGGCCCCGCCAGCTCGCGCATCAATGCCTCGTGGGCCGCCAACGAGCACAGCTCGTCGCGGTCGCCGACGACGAACAGCTTCGGCCGCCGGTACTGCACGAGGCGGTCACGCGGGATGACCTGCCCATCCGTCCAATCGAGCGGCGTGGAGATGGCGACGATGCCCTGGATGCGATCATCCCCCACGCCCCAGTGCAGGGCCATGGATGCGCCGAACGACCGTCCACACAGGTACAGCGGCCGGTTCGCCGTCTCCGCGCGGCCGCGCAGATAGTCCACCGCGCCCGCGACATCGAGCAATTCCGATGACTCGCGCGCCAGGTCCGGCTCCGGATGCCCAACACTGTGGAAGTTGAACCGCAGCGCCGCGGCGCCGCTCGTGCTCAGCTCCTGCGCCGTCGCCGCCTCCACCGGACGGTGCATGTCGGAGGTCGGCGGGTATGGGTGGCATATCACGACTCCGGCAACGCATTGGTCGTCGGGCCGGTGCAATACGCCTGACAGGGCACCGACCTGCGCGGCCCGGCTCGGGAAGCTGACTTGCTCAACGGTTGGCATGTGGCCTCCGGCGGTTCACCGTGCGCCTGGGCCGACGCCGCGACAGCGCACCTCCGCGGGTTCCTCGCCCCAGAGTTCAGAACGGGCGCCGATCACCTGCTCCGCGACCGCAATCCCCGACACTAGGTGGTCGGTCCGCCGCGCCGTCAGGTAGGCGCTGTCACCTCGGGCCAGCGCCACCCACGGCACCAACTGGTCGGCGAGATGGGAATCGACCGCCGCGCCGGTTCGCACATCGCGGGCCAGCGCGTCCGCGGCCTCCCGGCCGACCTCCTCCGCCGGTTTGCCGCGCTCCCCCAAGGCGTCCCCGGCGAGGATTGCGTGCTCGAACTCCGCGAGGGCGATAATGCCGCAGCCGGGACCTGGTGACGGCGTCGTCGTGTCGATCAGGCACTCCGTGGAGGCCAAGCCATGGTCGGCGAGGCGCTCGCGGCAGGCGCGCGTCATGCGCTCGGCGATATGCTCCGGCAGATTGGAGCTATAGGAGATGCCCCATACGCGCGCAAGGCTGCCCCGCTCGGTCGCCACGACGGGCTTGATAGCACCAAGCGGCTGCGTGCGCACGCGCAACCGTCCGCCGCCCTTGGGGTAGAAGCCACGGCTGGCCAGCTCGGCATGGACGCGCACGCCCATGCGCGCGAGCACAGGCAAGAGCACGTGCTGGAAGTACTCGACGGGCGGCGCCCAGGGGTTGTTGGTGCCGCCGGTCAGGGTCAGGTCCACCGGCGTTGGCGCGAGGGCGAGACACGGCAGCAAGGCCTGCAGGATGAGCATGACGCTGCCGGCGGTGCCGATGTCCAGGCGCCATTCGGCGGGCGGCGCGATGGGGCCGGGGTCGAACGTGACCTCGGACGACCCCAGCTTCGCCCCGGCGACGTCGGCGCCGCACAGCTCGGTCATTGCCTTGACGGCGAGCAGATGCTGGGCCTGCAGGCCCGGCTTTGGCCGGCCTGCGCGGATGCCGACGACGCGCACGGCCCGGCCGCTGAGGGCGGAATAGGTAAGTGCGCTGCGCAGGATCTGACCGCCGCCCGTTGCCCCGTCTACGGTCAACATCGTCATGGTGCCGGCGCGCTCAGGGGCGCCCGGGGAATACGCCGAGCCGACTAGGGATTGGGGAAGATGTTATGCTGGCGCATGCCGGTGAAGTAATCTATGATCAGCCACACCGCGGCCGCCGAGAACTCGCCCAAGATGAACCCGATGAACATCGGGCGCAGTTGCCGGTAAGTGCGCAGGCCGCCGTACTTGAGCACGAAGGAGCTGGCGAACCAGCCGATCAGCACCGAGAACCAGATGTGCTGGAGGGTGCCGGTGCTGCCCATGAGGTAACCCAAGGGGTTGAGCCGCCACCACAGGAAGTTGCGGTTCATGAGGAGCATGAGGAACATGAACCCGCCGCCGAAGATGGTGGAGCCGATGCCGAGGGCATTGGGCTTGAGCGGCGTCTCGATCAAGCCGTTGAGCTTGTTGAAGGCCCAGGTGGGAGCCCCGTTCATGGTGCCGACGTCGAGGCTGACCCCCCCGTAGTGGTAGATGATGCGGATCGCGGCGAAGTAGGACACAGCGACCGCGAATACCATGGACAGCCCCACCGCCGCCGCGAGGTGGCTGCCGCGCAGGTTGATGGACTGGCCGATCTTGAAGCTGTTCATGAGGTAGGGCCACCATGTCACCTCCTGGTTGAACATCAGCATGCGCTGCTGGAAAGCCAGGAAGGTGAGGTTGCGGAAGCCCATGCCGCGGGTGCCCAGGAAGTTGTTGGTGACGTCCTGGGGCAGGAACGAGCACTCGACGTACATGACACCGCCGGCGCTCACAATACGCGTGAGTCCCAGCGCCACCGTATAGAAGACGGTGATGATAATGAGCGCCGCCCACCAGCTCATGCCGAAGCCGATTCCCCACAGCCCCAGGCCGATGGTGGCGCCGACGAAGCCTATCACCGCCCAAGACACGGGTATGGGCTCGGTGGGTGCGTCCTCTCCGCGCAGCGACTGGCGCAGGGTCGCGGCAAGCTGCCTGCGCGCGCCCCAAAACAGGAACACCGCCACCGCCACGAACGCCCCGGCCTCCTGCCCGCGGTAGAACACGGTCGAATTGAAGCCGCTGCCGGAACCCGGTTCGCCGAGGCCGTAGGCGCGGATGGCAACCGCCAGGAAGCGGTTGAAGAGGTAGAAGACCCACATGCTGGCCGCCACCTCGGTGCTGATGAGGAAGGCGATGCCGATCATCGACGGGTACAT
>Ga0315279_10005208_pt1 | contig 16996 bp, 28 predicted proteins | sample YL17G06_20_MG_FD_203694 | JGI IMG/M metagenome (GOLD analysis project Ga0315279, IMG submission 203694) | Sediment microbial communities from Yellowstone Lake, YNP, Wyoming, USA - YL17G06_20 | ecosystem: Environmental > Aquatic > Freshwater > Lake > Sediment | place: USA: Wyoming | collected...
CGGCAGATAAAACACTTCACCGATCTTGATTGCCTGCTTATCGACGAAGTCGGCTATGCGCGCCTTGACGCAGCGCAGGCAGGCATCTTCTTCGATCTCATCAAACGTCGCCATAAGAAACGATGCATCATCATCACTTCTCAACTGGGCTTCGATGAATGGAATGACTTCATCGATAACCAGCATCTCTGTGCCGCTATCCTCGACCGTATCACTGAAAACTGCACTGTCTTCAACATGACAAAATGCATAAGCCTGAGACCAAAGAATATCTCCTACGCCACCCAGAAAACTTCTGAATCCGAAAAAGCTTGAATGTTAAGAGACCAGGGACGGTCTTTGTCATCCTCTTCTGCTTTAGTGACTCATTGCTCCTGCAAGCAAAAGGTCCTATTTTAATGAGCGAAATAGAGTCCTGTTTTATGAGCGGCGATGGCTGGGGCGCATCCCTGGCTCGCGGTAATGCATGTGATTGACGGGATACGGTTTAATGGAAAAATTCGGCAGAACAAAAGCCGCTGATTTCGAAATGAAACCGCGGCTTATACATTTGGGGTGGCTGACGGGGCTCGAACCCGCAACACCTGGAACCACAATCCAGGGCTCTAACCGATTGAACTACAGCCACCATGAATCTTGAATTTGGCGGTATTAATATAATTCCGTGTCTTTGCGCTCCTCCAGATCATGCCGCGGAAACTCGCGGAACCGCAGGGAAGATCCGTATTCCCGCTACTTCACGAATACGAGATTGCCCCACGTGCCCGGGATCAGCTTGTTCACTTTGGCCGGATATGAACCGGCGTTTTTTCCCTTGCCGTCCTGCGCAAAGACCGCCAGGCCGACTTTGCGGCCGCTGAACGGAGGGATCAAGCCCATATCGTACCACGGGACGACAACGGCAAAAACATTCGCGTCGGCCGATTTCTGTGTTTCGCCGGTCCAGGCTTCCGCGGCGTAGCTGAGGCTGTCCGCGGTCAAAACGCGCTTATGATGATAGATACCCACGGAGTCATTGGCCGGCGTTAAGCAGACGAAGCGGTCGGGATACGAAAGGAAGGCGGCCTTGGCGTTCTTGCCTTCAATCGCAAACGTCAATGACCCCGCCGCGGATTTCTTGCAGGCAAGGACAATGCCTTTGGCGTTCCAGAAAATGCCGTAGTCCGAAGAGCCGATTTTCTGCGCGCCCTTGTCGGCCATGGCCTTGGTGATCGCCGCGGCGTCGGCATTGTCGTCGATTTTATAAGAAAGCAGCGAATCCTTCATGGCGCCGGTCTTTTCGATGTTGGCGACCCCCACCGGCGATACATCGCCCTTTTCGTTCGTGTCAAGCACGGCCCAGGATATTTTGAGGTATTCATTGCCGCCCAGCATGTCCGCGCCCGCCGACCCCATGGGCAATTCCGCGTAGTATTCGGTGCCCTTGACGGTTTTGGAGGCGATCTGGCGAACGGTGCGACCGCTTATTCTGGATACCGTAATCTTGACTGAGCGCTTCTTGAGAACGGCCGTATCGAGCTGGGCTTTGACGCTGATTTCCTGGGTGCGCAGGCTTGTCCAGGGCGACGGCGAATTTATGTAGACAGACTGGCCGAATGCCGACGCGCAGAGCGCTGATGCGGCGCCGAGGGAAATAAGAATGCGGTTCATATGCTCATAACTCCTTGGTTAAAATCCTGATGCTTCCCCATTAAGCCGTTTCAAATGGTTAAAATACGTTTTCCCAATAAAAAAGGCATAACCGAACATTATGCCTTTTCCTGCTGACTTCCGCGGAAGAAGCCCGCGCTATTTATTCCTGGCGTACAGGGCCTTCATTTCCGCGAGCGATTTCGGGCCATAATCGCCGGCATGGCCAGCGGTGCCGAAGGCCTTCATCTCTTCCATCATCCAGACCTTCACGGCTTCGCGCGCGGGCCCGAGATAGTCGCGCGGGTCAAATTTTTCCGGTTTTTCGGCAAAGACCTTGCGGATCGCGCCCGTGATGGCCAGGCGGCCGTCGGTATCGATATTGACTTTGCGCATTCCGCGCTTGATGGCGTCCTGGATCATGCCCGTGGGGACGCCAACGGCATTGGGAACCTTGCCGCCGTATTTGTTCACTTCGTCAACCATGTGTTTGGGCACCGACGAGCTGCCGTGCATGACCAGCGCGGTATTCGGGCAGCGCTTATGCACGTCGTCGATAATGTCCAGCGCCAGCTTGATCTCGTGGCCCACCGGGAACTTGTAGGCGCCATGGGAAGTGCCGATGGCCAGGGCCAGGGCATCCACGCCTGCCTGTTTCACGAATTCTTCGGCTTCTTTGGGATTGGTAAGATGGACGGCGCCGGCTACGGTATCGTCTTCAATGCCGCCAAGGGTGCCGATTTCACCTTCCACGGTCACGCCGGCCGCATGCGCGATTTTCACCGCTTCCCGGGTGATGCGCACATTATCGTCGAATGAACGCGCCGGATGTTTGCCCTTTTCATCTTTCCTGCTGTAGTCAATCGAACCGTCGATCATGACGGAGGTGAAACCAAGCTTGACGCATTCCTCCACCGTTTCGATGTCCGGACCGTGGTCCAGATGCAGCGACATGGGTATGTTGGGATATTTCTTTTCCGCCATGTAATTGACCATCGCGGCCAGAAGGCCTTTATCGGCATATTTGAGCGCATTGCGGCTTACCTGGATGATGACCGGAGAGCCGGTGGTTGCGGCGGCATCGCAGATGGCCTGGAGCTGTTCCATGTTATTGACATTGAACGCGCCCACGCCATAGCCCTTTTTATTCGCTTCGTCAAGAATCAGTTTCATGGGAACCAGGGACATGATCGTTTCTCCTTGAGCTCGGTCGTGATTGATTATGAATCGAACGACTGTTTTCGGGTCGAGCGCTTCATCGCCTTCATATCGCCGCCTTTGGGCAATTCCTTCCGCGCCGGCTTTTCCGCCTTGTCTTTGATGGCTTTCTTCCTGGGTGCTGCTTTCTTTTCAGGCCTGGGCGCTTCTTCTTTCTTATCCGCGGCCGAAGCCGCGGTTTCCGACGCTGCCGGAGCGTTTTCCGCGGCCGCCGGCTGACCGGCCTGGGGCGCCGCCTTGGCGGCGCTCTTTTTGCGCGCGGCGGCGATTTCCGCCCCGCCGCGGCCGACCAGTTCGATGATGGCCATCAGCGCATTGTCCCCGCGACGCTCCCCGAGCTTGATGATGCGCGTATAACCGCCCTGACGATCGGCAAAGCTCGGAGCAATATCATCAAACAGCTTTTTCAGGATGGTCCGGTCCCGGATGACGCGCGATGCAAGGCGGATGGTGTGCAAGCTTTTTTTCTTGGCATAGGTAATGAGCCGTTCCGCCAGCGACCGCATCTCCTTGGCCTTCGGCAGCGTGGTAATGATGCGCTCTTTGTCAAACAGCGCCAGCGCAAGATTGGCGAACAACGCCTTGCGATGGCTGGCGCTCCGGTTTAGTTTTCTTCCGCTCCTTAAATGGCGCATTGCTTAAACCTTTATTCCGTGAGTATCAGTTTTATTTGGTTGCGGCGGCCGTGGCGTCCTTCTCGGTGCCCATGATTTTATCGACATCCATGCCGAACGACAGACCCAGATTGGACAGGGCCTGATTGAGCTCGATAAGCGACTTGCGGCCGAAATTCTTGTATTTGAGCATGTCCGATTCTTCGTTGCGCACCAGATCGGCCAGTGCATGAATATTGGCGGCGCGCAGACAGTTGTTCGAGCGCACCGACAATTCCAGCTCGTCAACACGCATTTTAAGCAGCTGGCGGAGGCGTTCGGTCTTTTCGTCGGTGGCTTTCTCTTCGATCGGTTCCAGTTCCCCTTCAAAATTGATGAAGACTTCCAGATGGTCATGCAGCAGCTTGGCCGCATATCCCATGGCATCTTCAACCGGGATGCTGGCGTCGGTCCATACGTCCATAAGGATTTTGTCCAGATCGGTGCGCTGGCCCACGCGGGTATTTTCCACCACATAGTTGACTTTTTTAATGGGCGAAAAAAGCGAATCGATGGGAATGGTTCCGATAGGATCGTCTTCGCGCTTGTTCTGTTCCGCATTCACGTAGCCGCGGCCGTCCGAAACGCGCATCTCGATCTTCAATTTCGCGTCACCGTTGATGGTGGCGATATGGAGATCGGGATTAAGGATTTCAACGTCGGGTTTTTTTTCTATATCGGCGGCTTTGACCTCGCCTTCGCCGCTCACATCAAGCCGCAAAATGGCGTCTTCATCGGAAACCAGTTTGATGCGCAGCTGCTTGATGTTGAGGATGATATCGGTGACGTCTTCCACGACACCGGGGATCGTCGAATATTCGTGCAGGACGCTGTCGATTTTAACGGAAACGACGGCGGCGCCCTGCAGCGAAGAGAGGAGAATGCGGCGCAACGAATTACCGATGGTGTGTCCCCATCCCCGTTCCAGCGGCTCGACGACGACCCGCCCGTAGCCGGGCAGGTTTTCCGGATTATCAATCCGGATGCTCTTGGGCATGAGCAGGCTTTTCCACTTCATTGGTACACCAGGCTCCTCACTATTTGGAGTAGAGTTCAACCACCAGCTGCTCGCGGATATCGCTGGGGATCTGATGGCGCTCGGGCGACCGGAGCACCGTTCCCGATAATTTTACTTTGTCAATTGACAGCCATTCGGGTGATTCCTTGACCGACTTGAGCGCGTTATGGATCACATCGAGGTTTTTGCTCGCGTCTTTGACCTGCACCACATCGCCCTCGCGAAGCTGGTACGACGGGATACTCACTTTTTTTCCATTGACCATGAAATGACGGTGCCGGACCAGCTGCCGCGCGGCGAGGCGCGACGGCGCGAACCCCAGCCGGTAAATTACATTGTCGATGCGCATTTCCAGCATCCGAAGCATCGTGGTCCCGGTCACGCCCGTGGCCTTGGCGGCCTTGGCGAAATAGGTCCTGAACTGACGCTCCATGATGCCGTAAATACGACGTATCTTCTGCTTTTCGCGGAGCTGCGTATTATACTCCGAAGAGGTCTTCCTCCGTTTGGTGCCGCGATTTCCCGGAGGAAAAGGCCGCCGTTCGAAAGCGCATTTTTCCGATCTGCACCGGTCACCTTTCAGCATGAGCTTCTGGCCTTCGCGGCGACACAGTCTGCACGCCGGGCCATGATAAACTGCCATATCCTGTATCTCCTTCGTTTCCGGGCTGAATTATTTCGATACTGCCATCTTGTTTATATTCTTCGGCGCTTGGGCGGGCGGCAACCATTATGCGGAATGGCGGTATAATCTTTGATCGATGATATCCGCAGGCCCGACTGCGCCAGAGCGCGGATCGCGCTTTCCCGGCCATTGCCCGCTCCGCGTACATGGATTTCGATTTTGCGCACGCCGGCATCATACGCTGCCTTGCCGGCCACATCCGCCGCAATCGAAGCGGCAAAAGGCGTGCTTTTGCGCGATCCTTTAAAGCCCGATTTGCCCGGAGACGCCCATGAAATGATATTGCCGTGAGCATCGGTGACGCTGACGATGGTATTGTTGAACGTAGCGCGGATGTGCGCCACGCCTTCGGCCGGCGCCTTTTTCTTTATCTTCTTTGCCGCCGGCTTTGCCGTTCCTTCCGGCTTGCCTGTTTCGGGCGCCGGCTGCTGCTGCTTTGCTGCATTCATGGTTTATTCCTTCATGTGCTGCTGCCGATGATCGGCGATTATCCTTTGGCCGGCGTTTTCTTCTTGCCGGCGATGGTCTTGCGCGGGCCCTTGCGCGTGCGGGCATTCGTGCGCGTCCGCTGGCCGCGTACCGGCAAATTTTTCCGGTGCCGCAGACCACGATAACACCCGATATCCATCAGGCGCTTGATGTTAAGACGGATCTTTGCCCGCAAAGCGCCCTCGACTTCGAATTCATTCTCGATGACCTTGCGGATCTTGTCAAGTTCGTCTTCGGAGAGGTCCTTGATTTTGCGGTTATAGTCGACGCCCACCTTCTGGCAAATGGTCCTGGCCGCCGACCGTCCGATGCCGTAAATATAGCCAAGGCCGACTTCCGCGCATTTATTATTAGGTACCTCGATGCCTGCAATACGTGCCAACGTGCCGCTCCTTCTTTAAGGGTAAATGCTCAGCCCTGACGCTGCTTGTGCTTGAGGTTTTTGCAGATCACATGGACGACGCCTTTGCGCCTCACGACTTTGCAATCCTTGCATATTCTTTTAACCGATGCCTTGACCTTCACAAATACTTCCCCTTTGATGATCGTCGTAAAACCCGCGGAGGCGGCCTAATAGCCGCGTCTGCCGCGCAACCGTCCTTTTTTCAGAAATCCTTCGTAATTATGGGTTTGCAAATGCGATTCCAACTGCTGCAGAGTGTCCAGCGCAACGCCGATGACGATGAGGATGCTGGTGCCTCCGAAATAGAATGACAGATTAAAAGAGCCGATGAATAAAAACGGCACGATGGAGATAAGCGCCAGAAAGATGGATGCGGGAAGCGTAATGCGCGTAAGCACATTGTCAAGATATTCCGCCGTCTTTTTTCCCGGCCGGATGCCTGGAATAAACCCACCCGATCGCTTGAGGTTATCCGCAATATCGATCGGGTTGAAAATAATGGCCGTGTAAAAATAGGTGAAGAAAATAATTAGAAGCCCATAACAGATGGAATAAACCGCATGTCCGGGACGGAACAGATTATTAATGCTTTCAACAACCTCGTTTCCAGGGAAAAAACTGGCGAACATATTCGGGAAAAACATGAGTGAACTGGCAAAAATCATCGGGATCACGCCGGCCATGAGAAGACGTAACGGCAATACGGTGTTCTGGCCCGCATACATTTTAGTCCCAACGACTTTTTTAGGCGTCTGGATCGGAATGCGGCGGATTGCCTGATACATGAACACCACCGTGGCCACCATCCCAACGATAACCGCAAGAATTACCAAGCTGATCATCGGATGCCGTGTGCCGCCAATCACTTGCTGGACTTCTCCGATAACTGCGTCCGGGATTGATGCGACGATACCGATGAATATGATAAAAGATATGCCATTGCCCACGCCGCTGGAAGTGATCCGCTCGCCCATCCACATTGTGAAAATGGTCCCCGTGGTCAGGCTGATTACAGTAATAATCATGAATGTAATTCCGGAGATCCATGGCAAAACCGCCGGCGCTCCGGTGGAAGGGGAGGTTATGCTCTGCAGCCAGATGGCGATGGCGACCGCCTGGAACACCGAAAGGATGACTGTACCATAGCGGGTATACTGGGTCAGCTTTTTACGCCCTTCTCCGCCTTCGCGCTGGAGTTTATGGAAATAGGGGAACACGGTCCCCAGAAGCTGGATGATAATCGAAGCACTGATATAGGGCATGATGCCCAGGGCGAAGATGGTCGCTTTGTACAATGAGCCGCCCACGAACATGTCCCACATGCCGAAAAGCGTATTGCTGGATTGCGCGAAAAAGTCGGCGAGCACCTTGGCATCGATGCCCGGCGTAGGGATATGTCCTCCAATGCGGTAGACCAGAACCATACCGACAGTATAGAGAATCCGCTTTCGGAGCTCCCCTACGCGGAAGATATTGGCAAAAGTCTGCAAGAAATTCTCAAGCACGAGCAGGATCCTCCGCTTTGCCTTTTGCCTTCTCCGGCGTTTTTGCTTTTTCCGGCGCTATCGCTTTTTCCGGCGCTTTCGCTTTCTCCGCCGTTTTCGGTTTTTCAGTCGATTTCGGTTTTTCTGCGGGTTTTGCCTTTTCCGGTGCCTTGGATTTCGCCGGGGCTTTTGCCGGCGCTTTTCCCGTTTCTTCCGCTTTGCCTTTGGCCTTTTCGATTTTCTCTTTGGCCGGGCCGGAAAACGCATCGGCCTTGATGGTCAGCGCCTGGGAGAGTTCGCCATCGCCCAGCACCTTGACCAACTCACTCTTGGACCTGATCAGCTTCTGGTCGTAAAGCCAGGCGGCGTCTATCTCTTTGGCGCCGGCGGCCTTTCGGGCGATCTCTCCGATATTGACAACCTGATATTTCATCATGTTATAATTCGAAAAGCCGCGCTTGGGAATGCGGCGCGAAAGCGGGGTCTGGCCGCCTTCAAAATATGGCTTGTAGCGATCGCCGCTGCGGGCCGAAGCGCCATTATTGCCGTAGCCCGCCGTGCAGCCGCTGCCGCTGCCGTTGCCTCTGCCGACGCGGTGCTTGTCTTTGCGTGCGCCCGGCGCCGGATGGATATCGTTCAATTTCAGCACGTTGTGCTCCTTATTCTTCTTTCACTTCGACAAGATGTTTCACCCGATCGATCATACCGCGGACCGCGGGCGTGTCGGCATGCTCCACCGTCTGCCCTATTTTGCGGATGCCCAGCGCCCGTATCGTTTTTTTCTGGGGCGCATAGCGGCCGATGGTGCTTCGCACCTGGGTAATGCTGATCTTTTTTGCCATAGCTGTGATATCCTTATGTCAAGCAACGATCTGGCGCAGCCGGTTGATCTGCTCACGCGTTTTTACGTGCAACAGTCCATCCATGGTGGCCTTGGCCACATTATGGGAATTCGTGGTTCCCAGACACTTGGTCAGAATGTTTTTAATGCCCGCCAATTCCAGCACGGCGCGCGCCGGCCCGCCGGCGATAACGCCGGTGCCCGCGCCTGCCGGTTTGAGCAGGATGCGGCCGGCGCCCCAATGCCCGATCACCTCGTGCGGAATGGTGCCGTTGACCACACTGATGGTGAACAAGTGCTTTTTGGCCTTTTCGACGGCCTTGCGGATCGCCTCGGTCACATCGTTCGCTTTTCCCATGGCGATTGATACGCGCCCGTTGCCGTTGCCCACGGCCACCAGGGCGTTGAAACCGAACCGACGTCCGCCTTTAACCACCTTGGCGACGCGATTCACGGAAATCAATCGTTCGGTAAGCTCGGCGCCGTCGCCGCTCATCTGTCCTGCCGCGGTATCCCTGATCTCTGCCAATGGTTCCTCCTCAGAACACCAGTCCTTTAGCGCGCGCGCCGTCTGCAAGCGCACGCACGCGCCCATGATAGGCATAGCCTTTTCTGTCGAATACGACTTTGGAAACGCCCTTGACTTTGGCCTTTTCGGCGATGACCTCGCCAACGATCCTGGCCACGCCTTTTTTGTTTTTTTCCTTTGCCGATGCGAGCCTGTCCCGGATCTCTTTGGAGGTGCTGCCTACCTGCGCGATGCTTGCGCGGCTACCATCGTCCACGATCTGCGCGAATATATGCTTCAGGCTCCGGCGCACGCACAGCCGCGGGCGCTCGCTCGTGCCGGTGATCCTTTTGCGGATGCGGAACGCGCGCCGCTTCCGTTCGATAATCCTGTTTTTCGCTTTATCCATTCGTCAGCCTTCCTCTATTTCACCGCGGCCTTGCCGGCCTTGAGCTTGATGACTTCGCCGAAATTGCGTATGCCTTTCCCTTTGTAAGGTTCCGGCGGCCGCAGCGCGCGCAGATCGGCCGCGGTCTGCCCCACCAGCCGTTTGTCCACGCCGTCGACATTGATTTTCGTCTGGTTCTCTATGGTAAACGTTATGCCCGGGACGGGCTTGACGATCACCGGATAGGAGAACCCGACCGACAGGACCATGTCCTTTCCCTTGAACTCGGCCTTATAGCCGACGCCATGGATATCAAGGCTTTTACGATAGCCCCGGGTGACGCCTTCGATCATGTTGTTGACAATCTGGCGATACAGTCCCCACAACGGCTTCACTTCCTCGGTGATCTCGCGGGCCGGACCGATAGCCACCTGATCGCCTTCCACTTTGACGGCAAGAGTCGGCGGCAGGCTTTCGGTGATCGTTCCCTTGGGACCTTTGATGCTTACTTTGGCGCCGTCGATTTTTACTTCAACGCCTTTTGGTATGGCAACGGGCTTTTTTCCTATTCGTGACACGCGGGATCTCCTCTACCAGACTTTGGCGATCACTTCGCCGCTGATGTTGTTTTTACGGCACTCCCGGTCGGTCATCAGCCCTTTGGACGTGGTTACGATGGCGATGCCCATACCGTTAAGCACGCGGGGAATCCGGTCGACCGAGCAGTATTGCCGCCGGCCGGGCGAGCTGATGCGTTCAAGACCTTGAACGGCATTGCGCATCTGTTCGTCGTATTTCAGCAGGATTTTGATCAGTCCCTGCTTTTTAGGCTCCTCGACAAACGCATATTTCGCGATAAAATGGTTTTCGAAAAGGATTCGCGTGATCTCCTTCTTCAGGCTGTTGGCCGGTATAGTAACCGTGCGCTTGCGCGCCTGAATGGCGTTCCGGATCCGATTGAGCATGTCCGCTATCTGATCTGTCATTTCATTTCTCCTGTCATTCCGTGATACCGGCCGGATTTACCAGCTTGCCTTGCGCACGCCGGGAATGGCGCCCTGCAGCGCGAGCTGGCGAAAGCATATTCTGCACAGGCCGAACCGGCGTAGAAAGGCACGCGCCCTGCCGCACCGACGGCACCGATTGTATTTCCGGGCCTTGAATTTCGGCTTTATCCGTTGTTTTTCCTGCCATGCTTTAGTTGCCACACACGACTCCTTGATGCGAAAGCTTATTTACGGAACGGCATTCCCAATTCCTCGAGCAGCGCCAGGCCGGACTCATCGTTCCGGGCGGTGGTGCCGATGCAGATGTCAAGGCCGCTGATGCGGCTGATTTTTTCGCGATCGATCTCCAGAAAGACGATCTGCTCCTTGATGCCCAGAGTATAGTTGCCGTGGCCGTCAAAGCAGCGGCGCGACAGCCCGCGAAAGTCGCGGATACGCGGGATGGTGACGGCGATCAGCCGGTCCATGAATTCCCACATCCGGTCGCCCCGCAGGGTCACTTTGCAGCCGATGGCCTGGTCTTTCTTCAGCTTAAAATTGGAGATGGCCTTCTTGGCGCGACAGATAACGGGCTTCTGGCCCGTTATGGCCGTAAGAACAGACACGGATTCGTCGACCAGCTTCGCATCCTGCGTCGCCTTGCCGATGCCGATATTGATGACAATTTTATCGAGGCGCGGCACCTGCATGACATTGTTCGCATTCAGGCGTTTCTGCAGGGCCGGCACGACGACCGTACGGTATTTCTCCCGCAGCCGGGGCATTTTTTTCGTTGGGGTGCTCAATCTACCAGCTCCTTGGCCTTTTTAGAATATCTGACGCGCTTTCCGGTTTCCAGTATCCGAACGCCAAGCCGTGTCGGCTTGCCGGTTTTAGTACACATCAACTGCAGGTTCGAAATATGGATCGGCGCTTCTTTTTCAACGATCCCCCCCTGCTGGTTTTTCCGGTTGGGCTTGGTGTGACGTTTGACAATGTTGATTTTTTCGACCAGTGCGGCGTTCTTTTTAGGAATGACCCGGATGATCTTGCCGGTATTCCCGGCATGCTCGCCCGCAATGATTTTAACCACATCGTCTTTCTTAAGACGTAACGACATGAAAAGCTCCTTACCTTACACGACTTCGGGCGCAAGCGAAATAATGCGCGTGAATTTTTTATCGCGAAGTTCCCGGGCAACCGGTCCGAAAATGCGCGTGCCCTTGGGTTCGCCCTGCTCATTGATGACCACGGCGGCATTATCGGAAAACCGGATGAACGATCCGTCTTTCCGGCCGAACTCTTTCGTGGTGCGCACCACCACGGCCCGCTCAACGGTGCCTTTTTTTACAGCCGTGTTGGGGATCGCGTCTTTTACCGCAACGACGATGACATCGCCCACGCCGGCGTACCGTTTGCGCGTGCCGCCAAGAACGCGAATGCACTGCACCCGCTTGGCGCCGGAGTTGTCCGCAACATTTAAGTTTGTCAATACCTGGATCATAGTTTTCCTGACCTACGCTTGATGTGCGTGCATGCCGGCGCTCAGGCGGCCTTGGTAACAATATCGACGAGGCGCCAACGTTTGGTTTTCGACAGCGGACGCGTTTCAACGATGCGAACCACATCGCCCTCTTTTGCCTCGCGCTTTTCATCGTGGGCCGCGAACTTCGATGATGTATGGATGATCCGTCCGTATTTGCGATGCATATACTGCCGTTCGACGCGTACGATCACCGTTTTATTCATCTTGTCCGAAATGACCGTGCCCACGCGGACTTTTCTCTGGTTTCTCTCTGCCATTCGTTTTCCTTGCCGGATTGATTATTTGGCCGTTGTTTTTTTCTCGCGCAGAACGGTTTTCGCCCGCGCGATATCGCGCCGGACTTCGCGGAGACGCAACGCATTGCTCAGCTGTCCCATGCGCGCCTGGAAACGAAGGTTGAAAAGCTCTTCCTCCATGCCTTCGATCCTGCCCTTGATCTCCACCGCCGACTGGTCTCGCAATTCTTTCGCTTTCATGATGGACCTTTATGCCAATTCCTGTTTAATAAACCTGCTGCGGATCGGCAGCTTGTGGGCCGCCAGAAGCAGGGCCTCGGAGGCGATGGCGTCATTGACGCCCGCCATTTCAAACATGACCGTGCCCGGACGCACCACGGCCACCCATCCTTCGGGAATGCCTTTTCCTTTACCCATGCGCGATTCCGCGGGATGTTTGGTATAGGCCTTGTCCGGAAAGATGCGTATCCAGATTTTACCGCCGCGCTTGATAAAACGCGTCATGGCGATGCGCGCCGCTTCGATCTGTTTGGTGTCGATCCAGCCCGGCTGCATGGCCTGCAGGCCATATTCGCCGAAGGCCAGCGAATTGCAGCGGGTGGCGGTCCGCTTCATGCGACCGCGCTGGTGCTTTCTCCATTTCACCTTTTTAGGTGCGAGCATGGTTATCGGTGCCTTTCCCTTGTTCCGGTCTTATGCCGCCGTTCGTGCGGATTCGCGTTCCCTGGCCCGTGCCTGGACTTTTTCCATATCGATGACATCGCCCTGGCAAATCCATACTTTGACACCCACGCATCCGTACGTGGTATGCGCGGTCGAATGGGCGAAGTCGATATCGGCGCGCAGCGTATGCAGCGGAATGCGGCCTTCCTTGAACGTCTCGCGGCGGGCGATTTCCGCGCCGTTCAGCCGGCCCGACACCATGATCTTGACGCCTTCGGCGCCCATGCGCCGCGTGGTCGATATGGCCTTTTTAGACGCTTTCTTGTAGGAGATGCGTTTCTCAATCTGCCGGGCGATATTGTCGCCTACCAGCTGGGCGTCGAGCTCGGGCTTCTTGATTTCTTTGATATTGATCTGGATCTCTTTCTGCGTCAAGTGCTGCAGCTCGCCCTTAAGCCGCTCCACCTCTTCCCCTTTTTTGCCGATTACAATGCCCGGACGCGACGTAAAAATGCTGACCGTGACACTCTTTGCCGTGCGGTCGATCTTGAGCGTCGAAATGCCGCCGTGCTCCAGGCGCTTCTTGAGATAGCTGCGGATCAGGAGATCTTCATAGATATAATCCGACAAATTATGCTTGGCGAACCAGTTGGAGATCCATGACTTGCTGATGCCCAGCCGAAAGCCGATAGGATGTGTTTTCTGACCCAACCTGTGCCTCCTCAGTCAGATACGGTAACGGAAATGTGACACATGTGCTTGAGAATGCGGTTTGCACGGCCCTGTGCGCCCGGACGGAACCGCTTGAGTACCGGCCCCTGGTCCACCGCAATGGCTTTGATACGCAAGGTGTCAACGTTGATATTGGCCTCGGCATGGCGGCTTTGCATGTTTGCAACCGCCGATTTAATGACCTTCGCTACATCGCGGGCCACGCCTTTTTTAATGGTATATCGGAGCATGCTCAACGCATCGCCTACTTTTCTGCCCTTGACTGCATCGGCCACCAGCCGCGCCTTGCGGGCGGTTGATCTGAGATAGCGCAATTTTGCGTGCGATTCCACGATATCGGTCCTTCCTTGCTGAGCTCGCTTATTTGGCCGGCTCCGCCACTTCCACGGTTTTATCGGCCTTCTGATGGCCGCTGTGTCCGCGGAAGGTGCGCGTGGGCGCGAATTCGCCCAGTTTGTGCCCCACCATATTTTCCGTCACGTACACCGGAATGAATTTATTGCCGTTATGCACCGAAAAGGTGAGCCCCACGCATTCGGGCACGATCGTTGACCGGCGCGACCAGGTTTTAATCACTTTTTTCTGGCCCGATGTGTTGACAGCCACGATTTTCTTCATGAGATGATCGTCGACAAACGGGCCCTTTTTAATCGAACGCGACATAGAATGGATTCCTCAATGGTTATTTGCTGCGCCTGCGCACAATAAACTGGCTTGACGCTTTTTTCCGCTTGCGGGTCTTTAATCCCTTGGCCTTTTGGCCCCATGGCGATACCGGATGATGCCGGCCGCCGCCGCTTTTGCTGCGACCTTCGCCGCCGCCCATGGGATGATCGATCGGATTCATGCACATGCCGCGGACATGCGGACGCCATCCCATATGACGCCTTCGTCCGGCCGAGCCGAACACCACATTCATATGCTCGATATTGGAAATCTGGCCGATGGTCGCGAAACAGCGTTCACTCACATTGCGCATTTCGGTGGAAGGGAAACGCAACTGCACCATATTGTTCTCTTTGGCAACGATGACGGCGTACGAACCGGCGCCGCGCGCCACCTGGCCGCCTTTGCCTACACGAATTTCAATATTGCACACCATTGTGCCGTCGGGCACATTTTTAAGCGGCACGCAATTTCCCTCGGCAATCTCCGCCTGTTCTCCGGCAAGCACCCGCTGACCGACCTTGAGGTTGGTGGTGGCAAGGATGTACCGGCGCTCGCCGTCCTGAAACTTGACGAGCGCGATAAAGGCGCTGCGATTGGGATCGTACTCGATGGTTTCCACCACGCCCGGGATATTGCGCTTGGTCCGCGCGAAATCGACAATACGATAATACCGCTTGTTGCCGCCGCCGTGATGGCGCACGGTGATGCGGCCGTTGGCGTTGCGGCCGCCATGCTTGCGTTTTGCCACCAGCAGCGGATGGTGCGGCGCATCATTGGTCAATTGTTCCCGCATATTGACCTGCTTGTAGCGCTGCACCGGCGTTATCGGTCTGAACGATTTAAGTGCCATAGCGATGGATTCCTTTATACCTCTCCTAGCTGCTTGATCTTTGCCCCGGCGGGCAGCGTGATGATCGCCTTTTTGCGGTCGATCCGGTAGCCCGTGTAGCGTCCGTACCGCTTGAGCTTGCCCTTGAGCACCATCGTATTTACAGAAAGGACTTTAACGCCGAAGATCTTTTCGGCGGCCCGTTTGATTTCGGTTTTCGTGGCCTTGGTGTCCACTTCGAAAACGTATTTATTCTGCGCGCGCATGTTGGTGTTTTTTTCGGTGACCAACGGCGCCTTGATGACGCTGTGAAGATCGCTCACGATGCCACCGCCTCTTCGAGTTTTGAAATAAGATTTTCACGGCCGAAAATGATATTTTCATTGAGCGCCACATCAAGCGCATTGATATCGGCAAGGGGCTTGATCGAAAGCGCCCGCACATTGCGGCCCGAAAGGAACACGTTTTTCTGCTTCGCATCGATGACAAGCAGGGAGCGCTTGCCGTCGACGCTGAGAGCATTCAGAAGGTTTACTATTGATTTCGTTTTGGGGGCGCTCAATTCGAGGTTGTCGATGACCAGAATTTTTTCCTCCTGCGCCCGGGAGGAAAGGGCCGAGGCAAGAGCGGCCGCGCGCATTTTTCGGGGGATGTTCGTATGGTAGTTGCGCGGGTCCGGGCCATGCGCTTTACCGCCGCGCACCCAGACCGGCGAAGTGTTGGACCCCGAGCGGGCATGACCCGTGCCTTTCTGCTTCCATGGTTTTTTACCGCCGCCGCTGACATTCGACCGGTCCTTGGTCATGGCGGTCCCCTGCCGCTGATTAGCCTGGAACAAGACAAGCACCTGGTGCAACAACGCCTTGTTGATTTCGACGCCAAAGACAGAGGCTGGCAGATCAATCGCGCCCTTCTGTTTTCCCTCGGCAGTATAGAGTTTTGCCTGCATATATATCGTTACCCTCAACGATTCTTGGTGATGAAAACAATGCCGCGGGGCTTGCCCGGAATGGCGCCGCGCACCAGCAGCAATCCGTTTTCTTTGTCAAGTTTTACCAGCTTGAGTCCTTTCATGGTGCGGAATTCATTGCCGTACCGGCTTGCCATGCGAAGGCCGGGAAAAACACGGGCCGGAAAAGTATTGGAGCCGCTTGATCCCCGCTCACGATAATTGGTGTTCCCATGCGTTTTACGCCCGCGCTGGAAGTGATATTTCTTGATGGTGCCGGCCATGCCGCGACCTTTGGTCAATCCGGTAACATCCACGAACTTGACCCCCTCAAAAGCCTCCACGCCAATGCGGGCGCCGGGCTTTAATTCGGCATCGGCTTTATCAAGCGCGAATTCCTTCAGCACCTTGCTGGGCGCGGCCCCCCATTTTTTCATGTGCCCGAGCACAGGCTTGGTCAACTTTGATTCCTTGACCGCGCCGTAGCCCAGTTGGGCGGCCACATAGCCGTCTTTTTCAACGGTTTTGACCTGATGAACGACATTGTCGCCTGTTTCGATGACGGAAACCGGGATCACCTCGCCCGTCTCCTTGTCGAAGATCCGCGTCATGCCTATTTTCTGTCCGATGAGCCCTTGCATAATGTATATACCTGTGTCGTTAATGTCGCGAATGTATTTATACTTTAATTTCCACGTCCACACCGGCCGGCAGATCCAGCTTCATCAACGAATCGACCGTCTGCGGCGTGGATTCGAGGATGTCGATCAGCCGTTTGTGTATCCTGATCTCGAACTGCTCACGCGATTTTTTATCAGCATGCGGTGCGCGCAGCACTGTATAAATCGACTTGTCGGTGGGCAGCGGAATAGGACCTGATATGCGCGCGCCGGTACCCTTGGCGGTCCGCACGATATCGGATGCCGATTTGTCGAGAATATTATGATCAAACGACTTTAAGCGTATTCTAATGCGTTCACCCGGCACGGTAGTTCTCCCTCTTATTCGATGATTTCGGTGACGACGCCGGCGCCAACCGTGCGGCCACCTTCACGGATCGCAAATCGCAG
>Ga0315279_10005209_pt1 | contig 16996 bp, 11 predicted proteins | sample YL17G06_20_MG_FD_203694 | JGI IMG/M metagenome (GOLD analysis project Ga0315279, IMG submission 203694) | Sediment microbial communities from Yellowstone Lake, YNP, Wyoming, USA - YL17G06_20 | ecosystem: Environmental > Aquatic > Freshwater > Lake > Sediment | place: USA: Wyoming | collected...
CAGTTGCCTCGGCTTTCCACGGGAAGGCCACCGGCGGTGGCTCTTTTGACGGCTTGGGCTCCAAGATTGGCAGCGATATCCACGCCAGGCGTCGGCGTCTCCTCCAGGTCGGCCAGCGATTGTGGCCTGACGTCGCCAGCAGGCTGTACCTCGGTAGTGCAAGATGCCCACACCATCGGGATCAACAAAGTCAGCAACGCGGCGATCCGAGATTTCCTATGTAGGTTGTTTAGTAACATTCCGGAATCTTCCGATACATCATATTTTGGATTTCCTATATTAAACGCTTTTCTACTCAACCAAGCCTTCAATTCCACAAGGTTATCAAGATTTGCTTTTAACTGACAATCTTTAAACGTCAACACCCAAGTTTATTTTCCTTTCCATATTGTCTTTGTGATAAGCGACGGTAATCCATACAACCTCACTACAACCGAAGAACTCGTTATCTACCAATTTTATAAAAATTCTTGTTCTATAAGTCTTTCTTTATCAATGAGTTATTAAAAATATAAAAAACGCAACCATTTTATATATCCGCTGAACTTTGGCATAGCTATCACTATCGAACAATGAATGTCAGGTCGCCGTTTACGATTTTCGGAATCAGAGGTAGGGTCACTTCATACTTTCTAATAGATAAAGTGAGCTGAGCGAATAATGAATTTCAAAAAGTAGCTCTACGATTGTGAAAAGCCGGCTTTGATATCAACATTGAGATGGTTGAAGCCGGTCAGCCGACAAGCATTGGATTTATGGCTGCCTGCAATATGCTCCAGATAAAACAGATATTTGCCAGCTATGATAACCCGAAAGGTAATGCCGATACTGAGAGAGTAATTCGGACGATTAAGGAGGATTTGATTTGGCCGAATGATTTTCAGACACCATTTGAATTGCAGGCCGAACTGGACAGTTGGGTTATGGATTACAACACTGACTATCCGCACTCGTCGCTAAACTACAAAACCCCCTGCGAATATGAGGAATTATGCTTGGCAAAAATTCCCTAACTTTTTACTTGTTTAACGGGGAGCAGTACAAACCTTTTATACTCACTCAGCGACGAAGGGACTCTTTTCATTCTCAAAGCCGCAAGAGAATATGAACTGATTGCCCGGCTCGAAATAAAAGAAGAATGTCAAGCGTCCCCTGCTCTCCAGCCAGGCCGAATGTATATCCGCACTAAGAAGCACCTTTATTGTTTTGGTAATCCATTATAGATTTTCTCTTGGCAGGGCCACTATCAAGGAACAAGTCGCAATGAACAGAAACCGTTCGGGTTCGGATTGATTATTACCTTCTCATCGACAATCTTCAGCTCCTTGCGGTCTCGCTCCAACAGGTCGGTCAGAATAGCTCTATTGTAGCCCTTCAGGCCGATGCTGATAGGTTCTGATAGCCCTGCCACCTCCCAAATGCGTAGTATAAAACCTTCCGGAATGTCACCATCTGCTTGCTTCAAACAGGTGGCAATCGCTCTTGCCGCATCGACTTCAATCTGTCCTATGTCTGGGGGATTAACACCCCTCTGTACAACTTTTTCTTCGGGAATTCTTCCCAGAGCAGCAAACAGCGGCGTAGCTACACTCCTGCTCCAACCAAACACCTTAGCGCTTCGGTAACCGCCAGTATGAGCTTGCAAAGCATAACGAAACCGAAAATTGGTAACGCCATCCTGGTCGCGAGTAACCTCACGATAGTTCTGGTCATTGCCGAGTGCCTCAAATGTAATCGGGTCTAAGTCCATCCGCAGCGCATACGCATCCAGCGGAGCTATCGTAACACCAACTCCGTCCGGCAAAGAAGCATCAATAAAACCCTGCACGGCAAATCTCCGCGTATCCGCACCTGCAAGTAAGTCCCCTTCCGGCTGCGACCTCGGACGAACTACTGCACCTGTAGTTTCGATTCGCAGCACAGCCCCTTTATTTAGCACCGGAAAAACTTGGCAAAGGCACTCTTGCTTTGTTGTGATGGGTTTTCTCATCCAAAGGTCAAAATCCACCTGGTCAAGCTCAGCATACATAGTTACAAAGTGTGTTACCTCGATTCCATCGACATCGCCGGTAATCTTCAAACGCACCAGCACCGGACCACCGGCTGCAACTTCCGACTGGATGTTTTGTAAAGAATGCTCCTGGCCATCAAAGTAAATCGTTTGACAGAGACCTCGCCCCGTTTCGGAGATGACTATTTCGGTTCCGGTAGCTTTGTGAACAATGCTTGATATACCGCCGTTTTGAGTGTCCACTTTGAGTAAATAGTAGGGACTTTCCAGTTCAACAGATCTGCCAGACGTGCGGCGGTGTGGCGTTGTGGCTTTGTTTTCTGTTTTGTTGACGCCTTTTAATTCCGATTTCAACTGAAACTGTTTGAAACTAAAGGCCGGTATTTGCGGTGAAACAAAATACAAGAATTGCTCACCATCTTCATCCACAATTTGGCAGGGAATATTCCTCTGATCTGTAACCACACAGTTAACATCCTTCGGGCATTTAATGCGAACCAGACCTTTCCTCGGAAAGCTCAGACTATTGAAAATAGTAACATATCGCTCACTCGGCTCCAGCCCTACACCCGACCAGCCAATTTCCACAAGCTTATGGCCGAGGCGATTCAGCTCCTCGCTCCATTTTCGGCGCAGCTCTGCGTTATGCCGTTTATTATTATCATTGGTCCCATTCCAGGCGTGGTCGGCTAGCATACTCAGGCACCATTCCGCTCGCCGGCGGTTGCTACGTGTACTTTGGTGAAGCTCCGGTTTACTATAAGCCGCGACAGACAGAAGCGCCTCGGCAGCCAGAAATACTCTTTCCCCCTCGCGCATATCGGCTACATATTTCGCCAAAGAAACAGGCCACAGGTCCCAAGAATGACCAAAACACCCGCGAATAGTCGGCAGGAAAGACGTCTTGGCCTCCACCTCATCTACTACCTGACAAAACTGCGGCAGTATTGCATTCACCAGTTTCGGATGCAGACGTGTCTGGGCATTATATTTTATGATTGCCTCCGCAAAGCCGTGTGCCTGCGAGCCGCTGCCAGGCGAAATGTCACCGTGTGTCCCACTGGCTAGAATCACCTGCAACGAATAAACCTCACCGACACTTTTGTAATGAGGCAACCATTCTTCTGCGACAGTGTCCGGATTACGAAGTATATGTCCTCCCTGCGTGTAACTTGATTTGCTCGAAGCCCACTTATCCAGAATAACCCTGACTTTACTTCCGTCCGGCCCCTCAAGGATAAATAATGGTTGATTCTTTAGACCCTCAAATGTCGAATCATATCCATAGTAAGGGATTGAGACCCATCGTATGCCGCAACCGGAAAGAATCGAAGCAACGCCCCACGGCAAACAGGGTTGCTCAATATGCTCCGCGACATCTATTGAAATGCCCCATTCCTTTTCCAGCCGCCTGGCAGGATAAAAGGTCCGAATTGCACCCTCAATGCCCTGAAACGCCCACAGGGAATTGCACAGATAAGGACTGACAAAAATCCTTCCCTCCCTGATGCGGCGGATAAGCTCATCCTTCCGTTCAGGATACCGCTCCACGAAGCACAGGGCCTCCTGAGTTACCGCCATATTATAACGGTCGCGATTATGGGGTTCTTGACTGGCGGTAAGGTTCATTTCGTCCAAATGAGCGCAAACGATGTCCGCAAAACTTTGACGGGTTTGCTCTTCGGTCAGGCCCCAGGTGTAATCAGGGCAGTTGTCGTTGGTAACGTAAATAGTCCATTCGGAGGCCTCCTCCGGCGCCACCGCAACTGCATTTACCGCCGCTGTCAGGACAAGGCACACTGCCACCACGACTAAATGAATTTTAATTGCCGACGCCTCGGTCATGTTTAATTCTCATCCCCACCAGAGGTCCTTAAGCAACAGGACATCGTGGCGGATTCGACTAACCCTGTGAGTGTATGTCGTCGACATAAATGAGACAAAAAGGCCTCTGAATTAGAGAGCGATTTCAGTTCCTGTTTCCGTGATTTTACCGTTGTAACACCTTCTTTCAAGAACTGTTTTTACTTTTACCTCGTTTCGCTTTTTAAGAATCTATTCCCGCCGACCGTAATAAACATCATCCGGTGTAACATTGCCGATAGCTTCATGATACCGCCAGCTATGCACAAATTCTAATAACCAACATGATCCTGCCATAAGTGGAATTATCGTGGTGTGGACGGACTGGCGTAACGAATCAAGTGGTCCTGATATTTACGGTTATAACTTGGAGACCAAAAATGAGTTTCCTATAAACACAAATCTATAGGTATAGTCGCAAAAGCAACACACCAAACATCTCTCAAAATTACGTAGTTTCCACAATAGACTCGCACTCTGCCTTTTTGCTACAATGGAACACAAAGAGTAAGTAAACCAGTTCCTGTTGCTGGCCGCATCTTCTTTGCGCCACCGAAACCGCAGCCTTGGCCCTCTTCTCCACCACCTTCTCGTTCCCCGCCTCGTTTATCATCGCTGTGGTGGGCTCAGGATCGTTGCATTTCTCCGTCCAAACGGGTATAGTGAAATCGCTCTTTCGGAATGGAATAGGTGTAAGACGGAAGTCTCGGCCTGTCATCGCCGGTGGGTCGAGGCGCAACCTGATTTTGGCGAAGATTCACGAGAAAGGGGTGAATTATGGTCCAGGAGTTTTCGCGTCGAGAGTTGCTTATGCCCGGGGCGGCCGCGGCCGCAGGTCTGGTGCTGGGTGTTAGTCTGAGTGCGGCCGGAGCCGAAAAGGCCCAGGCCAAGCGCTGCGTGGTGGTGTGGTCGGAGGGAACCGCGCCGAAGAAGGTCTATCCCAACGACATCAACGGCGCCGTCGCCGAGGGTTTGAAAGATCTCAAGGGATGGGAGGTTGTCAAGGCCAATCTGTCCGATCCCGACCAGGGCCTGCCGGACAAACTGCTGAAACGGGCCGACGTGTTGATCTGGTGGGGCCACCAGAAACACGATCAGGTCAAGGATGAGCTGGTGGACAAGATCGTCAAGCGGGTGAAGGAGGACGGAATGGGCTTCATCGCCCTGCACTCCTCGCACTTTGCCAAGCCGAACAAGAAGCTCATGGGCACCGCCTGCTCTTGGAAGGCCTACGTCGCCGACTCCACCACGCTGAAGGTCACCGTCAAGGACCCCAGCCACCCGATCGCCCAGGGCATCAAGGAATTCACGATCAACCACAGCGAGCGATACAGCGATCCCTACGCCGTGCCGACGCCGAAGGCGGTGGTGTTCGAGGGAGTAGCTACCCTGGCCAAAGGCGGCACCGATCCCAGCCAGCAGGGCCTGACCTGGGAGACTGGCAAGGGCAAGGTGTTCTACTTCCAGCCCGGCCATGAGACCAACCCTGTCTTCTTCGACCCGAACATCCGCAAGATCATGATCAACGCGGTCCAATGGGCGGCACCAAAGTAAGATTGTCCGTCGCCGGTGGGCCTCAAAGTAACAGAAAGAATGTATCCGTGGATGTGAGGCGGGAATCAACATAATACCCGCCTCTTTCGCAGCCTCCGTCGCCTGACAAAGGTGCCTTTCCGACCCGTAGTCTCCCAGATTCACCTGAAGAGCTGGGTACTAACATAGGCCGTTACAAGCTGCTTAGTCTTGGGCGAAGGTGGTTTTCACCATCACAACTGATAAGTTTGTTTCGACGAGGGTCGCAAACTACAAACTGATCGACATCAGATTTAAGATTTCGATACAGCCAACCAGCCATTGGCCCTTCCTCAACGATCATTGCCTTATTGCCAGAGATCGAGCCAAGGTAGCTTCGCAGAGATTTGATATCCGTGGGGACACGATCTCTGGCTACAATTTTGCCGTTTTTTTCGACAGCCAGTTCTGTCATTTTGCAATCCACGTCTGCTCCAATATGATTCATACTCATTTGGGCCCCCGAGCTTGCTGGGTAATCTGAACGTAGGTCGTCTGTCCCACGGGCATCGCTTGTTGCAGTAGCCGGTAAAACAGCTTGCCCCGATGACGCGAATTCCGCCGATTGAAGCGAAAAGTAAACTCATCGAGGTAATAGTCCAGATGTTCGTGGGCTCACCGCTCCCTGGTGGGTATTCATTAACCACCGCTTCAGCAAAGAGACCACCCGATGAACCAGCGGTAATAGTTCGGAAGCCGACTCTGGCTTGTCCCAACTCCGATAGTGGTCCACTGCCGGGCGAATAAATCGTTTACAACAGAATCATCACCAATTCTGCTTTTTACCCAACAATGAAAGAAGGCATTGTTTTTCAACCTTACTTTAGTTAGATTGAATGAGCAGACAAAAATGTCCAGCTTTGTTTGATGCTATCAGGGTCAACCGGAAGATGACAGGCAGAAAAGCAGCAATATCAGCGGTCGCAGCAGGGTTTGTATTTGCCGTTGGGGCTTTCGCAGCGGAATGGCCACAATGGCGAGGGCCAAATCGCGACGGGGTCTGGCGGGAAGAAGGCACCATCAAAAAATTCGACAGCCCACAATTGCAAATTCGCTGGCGTGCAAAAATCGCAAACGGCTACAGCGGGCCGACTGTTGCCAACGGACGAGTCTATATTACTGACCGGCTGACTACCCCAACTGAAGTTGAACGCGTTCACTGCTTTAATGCTATGACAGGTGGAGAAATCTGGTCGTATCCTTATGAATGCAAATACGAAAAAGTTGCCTATCGGGACGGCCCGCGAGTTGCTGTTACGATAGATGGCAACCGTGCGTATTCGCTGGGCACAATGGGGCACTTTTTCTGTTTTGATGCGGCTAAAGGGACTGTTATCTGGAACAAGAACCTCAACAGCGAATACCAAATCAAAATGCCTATGTGGGGCATTGCTGCTGCGCCGTTAGTGGAAAACGACCTGGTCATTGTGCAGATAGGCGGCAGAGACAACGCCTGCATTGTGGCATTCGATAAGGTCGAGGGAAAAGAGCGATGGCGGGCGCTGAATGATGCGGCATCGTACTCGGCGCCGATAATAATAGAACAGGCGGGCAAGCGCGTGCTGGCCTGCTGGACGGGCGAGCGCATCGTGGGTCTTGACCCCAACAGCGGAAAATTGTACTGGGAGCATCCGTTTAAGTCAGAGCAGAATATCGCGACGCCGGTTGTGCAAAATAATTTTATGTTTTTATCCAGCTTTTTTGACGGCTCACTGTTACTGAAACTCCATACCGACCGGGTCGCCGTCAGCAGCATCTGGTGGATAAAAGGAGAAAGTGAAACGAAGACCGATAGTCTTCATTGCTGCATCTCTACTCCACTATTGCAGGGTGATTATATTTACGGAGTCGATAGCTATGGTGAACTTCGCTGTTTAGAGCTGCAGACCGGCAAGCGCATCTGGGAAAGCTTAGACGCAGTCCCCAAGGCGCGATGGGCAAATATTCATATAATAAGGCACGAAGACGATATATGGATGTTCAACGAACGCGGGGAACTTATTATCAGCGAGCTCTCGCCCCGGGGATTTCGGGAAATCAGCCGCACTAAACTAATCACTCCCACACAGGGACAGCTCGACCAGCGCGGCGGGGTCTGCTGGGCATATCCCGCCTTCGCATACAAGCACGTCTATATCAGAAATGACGAAGAGCTTGTCTGCGCAGACCTTTCGGCAAAATAGCAGCAGACCAGCAGCAGAGGAATAATTTTTAGTTCTTTGCCGGCCGGGTCGGCTCGGTAACGATTTTATTTGTAAATTTAGTCGAAGCTCCATCAATCTCTATAGTTCCTCCGACATCAGCGGTTGCGAAAGAGATTTTTGTTTCGCCGAGCGTCACCACAACTTCCTTATTTTGAACCTGAGCAGTTGCCTTTTCTACTGAGGTTGTGTTAGCATCGGTCGCTGTCAGCACGTGGAGAAAATAGTCAACGGGTGTTTGTTGAGACGGCGATATTTCGATGCGGCACTGTGGTGCAGGCCCTGTATCCTTCTCAGGAGGATAAGTTTTGCCGCCATAGCTGTACAAATCCGTCCCGCTGATGAGTTTCACCCGCGGATTGCCCGGCAAAAGGGTCTGGATAAACAAGCGTCCCCTGCCGTTGGTTACCACCAGATAAGGAGGGTTCTCTGTCGGGACATTCATCGCCTGAAGCAGCCAGGTCTTTTTGAATCTCGGGTTTTTGGAACTTACCCGGTCGAAGATAACAAATGTGCCGGGTCGCAGGAAGACAATCTGTCGAGTGAAATAGTTGAGCTTTTTGGGCGAGTATGCCCGCGCGCAGTCGCCGGTTATGTATAGATATGTCCCTCGGTCATCGAAGGCCAAAATATCGGCAATATCGTAAAGCTGCCGTCCTTTTTGCCACTCGGCCGGGTCCACGACGGCGCCATTGTGGTGAGGCCACGGGTGATACTGGCCTCCGTCATTGCCTGAAACGGCACCGGCGCGCATCTGGGGCCAGGTCTCGCAGGGGTCATAGACAAGAATCGTGCTGTGCGCGATGGTCCGCAAATGGTAGTTGACGTCGTGCTTCGAGCCGAAACTGTCGTAGTGGCCGCCGTCGCCGGCCAATTCCTCGTATTTGTAAATCAGAAAATGGCCCACATCTAAATGCTGATGTGCCGTAAAGCGGTCTCCACACTTGAAGAAAAAATACGTGGCATCTTCGTCCCAGGAACTTCGAGCGTAAATGTAACCGGGGCCAAGACTGATGTGCGAGAGCTTGAAACTGCTGAGGTCTACCTTTTTCACGGCGGCGTCGCGCCAGAGAAAGTCTTTATAGGCATAAACGCCGACGCTCGAGCAAGGTGTGGTCTCATTAAAGGTATGCACCGCCCAGTGATTGGGGTCATTACGGAAGTAGTCGGCAAGGATACGCCTTGCGGACAGGGCTTTGTCACGGTCGCCTCCGAAGACCCTGCCCCCACCATCGCCCATCGGGATGGTTCGGCGAGAACCATACTGGCCGATGCCCGGGTAGGTCTCAAACATACCGGCAACTGCGCGATTTCTGAAAAAAGCAGGCGCATCTGCATAGTAGTCAAGGCCTTCACAATTGCGGGCGGCCTCGCAGAAAAACAGCCATTCATACAGCCAGTAGTTTATGTAATATCCTTCGGCCCATCCGCCGCCCCACCCTGCCAGGTTCAGGGCAGGCGCTGCACGGGTCAGCCAGTCCTGCTCAAGCGTTTTAAGAATCGCCGGAGCCCGGGCGTTTTCATAATATGTCGCATAGCAGGCAAGTCCTATGCCCCAGTTTTTGTAACCGTACCAGCCGTTGTGAAATACGTGGGTTTCGGAATCGATATTGGCGTCGACGGTTTTGTTCACATATTCGTGAAACTGCGCACGCTGCTGCGGTGTCCAGTAGTCATAGCAGAGGTCATAAACAATTGCACAAAGGGCGAGGTCGTGGCCGAATGTCGTGTGCCCCTTCTGGATGGGGCCGGTAATGTATTTCATTGCCATTTCGATGGCGGCCTTGCCGAGCTGCTGGTCCTTCTCTATCGCACAGACAAGTGACATAGAAATCATTTTAGAATGGTTGTCGGCCTCAAGCTCCCCTGCCACCCGCACGGTGCGCTGGTAGGCCTCAGGTCGTTCCTTTGCCAGCTTCTGAAGATACTCGTGTGAGCCGAGCAAACGCGGGTGCTCCTTAGGAACCGGATGCCTTGCGGCCTGGGTGGCCAAAGATGAGACAGGGATTAGAACGCAGAAGAAGAAAAACCAGACGCAAATGGTGCGAAGTGCGATGAATAAACGTCCTGACATTTTAATTACGGTAATCCTCATATACCGGGCCCGACCTTTCATAACAAAATTATAATCAGCCAACCATACCCATATTCTTTATTTGACCTATACACAGGTAAATTGCCGACGTTTTCATTATCTATAATATGCGAACCGGCTTAACGCCGCCAACTATTTTAGTGAACTACCAGCCAATATGTTCCGCCACAGCCCGAATCGAATCATACAAATAGATATTGCAAACGCAAGACGGACCTGATACTTTAGCTGCGTTGAAAGGCCGCAGCATCGCGGCCAAATTATTCAAACAGACGGTGCTGCCAAAAATGCAATAACATAAGGAAAGGATTTGGAAATGAAAATCAGATTGAAAGTCGTTTAGCTTATTGTTCTTGTCAAGCTTCTACTTGTTTCATTTGCCGCAGCGGAGAGCAGGAAAGACCTCAACTTTCCCGACATTCTCGATTATAAAACCCTAAAATGTGACCTTCATTTTCATACGGTCTTTTCCGACGGCTCAGTAAGGCCGACGGTGCGGGTCGAGGAGGCCTTGAGGGACGGCCTTGACGTCATTTCGATAACGGATCACATCGAGTACCATCCCCATAAGCAGGACATTCCCACCAAACACAATCGCCCCTATCCGGCTCCTGATGGTACATCCATCAGTGTCAACTGCCTGATCCGGTAAAGGATTTCACAGAATAAAGCCCTTGGCACAGCCACCGCTGCCATCTGAAATATCACATATCTGGCATATCTTACCACCTTGGCACCAATCTTTATCCGTTTCACTTGAAGCGCCCTAACAACAGAGGCCTTTCATTGAACTATATTATTAATCTGACAGACATACATCCTGCTGTTTTCAATCACCCTGTCAGTTTGTTCAGAAACATCCTGCACATACCTTGTTGCCATTTGTAAATCTGTATGGCTAAAAAACTCTTGAAGACGGATATATAAAATGTTGCTAAATTTTAACTTTTTCATAAGTCACTGATAGTGCATGGTTTATGGGGTGGGAATTTTTGCGTAATTGATAGATAACGGGCTTCGCGGTTGTAGTCAGGTTGTATATGTTAAAATGATTTCAAGCCTTTAGAATCTGTTCGGAAAATCCTGTGCCCCAAAGGTATCGAGAGTTCATTTCCATCTTGCTCTGCTATGGCTTCTAATACCAATTGTAAACCATCACCCTTGGATAGGTTTTCCTATGTGAATCGACGAGGTGATTTCGGAGGGCGAAAGACTTTACAATCCACAGACAGGGAACCACTCCGCTGCACTCTCTGATCTTGCTCATTTTGCCGAAGAAACTGGCAGACTGAGTATGGAAGTAGTAGCACTACAGATGTAGAACGGACAATTCAAGGAAGCCAAGGAAAACTTACTTACTCTCTCCGATGACCAGAATGACGATAGTTGGGGACATGATTACACCTATGCTTCTGAGGCCTACCTCAGTCACATTTCCACAAAATGAAAGTTCACCGCTGGCCAGGCCGCTCCTGCGATAGCTTCCAGGCTGCTAAACGACGTAATTCATCATAAACTGCCGGAAGCAATTCAGCAAAGGTCCACATCCGTGAGACTGACGCCTCGCTGCTCGCAAATCTTACGAAACTGCGGGAGCACACACTTGGTCAGTTCCTCCCGTGCCTCATGCATATCACGAAACGTGGAAGAGACAAACATACGAACCGCTCGCTTCTTTGCGGTTGTCCCCAAACTATGGTCTCCCATCAACTATTCCTCCTGACTTTTTGCCCACCACTACATCTACTAAACTGTAAAAATACATCACTCAATGGGGCAGGTTCAACTTCCGCCGGTGATGCATTACCAGCCAGTCGGCGTTCTCAGCCAGTGCTTGTTGACCGAGTTCAATTAGAATATCATGTGGTTTCAGCGATTCGACCACAGGACATTGGGCCTTGCCACTGTGAACAACTTCGTTTCCAGCAACTTCGGGGTTCGACACAGATCTTTGAGCGGCATCAAGGAATCTTCTTGCTCGGGCAAACAATGGTTTCATTTTTGAATACCGTTTGGCCTGTTCAGCGAAACCTCGCAAATGACTGTAGCCGACCAGACCTACCATGACGGTTGACGCTGTTGACAAGAGGACCAATACAATTGACAGAACAATACGTTGCATGGCCCACTTATCAGATAGATTAGGCGCTACAATCCAATCTATCGTGCCTCCCAATACTTTAAGAACACCCCACGGCACAGCTATCCAAAAGGCCAATATCGCACCGGCTTGTAGTCGCTGAGCACGGCGTGCGTTATACTTTTCCGCCGATTCAAAGTATTCCAGCTGTCTGGCAACCCAAGATTGGTTAATTACCACAAAGCTGGGCATAGCATCTGGTGTTTTGTGAGAGACCCTCAGACACAAGGATTTTATTGCACAGCGAATCCAATCCAGTTCACTGATCTGGTGATGCAGGTAGTAATCTGCCGCTGATTTGTTGATACCAGCCAAATGCCAATAAACCTGTACACGGAGTCCCTCGGCCAATGCTCTGTAGTCGTGGTATTTATTGTGATAATCTGCTTTCTTGGCCATCGCGTATACACCGTAGATAGCACACATAGTAAGGCCGTATGCAATTATAAGATAGGGGCTGGTCCCCAAATAATTTTCCGGATTTCTCAATAGCAGCATCAATCGGTCACTGATACCTGACTGGTTGGCAGGCTCGCAGGAAGAGCTTAAAGGATAAAAATAGAATATCATGCTCAGTAGCAATCCAGCGATAAGCAATAAAATCAAATACTGTATCACAGTGTGATCCATCCACTGCTTGAAATACCCTGCCATCGTATCAGCTACGGCAAACTGACTAAGCAGGAATTCTGCTTCCGAGGAGTATTGACTTGGCGGCAAAACAGATTCTTGGCTGCTTTTGAGCTTGGATTTGAGTTTGGAGCGTAGCTTCAGCCAATCCCTGTTGTAGGTCTTTAATCGCTGCAGCACCTGATGAGCAATAGGATCATATGCTAAGAGCTGTAAGTCTGGTGCCTTGCCAAATTCGTTGTCAGGCCAATACACTCTGATGCAAAAGGCATTGGGAGGTGTCTGGTTATCAAGGCGGGGTGTAACAATCTGGAAAACGGGCCCGACTGTTGGAACGTCCAAAAGATTTCGTTCAACCGTTGGGTGGCTGACACAGTTGTTAAGTTTCATGTTAACGACTTGTGACGTTCCACCCGTGGCCTTTATGGAAACACCATCCCATAATGCTATCAATATGTAACTGTGCTGAACGATATAGACACCGAGTTGCTCGTACTGACGATCTCGACTCAAACCAGGGATACTCACATCGGATTGAGTACTCCCCTCACATAGCGGCAACTCGACGTGTGCATGTGCTTTGTTCCAAAGCACACGAAATTGCTTTAATGCCTCGACGTCACCAGTAAAATCCCGCTCATAAAGCTCGCGAGACATTGGCAGTATCGCAACTAGTCTGATCCCTTTATTGACAGCGACCCTGGCAACTAATTGATCAGCTCCTTTTGCCAAGCCGCAGAGCAGCATTATAGGTCCAGATTCACTTTTGCCCGACTCCCATTCTTTCTTGAGGTCCCCCAAGATTTTTGACACTGTCTCACTTAAACGGGGCCCGTCTTCGGGCCTTAAGTCGCGATGGCCCACCACTCCAATCACTAATGGCAGGGGAACCTTCTGACGACTAAATAGCACGCCGATCGGGCGGGCGTTGCGTGGTTCTTCAATTGTTCCTGTTAAATCCGAAATGCTCTCTCGAGCCATGTTTCGTGAAACCCATTCTTTTAAACAGGGTGTGCAGCCGACTAACAGGCACGCATGCACAGAAAACAGATATTTATTAGCTACGTTTCCGCTGCTATTTTAGCCAATTTCATATTAATCACAACTATTACTATAAAAAATTCATCCGACGCTAAGGTTTAAGTAAATATAACGTTATGAACGGTTGGGCTATTTTTACAGGCTCTTAACTTATAATTTTCAACTTTGATTCGGATTCACAGGAGACCGATGATAGCAGAAACGTCTGCTGTAAGGATTTTGGCGGACTTTTGAAATCATACAGGAGGGCGGCCTTGTGGAGGGTATGAATATTTTTAAAGTACGGGATACCAATTGGCTCTGGGCGACTTGCCGAGCAGACTTCGACACCGTATCGCTTCCATAAGCACATCCAACGCCACAGCAGACCTTTCTTTCGTATCACTCATACCCAATAATCCGGAATTTCTCTCTTACTGTTGACTCACGGGGCTGATTGCAGTGATAAACACATGTTTCTGGCTACACAAGGATTTGCTGCGGCCAAGCTTTATAGTAAAAACCCTAATTTTGAATTGTTTTGGGGCTTGGCAAGACGTTCCACGCATTGTATAATGAATTCATACGTCTAAGATCGGGCGTAAACCCATGCTGGCATTGTGAAGCATAACTAGGCCAGCGTGGAGAATGCCCGACTCAGGATGCTCCGCCGACTAGGAGCGGATTAAAGTGTCTTGTTTCTTAATTAAGGAACATACGCCATGGAAAACATATCACAGAAAAGCCGTTTAGTGAGGAAGTGTTTTGTGATTAGTCCTATCGGGCAAGAAGGGTCTGCTATCCGGGAGCACGCTGACGATGTCTTCGACTATATTATTAAGCCAGCCATGGAGGAATGCGGCATCCAGCCATTCCGCGCCGATCATATGCGGGAACCGGGAATGATCTCAGAACAGATGTTTCAGGCTATCTTGTCTGAAGACCTTTGCGTCGCAGTGCTCACAGGACACAACCCAAACGTTTTTTACGAACTGGCGGTAGCTCAATGCGCTGGACGGCCGGTTATCGTTCTCTTAGAAAAGGGTCAGGAACTTCCCTTCGACATTCGGAATATGAGATGCGTCTACTACGACCTGAAACCTCGTTCTCTATTCGACCGGGTGTACGTCAAAGAAGTGGTCGCTCACATAAAGGCATTCGAAAAAGCCGGTTGGCAGAGCACCAATTTATTCGGCGGAATGTCCTTGGGCGTGGGCAACTTGCAGGAACAAGACATCCAGTGTTTCGAGAAGGCCATCGACTATGGCAGCCCTGAGAAGTGGCTTCATCATCTGGAGAACACCGTAAAGGTTTTTGAACTCATGGGTATCAGTCTTCGCAACACACCTTGGAGGCAATGCAAGGGGTTTGCCGAGCTGTTACAGAAGAAAGCTGCAGCTGGGTGCGAGACCAGGATACTTATAATGCACAAGGACAATGCCTTGCTGCATGAGATTATCAGCAAGGATGCGGAGGAGGAGTCATCCAAGCGCATCGCCTATGATGTACAGGAGATGTTCGATTATTTCTCAAGTCTGGCCGCCAAGCATAAGAACATTCATGTCCGGCGAATAACACGTGGCTTTCCATATGTCCAGCTTACACGGACGGACGAACACGTTCTCTTTATTCAGTACTTGTATGGAGAAAAAACTCTTTGGTGCCCGTTGTGGCGATGCTCGGCACGGTCACCCTTGTACGCCAAGATGACCAAAGAGTTCGACTACTTCTGGAGAACTAGTGAGGAGACTGTAGCCTAGCCGCTTGGGGCTGATTGCATCGCTGGTATCAACTTGTAGCTACGTCTGACGACCTATTAACAAATAGTCAACGTGTCGTCCCATAGCCAAGCGTTTAATATGGGAAATCGGACACATGAAGAATTCAGGCTTAACAAATCGTATCCTATGGGGTCTACTGCTGGTATTTTTATCGTTCTTATTTTATTTACTGAATTACGCCATCTTCAAAAACGCTCACGATATTTTCTTTTATCTGATAGACGATATCGCCTTTGTCTTTATCCAGGTACTCCTCGTTACCGTAATTATTGAATATCTCTTGGCCTCACGGGAAAAAAGTAACCTGCTTCAGAAACTCAACATGGTCATAGGCGCCTTCTTCAGCGAAGTGGGCACCGACCTCCTTAAGTCTTTCACCCCCTTCGATACCAGCTCTGACATGATAAATAAATATCTTATGATTAGTGCCGAATGGTCTCCGCAGCATTTCAAAAAAGCCAAAGTGCTCCTGTCAAAGCGTGACTCCGATATCGACTGTGCGACCGGCAACCTCGAAGACCTACAAAAGTTTCTTGCCGACAAAAGAGGTTTCCTCTTACGTCTCCTGGAAAATCCAAACCTCCTAGAACACGAGCTTTTCACTGAACTTCTTTGGGCCGTCTTTCACTTATCCGAGGAACTATCCCACCGCCAGGACGTTAAAGCTTTGCCTGACTCCGACTACAAACACCTGGCTGTCGATATCAAACGTGCTTACCATTTGCTCCTTCGCGAATGGCTCTCCTACATAGAACACCTCAAAAACAATTATCCCTATCCGTTCTCACTCGCCCTTCGAACTAACCCTTTTGACCCCGATACCTCGCCTCAGGTCAAATAAATCACAACAAAATTGCTGCCCGTAGGGTGCAAATATTATCACCACCCACTGGCTACATACTGGTTACACACTCAGAACTGACTGAAGATTTACGCTATTTTTACGCTCAAGGGATATTAGTTTTGTAAAGTATATTGAAAAGCCGAGAACAATTAAAAATAACAATTGACCAGACGAGAAAATATAATAAAAATATTATTAACCAAGTGGAACCGAATCGCAAATGTGCCTTTTATTAATTAGTGACGCTTTTGTTAACGACATAATGATTTTGTTAGGAACAAAAAATGTATGAACACCATTCTCAACACTTGCTGCCACTAAAACAATTCATTCTCCGCCTTCTTTGGCATGCCATCCTCGCGATAGTCGTTATTTGTTTTGCGCTGGGAATAGGTATTTATGGCTACCATCATTTTGCAGGTCTTTCATGGCTTGATTCTTTCCTTAACGCCTCTATGATCCTTGGGGGTATGGGGCCGGTTAATGAATTACGTTCCTCTGCTGGCAAGTTATTCGCTTCCTTCTATGCACTTTTTTCAGGGCTTGTTTTTGTTGCCATAATAGCCATTCTTATAGCGCCAATTGCCCATAGGTTTCTTCATATTCTTCATTTAGACAGCAGCGACGAAATGGGTAATAGGGTATAATTCTTTTAAGCTCTTGTATGGCAGCAGTGAGCATCATCCCAAACCTACCCCTGATTGCTAAACACTATTACCCCGCATTTCCCAAGTAGTTCGTGACAAATGAGCAGGATTTTGATAGTATAGGCACATACGAGGCATTTTAAGGCATATTTCCCTTGAAAAACGGAGTAACCCAGTGGGTGGGCAAGGCAA